>ERZ857750.200-NODE-200-length-89640-cov-5.597511_pt1 | contig 89640 bp, 81 predicted proteins | sample MGYA00519915_ERZ857750 | MGnify/ENA primary metagenome ERZ857750 (study PRJEB31778, sample SAMEA3449358) | human gut metagenome | biome: human gut; feature: human-associated habitat; material: faeces | place: United Kingdom | collected 2010/2012 ...
ATTTTTTATCAGGTTTATTTTTTCGTACCTTTTCATTAGTTAAAATTGGTAGGTCTATATTCTTTTCTTTAAGTCGTTTGTCTACGGCATCCTCAGTTAAACCGGTAATAACCGCAACACATGGAACACCAAGCAGCATACCGATAACACCGGCAAACCATCCACCAATAGTGATGGCAAAAATAATCCATAAAGGTCTAAGACCTGTTGAGTCACCAAGAATCTTTGGACCAATAACATTACCATCAAGCTGCTGAATAATAATAATTAAAACAGCGAATACCAATGCACTCTTTGGCGAGTAAATGCAAAGAAGTAAAACACTTGGTACACCACCAATGAACGGTCCAAAATATGGAATCATATTTGTTATACAAACAACAATGCTTACAAGCAAAGCACAATCGGAAAATCCTTTAACACCAAAGAACGAAATTACAATCATTGAAACAAAACATAAAAGACCAATAATAAGTGAGTCTATCATTTTGCCATCAAAGAAATCACTGAAAATTTTAATTGAACGTTTTGTCACATACCAGATTCTTTCAGCACGTTCTTTTTTGAAAAATGCAAAAACAACACGTTTAATTCCACGAGCCTGCATTCTTTCATCAATAATAAGGTAGCATGAGACAATAATGGCTACAATAAAATTAATAGCAAACTTCACAACATAAACACCGGTTGTAACAATAGTAGTTGTAAGTGTTGAAATGAATTTGCTTAATGTACTTTGTAAAGTAGTATCAGCGTTAGTAACGGTATTCTGAATATATTTAAAATCAATATCAGGATATCTTTTTGAAAGATTATTAATAAAATCCATAATGCTGTTTGCCCAATCAGGCATTTTGTCAAGCAACTGCGTCAAACTGTCAATAATCTCAGGAATAAGATAAACCAAGCCAACTGCCAAAACAGAAATAACAAGCAAATAGGAAAAAAGAATTGCAAGTAATCTGTTTAATGCATCATTTGTAATGTGAAGCCATTTCTTAAAAACAGTCTTTCTCATCCAAGAAACAAGAGGACTAATAAGAAAGGCAATTAAAATACCCATAAAAAAAGGTGACAAAGTAGATAACAGAGTATTAAGGGTGGCTGAAGTTGATTCCCAAAAGAAAACAGCTCTAATAATAATAGCCATAATCAAAACAGTTACAGTGCTGTAAATGCAAATAGTAAAATATCTACTGTTACCTTCGAATTTGTTTTTGTTATCGCTCATATAAGTCTCCTAAAAAATTCAATTTTATTTCCCACTTTTGTGCAAGCACAAGTAGGCTAATAACTTTTTGACACTGTTAAGTATAAATATAAAATGAAATAAGTACAAGAGTAAAAGTTGTACTTATGGTAAAATAAATTTATATATAATAGGTAGAAACTACATCAAGTAAGGCAAAATAATAAAAAATTACAAAAAAGTTAAAAAAAATTGAAAAAACCCTTGAAAAAGTGTGAAGGCTAGTATATAATAACACTTGTCGCTGATGAAGTGACAAAAATAAAACAAGCGCCTCTAGCTCATTTGGTAGAGCACCTGACTCTTAATCAGGGTGTGCAGGGTTCGAGCCCCTGGAGGCGCACTTGCGGGTACCGTTTCGGACATTAAATTGCCTGGGGTGGTACTTTTCTTTGTGCGTAAGCAATGAGTCACATAAAAAAAGAGAGAATGTTCAGAGAGAAATGTTTACATTTCGAAAAGAACATTCTCTCTTTTTTTAATGCGGCGAATGCCGCATCAGCGAGATGAAGCGAAGCGTAATTGAGCTGTATGTGACTCATTCAAGTGGTGGGTAATCGGCGAATGCCGCATCAGCGAGATGAAACGAAGTGCAATCGAGCTGAATGTGACTCATTCAAGTGGTGGGTAATCGGCGAATGCCGCATCAGCGAGAAGAAACGAAGTGCAATCGAGCTGTGCACTGCCTTATTTAAAGGCACATTCCGCAAAATCACTTATAAAACCAGAAACTTCTCTGAAACATAAAAGTAACTTGTTTTCCCCTGAAAAATACAATCTTAAAATAACTACCAATCTACATATTTCAGTTTTAAAATCATTATTAAAAAATTAATGTGACAACAACATCAACATTAAAAAACATCGATAAAAATTAGATTAAATTAGGAGGAAAAAGGTTTGAAAAAATCGACGTTATGTAAATCTTTCCCACAAATCTTCCCACAAGTTGTGGGAAGAATGTTATTTTCGATTATATTTTCTTATATCTATTCATAAATTATTTTGTTAAGCGTATATTGATACCATTTAGGAAATTAAGACATACACTTAGGAAAAAAACATTTACATTAGAAAAAATAAAAGTAATATGTACTTGTCCGGACAATACTTTAGTATATACGGGAAGGAAAAGTATTGTACTCATACATTTACAAATGGTTTCTTAGATTTTTCTAGAAACACATATTATTAATATATAAAATGTTATTATATATTCCTTTTGCAATGAAGGTTATTTTGTTATAATGGATGTAACTTAGTAACAGCAAGAGGAATATATGAATCTATTTATAGCAATATTAACAGATTTCAGCCATTTTATAAAAATAATAATGGCAATGAATTTGTTTGGAAATTTTGAAGAGAGAATTAATAAGTATAAAATCATATTGATAGCTGCAATCATAGCACTGGCATCAGGTATTATTTACTTTGATGAGAAAATGAAGATTGGTTCAATTGTATACTTTATTACAACATATTCAGTGTTTAGAATGTGGTATGCAGAAAAAAGAAAATTATTGCTTTTATTTTCTATATGGATTCCATTTATGATGTCTATGATAGACACTATGTTTTTAATTTTGGTAAAACTCTTTTTGGGACTTTTACCGTTTGGCATTAAGAGTTTTGAAGAACTTATGGCGTCAGTTTTATCGTTAATGTTTATTTATACGGTAGGCTATATTTATAGGAAACATTATCAATACGGATTGAAAAAAATAGAATATAAAAATCTGGTATTACTGACAGTGCTAATTGTTGTAAATTCCATTGTGGTGATGACGGTTGCAAAAGTTGCAACAATTGAATTGTCTGAAAAACATAAACTAGTATTTTCAGGTGCGTTCATAGCTGTTATAGTTGGGATATTCATACAATTGGGGGCAGTAATTCTACTTAAGGTTTCAAAAAATGTTTCTCAGGAAAGAGAACTGGAAACAAAAATGTACTTGAAGGAGCAGCAAAACTATTATGAATATCTTGAAGAACGTGAAAAAAACACAAAAAAGTTCAGACACGATGTTAGAAATCACTTAGAATTGCTTACAAAACTTATAAATAGCAAACAGTATGAAGAAGTAAATGACTATTTAGAAAAAATAAACATAAAAATAGATGAGTTGGGAAATGCAGTTAGCATCGGAAACGGAATAGCGGAAGCAATAGTGAATAAATACTATTATCAGGCAATAGATTCAGGTGTAAAAATGAAAGTTTCAGGTGTTTTACCTACAGAGTGTAGGATTGATGCTTATGATTTATGTACAATATTTTCAAATGTTTTAAGCAATGCAATTGAAGCTGCAGGTAAGTCAAAAAAGAAACAGATTTATTTAGATTGCAGATACAACGATGAAAACATAATTATAAACATAAGAAATACCTATAAGGATAATGGACAATTTAAAAATAAGAATCTGGTTACAACAAAAAGTGACAGAGAATATCATGGTTTCGGACTTGAAAATGTTAGAGAATGTGTAGAAAGGAATAATGGTCTTATATACATAGAGATAGGGAAGGAAGAGTTTATGGAAACTATTTCTATAAAAAGGTAAATAACATGAAAATTGCAATAGTTGATGATGAGGCTTACTGGAGAGAAAAGGCAGAAGAATGCATTAAGGAAGAGATGAAGAATGAAATAGAGATTACAGTGTATGACAATCCAATATCCTATTTGGAATCTAAGGATGAATATGATATATCTTTAATAGATATAGAAATGGATGAGTTGGATGGCTTTGAAACTATTAAAAAAGCCAGGGAGAAAAATAAGGACACCATCTTTATGATATTAACAACACATACGGAAATGAGTAGAAGAGGTTATCTCGTAAATGCATTTAGATATTTGGACAAAGTGAATTTAAAAGAAGAGCTGAAAGAGGCGTTTTATTCAGCAAAAAAATTGCTTGAAAAGGATAAAAAGATAACCTTAAATATCGTTGGAGAAGCACAGCAGGAGGTAGCGCTAAAAAACATTTATTATTTTGAAGCACAAAGACATGGGATACTGATTTATACGACATTGGGAGTAAAAAGATGTAACGACAGTATGTCGGAGATGGAACAGAAACTGGACAATAAATGGTTTTACAGATGCCATAATTCGTTTATAGTAAATCTGGACGAAATAGAATCACTAAAAGGCACAGTAATATATATGAAGAACGGTAATGATATAGATATATCAAGAAGGAAGGTCAGTGAGTTTAAAAAAGTTTTTTTGAAAAGACAATATGAATGTGCAAATGGTTAAAAAGTCACGCAAGTGGCTTTTTTTTGCTACAAAAGTATGGGAAAAATATTAATAATAAACATTTTCACATTTAGAACTACCATTTAAGTAAAAATATATACCATTTAGGCAAAAGATATTGAGTTTATGAAAGTAAAAGGATATATTCAGATTGTTTTGAAACAACGAAAAATAAAATCTTATAAGAATTTATTTTCTTTAAAAACATAATAAGAGGAGGAAATTAAAGTGAACAAATTGAAGAAAGTAATGGTTTATGTTTGTACGGTGGCAACAGTTTTTGGCGCTACTACAGCAGTTTATGCAGGAGCGTCAAAAACACTTAACGGTGGCGGAGCAAAATGGACGGGTGGAGAAACATCAGATGGTATATTATACTCTAATTTGTATGATGAAAAAGAAGATGGTATAAAATATAATGTTACAGTATGGGTAGATCCAGATTGGAGTCCTAAAAAAGAAAAATCTGGTGAAACGACTGCTAAAGGAAAGAAAGGAAGAGTACATGTTGCAAAAGCAGCTACTCATAAAAATCCTTTTGTGGCAGAAAAATGCGGATATAAAGATTTCAAGGCTGTCGCTGTAAAATAATCTTTAAAGGATAGAAAACCTTGATAATGATATATCAAGGTTTTCTAAATATACACTATTAATTTTATGAATAAATAGGGGAGGCTTTATGAAAAAAATATTCTCACTAATTGGCGTGATGCTTGTGATTTTTTCAGTATATTTTATGCTACTTGTAGTTGATAAATCTAACTATATTAGTGACGAAAGGATTTCCGATTTCTCATTAGAAAAACAAGTTGGGTTTGATACACTTGAAAAATTTGCAAAGGAAAGCGATGTATCAGTACAGATTAGAACATTTAATAATTATTCTTTTGGAAATGTTCAATGCAAAATTGAGGTTATTAACCCTAAACATAATACTCAATATGGTGTTATGAAGAGCCTGTTTCCAAATAGACATATAGAAATAGTACCAAATGAAAAAAGGAAAGATAGAAAAGCCAGATATTTTATGGTACAGGATAATGAATTAGGGAAAGTTTCAGCATTAAAAAATATATTGGATAAAAATGGTTATAATGCAGAAGTGGTATACAAAGAACCGGTTAAGTTTAGTTTTGAAATGTTATTTAGTCCTTTAAATATTGGCTTTTTTGTATCCATCTTTTGTTTATCTTTATTCAGCACATCGATATATTATATTTCAAGATTAAAAGAAATTGGAATATTGAAATTAAATGGTTGGTCTGAACGAAGAATTTCAGTACGATTGTATAAGGATATTGTAAAAAATACAGGATATGGATTTGTACCATGTGCAATATTATTTGTCTTGTACATAATGTTTATGGATATTAGTCAATTGCCGGAATATTTAATAATGTTGCTGTTTTTAATTTTAGCTCTGGATTTTGTGTATATATGTGTTGCAATGGTAGCAGTAATTTTTATCAAGAATACAGATTATATAGATTCTATAAAGAACAAAAAAAACAATAAAATCATATTTTTAATGGTAATGCTGTTTAAAGTAATCTTGGTGGTAGTAGTGCTTATTATATCAACACAATTAATAGATAATACTTTGAGACTAACGGAAGGAGTTAAAAGAGCAGAGGAGATTGAAGCTCATAATTGGTATATTTGTACACAGCATGTTGCATTAAGTAGTGATGAAGAAAAAGAACTTGATTTATATATGCAAAAGTTTAAGTCTAATGAAATCTTTAATTATTGTCCATCAGACAGCACACAAGATAGAAATGAACCTGCTGTTGTGTACAAGGACTTAGATAGCATTGAAAGCAATATGATAATTGCTTCATCTAATCTTATTTCTTATTTGGGAATAAAAAATAAAAACGGAAATAAATTGCAAATAAAAGATAATAGAGAGTACTTGTTAATTCCAGAAAATTTATGGGAAAAACGTAGCAAAATAATAAAGTATGAAGGATTAGAAAATATAGAAACCATATGCATTCCAAATGGACAATGGATTATGGATTTGGAAACTCCGGGTAAGTATTCTTATAATTCTGTTATACAGGTATCAAAACTAGAAAAAAGGGCTACAGTTAGCTATGGTGATGTTTTTATGACTGAAAATGTAGCAAAACAGATGGAAGAAAAATTACTAACAATGGGATATGAAAAAGCAGATATAGAGATGGAAGAATTGGGTGTAGAATTGCGCACACATATATCAACTTATCAGACGGAATTATTTGAAAGTGTAATATATTTCTTTATTGTTTTTTTAACATATGTACTTGTAGATATAAGTTTGTATTGTATTTATTATGAATTTAAGAAAAAGAAAATGGCGGTATATAGTTTGTTAGGAAGAAAGACCGTGAATGATATTTTTAATTTTATATTTTATAATGCTACGATTATAGTAGCAGCATCTATTATCATAAATAGGATCTTTATGTTTTTAATTATTCCTGAAACAATAATATTTTATATTATCTTATCAAGAAAATCATTTGAAAGCATAGGAACTGTAATTAAAGGAAGGTAGTTATTATGAATGCGTTAGAATTAAAAAATATATCAAAGAAGTATGGAAATAATACTATATTTGATAACTATAATTTAGAGGTTAAAAAGGGTACATTTCTAGGAATTAAAGGAAAAAGTGGACGAGGAAAAACAACTTTGTTGAATATAATGGGTTTATTGGAGGACTATGAGGGTACTCTCAATATTATGGGGGAAGAGGTAAGGTACAGAGATAAGAAAAAACGAAAAGAGATGTTAAAAAAGGTAATAGGTTATCTGTTTCAAAATTACGCACTTATTGATGATTTGACAGTATATGAAAATCTCAAGATTGTAATCAATAAAAAGAATAAGATAAAAGGAAAGGAGTTAATGTTAGAAGCTCTTGAGAAAGTTGGAGTTGCAAATGAATTTTTAAATAAAAAGATTTATACTTGTTCAGGAGGTGAGCAACAAAGAATTGCCATTGCAAGACTGATGCTTAAAGATTGTGATATTGTTCTGGCAGATGAACCTACAGGAAGTTTGGATGACAAGAATACGGCGATTGTGATGAAATTATTGACTCAATTAAATGAAGAAGGAAAAACAATTGTTATGGTTTCTCATGATGATGTTGCACTTTCATATTGTAAGGAAATAGTCCAATTGTAATAAATTTTTATTGAATATCTTGTCAGTTTTAATAAACAGAAAGAGCATATTGCGAAATCGAAATCGCAATATGCTCTTAGGTTAAAAATGCATAGGTTTAGTTGAATACATTCATTGCTTTAACATACCCTTGCAATCCATCGGGTTGTAAGGCGAAATAGATATAATTAAATGGTTCTTCCCTTGCAAGTCGATGGAGATAAGCAATATCCAACGGATATTCAAGATAAACATTTTTATTTAATCGAGTGCAGTTAAGCACAATTTTTAGTTTGTCTTTGGTATAAACTTCAATATCATCATCTTCCGAATTGTGAATTGCAAAATAGATATTTCAATGGTTGATTTAAATGAATATTTAAAATATCGTAAATGTACTATTGCAGTTATTGATTCAGGAATTAATATTGAAAATGCTATTTTAAAAAGACATTTGTGGAAAAATACTGATGAAAAGATAGATAATATTGATAACGATGCAAATGGGTATGTGGATGACATATGTGGATATAATTTTAAAGATAACAACACTAAATTGTTTTCTAGGGAGGATACAAGTCATGGTACAAGTATAGCCAATATACTATGTACAAATTCAACAGAAGATGGTAATTTTGAAGAAAACGAGTTTATTGAATTTATGCCATTAAAAATCATGCAACAAGGTAATGATGGGGAGTGTGATGACTTGGTAGACGCTATACTTTATGCTCAAGAAAATGGGGCTGAAATTTGTGTTGTAAGTTTGCTTATGTTTAAAGAAAACTTAAAATTGAAAAAGGTAATAAAAGAATCTAATATGCTTTTTGTGGTAGCGGCTGGTAATTATAATTTAGACATAGATGAAGTGAAAATGTATCCTTGTAGTTATAATTTTAATAATGTTGTTACGGTAGGAAGTTTTAGATATGATGGATGTTTAAGTACTACTTCTAACTATGGTGAAAGTGTTGATATTGTAGCACCAGGAACGGATATTTTATGCTTAACAAAAGATAATAAAGTTTCTTATATGGGTGGAACTTCTTTTGTTGTGCCATATGTTGCAAAGGCCTGTGCAATAATATATAGTATGAGTGAAGAAATAAAGTCAGCAAATGAGATGAAGAAAATACTATTAGATGCAGCATCTAAAAATAAATGCCTAAAAGGGAAAATAAAAGATAATAATCAGCTAAATATTTTGAACATAATACAAAAATTGAAGGAGGAGTAAAATAATGAAAGTTGAAAAGAAAAAAATCGTTATCCTTTTGATAATGATAATATCAATTTTAATTTGTTTGTTTAATTTTATGAGTATTATAATGGATGATTTCTTTTGGAAAACACAATATACAGTAATTATGTTTTTTATTGATACAATATTAATTCTATTATTAATATTTTCTAGAAAAAGAAGTTAGAATTGACGAATGATATTAATAAAATGTTGTAGGATAGGAATTGTAATAGTACTAATTTCATCATTCTTTGCATAGAAGATAGCTATTATTTGGAATAAAAAGAGAAAAATGGATAACTAATTATTATTACAAATAAATGTATTAATTAAGTATAAAACCTAAAATCCTTCCCACAAACACTTGAACTTTTTACATTTTATTATAAAATACCATAAAGTTTCATATTGCCCGCAATGCCGGATAAACAAAGGAATTGCGGACATTTTTATAACACAAAATAATGTTTAATAAACTGATATAAAATGCCCTAGGGCTTTCAGGGTGTGCAGGGTTCGAGGTCTCAATTGGCATTTCGGTCGATGCTACTGCCAAGGGCAGAGTTGTCCACAGGACAACCGCATCCCTGAAGGCGCACTTGCGGGTACCGTTTCGGACATTAAATTGCCTGGGGTGGTACTTTTCTTTGTGCGTAAGCAATGAGTCACATAAAAAAAGAGAGAATGTTCAGAGAGAAATGTTTACATTTCGAAAAGAACATTCTCTCTTTTTTTAATGCGGCGAATGCCGCATCAGCGAAATGAAGCGAAGCGTAATTGAGCTGTATGTGACTCATTCAATCCTGAGTGCTTGCATTCAAGACAGAGAGTCTTTTTCTCTTTTTTTGATGCGGCGAATGCCGCATCAGCGAGATGTAACGAAGTGGAATCGAGTTGTATGTGACGAATTAAAGTTGAGAGCAGCAAATGTTAGGCGTTCTATTCGTAATTATTGGTGCAATAGAAAAGCATAAAAAACAGGGCAGGTAGCTTTAAACACTGGAATTTTTGACAAATATATGAATACATATTATTATAAGGTTGTATGCGTTTTGTGTACAACTTTATTTCATAATGGGGAAGTATGAAAAAGTACATATCTAAATAAAAACTTACAAAATCTATTTCTAAAAGTTTCAGTTACAAGTTTTATACATTTTTCCATTACAGTAGTTTTAACACAAGATAAAACAAAATTCAGGAGGAAAATATGAAAAATAAGAAAAAAACATGCATAACTATTGTGGTGTGCTTGGTGGTTGGAATTATCAGTGGAATTGCGTATTTCCAAGTTGGTAAAGCAGCAAAAAAAGACAACAGTCAGGTAGTTAATGAAAGCACTATTACTAATAGAAAAGACAAAGGTAAAACCGGGAAATCTTTGTTAAACGAAATCAATATAAAATCTTATAAGGACATTTCAAAAATTGTTGTAGGTGAAAATACACAGGAAGATGTATCCTGGGTAGAACCAATTCAAACAATAACATTCACAAATAAAGATGATATTGATTATTTATATAATCAACTATCTCAATTAAAAACATTGAATAAAAGTGGGTCTGATGATGAAAATGAAGTAGAGGCTCCAAAAAAGCGAACAATACAATCGGTACCAGAAAATGCAAAAATATGTTACTGCATTACAAAAATATGAAGGTGAATCCTGGTATAGCGGCAATGAAATTGCACTGGTTGATGGAGAGCTGAAATTGAAAGCTTTTATATGCAGGGATAACAGTGAAAATCGCAAAAAAATATTAAAAATTGTAGATTCACCAAAGGACATTGTGTTTGGAAATGGAGAAATTTCTTATGTAAAATTAAAAACTATAAAAGAATTTATTAGCAATCAAATTCTTCACGACAGAGACAAATATGACTATATAATTGGATGTGCTACTATTTCCAAAGAAATCAAAATTACCATGTCAGGTAATGTAAAAAAATCACAAATAAACGACTTTTTAACAGAATTTGAAGAGTATAAAAATTATATAAACATAGTCAAATAAGATGTAAAAATCAGAAAAAAATCAACGCTTATGTCGAAAAAAACGACGTTCGTGCAAAAACTATTTACAATTAAATAAAAAGAAGTATGCTAACTCTTGTCCGGGCAATACAACAGTATATACGGAAAGAACAAGGGAAGTGTACAAGTGGGTACATTGGTTTTGGAGCTTATTAAAATGAGTTGATTTATATTAATCTTATATGTAAAAATATGGTATAATTTAATATATTTTACATTAGGGAGCAAAGAAATCAATGAACATATTTTGTAATATACTGGCAAATCTTTTTCATATAATGGGGATTTTATTGATTGCAGAAAATATTTTACAGTTTACTAAATCTAAAAATAGTAATGGTCTAAAAATATTAGCAACAATTATTGTATCCATATTCAGTGCTAATCCTGTATTGATGAAACATACGGGGCTGGATTTAATAAGCTTTTTAGTATGTATATTTATAATTATGAGGATTTGTTTTGTTGAAAAAAATAAGACGGTAATTGTATATATCATAGGAAGTTCTATGGTATTGGAATGTGTTGAGATGTTTTTTTCACAAATTGTTGAGACAATAGTAGAGATGCTAAAACTCAATGCAAGAAATTATTCTAATCTTATAGCATCACTATTAACGTTGATTTGCATTATTGTTTTATCAATTATAATAAAACGAAAGTATATTTACGGAATAAAGAAGATAGCTGTTAAATATTGGATAATTATGACGATAAATATAATGGCAAATTTCTGCGTATTGGCAATACTGGCATATATAACAATGAAACAGGTTGTACATGACGGGAAAGCTGTTTACATCATAATTTATTTACTTGTTTCCATAGGATTAATAATTCAAATAGTTTCAACAGTAGCTTTGATAATTTCAAGAAATATACACAGAGAAAATGAAATGTTAGCAAAGAAATACTTGGAAGAACAAAAAAACTATTACGAATACCTGGAACAAAGGGAAGTCGAAACCAAGAAATTCAGACATGATATAAGAAATCATTTATATCTATTGGATAAAGTGAAAAAAGAGGGGAAGAATGAAGAATTTGAAAAATATCTTCAGGATATTATAGAGCGCGTTGACAGGTTAGGAACTAAGGTAAATGTTGGAAATGATATTGCCAATGCCATATTAGATAAATATTATGCTGAAGCAATTAACAAAGGCATTAACATACAGATTCAGGGACATTTTCCAATAAACTGTAGTGTTAGTGCATATCATTTATGTACAATATTTTCTAATCTGTTGAGCAATGCTATAGAGGCGGCAGAAAAAGCCACGATAAAGAAAGTTTGGGTAATATGTCGTTATACGGAAAACGAGATAATAATAGAAATTGGAAATTCTTATTGTGATAATAATCTTAATAAGAAAAATCTAAAAACTAAAAAGCCCGAAAAACAGTATCATGGTTGGGGATTGAAAAATGTAGAAGATAGCGTCAATGCATGTAACGGGTTAATAGACATAGAAATCGAAAATGGTTGTTTTGTTGTATCAGTTACATTAAAGAATAATGAGGTATAAGGAAAATGAATATAGCCATTGTTGATGATGAAAGCTGTTGGAGAGAAACAGCGCAAAAAGTAATTAATAATTACACAGGAGATAAAGACAGAATTGAAATGTTTAGCTCGGGAATGGAATTCCTGAAAAAAGACAAATACTATGATGTTGTAATTATGGATGTAGAAATGCCGGATTTAAACGGCTTTGAGACAATAACGGAATACAACAAAAGTAATAAAAACAGTATTGTCATAATTCTTACGACACATTTGGACTGTGCAAGACAGGGATTTTTGGTAAATGCATTTCGATACATTGATAAGTTAAATATGCAGAATGAATTAGAAGAAGCTTTTGGAGCAATACAAAAAATAAATGAAAATAAATACGCCTGCATAATAGGGCATAAAAGTAATGAGACAAGAGAAATTCCTATTAATTCAATTCTATATATTGAAACAAAGTCAAGAAAAACACTAATTCATACAGAAGAGGGTTGCTTTATTTCGGATGAAAAAATCAATGACTTGGAAAACCGGTTAGAACCGTATGGGTTTTACCGAAGTCACAAATCCTATTTGACCAATATGGCAAAGGTTGAATACATTGATAAAGAATTTGCATATTTTAAAGATAATGAGAAATCTTATGTTAGCGTGAGAAAATATGCAGAAACGAAAAAACGATATATTGCAGCAAAGAAAAAAATCGCAGCTATGTAATAAAAAAACGGCATGAACGTCAAAAAAACAACGTTCATGTCGTTTTTTTCGACGTTCGTGCAAAGTCTATTGATAAGGAAGGGAAATGTGAGTATACTGTGATGCGTATCTAAATTTAGATGTACAAACATAAAAAGTAGGGAGAGCTTTTTTACATTACTAATCAAAAATGGGAGAAGAAAAAATTGAAGAATGTACTTAAGAAAGGAATCGCATTTACATTGGCATTAACATTAAGCGTTAGCAGTGCAAACGTGAGTCTGTTTATTACAAAAGCAAATCAGCAGGCAGAAGAAAAAAGCAATGTTAAAAGCACAACTGTATATAACAACAAAAATGAAATTGTAAGTCAGAGCTTTGTTGATTACGATGGAAGAACTGTTAAGGAATTAAGTAATGGATTGTATATTGATTATACTTATGATGCGTCTGGAAGAGTTTTTACTGAATATACTAACGGAACAAATCAAAATAATCCGTCAGGAATAGACGATGGTAAGCTTATAGTGAAAACATATGATGAAAAAGGAAATCAGACAGCTACAATTACTAATCCCGAGATATCTGGTAACACATTGAAAGTAGGTAAGGATTCAATTGTTACAACAAATGAATACAACCAAAATGGAAACTTAATAAAAAGCACAGACGGAGAAGGAAATCAAACAAAATATGAATATGATGAGCAGGGAAGGACAACAAAAGTAATTACACCTTCTGATGCAACTAATACATACTCATATGATGAGTTGATAAAAGATGGTAATGACAGGGGTGTGGTAGATACCGTTACGGATGCATTAGGAAGAGTATCTAAAACAACAAATAATGGCTCTGATCAGATTACTAAAATTGAAGATATAGCATCAACAAAAAGCATTGTAAAAACATATGAATATGATTCTAATGGCAGACAGACAAAAGAAATATATTCTGATGGAAGCTATATTCAAAATACATATGAAGATGCAACAGGTGAATTAATTAAGTCAACAAGAATTGATGATAGCGGAAATGTTGAAGGCTATACACAGTATGAATATACAGTGGATGATAAGGTTAAGTCAGCTATTGATTATAAGAGTGGAAAGCCTTACAGATACACATATTATGAATATGATGCATATGGAAGAAATACAGGTGTGGCTGAGATAAATGCAACAAGTACACCGACAACTGAGAAAATTAAAGATTCAATGATTAAATATGTGTACGATGTTGATGATAATATCATAAAGATATATTATCCTAACAGTTCAAAGGATAAATTGAAAGGCATTAAGTTTATTTATAATAAAGACAAATGGATTACAGAAATTGACGGCATTCTACCAGGTGGTGATGATGACACAACTGTAATTCGAAAATATGATTATTACAGTAATGCAAAAGTTAGAACAATAAGAGATTATAAAAATTTCCTTAATAAGGGTACGGACTATATTCAAAGGGATTATTCATATGATAAAATTGATAGAGTAGTATTAATGACATATTTTACAAGTGATAACCCAAATACTGTAAAGGAAAAATATGAATATAAGTATGATAAAAATTCTAATATTACCTATAAACATGAGATAAGTAATTACGAAGATTCACGTAAGGATGAGGAAGTATTCTATGCTTACGATGAAGAAGGAAGACTTGTAAAATCAGAAAAGAATAATAAGTTAACATACAAAACGGTACGTTGTACATACAAATATGATAAAGTAGGAAACAGAACCTATGAATCAGAGTTTGAGACAGATACTGTTGCAACAGATCAGTCAAAAACAACAGGATATTATTCATATAATGGTTATAACGAATTAAATCAGTTAACATCAAGTACGGTAATAGAATGCGCTGATGGTTCAAATGTTAAATCGTATAGTAAATCATATAATTATGACAATAAAGGAAATCAAATTTCTGTTATTGACAGTGGTAAAAAAACAAACACTACTTACAAATACGATGTAAATAGCCAGTTAATTGATGTGGAAATAAAGACAAATGGAGTAATTACATCAAAACAACATAATGAATATAATGGACAAGGTCAACGTATTTTGAAAACAGATACGCAAATTGAAGGAAATAAGGTTAATTCCCAAACAATAAACTATTATTATGAGGGAAGCTTGCTATTATATACAACTGATGAAAAAGGCAATAAGACAAGCCAAAACATTATTGGAAATGATAGTAATACATTTGCTACAATAAGGTATGATTCAGGTACACAGACAGAATACTTTTATTCTAAAGATGTACAGGGAAGTGTCGTGGCAATTCTTAATAATAGTGGAAAATGTGAACAGGCGTACAGTTATACTGACTACGGAGAAACACAAAAGAACATTGATAGTAAGTTCTATAATGAAATATGTTATACGGGTGGTATTTATGATGAAAATACAGGACTTTACTATTTGAATGCAAGATATTATGATTCAAATGATGGAGAATTTTTAAGCCAGGATACCTATAGAGGCACAGAAACTGACAAAGATACGTGGAATCTATATGCTTATTGTTCCGGAAATCCAATAAATTATGTGGATCCGAGTGGACATAAGAAGAATAGAAATAGTGGACAATATTATCCGGCAGGTGCTTGGGATTCTATAAGAGAACAGGAGGCAAAAAAGTATACATATTATAATACGAACAAAGCCAGAAAATACATATATAAATATTTAAGGAAAAAGTTGAAGACTAACAAGAAGCAGGCATGTGCAATATTGGGCAATATTTATGTTGAAACGTGGCATACATATAGTTCTTTAATTTTACAAGGAAGCTCAGAACCGGCATTTTGGTATGTCAAAAAGTATGATGCATATGATAGTAAAGGATGGGGGATTCTTCAATGGACCTATTTTACTAGGAAGGAAGCTTTGTTAAAATATGTAAAAAAAGCTAATAATAAGCATAGGACTCAAAGTTTGAATGTTGGTGATTTGATTGTTCAGTTAGAATATTTTAATAAAGAGCGAAAGAGTGCTTATAAAAATAAGTGGAAAATATTTAAAGGCAAAAAAGAGATAGCTGATATGGTGAATTCTTTTTGTAAAGATTATGAGCAGGCAGGAGTACCACATTTAGACGAGAGAATAAATACCGCAAAAAAATTGTTAAAAAAATATAAGTAAAATATTTATTTAGTAACAACTCAAAATAACTTAAATAATTTTAGTTATTTTGAGCTGTTAGTAGATATTTTCGTAAGAAAATTAATAAAGGAGAGAAAGTAACTATGACTTTGAATAATAAGAAAAAAAAGATAATTTGTTTATGTATAATAGTGTGCATACTGTCCTTAGTAGGGTGTAATAAAAAAACAGAAAATACAAACAAATCTAATGAAAGTTCAACAGAAAAAAATATAGTTGTGACAACTAGTAGTAAAGTAGTGAAAATTGACAATAAAGAAATATTAGACGTACTTAAAAACGAGACAAGGTATTATAATACTGAATTAAAAAAGGAATGCTACATTAGAGATTACAATTCAGATAATTATATGAGTGTTAATTCAAAAGGTAAATATGAATATCAAGAAGAAAGTAATGTTGAAAAAACAAAAATTAAATCTTGGTGTCAAGTGGATATAGATTATGATGGGGAGCAAGAGGTTGTGTTACAAACAAGTTTAGGAAATGAGTTGGTATTAACTTATAAAGATGGAAAAGTGTATTGTTATTCATTTCCGTTCAGAGGAATGAAAAATATAAAGAAAGACGGAAGTTTTGAAAGTTCTGGAAGTGCTGCAGACACATATATTGGTAGACTGAAATTTAATAATGGAGAGTGCCATTATAGCGAACTTTGTGCATGTGATAATGAAAATGAAGAGTCTCCTATTTATAGAGTGAATAACAAAAAAACTACAAAAGAACAGGTTGATAGTTTTTTGAAAAAACAAGAAGAAAAAGAAAATGTAGTGTGGAGCAAGGGAAATCCAATTGATAAAGAATGAAACTACTTTGAATTATATTTTAATAGATGGATATGATTTTAAACGCGAAAGTTATGACTCTATAGTTATGTTTGACAATAACTATGAATGGTTAAGCCAGGCTATAGGTGCTAGTCACAGCTATAAAATAAGGGTAGAAATGGAGTATAAAGATAGAAAAATAAAGGCTAAATTCGTATAATTAGTAATAAAATGGAGGAAGGAAATGAAGATTAAAAAGCTATCAATATTTGTGTTAATATTTATATTATGCTTATCAGGATGTGCAGGTACAAAAAAGGTAAAATATCAGTCTGGAAGAGATACGTACCTATCTGTAGGCGATGGACGATTTCAAATGATGAGTAGTTTTGATTACACAATATATGATTTAAAGGAAGATGAGTCTGTATTTGATAAAATTACTTTTTATTATGATGATTCTAAAGAGAGTAAATTATATTTAGTTAATGAGAATAATAATTATATGATTATTGATTACAAAAACAATAGTTATAAATCGTATGATAAAAGTAATTTGTCAAATGAACTGAAAAAAATCTTCGATTCAACAAAGATGATTAAACTAAAAAAGATAAATTATGAAACTCTTGGTAGTGATGAACCGGCATTAATAATTGACAATTAGAAGGATTATATTTATCAAATAAACAATTAATTAAGAAGTATAACGGAGATAAGAATGTTAGATTTGTACATAGGCATACATGGTGAAATTACAATAACTATATTTAGAATATTAATTGGAATAATATTACTTATTAGCGAGACAGTCTATTGTGACAACATATTATGGAGTGTTATTTGGTGTGATTTCAATTTATATATCAAATCTTAGGGTATCAGGTATACTGATAGGTGCCATATTAGGACTGCTCGTTAGTTTTGCGCTAATCATTTATAAAGAAACAGAAAATATTAATAATTTTATAGTATTATTTATAACTTTTTATGAAATAACAGAAATCATAGTATATTCTTTTAAATTTGACTTTTATAAATATGCCCCTAATATTAGTGAATTATATGCAGACCATAGAACAATATACTTTAAGTTAGTGGTAGCATTTTATGTTACATTGATTAGTTACATCATTATAAACCACCAAGAGAAAAAAAGAAAAACATTGGAAAATAACAAATTTTTTTGGTTAGGAATATTTTTTATTGTAGGAGCAATTTTTGCTAATACAATACATCCATTAGATGTTCCTGACGAGTGGGAAGATTTGTGTTTAATCTTACTGAATGTGAATTATAATCGCTACGATTATCTTGTACCTATATGCATTTTATTGGCAATAGCTTTAGTAAGAATGAGCTTTAGATTACTAAGAAAAAAGGGAATTTTAGGAGAAAATTTGAAATGAAAAAACGAGTTATAAAAATATTGTGGATAATGGATTTATTGATTTATGTACTTTTTTCATATGTATACCGGACTGATGGCTTAGAGGTACAACTAGCGAAGAAAGGTTCTGATTTACATAGAGTGTATATTGATAATCAGGTAACATATAGCAATTTATATTATAATCCTATTAGTCCAACATTATTAAAAATTGGTTTGGCAGGAATGATCATAACCGCGTTAATTTTTGCTTTTTACGGAACATATATTTCAAGGAGATGGATTCTGAAAAAATATGCAAATAAGACAAAGGGGACTGACTTAAAGGAGAATGATAAAAATAATAAATCTATGAAAGCAAATACACCGTTGCGAAAATTGTTAAGCAATGTAATTTTAGTAGTTATTATTTTGTTTTTATATTTATTTGTTTTACATATAATTCAACGTTTCATTTACATAAATTTTTGTATGCTAGTAGGCGAGTAAAGTTTAATGATTATTTTAAACTAAAGAGAGGGAGAAGTTATGATTGAAAGTTACATTATGAGTGCTTTTAGATATGCACTTGCTTTTGCATAATGGAAACTGTGCTATAATACAAAAGTATTGTGAATCAAATACGGAGGGGAGTAAAAAATGAAGAAACGTATATTCGGAGCAGCAGTAGTTATAGTGGCAATTGTGTTGATAATCGTTGCCTTTAATTCAAAAAATGATAATCAGAAAGAAACAGTTAAATTTGATAAATTATTAAGTAGTTTATATACTGGCTCCCAGCAATTAAATCTAAATTTCAAGTGTTACAATCCTAATAGAGCTTCATGGAAGAAAAGTAATATTGAATCTGTAAGAGTGGCAGTTGGTTCTGATGAATTTGATGTGAATGTAGATGAGTTGAAACTTGAAACTTGAAGACGAATTAATAGATAACAAATATTACATGGGACATATTACTTTATCAGGAGAATTCGAGACATCAATAGGGGATGATGCAAGGTTAATTGTAAAAAAGAAGGACGACAACGAAGAACATAGCTATGAAATAGAAACATTGGTGTTCATAAATGATGAAAACGAAAATTACAAGGAGTGTAGTTTTGTTAATGCAGAAGCTGTTTTGAAAACTGATAATAATGACAACGTATATAATTACGGCATTATAATAGAGTTAAATACAAATAAAAATATAGAAATAAGTAATGTAAGGTTAGGTTTGGATAATTATGTAGAAGTTGATAATAATTATAAGATTTTTAACCAACAGGATTTTGAAGAAATTCATAGTATGATTGGCGATTCCAAACTTGAGAATAAAATCAAAGATGTTTATAAGAAGAAATTTTATGAAACAATTATCATAGAGGATTTAGGATTAAAACTGCAAAAAGGAAAGAACTATGTATATTTTCCATTAAAATATAAAAAGGGAAACACCTTGAGTTTAGATGAGGCTGTTATTTCAATAAATTATAAATCAAGTGGAGAGAATAAAGAAAAGGTAGTGACTAATTCTGCGACTTTTTATGTAGCAGGTAATTAAAAGAAGAAAATTACATAAACTGTCCATGCCACTTTTTCAGTTGCTTTTAAATTGTATGAGTAATATAATGAAAAAGATAAAACGGAGGTATATATGGCGGCAAAAACAAAAGTTAAAGAAGTTAAGTTGACTGACGAAGAAAAGTATGCGAAAGCGAAAGAACTGACACAGGCTGTTAATTGTCTTACAAGAGACAAGGAAAGAGCAGAAATTTACGGAACAATAGCTAAGAAATATAGAGAGCTGGGTGACTATGAGGACTCGGCTAAGTTAGCTGAAGAGGCAGAGGCTAAGGCAAAAGAATTTAAGAAAAAGGCTGATGCTAACAAAAAGAATGAAAAGAAACCTGATAATTTTCAGGAAGAAGAGAAGAAGAGTAACGGAGTTGTCCGAAAAATAGTTTTAGGAATTATTCTTGTAGTAATAGTTGTTGGAATTGTAGGAGTAATTTTTTCTCAGACAAAACAGGGAAGATATGTTAGAGCTTCATATTATGAAAAGGTTGGCAATTATGAAAAGTCCTATAAGATGTTCAATAATTTAAAGTCTTACAAGGACAGTCAGGATAGAGCAACTTTAAGCAAATATGAATATGGCATAGATTGCAAAAAGAATGATGAATACGAAGTTGCAAAGAATACATTGAGAAGTTTGGGAGATTATAAAGATTCCGAAGCTCAGTTGTGCGAATTGGAACTTAACAATATTGATAAGTCTGAGATTGGCACAAGTATACTTTTTGGAGAGTATAAGTGGCTTATTCTTGAGAAAAAACAGGGAAAAGCATTTTTGGTTAAGTCAGAACCAATTCCAGGATATGCATACAATGATGAAAATATTAGCGTAACATGGGAAAAGTCATCTCTTAGAAAATTCTTAAATAGTGATTTTATTGATGAAACATTCTCTGAAAGTCAGAAGTCAAAAATATTAGAAACAAGGATTTCAATTCCCCTTAATAGTCAGTCTAAGACAAAGGGTGGAAAGGAAACAACAGATAAGTTGTTCATGCTTAATGCTGAGCAGGCAAACAGATATGAAGAAATCTTAAGTAATTATACAAGAGACTGGTGGATTATTGATGCGGGTATCAGCGACAATACAGCTCAGTTCGTATCTAACGGCAAGGTCATGGATTATGGTTACGAGGTATCAAGCCAGAATATTAACATTCGTCCGGCAATGTGGATTCAGTATAAATAAAACAATATTAAATGGGTGGTAGATTATATTAGTTTAAAAACTAATTAATAATACAAATGAGAATGAAAGGAGAAGAGTTATGAAGGCTAAAACTACATTATCAAGTTTAATTTTGGCAGTTGCAGTAATAGTTGCACAGTATTTAAATTATAAGATTGAATCAAAGGTAAGTCTTACATATAATTCTACATATGAATTTGTATGGTGTTCAATTATTATGTTGGTTTTAGGACTTATAGCGGGCATTAATATAATTTGGATTTTACATTCTGAAAATACCATTGAAACAATTATAGCTATTGCTTTTCAGGTTATAGCAGCAGTTGTGGGATTTGAAGCATTGAGAATTATAACATTTGTACCGCTTATGATAATAGGTGTGTATATTTGCATATTAGTATTGCAGAAAAATAAAAACAAATAAAAAAGATGTGATAATTCACAGGTTTAATCAGATATATAATCTGAAGATAAATTAAAGTGAATTGTCACATCTTTTTTTGTAATAAGATTCTTCCAGAGTTTCTTATTATATAAAAATATAAACTAGGAATGCACACTCGTACAAAAAGAAAATCCGTTTGAAATTATATAAAAATTTACATAATGTTATTTTTCGTAATCTATTACGCAGCGTTCACAGGCATTAACGATAATTGTGTTGCCGAATTTGTCGTAGCGTTTGAATTCGTGACCGTATGCTTTATGAACATGACCATGCACAAAATATTTTGGTTTATATTTTGTCATAATTTCCTTAAACACACTGAAACCTGTATGCGGCAAATCTTCTCCATCATTAATTCCCTTGGCAGGTGAATGACAAACCAAAATATCAACACCACCTTTCAGGAAAAGCTTACGCTTAAGTTTGGTGTAGCGGCGTCTCATTTGTCTTTCTGTAAACTGGAAAGTTCCCGGACGGTAACGCATTGAACCACCAAGTCCCATTATTCTAATTCCGTTGTAGACAATCAAATCGTCATCAATACACACGCATCCCTCTGGAGGTGTTGAAAGATAACATTCGTCATGATTACCATGTATGTAAAGAACCGGAACGTGAGATAGTGTTACAAGAAATGACAAATACTGTGGAGCCAAATCACCACAAGATATTATCAAATCAATATCTTCTAATTTATCAGGTGAGTAATAATCCCAGTAGTATTTGGATTCCTCGTCTGATATAAATAAAATCTTCATATTAGTCCTCCGAACTTATTTTTAAGAAACCCCATTGTTTCTTTTGGCTATTGATTTACACCTTGCTGCATTGCAACAGGTTTTGCTTCTTCTTCAAGTTCATCAATAACAGGTATCTCACCGATAATATTGTCCGAAAGCCAGTCCATTGTAATAATGTCATTTGGTGAGAGAGTTTGGTTTTCACCATTTTTTATTGTTTTGTCCTGTGAATAAATAATTCCTGAAAATGGATTAAAATCACCGGAGCGAATTGTTTTTGTTAATAGATTTATTAATTTTTTAATGCCCTCAGGTAACCATGGAGAACTAATTACTTCAATTGCGTTTTCAGCCATGCCCCACCAGTAGTTAATTGCCTTTACATTCTTTGAGTCATCTGCTTTCCATGTACCATTAAGAATGGCTTCTATAAGCTGCTCATAGAATTTTCCCCAGTTATATATTGGAATGGCAAGATTCCAAATACTGTCAGGATATGACATGTATAAACCGTAGTATCTTGTTCCGGCTTCTGGAACAGACAAATCTTTGTCGGAAACGCAGTCAGGCTGTAATTGTTTAATCTGTTCTTCAACGTCAACGTCTTTTAAACAGCTCCAAAGCAGATGAATTTTTGCTCTTGGATTGGTCATTTTTACACCCTGTGCAAATGAGTTAATATTGGCAATTGTTCCGTATATAGGATAATCGGCAATATATACAATTTTGTCATGCGCTGCCATTGAACCGGCAACTGCACCCATAATGAATTTAGCTTCATGCATTCTTGCGTAGTATGTTCTCATTGAAGTATGAGGGTCATGCAGTGAGCAGTTTAGTATTGTAATTTTTGGATTAGCAATTGCAGCCTTTAAGCTTGCCTGAGAAAAAGTTGGCGATGTTGTAAATATTACATTGCAGCCATTGGCAATGGCATCATCAATTGCCTCTTCAATATTGTGTGAATTAATACTGTCATAGTATACGGTAGTTACATCATCAGGAAAAACTTCGTTAAGGTGCAATCTACCTAACTCATGGGAATAGGTCCATGCACTGGATGCTGAAGTTTTTTCATAAATAAATGCTACCTTCAAATGCTTTGCACCCGGTGTCAAAAGCTTTGTTAAAACAGAAGCTTTTTTGGTTGAAGCAGTCATTCTTAAGTCAACTTCGGTATCTGACATAAGCTCAAACTCAGAGAAATTTGAATTAATTAATTTAGTTAATTCACTGTCTGACATTTCTAAAAGTTCTTTATAGCCATATAGTTGTGTAAACGCTAGGAAAGCATCACCACAAGTGATTTCCTTAAGATTTTCGCCACCGATTTCATCATATTTGGATTTAAAAGTTAGAAACAGCGAGCGAAAATCTATTCTTTCGTTATGGCTCCAAACTTCTCCAGGCTTTTTGCCTACAACAGTTTGCAATTTTTCAAAACTTCCTAGTTTTGAAAAATATAAGTAATTGATTTCTGACAAACTATAGAAATCAACAAATTCATAATAAAGTTTAACATCATAATCATCTGTTTTTTTCGGTAAAATTCTTGTTACCTGTCCCATTACGGAAACTGCATCGTAGTATTTCAAAACACTGACACGTTTATTTCCTTCTAAAACATAGAATTTGTTCATGTATTCATAAGCAATAATAGGATCGGTAATTCCTTCTTCCTGTTGGGCTGTGGAAAGTGTCATCCACTTGGAAGCAAACTCGGAATTAGGGTCGAGAATAGGCATAAAGTTGCTGGAAAAAGAATTGCTTCTTCCGGCAGTTTTGGTACCTACCACCTGGGCTAATGGAATCTGAACTAACCCAAGAGATACTTCTCTGTAACTTTTGGTTGTATGCAAAATATCATCAAGAACTTCAAGAGTTGGACTTTCTCCAGCCATAAGTTTTGACTGATAATCTTTTTTCCCAATTTTAGCTGCCTGTACATAATCTGAATAAGACATAGAAACCTTCCTTTCAAATAAAAACAACTCTAAGCATAAGCAAAGAGTTGTCTGGTGTCATGTTAATTAATTTTTTCTGAGATAAACACTTACACTTGTACTTTGGTAATATGCTATAAGTGTAATACTCTTTGTTTTCCACCAATGCTCAGCGGAACCATTTGAATATGTTCTTGCAAATGTATAATTTCCGTATGTACCTGAAATGTTAGAAACTATAGCATCATAAGAAGCCTTTGAAAGTTTGCCATACTGTAAACGCACTTCATAAAGCTTACCTTTTTCGTTAAGTACATACTGAAGTAGAGCGTTAGAATCAGTAGGAAGAACTTGTGCACCAAAGTATTCAGGTGGATTCTTCTCGCTGAATTTGTATGTAAGATATGCAACTTTTCCATCTGAAGAAGCTGCGTATGAACCATCTTGAGTACCTTTCTGTTTCTTTTCATAAGAAGAAATAGATTTACGTTTACTGCCAAACTTAACATCAGTTAAATTCTTAATGGATTTACTAAGTGTTTCATCCTGTGAACCTTCTGTTGACATTACAGATACTGAATCAGGTGATGAATTGCTGCTGCTAGTATCTTTATTCTTAAGTTTTGGTATAAAAATTATTAGTAATGCAACAACTATAATCATTATTGTAAATATAACGATATATGTTATATTTTTGTTCATTGTTTGTTTTGTATCGCGCATTTGTCGCCTCCTAAAAGCTAATCTTTACATAATTCTAGCATAAAAGGTCAATAAGTTAAAGGTAAAAAGCAAAAGTATGTTGATAAAAAATAAGAATTTGTTATAATTAAAGGGTAGTACCTATTACTTATAAGTCTCTCCTAAGACTCATAAGTATACTAACATATTTTTCAGTCCGGAACGGTTAATGGCAAGGGGGCCTTAACCGTTCTTTGCTGTTAAAGGGAAAATGCAAATGTAGGAGGGCAATATGAAGACAGCTTGGTTGGTAGTAAATGGATATTTAAAAAGTGAAAAGTTTGAAGAAATATATAGTTGGTTAATTGAAGCAGCAAAGGAAAGAAACATTAATTTGAAAAAGTTGCCTAATGACCAGCTTGATTCAATTATTCCGGCAGATCCTGAAAATATAAACTGGAGAGAAAGACCGGAATTTGTTTTGTTTTGGGATAAGGATGTCAATTTGGCAAGAATGCTTGAGAGAGAAGGCTTCAGGGTATTTAATAATGCAGATGGAATTGAGGCATGCGATGACAAGGCGCTAACTTTTATCCGCCTAAAAAACAAAAACATAAAAATGCCAAAAACTTTTATTGCACCAATGACATTTGATAAGGAATATAAAGATTATACTTTTTTACTTCAGGTTGAAGGAAGCCTCGGCTATCCTATGGTGATTAAGGAAAACAAAGGTTCTTTTGGTGAACAGGTATATTTGGTAAATAGCTATTATGAAGCAGTTGATAAAATAAAAGAAATCGGGCATCATGAGTTTATTATGCAGGAGTTCATCGAAAGTTCTAAGGGTAAAGATGTTCGAATACACGTTGTAGGTGATGAAATTGTTACGGCAATGGAGCGTGTAAATGAAAATGATTTCCGCGCCAACATAACTAACGGTGGTAAAATGAAAAAGTACACACCAACTAAAGAGCAGGCACAGATGGCTATAGATGTATGCCGCGAACTTAATTTAGATTTTGCAGGTGTGGATATCATGTTTGGAAAAGAGGGAGAACCGGTTCTTTGCGAGGTGAACTCCAATGCTCACTTTAAAAACATATATGACTGCACAGGCGTGAATGTAGCGGAGAGTATTTTAGATTATATTGTTAAAAGTATTAAAGATTAGCATTGAAATTAAATGAGTGGAAAATTGATGCTAAACATATTAGTAAGCCAAGATTTATATTTGAAGTAAATAAGAAAAAGATTCAATTTATTAATAGAAACTTAAAATTAGTTGATTAATATAGGAGGGAATATTCCAAAAAATGAGCAACATTGGCTGGGTGATTTATTCAAGAGAAGATGCAGAAAAAAATAAAGGTTTTATCAGAATGCTTAAGGAAGATTTCGACCAATATAATGTTGAACTTAAGCTGGTTATTTTAGAAGAAATTGATAAACCAGAGGTGTTTGTAAAGAATGCAAACATTGATTTTGCAATAAACAGAAGCAGAAATTCCTACATTGCAGAACTTCTTGAGAAAAGAGAAATAAGAGTTTTTAATAACAGCATGGTTACAGACATCGCTAATAACAAAGGCAAAAATTACAAATATTTGGAAGGCATAGTTCCTTTTCTACCAATAATTTATCAGGGAGAAGTAATTGGTAGCCATGAAAGCATACAGGATTTTTCTTATCCTTATGTAATCAAAAGTTGCTGTGGACATGGTGGAAGTCAGGTGTTTTTAGTACATAATGAAGATGAGAAGAAACAGGCACTTTCTAAGATAAAGGACGAGTATGTTATCCAAAAACTTTGCTCCGACATTGGAAAAGATGTTAGGGTATATGTTATAGGAAACAAAATTGTTAAGGCTGTTTTAAGAACTTCAAAAGAAAGCTTTAAGAGCAATTATAGTCTTGGTGGAAGTGCCCGGGAATATAATATAAATAATTATGAAATTGCCATGGTTAAGCAGATTTTAAACAAATTCCAAATTGATTATGGTGGAATTGATTTTACATTTCATAATGGGAAGGCTGTGTTTAATGAAATTGAGGACGCAGTGGGAGCAAGAATGCTTTACAGCGTTTGTGACATAGACATTGCTAAGTTATTTGTAGATTATATTATAGGTGAGATATCATAAACAATATTCAAATATGGACACTCGTTGGAGTTAAAAGAAAATAAAAATGGAGATATTCAAATGGAAAAAAGAAACTTTTTTCAAAGGCTGGCAGGTCATTTTTGTACAATAACAAGACACAGACATCAGGTAATTAAACATTGTAAAAAAGCTGGTATATTGTGGCAGGGACTTAGACATGACTTGTCTAAATATACGCCAACAGAATTTATTCCGGGAGTTAAGTTTTATACAGGACACAGAAGTCCTAACGAGGGCGAAAGGGAAGTTTTCGGATATTCAAAGGCTTGGATGCACCACAAAGGACGTAATCGTCACCACTTTGAATATTGGGTGGATTACAATATTGAAACCCATAGAAATGAACCGGTGGAAATGCCTTACAATTATGTGGCTGAGATGTATTGCGACAGATTGGCTGCCAGCAAGATATACAATGGCAAGAAATATAAACAGACGGATCCCTTAGACTATTTTAGCAGAAGAAAACCTCACAGAAGCATTAATTTAAAAACAAGGGATGAAATTGAAAAATTGCTTGTTATGACTGCAGAAGCCGGTGAGGACGAGGCATTTAAGTACATTAGAAAGAGACTTAAAGAAGAAAAGAAAATTAAGGGAAAGAATAAAGCAGGACATTAGATAAGTAAATTAAATACCAGAGAAAGTAAGAAAATATATAAGAAAATAGATCACTGGAAAAGTAAGAAATCAAGTAAACAAAGAAAAAATAAGGAAATAAAACTATGAATAAGAAGAACATACCAATAGTGACAACAATTTTGATAATTATAAATATTGCTGTGTTTCTAGTAATGGAGTTCACAGGCAGCACTGAAAATACTCAGTTTTTATATGAACATGGCGCAATGTACTGGCCGGCTGTTTTGGAAGATGGCCAGTGGTACAGATTGATAACCCATATGTTTGTACATTCAGGCGCCAACCACATAACAAATAATATGTTTATGCTTGGAATATTGGGCTATCAGATTGAAAAAGAATATGGACCAATTAAGTATCTGATTACTTATTTTGTAAGTGGTATAGGTGGCGCGGTATTGTCGGCTTTAATTGAAATGAGTTTAGGAGAAGCTGTTGTTAGCGTAGGTGCTTCAGGCGCAATATTTGGAATATTCGGAGTTATGCTTGTTATGATTTTCAAAAACAGACAAAGAATGGGACAGGTATCTGCACCACGACTTATTATTTTATTTGTTTTGATGGTATTTGGAAATATGGAAGAAGGTGTGGATGTAATGGCGCATCTTGGCGGAGCATTAATTGGTGTGGCAATGGGATTTTTGCTATATCGCATCAAAGACAGAGGCAGATATTTTAATTTATAGTAGAAAAAATATTGGGATGCTTTTGACACCCTAATTATATATGATAAAATTATAAAAAAGATTAGGAGGCATAACATGAGTGATTGTATTTTTTGTAAAATAGCAACAGGAGAAATTCCTAGCACTGCGCTATATGAAGATGACAAGGTAAAGGTGATTTTTGATGCAGGTCCGGCAACATTAGGACATGCTTTGGTTTTACCAAAAACACATGCAGCAAACGTGTTTGAGATTGATGATGAAACACTTGCACATGCTCACATTGTTGCAAAGAAAGTGGCAACAGCCCTTAAAGAAGCAACAGGTTGTAAGGGTATCAATATCTTACAGAACAATGGAGAAGTAGCAGGCCAATCAGTGTTCCACTTGCATATTCACATTATTCCAAGATATGATGAGGATGATGCAAACATTAAGTGGACACCTGGCACACAGGACACAGAAGGTTTAGAAAAAATTGCCGCAAAGGTTAAAGAAATATTGAAATAGTTATTAATAAAAAAGTCCTATGTTATATTCTGATATGAAGTTAAATTATTGTATGCATATCAGTTTTAACATAGGGCTTATATTTTATTTATATTATTTTATTTGCTCAAATCTTTTATTAAGCCAACAATTTTTTCAACACCACCTGTACCTGATGATTTTGACATTGCTTCAATGTATGTGTCCTTGTTGTCAAAGACTTTATGTACTGTTGAAATCAAATCATCTTTTGTGGCTACATCTTCATCTAGAACTTCACTGAAGCCCTGCTTCTTATAAGAGTTAGCATTTAATATCTGGTCACCACGACTTGCATTAGCAGATAGTGGAATCAGAATATTAGGCTTGTTTAATGCTGAAATCTCGCAAATGCTGTTGGCACCGGCTCTTGATATAATTATGTCTGCCATTGCAAAGAAATCTTTCATTTCTTCACTGATATATTCAAACTGAGCATAACCTTCTGTACCATTAAGAGATTCATCTACCTTACCTTTTCCACAAAGATGTGCAACCTGAAAATCTTTAAGAAGTTCAGGTAAAGCAGCTCTAACAAGTTTATTTACCTTCTCGGCACCAAGGCTACCGCCTGTTACCATAATAACAGGCTTGTTTGCAGTGAAACCACACATGTCAAGAGCTGTGATTTTATTTCCTGTAAATAACTCTGCTCTTATAGGTGAGCCTGTGTGAACAGCTTTCTCGCCTAAATACTTAGCAGTTTCAGGAAAGTTATGGCATACTTTTGTTGCCTTCTTTATGGCAAGTTTATTTGCAAGTCCCGGTGTCATATCTGATTCGTGGATAATTACAGGAACTTTGTATTTGGCTGCAGCAAAGACTACAGGAACTGTAACAAAACCCCCTTTTGAAAATACAATATCAGGTTTAAATTTTCTGATAATTTTCTTTGCCTGAAAATAGCCTTTCAAAACTCTAAATGGATCTGAAAAGTTTTTCCAACTAAAATAACGTCTAAGTTTACCTGAAGAAATTCCCTGGTAATCCAAGCCGGCATCTTCAACTAACTTAGTTTCCATACCACCTTCAGAACCAATGTATTTAATTTCAAAGCCTGCCTCTTTAAGCTGAGGTACAAGGGCAATGTTTGGTGTAACATGTCCTGCTGTTCCACCACCGGTTAAAATAATCTTTTTCATAGTATTCACCTAGTTTCCTTGTTCTTTATTATATTTTTTAATTTGCTTTTTGATTTCCTGTGTAGTTTTTCCATTTAAAGTCATGTTCACTAAATCAGTAGCTCTTGCCACAGAATCTTTATCCTGTAAAACAGTTGCAAGATATGTTCCTGTATAAGTACATAAGTCTTTTGAAGGAGTACCGATTACACCAAATGACATAATGTTCCAACCGTCAGAACCACCATCTTTTAATAAATTAATTGATGATGAAATATCCATGTCAGTTGTAAAACTGTTTTCGATAGCATCTAAAATACTATTATAATGAAGCAATGTTGTGCCGCTTAATGCCTTTTTCTCAATGGCTTTAATAACCTTGACCTGATTTTTGTTTCTTTGCATATCACCATTGCCGAATGAATGACGCTCTCTTGCATAAGTAAGGGCTGTGGCACCATCCATTTTCATGTTACCTTTAGTGTATGTGTATTTCTTACGTTCTTTTGTTTCAGTATCACCGTATGAAGCATAAGTTGTTGTACTGAAAGGTTTATCAACCTTAACAGTAATGCCACCCATGGCATCAATAAGTTTGGCAAAACCTGTAAAGTTAAGCTTTACATAATGATAACGGCTGCTTGAAATTTTGAATCCATATAAAGATTTTAATGTGTCCATTAAAGCTTTATTGCCAGGATTCCATGAAACCTCACTTGCCCATTGCCAGTCACTAACAGTAGCAGCAGTTCCGTCTGCTTTCTTAGCCGTGCCTTTTCCATATAAACCAACGTGTGTTAATTTGTCGTATGAATCAGGGGCAACGCATTTTGCCTTTACTTCTACATAATAATCTCTAGGAGTTGAAACCATTAAAACGTTGTGAGTTTTTGGATTTACAACTGCTAAAATATTTGTATCAGAACGTCCTAATGACTTCCTGTTAAATTCTCCAAAAGTATCATTTGCAGAAACGAAAACTACAAATGGTTTATTATCTAGCTTTTTACCGTTAGTGAATTTAGAAAAATCACGGAAAAGGAAAAAGCATGCAAGTGCCAATAAAATAATTACAATAACTGAAATAATCTTCCCAAATGTTTGAGCGTTCTTAGACTTCTGTAATAAGAAGAAAACTAAGCCTAAAAGTACAAGAAGAATAAGTATTGTTACACCAACTATTGTAGGTGTGATAAAAGCAAAGTCTTTAGTAAGGAATAAATAAACATCAGTAATTGACAATGCAAGCTGAATTAGCACTAGAACAATCCCAACGATTTTTCCTGCCTTTGAACCTTTAGTTGGATCTTTAGCCTTTACACTCTTTTTACTACCGGAGTTTGATTTGGCATGATTTGCTGCTGATGTTGTTTCAGAGCTATATCCGTAATAGCCGGCTTTTGTATCTGATGAATTTTGTTTTTTACTCATAAGTACCTCCTAAATTCTTTTATAGAGTAACATTTTAATTTTTAGTAAAAGCTAAATAATCACTTTATTTGAAAAAGTGATTAAAAAACTTTAGCCATATAATTGTTTGTATCTGTTATACGAAATAAAATGCATATTTATTGAGCAAAATATAAATAATTCATTCAAGTATATTCATTAATATTTCATTCAAATTAAAATGCGTTGAAAAACTATCAAAAATTGTTCCTGACAGTTCGCAAAATTCGGTCTAATTATACTACATATTTATAAAAAAACAAAGTATAACAGTCTACCCATTATACGGTCAGGGTGGTAAAATTGACAAATAATAGTGGCTTTGGTAAAATTATAGAATATTATGAGCTGGCGTTGCGGACTTTGAAACTGATGCAAGCCAGCTTATGTTGTAGGAGAAAAAATGAAACAGTCAAGAGCGTTTAGAAGAATAATAGTATTATTGTTGCTTGCAACAGTAATAACTGTACAGACAATAGTATTCTGGTATTGTTGGGATAATCATTACAGCGGTGGAATGGACAGAGGCTTTTTCTTTAAAGGTCATATGGTGTTGTTGTTTGTATATGCTTTATTGTTTACAGTGTTATGTCAGGTGTACGGAGCATTTAAGTTAGGAAGACTTAAGTATTCGGATTTGGTATTCTCGCAGTTACTTGCATTGTTATTTACTAATGTAATAATGTATTTGCAGATTTCCATGTTAAGTCTTAAATTAGTAAATCCGGCACCTATTATTGGGATGAGTTTTGATAATATTTTATGTTGTCTCATTTGGGCGGCAATAGCCATGTCGGTCTACAAATGGTTATATCCACCAAAAGACATGTTATTAATATATAGTGATAGGGATCCGGATAATTTAGTAAAGAAAATCAAAACAAGAGAAGATAAATATCACATTAAAGAGTCAATTCATTGTGATGAAGATTTTTCAAAAATAAAAGAAGCCATTTTGGGACATTCAGCAGTATTGCTTTGTGACATACCAAGTGGAACAAGAAACTCAATTATCAAACTTTGTTATATGTATGATAAGAGGGCATATATTACACCGAAGTTATCAGATATTATTGTCATTGGTGCAGAACAGAATAATTTATTTGACTCGCCATTATTGGTAACTAAGATAAGAGGACTTAAGTGGGAACAGGCTTTTGTGAAGAGAATTATTGATATTATCATTGCCTTAATCTTATGTATACCAACAGTTATTATTACTGTGATTGTTGCAGTATGCGATTTGATTTGGGACAGAGGACCGGTTTTCTACACACAGCCAAGACTTACGGTCAATGGAAAAGTTTTTAAAATATTAAAGTTCAGAAGCATGAAAGTTGACTGCGAAAAAGACGGCGCACGTTTAGCAGCCAAAGATGATGACAGAGTTACTAAGGTGGGAAAAATATTAAGAGCAACACATCTTGATGAATTACCACAGGTGTTTAATATCCTTTCAGGTAAGATGTCAGTTGTAGGTCCAAGACCTGAACGACCTGAAATCGCAAAACAGTATGAGGAAACAATCCCTGAATTTTGTTTCAGATTAAAGGTAAAAGCAGGGCTTACAGGATATGCTCAGGTATACGGAAAATATAACACAACACCTTATGATAAATTGAAGTTGGATATGTATTATATTCAGCATTATAAGATTTGGACTGATATTCAGTTAATATTAATGACCTTTAAGATTATGTTCATGAAGGATAATACTGAAGGCGTGGACAAGAATCAGAAGACAGCAATTATAGATAAGAAATAGGTGATTTATATGACAGAGAATTACTCAGTGCTAATGTCAGTTTATATAAAAGAAAAACCTGAATATTTAAAGGAGGCCATTACCAGCATTCTTAATCAGACAGTAAAAACTAATGATTTTGTAATTGTATGTGATGGCCATCTTACAGAAGGCCTGAATAAAGTTATTGCAGATTTTGTAACAACCTATTCAGGCTTATTCAATGTTTACAGGCTTGAGCATAACATGGGGTTGGCAAAGGCACTTAACAATGGAATATTACAATGTAAAAATGAGATAATCGTTAGAATGGATAGCGATGATGTAAGTATGCCTGATAGAGTTGAAAAGCAGATGAAGGCAATGAAGGAAAAAAATGCAGATATAGTTGGCTCTAACATAATTGAGTTTGTGGGAGATATTAGTAACACCGGAAACATGCGCGTGGTTCCTGAGAATAATGAAGAAATAATTATGTTTGCAAAAAACAGAAGTCCTTTTAATCATCCATCAGTAATGTACAAAAAATCAGCAGTAATAGAAGCCGGCTTTTATGAGGATTATAGATTTTTCGAGGATTATAATCTTTGGTGTACAATGTTAAACAAAGGCTACAAAGGATATAATGTTAAGGAAAATCTCCTGTATATGCGTGGTGGCAGTGAAATGTACAAGAGACGTGGCGGTGTTTCTTATGTAAGGTATATTTACAGATTCAGAAAACATTTGAAAAAGATAGGATTCATATCTGTGGGAAATTTCCTTACAAGTGTATTAACAAGAAGTATTGTAAGTATTATTCCTAACGGCTTAAGAGCTACCTTATATGGAAAGACATTAAGAAAGTAGTAGGACAATGAATAAAGAAGTTTTAAAAGTTCTTTTCAAACCATTAACGTGGTTTAACAAGGCTATAAAAAAAGACGAAAAGCTAATATTTTTCTATACTAACTTAGGCTTTAGAGATAATGTTAAGGCTTTTTATGATTATTTAATAAGAAAGAACTATAACGATGATTACCGGATTGTGGTAAGCAGTAATGATTATGAAAAATATATTGAAAGCGCTCCTACTAATGTTACATTTGTGGGAAACAAGCAGGGCATTAAGTATTTTCTAAAATCAAAATACGCTTTTTACTGCTTTGGTAAATATCCAATAAAACCTAGTAAAAATCAGACAGTTGTTAATTTGTGGCATGGCACACCTTTGAAGAAAATCGGAAATTTGGAAAAAGGATTAGAGAAAATAGACTATAACTTTTTTACCATTGTGGCTGCAAGTTCGCCATTGTATAAACCGATTATGGCAAAGATTTTCGGCTGCAATGAGGAACAGGTACAAATACTTGGAAATCCAAGAAATGATGAGCTATTTATACCAAACAAAAAAGAAGATGAATTGTTGAAAAAGCCAAATGAGAAATTAATTTTGTGGCTTCCAACGTACAGAGAATATAATGATGATTATATTGTTTCGGTTTTAAAGAAAACTCAGATAGAAGAGTTGAATTCAAAATTAAAAAAATCAAACATTAAGATGATTATAAAAATGCATCCCCTTCAAAAAGCTGATGCTTACAAAGAAAAGCACAGCAACATTAAATTCATGACACAAAAGGCACTTGAGAAGAAAGGTCTAAGTGTGTATGCACTGCTTAGAAATGCAGATGCGCTTATTACTGACTACTCATCAGCTTACTTTGACTATATGCTTCTTAACAGACCGATTGCTTTTACAGTTGAAGATATTGAAGAATATAGAAAGAAGCGAGGTTTTGTATTTGATAATCCATTTGAATACATGCCAGGTGAGAAGATTAATTCCTATGAAGATTTGGAAAAATATGTGGTGAATGTGGCAGAAGATAATGATGTTTTCGCAGCAGAACGAGAGAGAGTTAATATGATTATCAACTCTTACAATGACGGCGAAAGCTGTCAGAGAGTGGAAAAGAAAGTTTTCGGAGGTATTAAATGAAAAAGGTAAAAGACATACTGAGAAAACTAATGCTGCTTTACAAAAGATTTTTATATTTTCTGGCAAAGCTCATAGAAAAAAGAGATGACAAAATGGTTGTGTTTGAGTCTTTTCAGGGAAGAAATATTTCGTGTAACCCAAAGGCGTTGTATGAAGAAATGAAAAATAATCCTAAATATAAAGATTACACACTGGTTTGGTCTCTTAGAAATCCTAACAGAACAGATGTGAAAAACGCTGTTAAGTTTGAAAGTTTTGGCTATTACAGAGCCGTGGCAAAAGCAAAATATTGGATTTTTAATTCAAATCCAAGAATGTTTTTGAAACCTAAGGCTGACCAGATTTTTGTTCAGACATGGCATGGTACACCTTTGAAAAAAATTGGTCTTGATGTGGAAAAGCAGGGAAACGCATTAACAAACAAGTCTCAGATGAAAAATATTTATGTGGAGGAATCAAAGAAAATAACTTACATGATTTCACCATCTAAGTATTGTACAGATAAGTTTATTTCGGCATTTAATATGAAAAATGTGTCTAAAGAGAACAATGTGCTGACAACAGGCTATCCAAGAAATGACTATCTTTTTAAATTTACAAAAGACCAATGCACTAATATAAAGAAAGAACTAAATATACCAACAAATAAGAAAGTTGTACTTTACGCACCCACATTCAGGGATAATCAGTACAGTGCAGCAGAAGGTTTTAAGCTGGCTAACTATATTGATTTTAAGGAAGCGTACAAAGAACTTGGTGATGATTATGTAATTTTATTTAGGGCACATTATTTTATATCAAAGAAACTGGATGTAAGTGAGTATAGAGGCTTTGTTTATGATGTATCTTCAGTTGAAGATGTAAACACTCTTTATGCCATAAGCGATATGCTTATTACAGATTACTCATCGGTATTCTTTGATTATGCTAATCTGAAAAGACCAATTGTTTTCTTTATGGCAGATTATGACGAATACAAAAATAAGACCAGAGACTTTTATTTTGATGTGAAAGAGTTGCCCGGTCCGGTAGTGTTTAATCAGCAGGAAACAATGGCGTATGTTAAGAAATTCATTGACAATTTTGTCATTGATGATAAATATAAAAAGTTTAACGAGAAGTATAATTATTTAGACGGACCTGACGTCAGTAAAAAAGTGCTGGATATGATAATAGAAAATTAGTATAATTGTTGTGATACTATGGGTTCGTTAAGATTATACAATCACACGAATGCAGAAATGGAGGAAGAATACGTGAAACGAGTTATAACATATGGAACATTTGATATGCTTCATTATGGACATATTAATATTTTAAGAAGAGCAAAGGAAATGGGAGACTATTTGGTAGTAGTGCTTTCAACAGATGAATTTAACTGGAACTCAAAGCAAAAGAAATGTTACTTTACTTATGAGCAGAGAAAGCAGGTACTTGAAGCTATCAGATATGTAGATTTAGTTATCCCTGAAAATAACTGGGATCAGAAGATTTCAGATGTACAGGACTACAAGATTGATACTTTTGTAATGGGTAGCGATTGGGAAGGCAAATTTGATTTCCTTAAAGATTATTGCGAAGTAGTTTATTTACCAAGAACAGAAGGTATTTCAACTACACAGATAAAAGAAGACCTTAACAAAAAAGACATGACTGCTAAGGGCGATAAGTAGGAGATGGAAATGGTAAGTATAATTGTAACCCACAGAAAGTGGCTATTGTATTTAAAAGACTGCTTCAAAAGCATTTCAGAACAGGAATTTAAGGATTATGAAACAGTGCTTGTTGTAGATGATTTACAGGATGACAAAGATGAATTCCAGCAGGTTATTGACGAATACAAGGACAAAATTAATTTAAAAGTATTCTATTTGGAAGGCAAAACCGGCGTATCCGCAGCCAGAAATTTGGGCATGGATAAGGCGCAGGGAGAATATATTTATTTTCTTGATAATGACGACTACATTTACGATGATGGAATTAAGAAATTATTAGATGTAATGGATGAAGATACAGACATGGCTTATGGTCGTGTTCAGGGAACATATCAGGGAACAGTTACATTTGAGGAAAAGCGTGATATTGAAAAGGAAGAGGAAAATCTTGAAAAATATGATTTTGATAATCCCATAGAGTCAAGACTTACTCATTTTAGAAGACTGGAAAGATTAACAGTTCTTGGTGCATTATACAGAAAGTCATTATTTACAGACAATAACATTAGGTTTAATGAAGAACAGTATTGTTTCGCAGATGTTAGAGTGCTTACAGAGATTTTGTGTACAACAAAGAAAATCAAAAGTAACGTAAATGCAATTTATGTAAAGAGACATCATAATGACAGATATAATAATCCGGCAATCGAACAGACACCTAAGATAGAGTCAATGCCTTATTATTTTATGGCAATTGACAATGCAAAGAAGGTAGCTGAGGGACATCCTGAAATTCAGGGACATTTTGATCTTATTGAAGCTAAGTTCGTCACATTATACTTAATTAAAAAACTCCGTTGGAATACAGAGGAAGAAGAGTGCTGGGAAAATGAATACTTCCAGGAATTCTACAAGAGATGTAGCCAGATGGATAAGAAGAATTTAAAAAGAAGATATTTTTATTTTCTTGAAAAGCCTGTAATAAAGGCAATGGCAAAGGGCGATTTGGCAAAGGTTAAAAAAACAGGCAACAGATATCTGGCCAAGAAGAAGTTAAAGAGAATGTTCAAAAATAAATGGGCTAGAAATAAAGCTTTTGCATTGCATATTTTTAACAAAATGCCAATGAAAGAAAACTATGTAATTTTTGAAAGTTTTATGGGAAGAAATTATTCCGGACAGCCTAAATATATTTACGAATACATGCAGGAACATTTTGGAGATAAATACACTTATGTGTGGTCTGTGGATAAGAGAGGCTTGAAGATACCGGGAAAACATAAAACAGTTAGAAGATCAGGTCTTAGATATTTCTATTATATGAATAGAAGTAAATATTGGATTCTAAATATGAAACAGCCACTTAGTGTTCCAAAAAGGGAAGATACAGTGCTTTTGGAAACATGGCATGGAACACCACTTAAGAGACTGGCTTTTGACTTAAACGATGTTGTAGGTGGCGTATCAAATTACAAGGACAAGTTTTACAGACAGAAAGAAAACTGGGATTATCTTTTATCAGACAATCCGTTTTCAACTGAAAAATTCCAAAGTTGCTTTATGTATCCAAAAGAAAAAATTCTTGAATACGGATATCCTGCAAATGATCCTTTATATGCACCTGACAGAGAAGAACGTGCTAGAAAGATAAAGGAAAAATTAGGAATTCCTGCCGACAAGAAAGTAATTATGTACGCTCCAACATGGCGTGATGATAATTACTATGAAATTGGACAGTTTAAGTTTGACTTGGATTTAGATGTAAACAGATTAGAAAAAGAATTCGGTGACGAATATGTGTTATTGCTTAGATTGCATTATTTAGTTGTTGAAGCTTTAGATATGTCAAAATACGGTGAGTTTGCAGTTAATGGAAGTGCTTATGATGATGTTACGGATTTGTATTTAATAACAGATATTTTAATAACAGACTACTCATCAGTATTCTTTGACTTTGCTAACTTAAAGAGACCGATTCTTTATTATACTTACGATCTTGAAAGATATAGAGATGTTTTACATGGTTTCTATTTATCTATGGAAGATGATCTTCCAGGACCAATGCTTCTAACAAATGATGAAGTAGTAGATGCCATAAAGAACATTGACCAAATTCAGGAAAAATATAAAGACAGATATGAAGAATTTTACAATAGATTCTGTTGCATAGATGACGGTCATGCTACAGAAAGAGTTGTAAATAAGATTTTTAAAGAATCATAATAAAAAGGCCTCATTCTTATGAGGTCTTTACTTACAAATCAGCCATGGGCTCAATATTAATAATAGCCGTCACATTATTTATGGTGCTGTAAAAAACGGTCAGTATTTGGTAAAATCCATACTGACCGTTTTTTTGTAATTATTATTTAGTCCTGCTGTGGCTCCTTTTCGTATAAGCCATTTAGGTTGTTTGCAAAGTCTGCAAAATATTCATTAATGTCACCTTCAACTAAAACTTCATCAAAGTGTACATCACCAAAAGCTCTAAGCGCTTCTCTGTCATAGAAAGTTTTAGACGCCTCAATGACAAATGGTAATGCAAACCAAACTAAAACTCTTACTTCATCAGGAAGATTGTTAAAATATTTTTTAGATTCTAAATCTTTAAAAGAAGTAACAAGTACAGTTACGTCTGTAGTTTTAAAATCGTATTTCTTAAGCTTCTGATAAAATTCAGCCCAAAAGGCATTGCTCTTTTGTTTTGAATTAACACATATAAGAACTTTTTTCTTCCCTTCATCAAAAGTTTTGATAATATCCTGATTTCTTGATGATAGATAGGTGTAGTCTTTAAAGATAATGTTAATAAGTCTCTGAGTAGACAATCCATCATCATTGTAAGTACACCAACGATTCATTTCATCTAGCTGTGGTTTGTAGAAATCGCAATATTCTTTTCTATTCTTGCAAATTGCATCCAGTGAGGAAGCAACTTCATCTAAATCAGAGGAAACAATTCCCGGCAAAGTATTAACCGGTACATAAAGCCCTCTACCACTTTCGTATTCCTTTAAGTCAGGAACGTAGAAAACAATTGGTCGACCTGTAATCAGGAAGTCGAAGAAGATGCTTGAGTAGTCGGAAATTAAAATATCCACAACTGAAAGTAGCTCATTAGTATCAATTGTAAAAGGTATTAAAATATCCTTTAATTCAGAATCCTCAGCTAAAATTTTGTATAAGAAATAATGAACTCTTAAATAAATTCTATATTTGCTTTGGTCAATGTTTTCTGAAAACTTCTTAACAGTATTCTTAAACTCTTCAACATCATATTCAAGTTGATTGTAAAGATTACCTTTCCAGGTTGGTGCATACAAAATAATTTTCTTGTCAGTCTTGATACCAATGTCTTCAAGTTTTTGTTTTACCTTCTTAATATCTGCGTTTATAAGTAAATCACTTCTTGGATAACCAATTTCCAAAGTAGTGCCCTCATACAGACCGTCAAGCTTGTACGCACGCTTGTACATAACTTCTGTCATAAATTTGTTGGCTGAAATAAGATAGTCAGCACCTAAGAAGTTTCTTGCAGGTCCTCTGGCATTTTCAACACGTTCAACAGTATGTTCGTAACCCATGTATTTGGTTGGAACGCCATGCCAGGTGTTAATGTATGTTTGCTCAGGGCGTTTCACAAAAAAGTACCCAAAAGTTGAATTTGATACAAGATACTTGCTGCTGGCAAGATAACGGTAATAATCTTCAGATTCACGCTTAACAAAACGAACATTTGGTAAATCTTCAAATTCCTTAATGTTGTCTTTTGCCATATCCATATCTGAAATGGACCAAATATGAATCATATCCTCAAATGCAGGATCTTTCAATAACTGTAGAAAAATGGCACGAGGATTATCAAGAACACCAAGTCCTGAGAAAGCTTCGTAAAATATATGATGCTCACGAACCGGTATAGACAAAAATGAGTAGTATTGTTTTTTACCTAAATCTTTTTCAGGCATCTTTATGTTTTGAGTATATTTCTTTATGTTTCGCTTCAGAGTGTATTTAAACCCATTTTTTATAGTGGCTGAATATTTCTCCATACTTGCACCATAATCAAGTAAAATACTTGTCCTTTCTTTGAAATAAGTAAATAGTTAAATGTTATATTAATTATATATGGGGGTTACGTGACAGGTTATCGTAAACTACCCGATAATTTCCTCAAACTGTTCTATTGTAGTTTTATTATAATCTTTGTAATTAAAATCGCAAGTAGGAACCTGACCGTTGATAAAAGTAGTTAAACCTTTATAAATTTCCTCTTCGCTATTACCAATTAAAAGTTGTCCGTTTTCAAATAAAGAAGATTTAGCAGAGCTAAAGTCAGACATTATAATTGGCAGACCAAGTAATCTTGCTTCTAATAATGAAACAGGTTGTCCTTCGTGTAATGAAGGTAGAACAAAACAACTGCATTCTTTCATTAACATAAAAGGATTCTCCATATTACCGGTCATAATAACCTTCCCCTTTAAACCTAAAGACTTGATTAAAGATTTAAGGTGTTCCATTAATGGACCGTCACCTATAATGTAAAGTCTTGTGTCAGGATTCTCTTTGTTAACTTTGGCAAAACCTTTAATTAAAGCTTCCTGATTTTTCTCAGGTGATAATCTGCCCATATTAACAAAAGAAATTAAATCTTTATTAAGAAGCTCCGGTAAGCCTGCATTGATAGCAGTCTCTTCATTATATGATTCCTTGGCTCCTTTTAGTACCCTGTCAAAATTAGCTGCGTTTCTAACATAAGTACATTTTCTCTTCAAATTCTTGTACCCGATTTTTTCAAGGTTTACTTCCATTGTGGCTTCTGAACAACCAACGATTTTGTCATAAAACTGATAGGTTGAAAAAACAACACGAAGTTCACGACTGTGTGGTTTCTTGTTGTTTACAACTTTGTTCTTCTCAGTAAGCAGGTCATTGTGCTGCCAAATTAACTTCTTTGCACCTGTAGCACTTAAAAGAAGTATGGAATAGAAACTACCATAACCTGAATAATCAATAACAGTGTCAAAATGACTTGTACCAAAGCATCTTACAAATTCCCTGTCATACATTGCCTTTGGATAGATCTTTTTCATAAGACCATTACAAAAACCAAAGACTCTTAGAAAATCATTGCGAATCATTTCGCCAAACGTTGAAGGTGTGTAAGAAACTCTAGCAAAAATTCTAGGATTTTTATTAAATGAACAAATCATTTCTTTACTGTCAGGAAATTTCAAATTCCCTGCGTAAACAGTTACGTCATATTTGTCATAGTCAATATAATCAAGCATTGTTCTAAGGGCAGTGGAAATACCGTTCATTCGTAAACCGCCACCGAAGAATAAAAGCTTTTTCTTATGATTACTACATTTAATTAAATTATAGTCCCTGCCGTTAGCATCAGATGTTCTGCCATAAAAAACAACATCTACAATACGTTTTGCCACATTGCCGTCATCCATTGGACAACCAAAAGCTTTTGCTTCATTATATTTAATTTGATATTTGTTAATATAAAAATCTAAATTGTTAATAACTTTTCCAATTTCATCAATGTTTGTTAAACAAGGTCCCGGAAGTTGTTCCGGAGCAAGGTATAAACCACGATAATTCTTGTATTCTTCCAAATCAGGAATGTAGAAAACAACAGGTTTTCCAGTTGCAAGAAAATCGTAGAAAATACTTGAATAATCTGAAATCAAAACATCTGTAATTGACAAAAGTTCATTTGTATCTATAAAAGCAGGTATAAGCGAATCGCTTATTCTGCCGGATTTCTTAAGCTCCTTATAAACTACCTGATGAGGCTTAAGTAGAACCTGATATTTATCAGTGTCAATTAAGGACTCCAGTGACCGCTTAAAATCAATGTATTCATTAACATCAACCTGTGGGTGATTATAGTCGTTGCCCTTCCAGGTTGGCGCATATAAAATAATCTCTTTTTTTGAATCAATATCTAAGCCGTATTTTCCAAGAAGTGATAATAGAACTTTTCTATCAGTATTAAAAAGCCTGTCGTTTCTAGGATAGCCTTCTTCTATAATTGTTCCTTCGTATAATCCCTGTAATTTGTATTTTTCAAGAAATACAGATGTTAAAAAAGGATTGGCTGAAATCATATAGTCCGAAGAAAGAAAGTTCCTAAGGACATTAGAAATTGTAACCGGTGCGTCTGGCATATCAAAACCTAAACTCTTAATAGGAGTTCCATGCCATGTGTTAATGTATATTTGGTCCGGCTTCTTACAATAATAAAAGGGTAAGGAAACGTTAGTTATAATATATTTTGCTGAAGCTAAATAGCGAAGATGGTCATCGCTGTGTCTGCCGATAACAAATACATTTTTGTTTTCTGCAAACTGCTCCATAACAGGTTCGTTTCCATATTTATCTTCAATAACCCAAACGTGGGTATAATCCTTGAAATTGTCATTATTAAGTAACTCAAGAAAAATGCCAAAGGGGTTACAAATCATGCCTCGTCCAAAATAAGAATCATATAAAATAATCTTATCTTCAATTAAAAGGTTTTTGTAGTATTTAGCATATTTGGAACGCCTTGCAGTTTCTTTGAAATTGCCGGCTTTTCTTTTGACTTTGCCTAAAAATCCCATAAAAATCTCCGTTCTTTTGAATCTAGTGTTCCTTATATTATAGTACAAATAAAAAAGAAATACTATAAATTTCACATTTAATAACTTTTTTGTTATAATAAAAAAATGTGGCTATTTGTTGACATTATAAAAGAATAATATATAATTATTGCGAGTATTACTAAGAAAAGATGGAGGTAATATGAAGAAGTATATTCAAGGATTTATGAGATATAGATACCTTTTAAAAGAATTAGTATATAAAGGTATTAAGCTCAAATATAGAAGATCATATTTAGGTTTAGTGTGGACGCTGTTGGAACCATTACTTACAACAATGGTATTAGCATTTGTATTTGGTGAACTGTTAGGAAACAGTCATCCTTACTACCCGGTATATATTTTATGCGGTAGATTGATTTACAGTTGCTTCTCAAGTACAAGTAAGGTGGCAATGAGATCCATTAGAGCAAATCAGGCTATGATAAAGAAGGTATATGTACCAAAATATTTATACCCATTATCAACAATTATATATAACTTTATTTTATTCTTATTATCATTAATAATACTTGCAATATTGGCTATATTCTATAGAGTTCCAATGTCATGGCATATTATTGAAGTGTTTATACCACTGGGAATATTATTTATTTTCTGTGTGGCAGTTGGACTTATATTATCAACTGTATGTGTATTCTTTAGAGATTTGGAATACTTATGGGAAGTTATAGTAATGCTTATTATGTATTGCTCAGCAATATTCTATTATGTAGACAAAGTTGAAAAGGTAAAAACTGTACTTCAGTTTAATCCATTATACTGCATTATCAGTAATGTAAGATGTGTAGTTATGGAAGGCGGTTCACTTTTCACAAGCATGAGTTATGGTATATCAAACTTAACAATGATGCTTTACTCACTTGGATTTAGTTTGGTAGCATTAGTAATTGGAATTGTAATGTTCAAGAAGAATCAAGATAAGTTCATCTTGCATATTTAGGAGGAACTATGGAAAAACCGGCACTTAAAGTTGAAGATATAAGTATTCGTTTTAACTTAAGTAAAGAAAAAGTAGATAATTTAAAAGAATTACTTATAAAGAAAATAAAAGGCGAGACAATTCGTTTTAACGAATTCTGGGCTCTTAAAAATATTAATTTTGAACTTCAAAAAGGTGACAGACTTGGAATCCTTGGTCTTAACGGAGCAGGCAAGTCTACACTTCTTAAAGTTATTGCAGGAGTTTACAAACCTACAACAGGTAAGGTTACAAGAAACGGTCATATAGCTCCAATGATTGAACTTGGAGCAGGCTTTGATCCTAACTACACAGGAAGAGAAAACATTTTCCTTTATGGTTCAGTGTTAGGATTTTCAAGAAGTTTCTTGGAAGAAAAATATGATGAAATTTTAGAGTTCTCTGAACTTGGTGAATTTATTGATGTACCTATTAAGAATTATTCTTCAGGTATGAAAGCAAGATTAGGTTTCTCAATTGCCACAGTAGTTGAACCGGAAATTTTAATCTTAGATGAAGTATTATCTGTAGGTGATGCTAAGTTTAGAAAGAAATGTGAAAAGAAAATGCAGGGGATGTTTGATCATGGAGTAACGGTGCTTTTTGTATCACATAGTTTGCAGCAGGTTGAACGTTTATGCAATAAAGCTATATTATTAGATCATGGTCAGTTAATTGCCAAAGGTGATATTGATGAAGTGTCAGCAATTTACCAGAGCAAGTTAAATGACTAAAACATTGTCGTATGTAATTCTTAGAAAAAGGAGGACAAGGTAATGGAATATACAACAAGAGGAACATGTTCAAGACTTATTAAGTTTGACGTTGACGGTGACAAGGTAAAAGACGTGCAGTTTGTTATGGGTTGTCACGGAAACACACAGGGCGTGGCAAAGTTAGTTGAAGGAATGGATATTCACGAAGTTATTAAAAGACTTAAAGGTATTGACTGTAACGGTAGAGGAACTTCATGTCCGGACCAGCTTGCACAGGCATTAGAACAGTATTTAGAACAGCAGAAATAAATTAATTTAATAGAACCGTTGTCAGAAAACAATATGACAACGGTTTTGTTAGCTTTAAATGAAAGAATTTTAGGAGGATAAACATGCTTGGTATAATTGGAGCAATGGAAGTGGAGGTGGCAACCTTAAAGTCAGCCATTAATAATTTGGAAGTAACAAAGAAGGCAGGAATGGAATTCTGCATGGGTAACATTTTTGGAAAAGACGTTGTAGTTGTAAAAAGCGGTATTGGAAAAGTAAATGCAGCAATCTGCACACAGATATTAGCGGATGATTTTCAGGTTGATGGGGTAATTAACACAGGTGTGGCAGGTTCCCTTAATAATGATATTAATATTTGTGATATTGTAATTTCAACTGAAGCCTTAGAACATGATATGGACGTTACACCACTTGGATATGAAAAAAGCGTAATTCCTGACATGGAAACTTCAGTGTTTAAAGCTGACAAGAGACTTATGGAAATTGCCAAGAAATCTGCAAAAGAAGCTGAATTGGATGTGAAAATATTTGAAGGGAAGGTAGTTTCAGGTGACCAGTTTATCGGAACTGCAGAAAAGAAAAAATATCTCCGTGACCAGTTTGGCGGCGACTGTGCGGAAATGGAAGGGGCATCAATTGCCCATGCAGCATACTTAAACAACATTCCATTTTTGGTAATAAGAGCTATTTCAGACAAAGCAGATGGCGGTGCAGAAATGGATTATCCAACATTTGAGAAAAAAGCCGCAGAAAATTCAATTGAATTAATGTACAAAATTATTAAAAATTATTAGAAAATATGTCGAACGATTTTTAGTGCAACAAGGTTAAGTTTGTGCTACCATTTACTGAAAAGAAATTAATTTTCAGTAAGGGGGAAAATAAATGTTTGACTATTACATAAGTCAGTTGGAAAACTGGGCTGAAACAACAATACCAAAGATAGTAAATCAGGAAAACTTTCTACTTATTGTAGGGAGTTTTTTTGCGTTAGGAGTTGTCACAAAATGGCTTGTTTTACATAATTACAATAAGCTTATAAGAAAGGCAGGCAATATAAACAAAACCAACAACGCAACTTTAAGACAGATTAAAACTAAATATGATAGTTTAAGACAGGTAAATCACAACATGGAAAATCCTATAGGATTTGTGCAAAAGAGTTTGAACAGATGCAGAATAATGTATATTTCCGTAAACAGGGTAAATAATATAATTAACTATTGTACGCTAATTATTATGGCAGTGTATTCAATTGTATCTTATGAGGTGTACTTAGAACGTCCTAATGAAATTACATGGGTTCAATATTTGATTATAGGCAGTTTTGTGGCAATTAGTTTGGAAATGGTTAATAGGACACTTGCCTGCAGTGATAGAAAAATGGAATTAACATATGTTTTGGCTGAGGCTTTGGAGGAAGGCAATGGCAGACGATTTAACCAGAGTCAAACGATTGAAAACAAAGTGGCTAATGAAATACCTGAAAATGAAAATATTAAACCTGATATTGCCTACTCTCAGGAAACGTCTGAAAAAGAAGAGCAGGCAAGAGAAGAGGAAGTTTTAGACCAGGTTATTGGAGAGTTTCTTAGGTAAAAAAACATAAAAGATAGGGGACTTTTTAGTGAAAAATACCATAAAATACAGGGTTGAAAAAATCGTTTCAAAAAAGTATAATAAAAGTTGAGTTTTGTTTTAAGTTTAAACGGAGGAAAAAGATATGTCTAAAGTAACATTTGATTATTCTAAAGCTACTTCATTTATTTCAGAAGATGAAGTAACAAGCATGAAGAAAATCGCAGAAGATGCAAAGAAAGTTTTAGTTGAAAAAACAGGGGCAGGTAATGACTTTTTAGGATGGATTGATTTACCGGTTGACTATGATAAGGATGAATTTGACAGAATTAAGAAGGCAGCAAAGAAGATTCAGGGAGATTCAGAAGTTCTTGTTGTTATTGGTATTGGTGGTTCATACTTAGGTGCCAGAGCAGCTATTGATTTCTTAAGACATGGTTTCTACAACAATGTATCAAAGGAAATTAGAAAGACACCTGAAATCTACTACGCAGGAAACAGCATTAGCCCGGCATACTTACAGGGATTAATCGATGTAATTGGAGATAGAGATTTCTCAGTAAACATTATTTCAAAATCAGGTACAACAACAGAACCTGCAATTGCTTTTAGAGTATTTAAGGAAATGCTTGAAAAGAAATATGGAAAAGAAGAAGCAGCAAAGAGAATTTACGCTACAACAGATAAGGCAAAGGGAGCCCTTAAAGGACTTGCAACAGCAGAAGGTTATGAAAGCTTCGTAGTTCCTGATGATGTAGGTGGACGTTTCTCAGTTCTTACAGCAGTTGGACTTCTTCCAATCGCAGTAAGTGGAGCAGATATTGACAAGCTTATGAAAGGTGCAGCAAGTGGAAGAAAGGCTGCATTAGAAAATGCTTTTGAAGATAATGATGCAATGAAATATGCAGCAATCAGAAATATCCTTCTTAGAAAGGGTAAGGCAGTAGAAATTACTGCAAACTATGAACCAAGTTTACATTACTTTGGTGAATGGTGGAAACAGTTATTTGGTGAAAGCGAAGGAAAAGACCAGAGAGGTATTTTCCCAGCAGCAGTTGACTTGACAACAGATCTTCACTCAATGGGACAGTTCATTCAGGACGGTTCAAGAATTATGTTTGAGACAGTTTTAAATGTTGAAAAGTCAAAAGTATCAGTAGTTATTGATGAAGATCCTGAAGACCTTGACGGACTTAACTACTTAGCAGGAAAAGATATGGATTTCGTAAACAAGAGTGCCATGAACGGTACAATTCTTGCTCATACAGACGGTAATGTTCCAAACCTTATTGTAAACATTCCGGAACAGAACGAATTCTATCTTGGAGAGCTATTATACATGTATGAATTTGCATGTGGTGTAAGTGGTTATATCCTTGGTGTAAATCCATTTAACCAGCCAGGTGTTGAAAGCTACAAGAAGAACATGTTTGCACTTCTTGGAAAACCTGGTTATGAAGATTTAACAGCAGAATTAAAATCAAGATTGTAATCATAAATTTAATGGTTCAAAGATTTTAACAAAAATAAATATGGGAAGAAGTCACCCGGAGAATACCACTCAATATAGACTTCGACACATATATTTCTAAATAATAAAAAGGACTTGATTATGAAGGAAGAGACGCCTTTGTAATCGGGTTCTTTTTTATGAAAAAAATCCCCATGAAAAAAATTTAAAGTTGATGCAATATTTTTTGAAAAGCTTTCGTTCTATATATATCAAACAAAATAAATCAAAGAGAAAACAGGAGGAGATTAAGATGAGAAAATCAAAATTTTTATCAGTATTAACAGCAACAACTTTGGCATTAACATTAGCAGTTCCAACAGTAATGCCATTAGAATTAACAACAGGAGTAGTAAAGGCAGTGGAAGTTACAACTACAGCACCTAGTCAGAAAATTGAAGGGCGTTGTGGTGACAATGCCATTTATAGCTACGATAAAGCAACTCGAACATTAACGATTAGTGGAACAGGTGCTATGTGGAATGGCACTAAGTATTCGCATTTAGGCACTGTTGACAAAATTGTAATAGGAAATGGAATTACAGTAATTGGTGAAGACGCTTTTTCAAAATTCGAATTCGTTGGCAGCGCTGAAATATCAGATACAGTAACAACAATTAAGAGTAACGCATTTAAAGATTTAAAATCAATTACAATTCCAAAAACAGTTAGAACAGTTGAGACAGATGCTTTTAATGGTGTAGGAAAAGTTGTAGTAGAAGGAGATATGAATAATTTCCAGTATGGGGCATTACGTGATGAAGTACAGGAAGTTCAGTTAAAAGGAAGTGCCGAAACATTAGGTCTTGCATTAGCAAAACTACAAAACAGAGATTGTTTATCCGTTACAATTACTAAGGATAATAACAGATGCAGAATCGCAAATGGGTGTTTAGTATCATCTGACGGTAAAACAGTTTACTACCACATTTCAGATAGCAACAAAGTAACAATTCCTGATACTGCAGTAACAATTAAATCAGCAGCTTTTTATAAACAGGAAATTGAAGAAGTAAAATTAGGCAAGAATGTAAAAACTATTGAACCATATGCATTTGAAGAATCAGGCGTATCAAAATTAACTACAAACTCAAAGTTAAAGAAGATTGGCAGATGCGCATTTAAGGGAACAATATTTTTAGAGAAAGTTACATTAAAGAGCAGTGTAGCAATGGGTCCAAAGGCATTTGACCAGAAAGTAATATTGACTTCTACAAAGTCATTAAAGAGTGCAAAAACAGTAATGACAAGTGCAACTTTCAAAAAGAATAAAATTAATGCTAAGTTTGCAAAATTAACAGGTGCCAAGGGCTATCAGGTTCAGATTAAGAAAGGTGGCAAGACATATAAGTATTTTACAACAAAAACAAGCATTAAGGTTAAAGCCCCTAAGGTGTTCAAGAAAAAATACAACGTTAGCTTCAGCTATGATATAGATAACTATACATCAAAGATTGAAGGAAAGCCTGCTTATATTTCAGTAAGACCATACAAGATTGTAAAGAAAAATAAAAAGTCTTATGGTAAGTGGAGCGAAAAGATTGTTTTAACAAAATAAAATAATAAAATAATAAAATAATGCAAAGCCCTTGGAAATTATGTAAAATTAATTTCTAAGGGCTTTGTTATAGAAAGAAATCTCGTTGCAAAAGAAAATAGTTATTGAATAGGCACGTATCCAGAACAAATAATGTCGCAAGATACGTTTACGGTTCTATAGTTGATAAGTAAATTTAGTTATTTTATAATGATTACAGTGTCAAAAGGTTTTGCCCCGCTTGCATTTGCATAATTTTGAAAGTGCGAAGCGCGGAACAAGATTTGGGCATTTTGACATTCAAATCTTGAAAATAAGCTATAATCAAAAATTCAAAAGGAAATAATCATGAGCAACAATTTATCAATCAAAGATATTGCCAGAATGGCAGGGGTATCTATTGCAACTGTATCAAGAGTAATTAACAAAAACGGAAAAGTGGCAAAAGAAACTGAAAAGAAAATATTGAAGGTTATGGAAGAAAACAATTATGTTCCTAACCTTTTTGCAAAAGGAATTAGAACTAGAAAATCTACCATTATAGGAATTATTGTTCCTGATATTTCCAATGAATTTTTTAGTAAAATTGCTCAAAAAGTTCAAATGCTTTTTTTCGAAAAAGGTTATGCTAGTATTATTTGTAATACAAATGAAGATTACAGAATAGAAAACCAATGTTTGGATATGTTGCAGGCTCAGCAAGTTGCTGGAATAATTCATATTGTTTCCTCTACAAGAAAGAGAAAAAAAGCAATTCCAATGCCGACAGTTTATATTGACAGAGAACCAATGTACCTTGAAGGTGAAGAGGTTGTAGTTGTGGAGAGTGATAATGTTGAAGGAGGGTATCAGGCGACAACGGAAATGATAGAAAACGGATGCAAAAATGTAATTTGTATAAGTCCAGAACACAATGTTTCAACACACAAAAATAGATATTTAGGTTACAGGAAAGCTATGGATGAAGCAGGATTAAAGTCGAAATTGATTAAAACAGGAAAAATATCTCAGATTGATGGTTATGAAAAAGCAAAGAAATATATTAGGGAAAATAAAAATGTAGATGGTATATTCTCTACAACAGATATAATTGCCATTGGAGTAATGAAGGCTTTAAAGGAACTAAAAATACAAGTTCCAAAGGAAGTAAAAGTATTTGGATACGACAATAGTATAGCATCTGACATAGCAACCACATCAATATCAACTGTGAAACAGCCAATTGATGAAATGGTGAAAATAGCTGTTTTGCAATTAGAAAAATTAATGAATGAGGTAGAAGTAATAAACAAAAAAATAGTATTACCAATTGAAATTATAAAAAGAGAAAGTGTATAGAAGAACCAATATACCAAAGATGGAAATGTTACATTTGGTAGATAACAATGAAAAAAAATGAAAAAGTTTGGAAAAATTATCATTGACATTATATTTGCTACAGTATAAACTAAAAATAAATAAGGAAGCTGTGGATGCAGTTTCTTTTAATTGCAAACAAATGTAAACGTTTACATTAAAGTAGGAATAAAATTACAAAATGAAAGGAAGGTATTGCAATGGAAAAATTATTATGCCCATCAATGATGTGTGCTAATTATGGAAATTTAGAAAAAGAGGTTCAGGAGTTGGTTGATGCAGGAGTAGACATTTTTCACATTGACATTATGGATGGACAGTTTGTTCCAAACTTTGGAATGGGATTACAAGATGTAGAATTTATTTGCAAGAAGTCAACAATTCCTGTAGATGCTCATCTTATGATTGAAAATCCTGGCAACTATGTGGAGAAATTTGCAAAGCTTGGAATTGATATTATTTATATTCATCCTGAAGCAGATGTTCATCCAACAAGAACACTTCAGTCAATTAAGGATGCGGGAGCAAAACCAGGAATAGCAATTAATCCTGGAACGGCTGTGGAAACTATTAAGCCATTATTACCATTTGTAGATTATGTAATGGTAATGAGTGTTAATCCTGGATTTGCAGGACAGAAATATATTCCATCAGTTGATGAGAAAATTCAGCAATTAGTTGATATGAAAGAAAAGTATGGATATGAAGTTATGCTTGATGGAGCATGTTCACCGGAAAGAGTTGAAACTTTATCAAAAGTAGGTGTTAAAGGATTTATTCTTGGAACATCTTCATTATTTGGAAAAGGAAAGCCATATAAAGAATTAATTGAAAATTTAAGAGCTTTATAAGATAAGGAGAGGCCTATGAACAAAGAGTGTGTTATTGGAATAGATATAGGTGGTACAAATATCAGAATAGGTCATACAGATGAGAATGGTGATTTGGCAGATTTTGAAAGAATATCAAGCAAAGAAACTTTCAAAGATGGCAATATTTCTGAGAGTATGGCTAAGGTTCTGGAAGACTATATTAAAAGAAATTGTAATGAATTTGAAGTTAAGCAAATTGCAATTGGAATTCCTGCAGCATTAAGTGCGGATAGAAAAGAAATTCTTCAGGTTCCAAACATAAAGGGAATGGATCACCTGTTTCTTGGTGAGGAATTGGAAAAGCACCTTGGCGTTAAGGTAGCATTGGACAGAGATGTTAATATGCTTTACTATTGGGATAAATATGATAAGAAATTATCTAATGAAGGAATTGGTGTAGGAATTTATATTGGAACAGGTGTAGGAAATGCAATTTTTATTAATGGAGAACCACTTGTAGGTCGTGATGGAGTGGCTGGAGAACTTGGACACATTCCGATGATAGGTGGACAAGACAGATGTGGATGTGGAAACATCGGCTGCTCTGAATGTTATGCTTCAGGTTGGAAATTAGTAGAAATTAAGGATGAATATTTTCCAGACATTGATATGAATGATTTATTTGTCATGAAGAGCAATGATTCAGTGCTGAAAAATTTTGTTGACAATATTGCTTGTGTTGCATGTTCGGAAATAAATATTTTGAATCCTCATTCAGTAATTTTTGGCGGAGGAGTAATTAACATGAAAGGATTCCCAAAAGATTATTTAGAAGAGAGATTATATGTTCGTATGAGAAAACCATATCCTGCAGAAACTTTGAAGGTGCAGTATTCAGAAGATAAAGTTGACAATGGTGTAAAAGGTGCCATTATCTATGCTAAGACTTTAGTATAAGTTTAAGATTGGAATGGCTGAAAATCAGTATAGGGTAAGTATTTGGTTTTGACTAACAATGTAACGTTTTTATCACAATAAATTATACAATATGCACAAAAGAACAACTTTAAAACTGTGCAAAACGTGAAAAATAATGAAAAGTATTGACGAATAATGAAAAGAACTAAAGACAATGAAAGACAAAGAGAAACATAGAAAGGAAGGTATTATGAACTACGCAGGAAGATTTAATTCATTTATATTAAAAGGCCAGAACGTCTTTGATGCAATTAAGGCATATCACGAAATGGACGGAATTACACATTTAGAATTTAACTATCCGGAACATTTCGCAGGATATGATTTAGAAGAAATTAAGAAAGCAATTGGAGACTTAAAGGTAAATGGTCTTGCAGTAAGATGGAGAAATTATTTTACAAATGGCGACTTCACTAATCCTGATAAGGAATTAAGAGAAAAAGCTATTCAGTATTGTAAAGAAGCCGCAGAGATTTGTAGAGAGCTTGGCGGAACATACATTACCCTCTGGATGGAGAATGATGGTTTTGATTATGCATTCCAACTTGATTACGAAGAAGCCTGGAATCAATTAATAGATGCTTTTAGAGAAGTTGCTGATTATGCACCTGATTTGAAAATAAGCATTGAATACAAACCATTTGAACCAAGGAACTTTTCAATGATAGATAGTACAGGAATGACCCTCCTCCTTATAAAGGAAATTGACAGACCGAATGTTGGATGTACATTAGATTTTTGCCATATGCTAATGAAGAGAGACAGCCCGGCATACGGTCTGGCGATAGCCGCAAGTATGGGTAAGCTATACGGATTACATATGAATGACGGATATTCACAAATGGATAGCGGAATGATTTTTGGATCAGTAAACATAGCACATGCGGCGGAGTTCATTTACTACTTAAAGAAATATAATTATCAGGGAGTTGTGTTCTTTGACACATTCCCAATTAGAGAAAATGCCAAAGAAGAAACTCAGGCAAACATTGATTCTTTCGAAAAGATTTCAAAAATAATTGATGAAATCGGAATGGACAGAATCGCAGAAGTTGTATCTAAACGTGACGGTGTAGAGGCCCATCGCCTTGTACTGGACATGTTAAAATAAGAAATTTTATAAAAGAAAAAGGAGAAAATGCAAATGAGAAAGAAAATTTTAGCAGTAGCATTAGCAGCAACAATGGTGTTCGGATTAGTTGGCTGCGGTAGCTCATCACAGAGTTCAGACAAAACAACAAAAGCGAACAATGAAACACAGGCAACAGAGGACTTCAACCCAGATAAGATTGAAGACAGCAAGACAATCGAAGATATCCGTAAGGACAACGGAGAAGAAGTTAAGGTTGCAAGTGACTTAAAGTTAGGTGCCATCGCAAAATCATTCTCAAATGAATTTTGGCGTAACTTTAAGAATGGTTATGAACAGTCAGCAAAGGTTATTAAGAAAGCCGGAGTTGATATAACAGTAAAAGTAGATGGAACAACAGATGAAGGTGATGAAATCGGACAGCAGACAATGACAGATAACCTTGTAAACCAGGGATACAGTGCATTAATGTTAAGCCCAATCTCAGATTCAAACTTAACATCATCAGTAGATAATGCTAAGAACAAAAAAATCCCTACAATAAACGTAAACGATGGATTAATTTCAGCAGCAGATTACTTTGTAGGACCTGATGCATACCAGAATGGTGAATTAGCAGCTGAATGGGTTTCAAAGAAACTTGGTGACAAGGGTGATGTTGCTATCGTTGTAGGTATGGCAAAAGCTTTCGCAGCTCGTGAAAGAACAGCAGGATTCAAGGGTTGGATTAAAGACAACAAGTCAGGACTTAATGTAGTAGCAGAACAGAACGCTGACTGGGATCGTCAGAAAGCTAAAGAATTAGCAAGCACATGGATTCAGCAGAAACCTGACTTAAAGGCAATCTTCTGTAACAATGATGATATGGCTTTAGGTGTAGTTGAAGCTGTAGAAGAAGCTAAGGCTGACATTTTAGTAGTAGGTGTTGATGGTATTGGTGAAGCTTATGATTCAATCAAAGCCGGAAAGCTTGATGCAACAGTAGATTCATTTGGATACTATATGTCACAGGTTGCTACAGAAGTAACATTAAGAATTTTAGATGGACAGGATATCCCAAGAGTAGTACATACTCCACAGGCACTTATTGATTCATCAAATGTAAACGAAGATGCAGCTCAGATCATTGGATGGAAAGATCCAACATATGTTGCAAAATAATTTAACTTGAAAATAAAAGGTAATTTTACAATGGGAGAAGGCACTGCTTTCTCCCATCTATAAAAAGGAGGAACTATTATGGCGAAGGCTGTTGAATTTGTTAATATTAACAAACGCTTTCCAGGAGTACACGTCCTTAAAGATATATCTTTTTCTGTAGAGGAAGGAGAGGTTCACGCATTATTAGGTGAAAATGGTGCAGGAAAATCCACACTATTAAATATATTACATGGGGTTTATCCGGAATATGAAGGCGAAGTAAAGCTTCATGGAGAGAAAGTAAGCTTTAAAGACACAAATGATGCTATTGTAAATGGCAAAATATCTAAAGTTCATCAGGAAACTTTAGTAGTAAAAGATCTTACTGTTGGTCAAAATGTAACAATGGGTTATGAACCTAAAAAAGGAGTCTTTATAGACTTCAAGAAAATGAATAGAGAAGTTGATGAAATACTGGCAGAATTAAATTGTAACTTTAAATCATCAGATTTAGTAAGTACATTGACAGCAGGTGAAATGCAGATGTTGGCAATTGCAAGAGCATTGTACCATCATTCAACAATTATCTCTCTTGATGAGCCAACAGCATCGATTACAATGAAAGAAACAGAAGCTTTGTTTGATGTAGTAAGAAAACTAAAGAAACAGGGCGTAACTATTTTATATGTAAGCCATAGATTGGAAGAAATTTTCCAAATCTGTGATAGAGCTTCCATTTTAAGAGATGGGGAATATATCCAGACAATGGACATTAAAAATACTACCAGAGAAGAATTAATTCATGCAATGGTAGGTAGAGATGTAGCAGCAGTGGCTTCAAGAACAAAACCAAGTCCACGAACAGACGAGGTTGTTTTAAGTGTAGAACATTTAACAAACGAAAATTATCAAGACGTAAGTTTTGAACTTCATAAAGGTGAAATCCTTGGTTTCTTCGGCTTGGTAGGAGCAGGAAGAACAGAGGTAATGAGAACAATCATTGGAGCTGACCAGAGAACTTCAGGAAAGATTGTTTTAAAAGGCAAAGAGGTAAAGAGCGGCTGGAATACTACAAAGGCTTTGAGAGCCGGAATAGGTTTATTACCGGAAGATAGAAAAACACAGGGATTTATGAATCTATCAAACAATTATGAAAACATAGCTATTTCCAGTTTAGAGAAATATATGACAGGACCATTTACAGACACAAAGAAGAAAGTCAAAAATGCTGAAAAGTTTTTTGAGGAAATGGATGTACATCCAAGACGTGTCGATTATATGACAAGTAATATGTCAGGTGGTAACCAGCAGAAAGTTATTTTAGCAAGATGGATGTCTACAGATGTAGATATTATCATTTTCGATGAACCAACAAAGGGTGTAGACGTAGGTGCTAAAGCTGAAATTTACAGACTTATGGAGGAACTTGTAGAAGCAGGAAAAAGTATCATAGTGGTATCTTCAGAATTACCTGAAGCAATGGGTATTAGTGATAGAATTATCATTATGAGTGAAGGAAAGATAACTGCTGAGCTTACAAACGAAGTTGATTTTGACGAAGATTCAATTCTTGATTTGGCAATTGGAGGTAAATAAAATGAAAAATATTTGGAATAAGTATAAGCGAGAATTTGTAGTTCTCATTGCTACAATCGCTATGTGTGTAGTATTTACAGCACTAAATAAAAACTTTTTGAATTATAGTAACTTTATAACAGTTTTACAGCAAATGGTATTAAATGGTATTCTTGCCGTAGGTATGATGTTCACAATCATAACAGGTGGTATCGACCTTTCAGTAGGTTGTACATACGCCATAACCGGTATCGTAGTTGCGTCATGTACAGTAACTTATGGAATGAATCCAGTATTAGCAATTGTTGTTGGTATCGTAATCGGTGCAGTTCTTGGTGCATTTAACGGATTCTTAATTAACAAATTAAAATTACAGCCTTTCATTGCTACACTTGGTACAATGAGTTTATACAGAGGTATTGCTTACGTAGTAACAGGAGGCGTACCGGTAACAAATGTTCCAGAATCATACAGAAACATTTTCAACGGTGAAATATTTGCCGGCGTTAGAAGTTACATTGTAGTAATGGTAGTAGTATTCGTAATTGCTCACATTATTTTATCAAAGATGAGAAGTGGTGATTACTTATATGCAATCGGTGGAAACGAAGAAGCAGCTAAACTTTCAGGTGTAAACGTAATCAAAACAAAATATGTAGCATACATTTTCTGTGGAATCTGTGCAGCAATCGCAGGTATGATTATGTTAGCAAGCTTAGGTTCAGCAGAAGCAACAGCAGGTCAGGCATATGAAACAAATGCCATCGCAGCAGCAGCTATCGGTGGAACAAGAATGGCAGGTGGTAAAGGTACAGCCCTTGGTACATTCTTCGGAGCATTAATGCTTGCAGTATTAAAAGTAGGTATGGTAGTAATCAACGTAGATTCTTTCTGGCAGTTCGTAGTAACTGGTATTATTATCATCGTAGCTTCATACTTCGAATTCATCCAGCAGGATATTAAGGGATTCGTTTCAAGACATAAAAAGACAGCTTAGTTTTAAGCTACAAAACAAAACCGCAAATAGCACACAGTATTGCGGCACTAATATATTTTCAAAGCATTTGAATTATAAAAAGGCGCAAGGATTTAAACTTTGCGCCTTTCTTTTTTAACAGATGGCAGGAGGTAAGAAAGTGAAAAATAAAATCACTGTAATAGGCAGTTTAAATTATGATGTTATCTTAAAAGTAGATAGACTACCTTATAAAGGCGAAACAATGGCAGTAGATAATTCTACATTTAGTGCCGGTGGAAAAGGCGCAAATCAGGCAGTGCAGACAGCTAAATTAAAAACACCAACATATATGGTAGGTTGCGTTGGAACTGATGCATCAGCAGACTTTTTGGTTTGTACAGCAAAACAGTACGGAGTTGATACAAGGTTCATTAGAAAAGTTGAAGGCAGTAGCGGAATGGGAATTATACACGCATTAGAAGACGGTAGCGTTTATGCCAGCATTGTAAGAGGTGCAAATTTCCAGATTACAAAAGAAGATATAGACAAAGCTATGCCGGCATTAAAGGAGTCAAAGGTTTGTATTTTACAAAACGAAATTCCTGTGCCAATGATAGAATATGGAATTGACAAAGCAAAAGAAGCAGGTTGTATAGTTGTGTTAAATGCAGCGCCTGCGATTGAAATACCGGACGAATATCTTGCAAAAGTAGATATACTTGTAGTAAATGAGGTTGAGGCATCTTTTTACTGTAAGGAAACTGTTGATTCAGTAGATAGAGCAAAAGAAGAAATAAAGAAATTAGCCGAAAAATACAATAATAACGTGATTATTACATTAGGATCACTTGGGGCTGTAGTATATGAAAATGGTACAATCGAAGTTATTCCGGCAAAGAAGGTCGATGCAGTGGAAACAACCGGAGCCGGAGATTCATATATTGGGGCAGTAAGCCATTCTATTGTTGAAGGATTAACATTGACAGAGGCTTGCAGATTCGCAACAAAGTGCAGTGCAATAACTGTATGCAGATGCGGAGCACAGCCATCCATGCCAACATTAGAAGAAGTTATGTAAACACCGATTATTATTGACATTTTTATTGGCTAAAGGATATTATAGAGAGTAGGAGGAAAAAGATATGATACCTTATGAGAGAAGATTGCAAATCGCACAATTACTGGAACAAAATGAGGTTGTATCTTTAGATGAGTTTTGTGAGGCCTTAGGTGGAGTGTCAGAGTCTACGGTTAGAAGAGATCTTAAGACCATGGAACGTGAAGGCGAGATTACTTTACTTAGAGGCGGTGGCGCTTGTTTAAAAAGAGACAGCTATGAAATCCCTGTCATGTCAAAGAAAATGAAAAATGTCAGTGAGAAAGATAGAATTGCTAAAGCAGCAGCCGAATTAGTTGAAGATGGAGATTCCATTTACATTGATTCAGGTAGTACAGCTTTAGATATGATGAAATATTTAAGAGACAAGAATATAACAGTAGTGACAACGAACGCATTAATATATTCTGAACTACAAAGTCCTAACATTAAATGTATTATTGCCGGCGGAGAGATTAATATAGCAACAGCATCAATTAGAGGAATTACAACAAACAATTTCTTAAAGAGTTACTATTTTGATAAGGCATTTGTTGGAATGTCAGGTTTTTCCCTTGAGGCAGGATATAATACACCGGATCTACTTGAAGCTGAGAAGAAGCGAATTGTATGCAAAAATGCTAAGAAAGCTTATATTTTAGCAGATAGTAGCAAATCAGGAAAAAGCACCTTATGTAAAGTTCTTGACTTGGATCAGGCAACAATCATCTGTAATGAAGTAACAGAGGTTGTAAAGGGTGCAGAAGAATATATTATTGTATAACAGGTTATTTACTGTGTAACATATTAATTTTTAAAGGAGATATTTCTTAATATTTTCTCGACTAAAATATGAAAATTATGAGAGGTAGAAAAATGAAAATTGGAATTGGAAATGATCATGTTGCAGTAGAAATGAAGAATGAAATTAAGGCATACCTTGAAGAAAAAGGCCATGAAGTTGTTAATTTCGGTACAGATTCAACTGAAAGATGTAACTATCCTGAATATGGGGAAGCAGTTGCAAATGCTGTTGTTGCAGGTGAGGTTGACTGTGGCGTATTAATTTGTGGAACAGGCGTTGGAATTTCGCTTGCAGCAAACAAAGTAAATGGCATCAGAGCATGTGTATGTAGTGAACCTTATAGTGCAAAGTTATCAAAACAGCACAATAATACAAACATAATTGCTTTTGGCGCAAGAGTTGTTGGTATTGAACTTGCAAAAATGATAGTAGACCAGTGGCTTGAAGCTGAATATGAAGGTGGAAGACATCAGGTTAGAATTGACATGCTAAAAGAAATTGAAGAAAAACAGAAAAATAAATAAAATTAAAACTAAAGTTGTAATTAAGTTTTGAAATAAAGATTAGAATTATATTGAAACCAAAATAAAAAATTATAATTAAAGTTTTAAACTAAAATAAAAATCAAGATAGAAAGGAAATACAATTATGAAGATTAAGAATATCGATAATCCGGAAGAATTTTTAAAAGTAATAGACAGTTGTGAGGGAAAGGTTGAACTTATCACAGATGACGGGGACAGACTTAACCTTAAATCTAAGTTATGTCAGCTTGTTTCACTTTCAACAATTTTCTCTTCATCAGCACAGATTCCTGAAATGGAAATAGTAGCTCATGAATTAGAAGATTCAAAGAAAATTATGGATTTCCTAATGAGAGGACCAATGTAATTAGTCCTCTTCGATTACATAGAAATCCAGATAATCAAAATCAATAGATTCAACAAAACTGTCCGCATAAAATCTTGTGCGGGCAATTTTTTTGAACTCCTTAATATTAGATTCAAGCCATATAGGATTGCTTAAATCAAATTCGTCGCAAATCATCTCAAGAGCCTTGAAAATCTTATGGGTTCTTGTGTCATCTATATCTAATTCAATTGTAGTGCTTTGTAGCATTTTGTTGCTTTTAAAGGTTCTACCCCAAACTCTGAACATAAAAATCTCTCCTTCGCAAATAACTTCTTTGATTTTAAAGGAAAATATATTAACTGTAAAGATAAAATATGGTATAATTTAAGCGAAACTAGGTTTTTATACCTTTTTGAAAGGAAGTAAAATGGTGGACGAGAAGAAATTAAAAGCTAAAGGAAATTTACCCCAATATATTAGATGGCCATTATACTTGAATTTTATTTGGATTGTAATGGCGGCATTAGGGTTTACAATAAGTATAAAGACAGGTGTGTTGATGACATTTGCAGCAGTTTTATATTTATGTATATCTGCTACAGTGTATTTATTGTTTAAGCCTAATATTATGAGAAATCTTGTTGATTTCGGAGCGGAGTACAGTCAGGTTCAAAGAAAAATGATACGTGACATGGAAGTACCATATTGTCTTTTAGATGAAAGCGGCAAGGTAATGTGGACTAACAACGAAATGGATAAAATATGCGAAAAAAATATCAGAAATAAGCTTATTACATCTGTTTTTGAAGGAATAACCGCAGAGGACTTTTCATTTGATGAAGAGGGCAGAAGTGAATTTGAAGTTAAACACGAGAATAAAGTGTATAAGATAATTCTCAAATTATTCTCAATGAATGAGGAAAACGTAGAAAGTGCTTTAGTGCCATTGATTGGTGGTGGTGGGGCGTTAATTTCCATGTATATGTTTGACGAGACATTGATTCACCAGTTAGCCAAAGAGAACAAAGAGGAAAAATTAGTAACAGGTCATATTTATATTGATAACTATGATGAAGTTCTTAATAGTATCGATCCAACAAGAAGAACATTGCTTGTAGCGTTAATAGATAGAAAAATAAATAAGTATTTCACACAGTATGACGGAATTGTACGAAAACTTGAAAATGATAAATATTTCGTCATGTTTAAAACAAAATATGTTAGCAAGATGCAGACAAATAAGTTTGCAATATTAGATGAAGTAAAAACAGTAAATATTGGAAATGGACTTCCAATTACACTTAGTATTGGTATAGGTGTAGGTGGCAATGGTTTAGTGGCAAATTATGAGATCGCAAGAGCAGCCATTGACATGGCACTGGGACGTGGTGGTGACCAGGCAGTGCTAAAAGAAGGCAACAAAGTATATTATTATGGTGGAAAGTCCAAGTCAGTAGAGAAAAATACAAAAGTAAAATCAAGAGTAAAAGCTACAGCATTTAGAGATTTAATTGAAACAAAGGAAACAATATTTATAATGGGACACCATATTGGAGATAACGATTCATTTGGTGCTTCCATAGGATTTTATAGAATAGCTCAGACAATTGGTAAAAAAGCCCACATTGTAATAGAAGATATTTCAGGTAGCGTAATACCCATAGCTCAAATGTTCCATGAGTCAGATATTTATGCTGAAGACATGTTTATTTCAGGTAGCGAAGCAGTTTCCAAAATAGGAAAAAATGACGCCTTAATAGTTGTTGACTGTAACAGAGCTGCTTATACAGAATATCCTGAATTAGTCAGAAGAGCACAGTGTCTGGTTGTCTTCGATCATCATAGACAATCAGAAGATGTAATAGATAACGCACAGTTGTCATATATAGAACTTGCATCATCTTCTACATGTGAAATGGTTGTAGAGATTATGCAGTATATACCGGAAACAGTGAAGATTAATAAAATAGAAGCCGAAGCACTTTATGGTGGTATTATGGTGGATACAAATAATTTCACCAACAGAACAGGTGTAAGAACTTTCGAGGCGGCAGCATACCTTAAGAAAAACGGTGCGGACATAACAAGAGTCAGACGAATGTTTAGAGATGATATTAATGATTATAAGGCAAAAGCTGCAGCAGTACAGAATACAGAAATTTACAAGGACTGTTATGCAATTTCTGTATGTACGGCAAAGAATGTTTCATCACCAACAGTTGTAGGTGCTCAGGCAGCTAATGAATTGTTAAACATTAAGAATGTAAAAGCATCATTCGTATGTACACCATACAATGATTTAATATACATAAGTGCAAGATCGTTAGATAAAACTAATGTTCAGGTGCTTATGGAAGAGTTTGGAGGTGGCGGTCACATGAATCTGGCAGGAGCCCAGGTTAAAGACGCATCTTTAGGAGAAGTAACACAGATGATTAAAAACGCAATCAGTAGAAGAATTGAAGAAGGAGACATGTAATGAAAGTTATTTTATTAGAAGACGTAAAGTCACTTGGAAAAAAAGGCGAAATAGTAAATGTAAATGATGGATATGCAAGAAATTTCATATTAAAGAAGAATTTAGGTTTAGAAGCAACAGGAAAGAATTTAAATGACTTAAAGCTTCAACAGCAGAATGCAGCTAAAGTTGCCAAAGAAAAATTAGAAGCTGCTCAGGCTTTGGCAAAGGACTTAGAAGACAAATCAGTTACTGTTAAGATACAGGCTGGAGTTGAAGGCAAGGTATTTGGTTCAATTTCAAGTAAAGAAATAGCTTTAGAAGCAAAGAAACAGCTGGGAATGGATATTGACAAAAAGAAGATTGTTATTCCTGATGCAATTAAGTCACTTGGAACTTACAATGTAAACATTAAGTTACACAAGGATGTAGTTGGAAAGTTAGCAGTAAAAGTTGAAGCAAAATAATTAGTAATTAAGAGAATCGCAATATGTCTAAGGATGTATTGCGATAATTTTACTATGAATGGAGATGCACTATGGACGAAGCAGTAGTAAAAAGAATAATGCCTCATAGCAACGAGGCGGAGCAGGCTGTTATTGGCTCAATGATGATGGACCAGGAAGCAATAACAGTTGCAATGGAAAAATTATCAGATGCGGATTTTTATAATAAACAGTACGGTTCATTGTTTAAGGCAATGGTTGAATTGTATAACGAAGGACGTGAGGGTGACCTGGTTACAATCAAAACAAAACTGGAAGAAATGGACGTTCCTTCAGAAGTTATTAGTATTGATTTTATTAGAAATATTTTAGATATGGTTCCAACATCTGCAAACATAAAGCAGTATGCGGATATTGTATATGAAAAGTCAGTAATGAGAAATCTTATAAGGGCAAATGAGAGTATTGCTAATACATGTTATGCAGGCAACAAGCCTTTAGAGGCAATTCTTGAAGAAACAGAGAAAAGTATTTTTGACTTGATTCAAACAGGTAATACAGGAGATTATGTTCCTGTAAGACAGATTGTTTTAAATGTTTTTGACAAGATTGAACAGGCAGCTCAGACGAAAGGTTCTATTACAGGTTTGGAAACAGGATTTGCCAAGCTTGACAAGCAGTTGTCAGGTCTGCAGCCTTCCGATTTGATTCTTATAGCTGCCAGACCTTCTGTTGGTAAAACAGCCTTCGTACTTAACTTAACAGAAACAATTGCAGTAAAACATAATATACCGGTAGCAATATTCAGTTTGGAAATGTCAAGCGAACAGCTTATAAACCGTGTAATTTCACAGAACTCAATGGTTAGCTCACAGAAAATCCGTATTGGTGATTTAAGTGATAGCGAATGGGAAAATATAGTAGAATCAGCCAATGTCATTGGTAACTCAGGAATTATTATTGATGATACACCAGGTATCAGTATCGGTGAAATGAGATCAAAGTGTAGAAAGTTCAAACTGGAGAAAGATATTCAGTTGGTTATTGTAGACTACTTACAGTTGATGACAACTAACACGCCTCACGGAAGCCGTGAACAGGAAATTGCAGAAATATCAAGAACATTAAAGGGTATTGCCAGAGAGTTAAATGTTCCCGTAATTGCACTTTCACAGCTTAACCGTGCATCTGAAACAAGAGAAGACAGAAAGCCTATTATGGCGGATCTTCGTGAATCCGGTTCTATCGAACAGGATGCCGACGTTGTAATGCTTATGTCAAGATATTACGACAAGGAGAAAAAAGAAGAAGACAGAAACAGAATTATTCTTAACGTAGCTAAACAGAGAAACGGCCCTGTAGGTGAAGTTGAATTGGTATGGTTACCACAGTTTACAAAATTCGAAGATGCAGAACAACCTGGTGATCAGATTTAAATCGTTGTATGCCTAAGAAGATATAAAGTATTTTTAATAGATAATGCTAATATGTAGAAAACCTTTGAAACAGATTTTAAATTTGTCTCAAAGGTTTTTTGTATGCTCAAGTATATAAATATATCTTCTTCGACACCTCCGCAAAAGGTTACATTTTTTGCAGTGCTATTTTTATTGATAGGGGAATATAATGGACTTATAATTGTAGTGTTAAGAAATTAGTATGAATTTCAAACCCTTTAAAGGGGCAGGTTTAGGAGGTTAAAATGGGGGAAAAGAGATACATGATTTCAGATGCATCAAGGATGCTTGGAGTAGAATCTCATGTTTTAAGATACTGGGAGGAAGAACTTAATATAGTCATACCAAGAAATGAAATGGGGCATCGATATTACACCGACAATCATATTAATTTGTTGAAGAATGTGCGTGACTTAAAAAATCAGGGCTATGGACTTAGAACAATTAAAATGATGCTGACGGACCCTGATACAAAAGAGGGAAAAAATAATAATTGCAGAAATAACATGGCTTTAACAGCTACAGCAGTTAGCGCACCGGTGCTTAAAGAGCAGATGAAGGTTGAGACAATTGAGAGCAGCGAAAGCAAGATGGAACAGTTTCAGGCAATAATGGATAAGGTTGTTTCTAAGGCGTTAAAGAAAAGTGCCGGAGAATTAGGCAAGGAAGTAAGTGGAAACGTAAGCGAAAAAGTTTTAAAAGAAATGAATTATCTAATGCGGACTCAGGACGAAAGAGAGGAAGAACGCTATAAAAAGTTAGATATGGCAATGCGTTCCAAACAAAAACTTTCAAGAAGAGAAAAAAGACAACAACTTAAAACTGAAAAACTTCTACTGAAGAAAACTAAAAAAGAAGAACAAAGACTTAAACAGGAAAAACAGAAAAAGCTGGCAGCAGAGAAGAAAAAGGGAGATTTGAAAATCGGAAAGAAAGCACCGGCTCAGTAGGTAGCTATTAAGTAATTCTATGGGACAGATGTAGAAGTTGGTTATTAGCAGAATTAAATAATGAATAATGTGCAATAGAAAAGGAGACAACCTTGGGGTGTCTCCTTTTACTATCTCTAATTAAGCATCTAATTCGATTGAACCTGTAGGACATGATCCTGTACAAGCTCCACATTCGATACATGCACTAGCATCGATAACGAATGCTCCGTCACCTTCGCTAATAGCGCCAACTGGGCAGGCACCTGCACATGCACCACAACCGATGCATCCATCATTAATCTTGTAAGCCATTATGAAAGCCTCCTTTAAATTTAAAAATTTATATTCATATAATAATACAATTACTGACATATTGCAACAATATAATCATTAACAAATTTAGAAAAATATATAAAATTTATTCTAAAAAAATTAGAAATTATGTGTACAGAAATAAACATTAATTAGTGCAAAACATCGCAAAAAGTGATGAGAATATCAAATTCTACAAAAAGATTTATGGCAAAATTAATAATTCTCCCACAACTATATTTATAGAGTTTATGTTCTGATAACAGTGATTACTCTTCCGAAAAAATGGATGACGTCAATGTTATTTATGAAAAGTGTGTCACCACTATTAGTAACAGGAACCAGACGCATAGGTTGTCCGTTTTCATATCTTCTAATATAAACAGCTTTCCCTTTTAAGAATATACCAACTTCTCCGGGGATAGGAAAACGGTCTCTTGCAATAAGCAGAATGTCACCATCAAGATATGTAGGGGAAAGATAGTTGCCTGATATTTTTATGCCACACATAATTATATTATCGCAAATGTCTGAGTATGCATAGGCGTTAATGGTTTCTGTGTAAATACTATCGTAAATCATGCCATCTTTGACTAATCCTGTAGGAACCAATACGGGGATTTCCATTACACCGTTAGTTTGATTGTTTTGCTGAATTGAATGTTCAAAACGGGCAATTTCCTGAAGAAGAGTAAATGCTCTTGGAGGTAATTCACCGGCAGGTATACTGCAACCAATATCGTAGCCAATAAGATAATCCATGCCACATCCTAGAGCCTGACTGATTTTGTATAAAGTGTAAATAGTTGGATTTTTTATTTTGCCGGAAAGAAGTTTCTTCACAGATTCATAGGGGAGCCCCGAAAAATCAGAAAGTTTCCTAATTGACCAGTTGTTAGTATTAAGTATTTTATTAATGTTTTTTATAATGTTTGATTTTAAAAGATTTTGTTCAGCGTATTTGTTATTAGCTTCAATATTCATTTTCATACCCCTCTCATAAAGGTATTGAATTGCACCAGGTAATAGATTAGAGCAAAGATTTGGTGTAAAACAATAACTTTCAATTTTTTTCTAATACAGCTATTATAAAAATGCAGATTTTAAATTGCAATATTTTGTTTAAATATCTGCAAAAATTAACTTGCAACATATTATTGTAAACTTAACGAAGGGGGGAGATTCAAAAAGTAAAGTACAAAAAGGAGATTGTAGGGCAATTGATAAATGCCTGCAAAATGAAAAACAGAAATATTTTTAACGAATATTGTTGAAAAAAATAAAACTAAGAATGCAAAAAGAAAAAGTTTTATAAATGAAGGGGGCAACATGAGGAAGTTAAAAGTATTGGTTGCAGAAAGTCAGACAGTTGTAAAACAACAGTTGACAAAAGAACTTGAAAAAGATTTAGAAATTGCAGTAGTGGGGGCTACTGACAACGGAAAAGATGCTTTTGAAATTTTTAAAAGAGAAGAACCCAATATCGTTATATTTGATTTGCTTTTACCTATATACGATGGGTACACATTGTTAGATAAGATTAATGAGTATGGCGTGTCGGATAAGACAAAACTTATAATGACAACTACAGTTACTAGTGATTTGCTAATTTGTGAGGCATTTCACAGAAATGTAGATTATGTTCTCACCAAACCTTATGATACAAAAATCGTTGTGAAGAAAGTAAAGAAGATATACACACGAATGAATGAAATAATTGAAGAGGGGACAGTTGCAACAACTGAAATTATGACTAAAGAAAACACCAAAGGGTTAAGTTATAGTGTTTTTGAGGACAATAAGAAAATTGATAAAGCTATTTCAGAAAAACTTAATGCAGTTGGTATACCAACCAGATTAAAAGGCTACAGATATATGATAACTGCTGTAAAAGAGGCTGTAAACAATGAGGAAGCTTTGGATGCAGTGACTAAGATTCTATATCCTGATGTAGCAAAAAAACACCATTCTACAGCACAAAGAGTTGAAAAAGCAATAAGGCATGCCATAGAGGTCGCCTGGAATGATCAGGCCCATAAGGAAAATTATGGATACATAATTGATTCAGGAAAATACCGACCTACTAATTCGGAATTCATTGCAAAAATTACCCAGGACATAATACAAAATCAATAGAAATGTATTAAAAATTATGAGATTAAGTAAAAAAGAAAACTAAAAATAAAATAATTAACAAATAAATAAAAAAATATAAAACAAAAATTAAATAAAACTAAGGAAAAATGAAAAAAGATTCCTGTTAATTGACGTCTCATCTCAAAATCTAATTACAAGAGATCGGGATAACAGCCAAATGCAGGAATCTTGTTTCATTGAATATGATTATTTATTTGATATAACTATTTATTTCACATAACTGTTTATTTCATATAACTATTTCTTTCATGTAACTATTTCTTGGCGCGTTTTAGTGAAAATACAAATTCAGTTCCAACACCTTCGGTGCTTATAACGTCAATGTTTTCACCATGAGCCATCATAATTTCTTTAACAATGGCAAGACCAATACCGGAACCGGTTTTATCACGGCCTCTTGAAAGGTCTGTTTTATAAAATCTTTGCCAAATCTTATCAATGCTGTCACTAGGAATACCCATACCAAAATCTTTAACAGAACAGTAGACTTTTTCACCCTTGTTGTAAACCTTTAATATAATTTTTGAACCAATATTACTGAATTTAATGGCATTATCTAAAAGGTTGTAAAGAACCTGTTCAATTTTCCCTTTGTCAGCATAGACATTGTAATGTTTTGTAGGAAATTGAATTATAAGCTGTATATGCTTCTTTTCACAACTTCCCTGAAAAGTTTCAACAGTGGAAGTAATAACACTTTCCATACTGAACTCTTCGTATAAAAGTTCAGGCCCGGTGCTGTTCCAATTGTTTAAGCTACGCAGACCGGTCGTTAATTTCTCTAAACGGTTTGCTTCGGAAATAACAATTGATAAATATTTGTTATAATCCTCAGGTGGTATGGTTCCATCCATCATTGCTTCCAGATAACCTTTAATTGATGTTAAAGGTGAACGGAAATCGTGAGAAATATTTGAAATAAATTTCTTCTGATATTCCCTTGAATTGTTTAACTGCTTAGACATGTATTTAAGTGAACTTGCCACATCACCAATTTCATCATCGTTATTTACTTTTAAGCCCTCATATTCAAAATTACCTTTGGCATATTCCATTGCCGCCAGACGAATTTGTTTAAGAGGCAAATAAATAAACCACATGAAATTAAGAAAAACTATTAAAGACAAAGCCAGTATTATAATATACGTTACATAGAAAATGTAAGTAATATTGTAACTGCTGTCCTTAATATAAGATGTAGGCATGTGGGCTACCACGTACCCGTAAGTTATATCGTCTTTTGCAAGTGTGTGGACAACACTTAAAGTGTCAGTTTTTGAAATATTGTATAATTTTCCTATTCTATAGGAAACTTTGCTATAGTCAGTTGGATCAAAGTCGTTAAATACAATTGTATGTTCATCGTTGCTTAATTCCTGAGTTTTGTCAGTAGTATAAATCATTTTCTTATTATTATCTAAAACAAGAAGATTACAATTCAATACTCTGTTAAAATCACTAAAGTAGTTATCAGGACTTGAAATATCATCCAAAGATTCTATATCAAGAGATTTGATATTATCTGAAACAACAGACGCGTAGCTGTTAAGCTGTTTGGCATCGTCCTGAACCAAATGATTGTAAATAAGGTTTGTTGACCAATAAGTTATAAGTAAAAATCCAAGTACAGCAAAGGAAAAATATCCTATAAAAAATTTAGTTAAAATAGAATTTCTCATTATTTGTTATGTACCTCGAATCTGTATCCAACGCTCCAAACAGTTCCAATAGACCATTCATCTGTGTCAGAAATTTTTTCTCTTATACGTTTAATGTGGACGTCAACTGTACGTGTATCACCTGCATATTCGTAACCCCAAATATGGTCAAGCAACTGTTCACGAGTGAAAACCTGGTTAGGAGATGAAGCAAGGAAAAATAAAAGTTCAATTTCCCTTGGTGTCATTTCAACTTGTTTTCCTTTGTAAATAACTTCGTAGTTTGATAAGTTGATAATTAAATCCTTGTACTCAACATATTTGTCTGACTTAGGAGTTGGAGCTGCAGCAGGTGCTGTGTAACGTCTTAGAACTGCCTTAACTCTTGCAACTAATTCTTTTGAGTCGAAAGGTTTAATCATATAATCATCTGCACCTAATTCAAGTCCTAATACTTTGTCAAAAACTTCAGTTTTGGCAGAAAGCATAATAATAGGAACTTTTGACTCTTTTCGGATTTCCCTACATACTTCGTATCCGTCAATGCCCGGTAGCATAATGTCAAGAAGTACAAGGTCAGGATTATATTCCTTAAAAGCGTTAAGTGCTGACTGACCGTCTTCTTCTGTTCTTGTATCAAAACACTCTTTTGTTAAATAAAGAGAAATAAGATTTGCAATGTTTGCATCATCATCAACTATTAATATTTTCTGTTTGTTTGCCATTTGATTGTCCTCCCATTAATGGTTACTGAAAAATTAAAATCCTAGTATCTTTTATATTTTAAAGATAATGGAAATATAATGTTAATTAAAATTTTTCAGCCGATTTTTAATAATTATATCATAAAGTTCTTATGTTAAATAGCTTATAATAAAATGTAAAAATATCTTATTTGCAGTAAATAAAATCTGCAATAATACAAAAAATAAAATCTGCAATAATACAAAATTTTATTTTCTAATATTAAACATTACTTAAATTCTACTACTGTAGCACCTGCACCCCCTTCACCATGCTCGCCGTTTCTGTATGACTTAACATAAGAGCAGGTTTTCAAATAATTCTGAACTGCTTTTCTTAATGTGCCTGTGCCTTTACCATGAATTACATAAACCTGTGGTAAATGTGCAATGTAAGCATCATCAAGATATTTCTCAAGTTCACCTAAAGCTTCATCAACAGTTTTACCGATTAAGTTGATTTCCATCTTCACGTTAAGAGATTTGTTCATTTTAATCTTGCCGCTACTGTTTCTTGTAAGACCCGGTGCCTTAATATCAGGTTCATCAATAATTTCTAAGTCCCTAATATTAACCTTGCTGTTTAAAATACCCATTTTGACAGTTAAGTTACCGGCTGCGTTTGGAAGGGAGGCAACAGTACCATTTAAGTTCATGCTAAGCACCTTAACCCCTGTTCCAAGTTTAAAGTCAGAAGCTTTGTAAGATTTTGAAGGCTTAGAAGCCTTAATCGAACTGTGGCTTTGATTCTTTTTAATTTTTGAACCAACGGCAGTTCTTGATTTTTCAAGTTCTTTTGTATTGCCGGACTTACCGTATTTGTTAATATTTTTAATTGCTGTATCAGCAGTTTCCTTAGCTTCTTTAAGAATATCAAGGGCTTCTTCCCTTGCTTTAGATAAAATCTTATCTTTCTTTTCATTAATTTCTTTAGTTCTGTATTCGTAATCTTTTTTCAAAGACGCTATTTGAGACTTGTAAACAGAAATTGTTTCGTGGTCTTTTTCAATCTGTTTCTTCTGACGTTCAAGTTCAGCTAAAACATCTTCAAACTGCTCATCTTCAGCATCAATTCTTGATTTGGCATCATCAATAATAAATTTAGGTAATCCAAGTTTCTCTGAAATTGCAAAGGCATTACTTTTTCCCGGTATACCAATTAATAAGCGGTAAGTTGGTCTTAAAGTTTCAACATCAAATTCGCAACTGGCATTCTGGACACCATCGGTGGAGAGGGCGTAAAGTTTTAACTCACTATAGTGAGTTGTTGCCATGGTTCTTGTACCCATATTCTTTAAGAAGTTAAGAATTGAAATTCCAAGAGCTGCACCTTCTACCGGATCAGTTCCTGCACCTAATTCGTCAAAGAGAACAAGAGAGTCCTGATCAGCTTTGTCTAAAATATTTACAGTGTTTACCATATGGGCTGAGAAGGTACTTAAACTTTGCTCAATACTCTGCTCGTCACCAATGTCTGCAAAAATTTCTTTAAATACTGCAAGGCTACTGCCCTCAAATGCAGGAATGTGTAAACCTGATTGGCCCATTAATGATAATAGACCAACTGTTTTTAGGGAAACTGTTTTACCACCGGTGTTAGGACCTGTAACAATAAGCAGGTTAAAATCTTTTCCTAAATTAACGTCTATTGGCACTACTTTCTTTGGATCAAGTAATGGGTGACGTCCCTGTTTAATGTTTATAAAACGTTTGTCGTTAAACTCAGGCATGGTTGTTTTCATTTTCTTGGCAAGATTTGCTTTCGCAAAAATAAAGTCAAGTTTAGGCAGTAACTTCATGTCAGTTCTAAGCTGTTCCATGTATTCGCTACATGTAACACTTAAATTAGCAAGTATAATTTGAATTTCATCAGCTTCTTTAACTGATAGTTCACGCAACTTGTTATTAAGTTCCACAACTACAGTAGGCTCTACAAAAAGAGTTGAACCTGTTGAGGACTGGTCGTGAATAATTCCCGGCACATTGCCACGATATTCTTGTTTAACAGGAACGCAGTAACGACCGTCTCTCATGGTAATAAGAGAGTCCTGTAAGTATGTTTTGTTGTTAGTAGAATTAACAAGGTTACTAAGCTGACTGTGAATTCTATCGTTTGTCAGCTTCATCTGTCTTCGAATATTTTTTAAGTTATAAGAAGCATCATCTGCCATTTCTTCTTCAGAAATAATACACTTTTCAATTTCTTTATTTAAATTAGTAAGAGGCTCAATGGCTTCAAACATATCGTCTAGGCTGTCTTTGTTACCATCGTCATCTCGTCTTGAAAAAGTTTTAACCCTGTTGGCAACTTTTAATAGGGAACTGATTCTAAGAAGTTCTCCCATGCCAAGGGTGCTGCCAATTTCCAATCGTTTAAGGGATTCACCAATGTTGTGAAGTCCCGAAAAAGAAAGACTCCCTTTTTGCCAAACTCGTGTAAGTGCATCGCCTGTATTTTGCTGCATTATTTTTATCTCATGATAATCAGATGAAGGGGTGAGATTCTCACAAAGTCTGCGACCCATGTCAGAACCTGCTTCTTCTTTTAGCAAGTCAATAATTTTGTTAAACTCTAATGTTTTTAATACCTTTTTGTTCATTTTATAATCTCCATTTATTTGATGTAACTATACATATTCTGCCACCAAATACAGTGGTACTGTTCTTGTATTTGAATACATAATCAATTATAATAAAGTTTAGCTTAAATGTGTATAAAAGTAAATTCTTATATTAGGAGGAAATAATGAAATATATCGAAACATTACGTGAAGGTGAAAGAGTACAGGAAGTATACTTATGCAAACAAAAAAGTAGCGCAATGACAAAAACAGGAAAAGAGTATGAGAATGTTATTTTACAGGATAAAACAGGACAGTTAGATGCAAAAATCTGGGACCCGGGTTCAATGGGCATTGATGATTTTGACGCATTAGATTATGTAGAAGTTCATGGAGACGTTACAGTTTTTAACGGTCAGACACAGCTTAGTATTAAGCGCGCAAGAAAAGTAAGTGAAGAAAATGTTGATCCATCAAATTATTTACCTTGCACTGATAAAAACATCGACGAAATGATGACAGAATTGCTAAAATTCATCGCCAGTGTTAATAACCCTTATTATAAACAGATTTTAACAACATTATTCGTTGATGATGCAAATTTTGCAGAGGCATTTAAGAAACATTCAGCGGCTAAAAGTGTTCACCATGGATTTATCGGTGGTTTATTAGAGCATACACTTTCAGTAACAAAGTTATGCGATTTTTATACAAAACAATATCCTATTTTAAACAGGGATTTACTTATTACTTCGGCTATTTGTCATGATATTGGAAAAGTATATGAATTATCAGATTTTCCTTCTAATGAATACACAGATGCAGGTCAGTTGTTAGGTCATATTGTTATGGGTTCGGAAATGCTTTCAAAGATTATAGCAACAATACCTGATTTTCCAACAAAGCAGGCAAATGAATTGAAGCATTGTATTTTGGCGCATCATGGCGAGCTTGAATACGGTTCACCAAAGAAGCCGGCATTAATTGAAGCTGTTGCACTTAATTTTGCAGATAATACAGACGCAAAGATGGAAACAGTTATGGAAATCTTTAAGAGTAACGGAACAGCAACATCAGACCAGTGGTTAGGCTACAATAGATTTTTAGAGAGCAACATTAGAAGAACTACTGAATAAAAATGGAGAATGATTAAAATATATGTTTAATAAGAATGATATTATTGAAATAGAAATTATTGATCAGGGAACTACAGGAGAGGGCATAGGCAAAGTTGATGGCTATGCTCTTTTTGTAAAAGATGCAGTTATTGGCGATGTGGTAAAAGTAAAAATTATGAAGGCAAAGAAGAATTTTGCTTTTGCCAAATTACTTGAAGTTGTAAAGCCATCCCCTTATCGTGTAGAGCCTCTTTGCCCTGAGGCAAAACGCTGTGGAGGCTGTCAGTTGCAGGCAATGAATTACAAGCAGCAGTTGGAATTTAAAGAGAAAAAAGTCTACAACAATATTAAACGAATTGGTGGCATAGAAGACTTTGAAATGAAGCCTATTATCGGTATGGAAGAGTTGGCAGTAAAGGGACATGAAGACAACGGTCCCTTTCATTACAGAAACAAGGCACAGTTTCCGGTAGGTCTGGACAGAGAGGAAAATATTGTCAGCGGTTTTTATGCAGGCAGAACTCATTCCATTATTAGCGTGGACAATTGCCTTCTTGGTATTGAAAAAGATGGTGACGTAAATGGCACCGTAATGCACATAGTAAAAAATTTTATGAATATTTATAACATTAAACCTTATGATGAAAAAACGCACAAAGGTTTGGTGAGACATGTTCTTATTAGAATCGGTGCTTTTACAAATGAGATAATGGTTTGTGTGGTTATTAATGGAAATAAATTGCCACATTCACAGGAATTGGTGGAACAGTTATTGCAAATTGATGACATGACAAGTATTTGTCTTAACGTAAATAAAGAAAAAAGCAATGTAATTTTAGGCAGAGAAATTATTAATTTGTACGGAAAAGATTATATTGAAGATTACATTGGGGATGTTAAGTTTAGAATTTCTCCATTGTCATTTTTCCAGGTAAATCCAATTCAGACAGAAAAGCTTTACAACAAGGCGCTGGAATATGCAAACCTTACAGGTAAAGAAACTGTGTGGGATTTGTATTGTGGTATTGGAAGTATTTCACTGTTCATTGCAAAAGCTGCAAAGAAGGTTATTGGCGTGGAGATTGTTCCTGAAGCAATTGACAATGCCAGAGAAAACGCTGCCATAAATGGCATGGAAAATACAGAGTTTTTGGTTGGGGCAGCAGAAGAAGTAGTTCCTAAATATTTCGAGGAACATAAAAATCAACCTGAATGTAAGCCGGATGTGATTGTGGTGGACCCACCACGAAAAGGTTGCGACCAGGTGTTACTTGATACTATTGTAAAAATGAATCCGGAAAGAATTGTGTATGTAAGCTGCGACAGCGCTACATTGGCAAGGGATTTGAAGTGGCTTGAAGAACATGGGTATAAGCTAAAGGAAGCAACACCATGCGACATGTTTGGTCAGACAGTGCATGTGGAGACAGTGGCGTGGCTTGAGCAATGTCGGTCAGAGGATACCAATCATGACAGTAATTAAAAATATATAAGAAATTGACAACGTATAGTTTTTCACTACAATTTAATTTGAAATAATCTGAAAAATATATCAAATTTAGGGTAAAAAGTTTGTGATTTTATGTCACAAACTTTTTTGATAATTATATATGATGCAAACGATAATAAGTATCGTATGATTTTATAAAAACAAACTTTATAGTTTACTAGACGTAAATGTTGAGAAAATATTGGATATACTATAAATGTATATATATTTGGGGAACAATACTTGGAATATATTTATATAAATGCTCCCCAATAAACATTGATTATTGGGGAGCATTTAATTATAATAATGATAAAAATGTTCCCCAAAGGAGTAGATAAAATGACAGTACAATACAATGAAATACAGGAATTATTAAGAAGTCGTGCTGATCTCCATGCAAGATTAAACTTAATGCCTTACGATGGTACACCGGAAATCAAAGAACGTGGAGGTGGAAAATATCTTTATGTAAGAAAGCGTGTGGCAGGTAAACAAACATCAACGTATGTGGGCGTATACACTGAAGAACTATATAATTTGCTTCTTCGTAATGCCAGAGAATCACGTGAAATAAGAAAGTCACTTCGTTCAATTGAAAAGCAACTTGCTGCAGTTGGTTATTCCGAGGATGAACTTTCTGCTGACGTAATAACTAATATAGAATTTGCTCGTGCAAACATGAAAATGAATATTTATGATCAGGCTGTTTTGGAAGGTGTAGCAACATCTTTTCCACAGACAGAAGAAATCATAGACAATGGAAAAATTTCTGGAATGACAGCGACTGACGTACAGAAAATTTTAAATTTGAAACATGCATGGGAGTTTATTTTGGATCGTGATGTAATTGCAAGCCTTTCTGATTACTATATGCTAAGTCATATTGCAAGATTGGTAAATGAAGGATTTTTCGCTGAAGGTGGTAGAATTAGAGGTGTTCCGGTTACCATAGGTGGTTCGACCTATGTCCCACCACTACCAAATGAATTAGATGTAAAAGACAAAATTAGACAAATAGTAGAAGAGGATGACGAGGCTATTAACATAGCGATAAAACTTTGCCTTTATTGTATGAAAACACAGATTTTTCTAGATGGTAATAAACGTGCGTCAGTTATTTTTGCAAATCATTATCTTATTTCACATGGTGGTGGTTTCCTGGTGATTCCTGAAAAAGAAGTACCGGAGTTCAAACAACTGCTTGTAAAATATTATGAAGGTAATGATATTAAAGTTATTGCAGATTTTATGAAAGAGCATTGTTGGAAAACAATTTGATTATAAGGATTAGAGAACCTTTTTGCAAAAGTAGCTGACACAGTATATTTGGCAGTTGGTGTTCATTCAGGGTACGGAGCGGCACAAAGAATCTATGTTAAACGTGGGTATATTCCAGATGGTAGTGGTGTGTGGTATAAGGGAAAACAATTAGAACAATATGCATCATGCTGTAATGATGATGATTTATTGCTTTTTATGTCAAAGAAATTATAAATAAATTAATTTGTTGGTGAAATATAGAAATAGTGATGAATTCAAGTTATAAATGCATTAGGAAAAGTTTGTGATTTTATGTCACAAACTTTTTTGATGTAAAAGCATAATCACGGCAACACTGAATGAAAAGTATGATTATAATTCCTAATAAAATTGGGTTGTAAAGTTATTACAGTAAAATGGATTATTGATATTGATTATTGTAATAATCAATGTTAAGATGAACGTAAAAACGTGCATAAAATGGAGATGAATATGATAATAAGCGAAAGAATTTTTGAAATAATGAAGAAACAGAAAATGAGCCAAAGAGAACTTTCAAGGAGAACGGGGATAACAATTAGTACAATTAGCGATTGGAATACCAAGAAGTCGAATCCGGCTTCTGATAAGTTATTGGTTATTAGTGAGGCTTTAGGGGTTTCTGTGGAAGAATTGCTTATAGGTTCAGAATCATTTGAAGAAAATTTATCAGATAGTATTGAGTATAAGAATGTTGAGGATTATAAGATTTTAGAAGATTACCATAAGTTATCTAAAAGTCAGCAGGTACGTTTATTAAAATACATGAAGAGATTAGGGGAAATGAATGGAGAAAAATTTTGATTAATAAAAAACAAAGATTTATATTTTCACTCGTGTTTCTATAGTTATGCAGATAGATGGTTTATTCATTGGAAGCTCAGAAAAAAGCTTTGGCACAATCAAAAAAATATGAGCGTGTAAACAAGAGCAATAGTAGGTGTTGTGATACAGGGAATATAAAACGTCAAAATTTAAGAATTTATTTTGTGGCAACAAATACCGGGTAGGTGAAGGTAGAACTAATGTGAAAGATTATAAAAAATATGCTAAAAGAAAAAGGGAACATTGGATGAATATGGTAGAATACAATGAAGAAATAAAAAAATGCAATAACAATGAGAATTTAGTTTTGGAAAAACCAATGCTAAATACTGAACAGCAAATTGAACATCTAAAGAAAAAAGGAATCACTTTTAATATATGTTCTGAAGAAGAAGCATATAAGTATTTAAGGTATAATAATAATTATTTTAAATTATCTTCATACAGAAAAAATTACGATCAGATAGTTGGCGGTAAGAATGATGGCAAATATCTTAACTTGGATTTTGGATATTTAAGAGATTTGGCAATAATAGATATGAAGTTAAGGTACACAATTGTACAGCTGGCGTTAGATATTGAGCATTATGCAAAAATGGAAATATTACGATTACTGGAGGATAATGAAGAAGATGGGTATTCAATTTGCGATGATTTCTTTAATTCGATTTCAGAAATACAATTGCAAATGACAAAGAATGAAATTAATAGAAATGAAAATACAACATATTGTGGAGATTTGTTTAAAAGATATCCAGAAAAATTTCCTGTATGGGTTTTCTTGGAGATGATTCCATTTGGTAGAATGGTGTCATTTTATAAATTTTGTGCAGATAGATATAGCTCAAATCAGATGGAGAATAATTACTTTCTGCTTAAGGTATGTAAAGAAATTAGAAATGCTTCCGCTCATAGCAGTTGTATTTTGAATGATTTAAGAATGGGAACAAAAAAGTATAATTCAAGATATCCTGTAATGAGAGAATTGTCAAAAATAAAAGAAATATCAACTCAATCAAGAGATAAACGAATGAGCAATTCTAGAATGCAGCAAATAATAACGTTGCTGTACACCTATAATAAAATAGTAACAAGTGATGGTGTAAAATGTAAGGCAAAAAAAATATTGAAAGAATTGCAAGAACGAATGATTAAAAATAGCATATACTATGATAAGAATGATATGATTATGGCTAATTTTAAATTTTTGTCGATAGTTATTGACAATTGGTATTAAAAGTAGTAATATATACGCTACATAGAAAAACAGAATGTTTTATAAGGGCTGTGTCGAGAGACATGGCTCTAATTTTTTTTGCACTATTTAATGGGTAAATTCTTTTATTGTAACTAAAAACCTTACTGATTTTCAGTTTCGAGGACCGAAAATCAGTAAGGTTTTTAGTTTCATAGTTATTTTCCAATATCTTTTATAGTATTGAAAATGGAGAAACATATCCAGATATTACCTTTCTTCCTGCATTGGCAAATATTTTTGAAACAAGTGTAGATTTGCTTATCGGAATGAATACTATTCGAGCTGAAGAGACACGTCTTAACATTCACAAAAAAGCTATTGAATATCAGAAAAATGGAGAATATGACTTGGCTGAAAAAAACATATAGAGATGCCTTGTTGATATATCCCAATAAACCAGGTATGATTTTAGGACTTGACAGTACATTAGCTTTGAAAGGAAATACAAATGAAGCAATTGAGTTAATAGAGCGAGGTTTATTGATATCTATTAATGACAGACAAAAATCTATGATAAAAGCAACATTATGTTTTTTATATTTGAAAATTCTCAGTGCTTAAATATATACTTTTCATGGTAGCCCCCCTTCTTACTCAATTTTAAATTGTTTTGTTTAATTTACCATAAAACATCAAAAGATAAAAGGTAAATATTAATTATAAATTCCTCATACTTAATAGAGAAAAATTAAACTAAAAAACAGACACAATGAAGGCTAAGGCTAAAAACAATTTTACATATCAAAAAAAGCAACTAATTTTTAAATATGTTTTATGGTTAATTTTTTAACGAAATGCAAAAATTTGTTGATTAAGCATTGAATTTGTCGGTTATTAATGTATAATATATGCGTAAAGCGAGATTTTTTTGCTTTAGGTAAGAAAGGCACCATAATTAATTAAATTCCTTGGTGACTTTTCGAAAAACAAGATAGAAAAGGAGTATTATTAAAATGGCAATCGATTTAACAAAATATGGAATTTATGGAACAACTGAAATTGTTTACAATCCATCATACGAAGAGTTATTTGCAGAAGAAACAAAGCCAGAACTTGAAGGTTTTGACAAAGGTCAGGAAAGTGAATTAGGTGCAGTAAACGTTAAGACTGGTGTATACACAGGACGTTCGCCTAAAGACAAATATATCGTTATGGATGAAAATTCAAAGGACACTGTTTGGTGGACATCAGATGAATACGCAAACGATAACCATCCATTATCAGAAGATGTATGGGCTACATTAAAGGACATCGCTAAGAAAGAACTTTCAAACAAGAAACTTTATGTAGTAGATGCTTTCTGTGGAGCAAATGCAGACACACGTATGGCTATCCGTTTTATCGTAGAAGTAGCTTGGCAGGCACATTTCGTAACAAATATGTTCATTAAGCCAACAGAAGAAGAACTCAAGAACTTCGAACCAGACTTCGTAGTATACAATGCTTCAAAGGCAAAAGTAGAAAACTACAAAGAACTTGGATTAAACTCAGAAACAGCAGTTGCATTCAATATCACAAGCCGTGAACAGGTTATCATTAACACATGGTACGGCGGAGAAATGAAGAAGGGTATGTTCTCAATGATGAACTACTACTTACCACTTAAGGGTATTGCTTCAATGCACTGTTCAGCAAATACAGATTTAAATGGAGAAAACACAGCAATTTTCTTCGGTTTATCAGGAACAGGAAAGACAACACTTTCAACAGATCCTAAGCGTCTCTTAATCGGTGATGACGAACATGGTTGGGATGACAACGGAGTATTCAACTTTGAAGGTGGATGCTACGCTAAGGTTATTGACTTAGATAAGGAATCAGAACCAGATATCTACAATGCTATTAAGCGTGATGCACTTCTTGAAAACGTAACATTAGATGAAAATGGAAAGATTGATTTCGCTGATAAGAGCGTAACAGAAAACACTCGTGTTTCTTACCCAATCAATCATATTAAAAATATTGTACGTCCTATTTCATCAGCACCAGCAGCTAAGAACGTAATCTTCTTATCAGCAGATGCATTTGGAGTATTACCACCAGTATCAATCTTAACAGAAGGTCAGACACAGTATTACTTCTTATCAGGATTTACAGCAAAATTAGCTGGTACAGAACGTGGAATTACAGAACCAACTCCAACATTCTCAGCATGTTTCGGACAGGCTTTCTTAGAGCTTCATCCAACAAAATACGCTGAAGAATTAGTTAAGAAGATGGAAAAGAACGGCGCTAAGGCATATCTTGTAAACACAGGATGGAATGGTACAGGAAAGCGTATCTCAATTAAGGATACACGTGGTATCATCGATGCTATCTTAAGCGGAGCAATCAACGAAGCTCCTACAAAGACAATTCCATACTTCAACTTTGAAGTCCCAACAGAACTTCCAGGAGTAGATGCAGGAATTCTTGATCCAAGAGATACTTACGCTGATGCTTCAGAATGGGAAACAAAGGCATTAGATCTTGCAGACAGATTCATCAAGAACTTCGCAAAATACGAAGGAAACGAAGCAGGAAAAGCACTTGTTTCAGCAGGACCACAAAAATAATCGCGAAGCTTTGAGTAAAGCGACATAATAAAAGAAGAGACAGGCAATCCGTTATGCTTGCATAAACGGGAGCCTGTCTCTTCTTTTATTGTGCGGCATTCGTTTTGCGAATGCCGCGTGCTTATTGATTTGCTTGCAAATCAATAAGAGGAGTGTTAAATTTCCCAAATGTCCTACACCATCAGCAAATTTATGCTATAATAAAAAATAATTTAACAAATAATAAACAACAGGAGACACAAAAGATGAAGAAATTTTTATCAATGGCATTGGTTGTTGTAATGACATTAGCTTTGTTTGCAACAGTTCCAATAACAGCAGAAGCAAAAACATTTAAGAAAACAGGTGGATTTTATACATTTCTATCAAAGAAGAATGATTCCAACAACAAATTTTATTCATATGCAAAAAAATTAACATTTAAAGGAAATAAATTTACTACATATAGTTCTATGCATTATACAAAACCGGGAAATGCATATTCTACAAAAATCTACAAACCGGCAAAAAGAACATTTGTAATTTCATCAAAATGCAAATTCTATAAGGCAAATAGCAAGGGTCAGAAAAAGATTACTAAAAAAGCTTTGAAAAAATTGGCTCTACCTTTAGATAAAACAGCACCATCGACAAGAACAATGATTTGGGAAATTAAAGGTGGAAAAGTAGTAAAACTTGTAGTTTCACAATATTAATAACAGAAAATAAGCAATATTTTACCATAAAAATAATATGAAAAAAGGGTCAACCGAAATGGTTGGCCCCTTATTATGCCGAAAAGAATAAATATTTGAATACGTAAAACAGAGAACTGTTTATTGTAACGCAACAGTTCTCTGTAAATATTTTTACTTATTTAATTTTGATAGAATTTTTTCTTCATCATATTCAGTTAAAATTGTATGTATAGTTTCAGCCTTCCATTCCAGTAGAAAATCTCTAAGAACATTGTGACTAATGCAGTATTCGATGGCTTTTTCTAAAGCCAAATTTGGATCATCAAAATTCTGCCTGTACTCATTAATTGTTGATATAAATATAGTATAATTATACATACAATTTGCAAGTTTTTCAAAAAGAACAGAAAGAGATTATTAATAAACTTAAACTATAGTTGAATAAAAAAGACAGTAGTTGATAAATTTAAAACTACTGTCTTTTTAAATCTATAATTATTATATATTAGAATCAGGCTCTGAAAAACGTTGAATAGCACGAAGAAGTTTGATAACAGTTTCAATATTTTCACTGCCTAATGCTTCGGTATATTTTTTGATGATATCGTAATCTGTGTAACCACCCTTTCCTGTTAAAAGGTAGTCACAACTAATGTCTAGTGCCTCACTAAATTTTATAATATTTTCAGGTCTAATGCCCTTTGTACCGTTTTCGGCGTTACTAATCATCTGTGGTGTTACATTCATCATTTCAGCTAACTGCTCCTGGGACAGATGTGATTTTTTCCTGCTGTCACGTATACGATGTCCCATTTCTTTATACAATTTATTTTTGTCCATGATTTTCTCCGTTAAAAAATTTAATTAAAAATTAATTTTTCACACTGTTTGCTTATCATCAAATATAACTAATAGTTTAACAATAAAGACAAATAAAATTAATAAACCATAGTTGAAAAAAAACAACCATAGTCGTATAATACAGATATAACATTACACAAAAATGGTAAATAGTATAAAAAAGGGTAAAAAATGACAAAAAGTAACAAATGGATTTCTGTAATATTGTGTACAGTAATTATTTTCATGTTGATGTTAATTTTTGTAGGTGGACATAGCACAGGTGTTAAGGCTGAAATAATTGAGCCAACAAATGGTGTGGAAACAACTGATGCAATAGAGACAACAACCTTTATAGAGGAGACAACACAGGATAGTACGGAAACAACATATATAGAAGAAACTACACAGAATAATATAGTGGAGACAACGCAGAGATATGGTTTTTATAAGATAAAGGACTACACATATTATTACTTAAAGAACGGGAAGAAAGCTGTTGGTTTCAAAAAAATTAAAGGAAAAACCTATTACTTTTCATCTAAGGGCAAGGATGGTTAAAGGCTTTAAGAAAATCAAAAAAAGAAAATACTTTTTTGATAAAAAGGGACGAATGGTAAAAGGCTTTAGAAAAATAAAAAAGTCTATATATTATTTTAATAAAAAAGGAATAATGCAAACTGGGTTTAAAAAGATAAAAAAGAACAGATATTATTTTAAAAAATCCGGAAAGATGTATTGTGGCTTTATGTACAGAAAGCACAAAAAACGTAGCATCCTGGATTATTTTGATAAAAAAGGTCGATTAAAAACAGGAACCTTTAAAGTTAAAAAAGTTACATACAAAGCAAGGAAAAATACCGGTGAAATTTATTACTTGAATAATAATGTAGTATCCATTTGCCAGCGACCACAACTTCCAACGGGATGTGAAATAACATCATGGACAATGATGGTGCAGTATGCAGGAAAAAGAATGAATAAAATAACTGCAGCTAATATTATGCCACATAGTGGAAATCCAAACTATGGATTTATGGGTAGCCCTTATTCCAGTAGTGGACATGGCTTGGTTGTTTACCCAAACGGACTTGCCGGAATAACAAGAAGATATCTTGGAAATTACAAGAACCTTACAGGTTGTAGTTACACTACAATAAAAAATCAATTGAAAAAAGGTCATTTGGTATTGGTATGGTTGAATGGTCTAAATGGATTTTGCTCGCACACAGTTACATTGACAGGATATGATGAAAGTTATTTTTACTACAGTAATCCGTGGACAGGGTGCAAGGAAAGATTCTGTTATGGATATTTTGGAGCATTGTGGCGTGGCAATGGAATGAGAGCCATGTCATATTGATGGAGAAGGAAGAGAAAAGTGTTGATTTTGTTCTAATATTGAGATAGGAGAGTAAATAAATGAGGGAAATATTAAAAAAAATAATGAAAGTAACCGTTGTAATTTCATTTCTTTTGGGAATATGTATTTTAGCAAATAATAGTGTTGTTCAAGCAAAGATTGAAATGGAAGATAATACAAAAAAAGTTAAGAATTATGGAGATAATTATGAATATGTAGGTTACATAAATGATGATAACACATTTACTTTGTGTGGGGTTAATGGAATTAAATTATATGTAAGTGATGGAAAACTGGAGTTGCCAAGCTATGTATCGGGTCATAAAGTTACAAGAATTGAAGGTGTAGGAGAGGAGTATGGGGACTCTTTTGAAATTTTTTCGCCAGAGTTAGTGACTGAAATATCATTTCCTGACACTGTTGAGGCTATAAGCCAAGAAGCTTTCTATAATAAATTTGTTAATTTGAAAAGTGTAAAATTCCCCAATAATAAACTGTTTTATGATGAAGAATTGCATGAAAAAAAATATGAAGACTACTATGATAGTGATTATTTATGGTTTGGTAAATCACCTTTAACAGAGGTTAGTTGTGCAAGACCAATGAGATGGATGGAAAGTGACGGGGATTATAAAATAAAGGTTATTAATATTATCGGAGATTTAGATGAGATTAATATTAATGCAAGATACAAATATTCTTATTTAGAGAAATTGACAATGAATGATAATATTGAAAAATGCACAGTATTCTATGGGGAAAATTTGAAGAATGTACAATATTCAAATAATATCAAAGAACTTGAAATAGAAGGAAATAGTCTGGTAACCAGTTTAAAACTACCAGAGAAACTAGAAAGATTATATTTAGGGTGGTTTGAAAATATAAAAAGTATACAATTGCCAAATAGTATTAAATATTTATCAATAGGTGGTTTGGAACAAATGGAAGATATAAATTTGCCGAATTCATTAGTTGAATTGGCAATGTATAACTTCCCTAAAATGACAAATGTAAATTTACCAAAAACAGTAAAGGTATTTAGCATAAGTGATATGGAAAACCTTTCTTCGATAAATTGTCCACAGGGATTAAAAAACATAAGTATTCCTGTTTCAGTTGGTTGTCCTAATTTAAAGATTGAAATTTGGATTAATACTATGGGAGATGCTAGTTTGTATAGGGATTTTGCTATAGAAGGTAGTGATGTAGATCCAAGTTCCAAGTATGATTATTATTGGTATTACCATGAAATGAGATATTACAACAGTGGAATAGAAAAAATAAACATAAGTGAAAAACTTTTTTATGATGAGGCATATTATCTTTATAAAACGACTTTTTCAGGGGCAAACAATCTGAAAGCTGTTAATGTTATTAATCCAACAAAGGGATACTATTATAGCATAGATGGTGTTTTATATTGGAGTAATGATAAAAAACAAAGGGATAATGATGATTTGTTGTTGTATCCTGCTGCAAAGAATGTAGGTGGAAACTTTACAATTCCATCGTGGGTTAAATGTATATATGTATATGCCTTTGATGGATGTAAATTAAGTACGGTCACAATACCGGAGAATGTACCTAGAAAATTTTACTATGACTACTATAGTAACATGGTTCACCAAGAAAAAAGCTTTTTGGATTATAACAAAATAAAGTTAAAAGTTGTTCCATATAGTTTGGCTTGTACAGAAACTGCCAAAGATTTAGCTGGGGAACTAGGGGTTAGTAATGACAGAGTGTTAGCATATAAAGGAAATAAGTATAAAATCACGTATGATTTAGCAGGAGGAAAAAACAACCCTAAAAATCCAAACTTTTATATAGCAGGAGATAAACCGATTTATCTCAAAGATCCTACAAGAAAAGGATATATTTTTGCAGGATGGAAAAGAAGTGATGGGGAAAAGTGGGGAATGCATACTGGAATATATAAAAAATTTCAGGACTTAAAATTCACCGCATATTGGGTAAAAAAAATTTCAACTGCAAGAATAACAAAAATAAAGAATATATCGGGTAAAAAAATAGAAATAAAATATAAAAAAGTAAAAAAGGTAGATGGATACAAAATAGAATATAGTACCGATAAGAAGTTTACAAAAAATTGGAATGTAATAAACACAAAAAAAACAAAAATTACAATAAAAAGATTAAAAGCAAAAAAGAAGTATTACATCAGAATACGAACATATAAAAAAGTAAATGGATTCACAGTATTTAGCAAATATACAAAAACAAAAACAGTTTTTGTAAAAAAATAAAAAATTAAAAAAGGAGATTTATTATGCAAAAAATCAAAAGAAGTTTATCAGTGATGTTGGTACTTACCGTATTATTTACAACAATGGTTGTTACAGGATCAATTACAACAGAGGCAAAAGTTCAAAAAAAGACTGGAGTATATAGTACAGCTTTGTCTACAAAAAAAAATAAAACCGTCAAAGATTATTCTTATGCTAAAAAGTTAGTGTTTAAAGGAAAAACTTTTACAGTATATGGTTCGATGCACTATACAAAGCCGCGAGGTGTACGTAAAATATATAAATCTAAAAAAAGAAAATATATAATTTCAAACAAATGTGAATTTTTTAAAGTAAATATGACAAGTGATAAAAGTGAGGAAGTGAACTATAAACAATTTAAAAAGTTGGTACTACCCCTTAAAAAAGGTGGCTACACTACTAAAAACATGACATGGTTAATTGAAGGGGGAAAGGTAACAAAAATAATATATGCTTACTAAAAATAAAAGTTAAAGGCTTTAAAAGCAATTATTATTTTGGTGAAGTAGGAAGTAGAACATCTATCCTAAGATATGACAAAAAATCAAAAAAATTAATTGCATTTTGTGTAATCGTTATAGTGGAGGAACAACCGACAGCTGGACAGGCTTTAAACTAAAAAAAGGAAAACTATATTCAAATACAGCATTTTATATATACAAAGATTGGCAAAGTAACGGAAAACTAAAGTGTATATATTACATAAATGGAAAGAAAGTGTCAAAGAAAGGATATTATAAGAAATTTAATAATTTAAAAACATTAAAAACTAAAAAATATAGATAGGAGATAAATTATTATGAAAAAGATAAAGTATATTTTAGGTATTGTTATTTGCATTGCAGTAGGTTTTTGTATTCATAGCACAGATGCACAAGCAAAAAACATAGGAGATGGTGGACGATATAAAAACGTGGCTACAAACTATGAGATAGGAGATTTTATCGCAACATCAGCACCATACCAGTTGGATTATGATTATAATAGCATTGGACATAATTATTATAAAATGAAAATTGATAAAAAATCATATTTAAGTCTGGTGGTTGTTACAACAAAACATAATGAAAAAGCACGTATTACCATAGAAGATGCAAATGGAAAGTGGCTTATGTTTGAAAGTACTGATGATGACGATAATATGGGATTTCAGTCAGTATATAATGAAATAGCTTTGTCACCTGGTACATATTATATTGATGTAACAGGTGGAAATTTTTGCGCATATACAACAACTGGAGTTAAGTTTGAACTGAAACAGACTGAAACAAAAAATACAAAAATAGGAACATATAAAAATACGTACAAATCCACTGCCTGCAATGTTTCTGTTGGAAATAAATTTATGGGAGTGATTAATTCGGATTATAACAATGAAAGGAACTATTTCAAATTTAAAATAAATAGTACAAAAGATATTAAAATAACGGGCAGCTGTGGATCTGATCATATGCCAATATTTTTGTGTAATAGCAAAGGAAAAGTGATAAAGTGTATATTTGATAAAAAGGTGAATACTACAGTGACACTGAAAAAAGGAACATACTATATTGAAATAGAAAATGGAATGAATGGGGAAATCATTGATTATTATTCATTAACATTAAAAGATGTGACAGTCAAAAAGCCTGCAACTCCTGTACTGAAAAAAGTATCAAGTAATTTGGAGTTTAGTTATAAGAAAAATGAAGCCGGGTGTAAATATCAGGTTCAAATGAGCACAAAAAAATCTATGAAAGGTGCTAAAATATACAATATGGGAGCGTTGATAACTTATAGAAGAAACAAAAGATATTATTTTAGAGTGAGAGCATATCGTACTGGAAATAATAAAAAAGTGTATAGTGGCTGGAGCAACGTGAAAAGTGCAAAACTAAAATAAGTAAAAATGACGTAAGATTTATGCACATGTTAGATGAAATGAATCCACAGGTATTAAATAATTAAGGACTTAAATAGCTCACCATCGTTTAATGTATATGAGCTTAAACAGTTATTATCAGATATACAGTTAGCATCAGTTGGCGCACAAGCCCAAAAGACACATAGAGCAAATGTACAAATGCAGAATACTAAAACTGTACTTCAAGATTCGCCATGAACTTGGCTGCTTATAGTCAATTAATCAAAGGGGATAACCAATCTGGTTGTCCCCTTTAAAATACTGTTAATTATTAAAATATATCATAGGCAAGAAAAATTTTTAAAACTGAGTCGAGGGTGCGGACAAAATTCTGGACTACTATAGGGCTTCGAAAGGAGCCTTTTTAT
>ERZ857750.206-NODE-206-length-87249-cov-5.641134_pt1 | contig 87249 bp, 75 predicted proteins | sample MGYA00519915_ERZ857750 | MGnify/ENA primary metagenome ERZ857750 (study PRJEB31778, sample SAMEA3449358) | human gut metagenome | biome: human gut; feature: human-associated habitat; material: faeces | place: United Kingdom | collected 2010/2012 ...
TTCCTGTTGGAATATGTGTTAAACGTACCGCAGAGTCTGTTGTATTGACACACTGACCACCATTGCCGGAGGCACGCATAACATCAATACGTACATCATTCATATCAATCTCAACATCCACTTCCTCAGCTTCCGGCATAATGGCAACTGTTACAGTAGATGTATGGATACGGCCGCCGGACTCTGTCTCAGGCACTCGCTGTACACGATGCACACCGGATTCAAACTTCATACGTGAATAGACATGATCGCCGCTGACCATGAAAACACACTCCTTGAAACCGCCGATACCATTCTCGCTGACATCCATCATCTCGATCTTCCAGCGCTTGGATTCTGCATACTTGGAATACATACGGAAAAGTTCAGCAGCAAAAAGGGCTGCCTCATCACCACCTGCACCGGCTCTGATCTCTACGATAACGTTCTTCTCATCCATCGGATCCTTAGGGATCAGAAGGACTTTCAGCTCCTGTTCAATCTTTGCGATGTTGGACTTTGCTTCAGAAAGTTCTTCCTTAAGCATTTCCTTCATCTCTTCATCGTCTTCCACCTCAAGCATCTCCAGGCTGTCTTCGATGGTCTGCTTTGTATTCTTATATTCTGTATACTTCTCTACAAGGGGCTGCAGATCACTCTGCTCCTTCATCAGCTTGCGGAAATGCTTCTGATCATTGACAACGTCCGGATCATTTAACTCTTCCATGATCTGCTGATATCGGATTAAAATATCATCTAATCTATCAAACATTGTTACTTACCTCCATCTTCTGCAGCTTTCACTGCATAAACGACTCTGTCCAGACCGGCCAGATCTTTCTTCACGTGTATATCTTTAAATCCTGCCTGATCAAGAAGCTGTGAAACAGCTTTCCCCTGATCATAACCGATTTCAAAAAGCAGTGAACCGCCGGGTACAAGATACCGTCCCGATTCCTCTGCCAGTTTTCTATAAAAATGGAGTCCATCCCGACTTCCGTCCAATGCCAAATGCGGTTCATGATCTTTGACCTCACGCATCAGATCTTCAATGTCATCCGTAGGGATGTAAGGCGGATTGGATACAATCATATCAAATACGCCCTCCACTGATCCAAACAGATCACTGTGTACCAGCTTCACCTGAGATAATCCCAGATTTTCTCTGTTTCTCTCAGCAACCTTCAACGCTTCTTCGGAAATATCTGCGCCGATACCCCATGTCACCGTTCCCAGCTTTGCAAGGCTTAACACAATGCACCCCGAACCTGTACACATATCCAACAGTCTGCATCCCGGCTTCATCATAGACAGGGCTGTTTCCACCAGCACCTCTGTATCCTGTCTCGGGATCAGTACGTGTTCGTTGACCAAAAAAGGCAGACCCATGAATTCTGTGCTACCCGTCAGGTATTGCACCGGAACCCCTTCGCTTCTCTGTCGAATCAACGCCTGATAAGCAGTGCTTTTCTCCATCTGTGCCGCATCAAAGCTATCACTTCTTCGCATCAGGAAATCCACTCGACTGATCCCGTAAATATGCTCCAACAGATACCATGCATCCAGAGCTGCATTCTCCACATCGTGCGCTGTCAGTTCATCCGTTCCCCACTTCAAAAGGGTATCATAACTCCACTGCATCATGGCTGACTCACTCCTGCATTGCTCCTGTCTGTTTTCTGACTGTTCCCATCAGCAGCTGCCATGTTCTCTGCCTGAAACTGCCTCCAGTCATAAATCGCCTCAATAGAAGCAATAGCAACTTCCAGCATCTCCAGATCCGGTTCACGGGTTGTCAGCTTCTGCAGCATCAGTCCTGGTTTACTCACAATATTCACTAGGCAGGATTCACTTCTGCCAGCCCACTGAATAATCTCAAAGGAAACGCCTGCGATCACCGGAACAAGAATAACGCGGAGCACAATCTTCAGCGCCATGTTATCCACACGGATAAACATAAAACAGATGATACTGACCACCATAACGATCAGCAGAAAACTTGTTCCGCATCGTTTATGCAGTCTTGAATACTTCGCAGCATTCTCCGGGGTCAGTTCAGCGCCATGCTCAATACAGTTAATGGTTTTATGCTCCGCTCCATGATACATAAATACTCTCTGTATATCCTTCATCTGTGAAATAGCTACAATATAGATAAAGAAAATCGCAATTCGAATCAGACCTTCAATCACAGCCAATGTCATAGGACTCTTAATCACCTTACCAAACAAAGATGAAATAAAAAATGGCGTCAGCATAAACAGCACAACGGCGATCACGACCGATAATGCCACTGTCAGTCCCATAAAAACAGCATCCGACTTGCTGTCTTTTTCTTTCGCTTTCTCAGTTTCCTCTTCGTCTTCAAAAAAACTGGCCGAGTACGTCAGTGTAGACATACCCAGCACAAGAGAATCAATAAATGACAGCACACCCCTGATAATCGGGATCTTCTTCATATGCCATCTGGCATTCAGGCCAATATACTGATCCTTCTTGACTTCTATTGTCTGATCTGGCTTTCTGACGGCCACCGCATAATCATTGCCGTTACGCATCATGACACCTTCGATGACTGCCTGTCCGCCGATAGTTGCATATCGCATATATTCCTCCTACTGACGGAATGAAACAATCTGTGATTCACCCGCCGCAACGGAAAATCTCTATTCTCCGTAATGAAAAAACAGGGCTGTCGCATCTGCTGATCTCTGCGCCGGTCTCCATGATATGGACAATCCGGATGGCAGAGGATCTGTCGAAATGATGCGGCAGCCCCGTCTATCGTCTAATTATGCCTGTTTGATGCCATACTTACGATTGAACTTATCAATACGTCCGCGAGCAGAAGCAGCTTTCTGCTGGCCTGTGTAGAATGAATGACACTTAGAACAGATTTCTACGTGGATTTCAGGTTTTGTGGAACCTGTTACGAATTCGTTACCACAGTTGCATGTTACCTTTGCCTGATAATACTTAGGATGGATTCCTTCTCTCATCTTATTCACCTCACTAATATTCTTTCCTGATTGCCAACCAGGAATAATCACTTGAGTTATCTCAAATCGGGCGTTCATGCCCATTTCTGTCATTATAAAACAGCTTTTAAATTTTATCATACTTTTTTATAGTATGCAAGCGTTTTTTTGTATTTCACATAATATTTTTTACCACATTTTTGTATGGCGGATCATGTTGACGAATTCTGTATTATCTTTTGTATGCATAAACATATCCAGGATCTGCTCCAGCGCCTCTTCAGACTTCATGCCGCCCAGTGCCTTTCTCATCACATACATACCTTCAAGTTCTTCCTTGCTCAGCAGCAATTCTTCTCGTCTTGTTCCTGAACGCGGTATGTTGATAGCCGGGAAGATACGCTTCTCGGAAAGTTTTCTGTCCAGAACAAGTTCCATATTGCCTGTTCCCTTGAATTCTTCAAAAACGACATCATCCATCTTGCTGCCTGTCTCTACAAGAGCTGTAGCAAGCACCGTGAGGCTGCCTCCCTCACGCATATTTCGCGCAGCACCGAAGAATTTCTTCGGCATATGAAGTGCTGCCGGGTCCAGACCGCCTGAAAGTGTACGTCCGCTTGGCGGCACTGTCAGGTTGTACGCCCTGGCCAGACGCGTAATGCTGTCCAAAAGGATCACCACATCTTTCTTATGTTCAACCAGACGTTTTGCACGCTCCAATACCATCTCTGAAACACGTTTATGATGTTCCGGTGTCTCATCAAATGTAGAGTAGATAACTTCCACATTATTGCCCTCAATATACTCCTTGATATCCGTCACTTCCTCCGGACGTTCATCGATCAGAAGAATGATCATCTGCATGTCCGGATAATTGGTATGGATTGCCTTGGCCACCTGCTTTAAAAGTGTTGTCTTGCCGGTCTTCGGCGGTGATACGATCATACCTCGCTGTCCCCGCCCAATCGGAGAAACAAGATTCATAATCCGCATGGAAACCGGCGCATTCGGTGTCTCAAGATTAATTCTGCTGTCTGGAAAAACAGGTGTCATATTTTCAAACTTGCCGCGTCTCTGGGCTTCATACGGCGGCATGCCGTTGACTGTTCTTATATATAAAAGAGCTGAAAACTTCTCTTTCTCTGTCTTTACCTTGATATTGCCACAGATAATATCACCGGTTCTCAGGTTAAATCTGCGAATCTGCGCCGGTGACACGTACACATCATTATTACCGGGCATATAATTCTCACAGCGGATAAATCCAAACCCTTCCGGGATTACTTCCAAAATACCATTCGCCATCATGCCGCTGTCTAACTGACCATAACCTGGGATTTCACTTTCCTCATTTGACTGGATATACTCATTTTTCTGGTAAACATCCACCCGCTGGCAACTGTCCCCCCGCTGATAGCTGTCATTACGCTGATAATTCTCACCGCGCTGGCCGTTTTCGTTACGCTGACTGTTCTCATTCCGCTGGTAGTTCTCGCTGCGCTGACCATTCTCATTCCGCTGGTAGTTCTCGCTGCGCTGACCGTAGGTATTTCTTCTGCCACTGTACAATCCGCCATTTGTATATGTCTGTCGTTCCGAGCGTTGTGTCCTTTCTGTGCGTTCTGACCGCTCCGGGCGTTCTGTCCGCTCTGCTCGTCCTGTTCGCTCAGCGTATTCCGCCCTGGATGTTCTGCCCCGAAAAACATAAGGCTTTTTATTCTCGCTCTTCACCTCATGTTCCGACCCTTTCTCAACTGATGCAGTCGGCTGCTCTTTGTCTTTCTCCAAAACTTCTGATTGATCTTCCAGAAGCCCCATCTCAGCCATGAGCTTCTGCAATTCCGCCTTACGCATCACGGATGTATTTCTGACGCCTTTGGACTTCAATATTTCTCTCATCTGTGCGACAGACATTTTCTTTTCCTGTTCAGCCATAAAAACCTCCTTATCTGCTGACAAATTTTCACCGTTTCCGACACATTAAAATAACACTCGCTGTCAAACGATTCTGAATCATATTAAAATTATATCTTATACTGGGTAATGAATCCTTACGAAATCTCTGTAATCCTAATAATAAATTCCAATTCTAATAAAATAAGAACAAAACACCTGTCGGTGTCTTATATTTTAGAAAATTTGAATAATTCTTCTTTACCATTATATATGAAATAAACGCAAATAAAAAGCATAACTTTTGTTTTTTTATTTTCTTTTTATAATTTTATACTAAAACCAACCGTCAATTCATTTACAATTTTTTACAATTTGAAAGTTTCTCAATCATTTCCTGCATATTTTTCAGCTTTATATCCGCTTTAATAGTTGACAGCAGCTTTTATGAAGGAAACTTTTAACAAAATTCCTATTTTTTTACAGATTAAAGTGAAAAAAGATTGAATTATTGCTTAATCTATATTATAATCATCAATGGAAAGAATGAATTCCACTGAACATACTTTGCTGCGGATTTTGTCCGTCGGCAGGTCAATATAAGGAGGATGAAACAGAATGTCTTACAGTGACGAAATTATCGAAAAAGTTAAAGCAAAAAATCCTAACGAACCTGAGTTTATCCAGGCAGTGACAGAAGTTATGAATTCTCTTCGACTCGTTGTAGATAACGATCCAAAGTATCAGAACGAAGCATTACTTGAGAGAATCGTTGAACCAGAACGTATTATTATGTTCCGTGTACCATGGGTTGACGATGAAGGCAAAGTTCAGGTCAACAGAGGTTTCCGTGTACAGTTCAACAGTGCGATCGGACCTTACAAGGGCGGTCTCCGTTTCCATCCATCCGTTAACTTAAGCATTATCAAATTCCTTGGTTTTGAACAGATTTTCAAGAACTCCCTGACAGGCCTTCCTATCGGCGGCGGCAAAGGCGGTTCTGATTTCGATCCTAAAGGCAAATCTGACCGTGAAGTTATGGCTTTCTGCCAGAGCTTTATGACAGAGCTTTGCAAACATATCGGAGCTGATACTGATGTTCCTGCAGGTGATATCGGTGTAGGCGGCCGTGAAATCGGTTATATGTATGGCCAGTACAAGAGAATCCGCAACGTATCCGAAGGTGTCTTAACAGGTAAAGGCCTCACATACGGCGGTTCCTTAGCTCGTACAGAAGCTACAGGTTACGGTCTTGTATACCTTGTAGAAGAATTATTAAAGTGCAAAGGCGACACAATCGAAGGTAAGACCGTTGCTGTATCAGGTGCCGGTAATGTTGCTATTTACGCTATCCAGAAGGCTCAGCAGCTGGGCGCTAAGGTTGTTACATGCTCTGACTCCACAGGCTGGGTATATGATCCGGAAGGCATCGATGTTGCTGCGCTGAAAGAGATCAAAGAAGTACAGCGTGCACGTCTGACAGAATACAAGAAATACAGACCACAGTCTGAATACCACGAAGGCCGCGGCGTATGGCAGATTCCTGTTGACATCGCTCTTCCTTGTGCAACTCAGAACGAGCTCTTCCTTGAAGATGCTAAACAGCTTGTGGCAAACGGCTGCAAGGTTGTTGCTGAAGGTGCCAACATGCCTACTACTCTTGATGCAACAGAATATCTTCAGGAACATATCTACTTTGTACCTGGCAAGGCTTCCAATGCCGGCGGAGTTGCAACATCCGCTCTTGAAATGTGCCAGAACAGCATGCGTTACAGCTGGACATTCGAGGAAGTTGACGCTAAACTCAAAGACATCATGGTCAACATCTTCCACAACATCGACAACGCTGCTAAAGAATACGGTGTAGAGAACAACTACGTTGCAGGTGCTAACATCGCAGGCTTCAAGAAAGTCGCTGATGCTATGCTTGCTCATGGTATTGTATAAAATGTAAAGTTCGGTCTTAGAAATCAATAAACAGGATGCTCAATAAGTTATTCAGAATAAACTTATTGAGCATCCTGTTTTTGTCGTTTTTTTGACCGAATTTTACTTTACTTTATACACATTAAACACAATCCGCCATTATAAAGCCTTCGGATCCTCAATAGGCGCCTGCCTGATCCCTGTAATATAAAATCTCCCCCGGTTTGATTCAATGCCTATTTTAACGCAATAGTAATCTTACAAATTACACACAAAAAATACTCTATGATATACTATACCAGAAAACGCTATAAAAATCGAGTACAAAACAAGCCACACATCTGTTTGCATAAATTTGCCGGCTATGCTATCATATATGTAGTTAGGAGGAATGCAGTTTTGTGGGCAGATAAGCGTTACCACTCTCTCGATTACGAGATGAAAGCCCGGTACGGGCACAAGATTTATAAGATTGCCCTTGACGGCGGCTTTACATGTCCCAACAGGGACGGACTGATCGACACAAGAGGCTGCATTTTCTGCAGTGCAGGCGGTTCCGGAGATTTTGCCGCATCCAGGAATCAATCCATCACGGAACAGATCGAGGAAGGCAAACAGCTGCTTGCAGGGAAGCATCTTTCCGGTCAGCCTGAGATTGGCAGCAAGGAATCCCCGATGCCTTGTTATATTGCCTATTTTCAGGCATTTACAGGTACTTATGACCACATAGAACGTCTTCGGGCACTTTATACAGAAGCCATCTGTCACCCGGAAGTAGCTATTCTTTCCATTGCCACCCGCCCAGACTGTCTACAGCCGGAGGTTCTCGATCTTTTATCAGAACTGAATCAGATCAAACCGGTGTGGGTTGAGCTCGGCCTTCAGTCAATCCATCCTCAGACAGCTGCTTACATCCGGCGAGGCTATCCACTGTCTGTCTATGATGCAGCTGTTTTGAATCTTCACGAAAGAGGCATCGAAGTTATCACCCATGTGATTCTCGGGCTTCCCGGTGAAACTGCTGATGACATGCTGGCTACCGCCGATTATATCGCTCATCAGCCTATACAGGGTGTCAAGTTCCAGCTGCTCCATGTTCTCAAAGGAACCGATCTTTATACGGATTACCTGCAGCAGCCGTTCCATGTTCTGACACTGGAAGAATACACGAATATCCTCATCCGCTGTATTGAACATATGCCGCCGGAGGTAGTTATCCACCGGATTACCGGTGACGGCCCCAAACATCTGCTGGCTGCCCCGGACTGGAGCCGCAACAAGAAACAGGTACTTAATCATATTCACCATTGCATGAAGCTTTGCAATGCATGGCAGGGGCGCTGTTATGTTCCGTTGACGAATGATTATTATGACAGGAATTGATGATTGCAATAGAAAGGAGTTTTTGTTTTATGAGTCAGGATACACTGATGCTTTACAAATTAATGGTTCTCTATATGCTGAATAAGGTCGATTTTCCATTGACGAATTCTCAGATTTCAGAATTTATTCTGGACAAGGGCTATACGAATTATTTTTCCCTTCAGCAGGCGCTCCACGACCTTTCCGATACAGAATTGATCCGAACAGAACATATCCACAACAATTCCTACTATTCCATGAACCAGTCCGGTGAAGAAACGCTGGAATTTTTCGGTCACAAGATTCCAACTGAGATTAAGGCTGAGATCGACCAGTTTTTTAATGAGCACAAGTATCATCTGAGAAGTGAGAATGAAGTCACCGCTGATTACTATGAAGATAAGAAGGACTGCTATATTGTTCGCTGCGAGATCCATGATAAGAAAGAACTTCTCGTCGGCATCACATTAAACGTCACAGATGAAGCTCAGGCAACCGCCATCTGCGATAACTGGCGCAATCGACATGGCGATGTCTATGACTATCTTATCCATACCCTCATGATCCGTCACTAGTACATCGTTTTCGATGTACTAGAATCGAATAACCGCATCTGTAAACAAAAGAAAAACGCAACCTCTCTGTTCTGAGTGCCAAATGAATGCGTTATTGGCACACACTTCAAAGAAAGGTTACGTTTTTCCTTTTTCCAATCACTTTTTAATTCTTAGTTGAACTTCTGTATTCCTATAAAGAACGATACAGATCTTCGTACTTTCTCGCTGAATTGCCCCAGGAGAAATCTGCTGCCATTGCCCTGTCTACAATACGGTTCCATGCTTCTCTGTCACCATAATAAACCGACTTGGCATACTCAATCACATGCAGCATTTCATGTGCATTATAATTGGCAAAACTGAATCCTGTACCGCTTCCTGTATATTCATTATACGGTTCTACAGTTTCCTTCAGACCGCCTGTCTCCCTTACAATCGGCAATGTACCATAGCGAAGACTCATCAGCTGACTGAGTCCGCATGGTTCAAACAGTGACGGCATCAGAAATGCATCGCATGCACCATAGATTCTGTGGGAACGGGTATTATCATAACAGATACTTGCCGAAACTCTGTCTTTATACTTCCATTCATAGTATCTGAACATATTCTCATAGCGCGGATCACCTGTACCGAGAATAACAAACTGTACATCTTCCGCACAAATCTGTTCCATCACACAATCGATCAGATCCATTCCCTTCTGATCTGTCAATCTTGAAACAAGACCGATCATAAACTTGCCGCCGTCTACCTGCATGCCAAGCTCCTGCTGCAGCGCCGTCTTATTATGCACCTTCTCTGTTCTGAAATTATACGGAGAATAATTGTGTACAAGCATCGGATCCGTCTCCGGGTTATACTCATCATAATCAATACCATTGACAATACCCGAAAGATTATTGGATCTCGCACGCATCAATCCATCCAGTCCCTCTCCATAGAACGGATACTTGATCTCATTCGCATAAACACCGCTGACAGTGGTAATCCAGTCTGCGTAAACAAGACCGCCCTTCAGATAATTACCGGCGCCGTATGCTTCCAGTTTGTCTGATGTAAACAGATAGCCCGGAAGTCCTGTTACACGCATCATATCATCAATGTTCCATGTTCCCTGGAACTTCAGATTGTGGATTGTCATCACGGCTTTCATGTTCTGGTAAAAATCGCTGTAAGAAGAACTATCCCAGAATTCATTCTTCAGATAAACCGGCATAAGACCCGTCTGCCAGTCATGGCAATGGATGATGTCCGGTCTGAAATCGATGACACAAAGCATCGTCAGTGCGGCCTTACTAAAGTAAGCAAACTTCTCAAGATCCCACAATCCGTCTTCATAAATCCTGTCTCCTGAAAAATAGTATTCATTGTCGATAAAATAAAATGTCACGCCATCCAGCATCATCTGAAATACACCGACATAAATCATCCGTCCTGACATATTGATATAAAAATTCGTCATATATTCCATCTGCTGTTGAAAATGTTCCGGAATCACTCTGTATTTCGGCAATACAACCCTGACATCAAATTCATCTCTATTGTATGCCTTCGGCAAAGATCCGACAACGTCTGCCAATCCGCCTGTCTTAATAAATGGTACCGCTTCAGATGCCGCAAATAGGACTTTCTTCATAAGGCTTTGTTCCTCCTGCTATTGCATTATATTGTATCTTCTATTATTATACAACATAATTCGTTGCAATAAAAGCAGAAATTTTGTGAATTTTCAGTCAATTATCAACTCCTGTTCTTATATTCCAGTCGGATTTTATCCGCGATCAACGCAATAAATTCACTGTTGGTTGGTTTGCCTTTTCCGGTATGTATGGTGTAGCCAAAAAGCTCATCAATGGTATCCATCTTGCCTCTGCTCCAGGCCACTTCTATGGCATGGCGGATCGCACGTTCCACACGGCTCGGCGTCGTCTTATTCATCTTGGCAATGGTCGGATATAGGACCTTCGTAATAGAATTAATGACCTCCCTGTTATCCACTGACATAATGATGGCATCCCGCAAATACTGATAACCTTTGATATGCGCCGGCACACCAATCTCATGAATAATGTTGGTCACATCTGTTTCCAGATTCTTTTCCCGGTATTCTGTCGTATAATCTGTTTGTCTGCTCTTCTGTGTATGGACCGGCTGTAAAATCTGTCGTTCAGTCACCTGATGAATACGACGCAGGATCATGTCATTTTCAAATGGCTTCATAATGTAATACATGGCGCCGAGATTAAAAGCATTCTCCGTGATGTTTTCCTTTCCAATAGCAGAAATCACAATAAATGCGGGTCGTTTCTTCAGAGACGTATCCTTATTGACCTGCTGCATGACCTCCAGACCGTCAAGCTTCGGCATAATCAAATCCAAAAGGACAACATCCGGCTCCTGATTCTTAATAATGTCCAATGCCTGAACGCCATCGTCCCCTCTTCCGATGACTTCAATATTCTTATCCGTCTGTAATATGGCATCCAACAAACTGACCATCTTCTCATTGTCATCAACAATCGCAACATTGATTTTTGTCATAACGCAGCCTCCCATTCTTCATCTTTTTCCAACAAGCGTCAAATGTATTATATTATCAAAAAAAGATTGTCTCAATTAATAAAACTCGCAATAACCACCAAAATAGGACAATATTTTCTAATTTTTTTATTATTTTTACTTATGAAGTCGAAAAACATATTATTTTGTCTGTTTTTATTCAATTTTTTATTTCTTTCTAAAAATCAAAAGGGCTTATTGCTGTTTATTTTCAAACATGATACACTTTTATTAATGCTAATTATTTCCAATCCATTGAATTAAAGAGGTTTTTTTATGCAAAAAGAAAATAAAGGCAGCATCGACCTGACAAGAGGATCGATTCCCGGCGGTATTCTGGCCTTTGCCATTCCGCTGTTTCTCGGTCAGCTGCTTCAACAATTGTATAACATGGTGGATGCATGGGTCATCGGCAATTTTGCGGATAACGATGCATTTGCCGCCGTCAGTTCCACCGGCACTATCGTCTTTCTGATCATCGGTTTTTTCTCCGGCATTGCCACCGGCGGCGGTGTCATTATTTCACGCTATTTTGGCGCCCGGGATGAAGACAATGTTTCAAAGGCTGTCCACACGAATTTCCTGATGGGGCTGATTGCTTCCGCAATCGGCACTGTTGCCGGTCTTATCCTGGCTCCCCATCTTCTGGTATGGCTTGGCACCCCGGACTCTGTTATGCCCCATGCCTTAAGGTATCTGCAGATTTATTTCGGCGGTGTATCCACTGTTATCCTCTACAACATCTGCATGTCTATCATGCGTGCCCTGGGTGACAGTATTCATCCCCTTTACTATCTGTTATTCTCTTCCATTGTGAATATCGGTCTGGATCTGCTTTTTGTGGCCCATCCCGCCTTTCACTGGGGTGTTACAGGTGCTGCAGCCGCCACTGTGATCTCTCAGGGTCTCAGCGTCATTCTCTGTCTGTTTCGTATGTGTCGGATTAAAGATTATACCCGGCTCGATTTCAAAAAGCTGCATTACCATTCCCGCATGATGAAGAAGGTATTGTATCAGGGTCTGCCCGCCGGCATTCAGAATGCCGTGATCACCGTCGGCAACCTGGTGATTCAGAAGAATATCAATTCCTTCGGCGCTTACGCTATGTCCGGAATGGGGGCCTACTCCAAGATTGAGGGATTCGTTTTTCTTCCGATCATGAGTATGGCCATGGCACTTCCAACCTTTGTCAGTCAGAACCTGGGAGCCAGGCAATACCATCGTGCCAAAAAGGGCGCCGTTTTCGGTATCCTATTCGGCATGATCACCGCTGAGATCACCGGACTTCTGATCTACTTTTTTATTCCATATGCACTGAAGATTTTCGGCAGTACACAGGAAGCCGTTGCCTACGGCACCATTCACGCCCACGTTGTCAGCCTGTTTTTCTTCCTGCTGGCCTTTTCCCATTGCTCCGCCGGTGTGATGAGAGGCTGCGGCTATGCTGTTGTGCCAATGGCTGGAATGCTGCTTTTCTGGTGCGGCCTGCGTATCGTCTACGTCACCACAGCACTCCGGTTCTTCCCGGTCTTTCAGATGATTTCCTGGGCCTATCCGCTGACATGGGGATGCAGTACCATCCTGTTTCTGATCTTCCTGTTCAAAGCCGACTGGCAGCATCATTTGGACTAAATGTGTATGCTATCATTGATTTGATTGATAGTTTGCACTGAACATTTTCCAAAGGCTGTTCGCACAATTACGAATGGCCTTTCTTATTTTCTGGAAATATATGTAAATCATTCCAGTTGTATAGGTGATTTTTCACTATATCACCACTTTAATTTCCTAAATTTTTTATACTTTTTTACGTTGACAAAATAAATTATCAAGGGCTATAATACTGCTAACGAAAAGTTAAAGGCGATGACGAAGAGAAGTAGCGCTGTTTATCGCTTCCAGTGAGTGGAGAGAGTGAGAACCCACAGAATGAATCAGCGTGAATAACACTTTAACAGCCGCAATCTGAACAGCATTTTGCCCAGTAGGTGCGCCGTCAGCTGGACGTCAGACAGCAGGAGGTTTTTGCCTCTGTTGAGAGACTGCATTGCAGTAATTCAGGTGGTACCGCGGATTTTATATTCGTCCTGAACGATCATCGTTCAGGGCGATTTTTTATTTACGCGAGCAACGAGCCAAAGTCCGTGCTTGCACGAGACCTTGGCGACTGCCGCGATAACTTGAGAAACTCGCGGAGCGTGTTTCTCATAGTTTGCAGGGAATAGGCTGTAGGCGCAGGAATGTGCCAAGGCACTTGTTATACGTTTCGTCCTGGACATCTCAGCAGATATGATTGAATATCACAGAATGAAAGGGGACCAATTATGACAACACCAAACATTTACCGCAGCAGAATTTTAAACGAGATCAGTGAAAGCGACGTTGGCAAGACCATCCGTGTCGCAGGCTGGGTTGAAAATATCCGTGACCACGGCGGTGTATCTTTTATTGATTTGAGAGATATGTACGGTGTCCTCCAGGTTGTTTTAAGAGATACTTCTCTCCTGGACGGTATTACCAAAGAAAACTGCATCTCTATCGAAGGTGTCATTGACCACCGCGATGAGGAGACTTACAATCCAAAGATTCCTACAGGCACTATCGAACTTGAAGCTCACAGCATTGATATGCTGGGCAAGGTTTATCACCAGCTGCCTTTTGAGATTATGACTTCCAAGGAAATCCGTGAAGATGTCCGTCTGAAGTACCGTTATCTTGACTTAAGAAACCAGAAAGTCAAAGACAACATCATTTTCCGTTCACAGGTCATCAGCTTCCTTCGTCAGAAGATGACAGAGATGGGATTTCTTGAAATCCAGACACCGATCCTCTGCGCTTCTTCTCCTGAAGGTGCCAGAGATTATATCGTACCATCCAGAAAGTTCAAAGGTCGTTTTTACGCATTGCCTCAGGCTCCGCAGCAGTATAAACAGCTGCTGATGGTTTCCGGTTTTGATAAATATTTCCAGATCGCACCATGTTTCCGTGATGAGGATGCCCGTGCAGACCGTTCACCGGGCGAATTCTATCAGCTGGACTTTGAGATGAGCTTCGCTACTCAGGAAGAGGTTTTCCGTGTAGGTGAAGAAGTTCTGACAGCCACTTTTGAAAAATTTGCACCAGAAGGTGCTTCTGTCACAGCTGCCCCTTATCCTGTGATCAGCTACAAGGATGCCATGCTACAGTTCGGCTCTGACAAGCCGGATCTCAGAAACCCGCTGCGTATCATGGATGTCACAGAATTCTTTCAGAGATGTACATTCAAACCTTTCCTGAAACGTATCGTCCGTGCCATCAGGGTTCATGCCGATATGTCCAAGGGTTTTCATGAGAAACTGCTGAAATTCGCCACTTCCATCGGTATGGGCGGCCTTGGCTACCTGGAAGTCATGGAAGATAAGAGCTATAAAGGCCCCATCGACAAATTTATCCCTGATGACATGAAACAGGAATTTGCTGAACTTACAGGCCTTGAAGTAGGCGATACGATTTTCTTTATTGCGGATAAAGAAGAACGTGCTAACCTTTTTGCCGGACAGCTCCGCAACGAACTGGGTGAACGTCTTGACCTGATCGAGAAGAATGCCTTCCGCTTCTGTTTTGTCAACGACTTCCCGATGTATGAATACAACAAGGACGAGAAGAAGATGGATTTCACACACAACCCATTCTCTATGCCTCAGGGCGGTCTTGAAGCACTGAACACCATGAACCCTGAAGATATCCTGGCTTATCAGTATGATATCGTCTGCAACGGCGTGGAGCTTTCCTCCGGTGCTGTCCGCAACCACGATCTGGATATCATGGTCAAAGCCTTTGAAATCGCAGGCTACAGCGAAGAAGACCTGAAGACGAAATTCGGTGCACTCTACAACGCTTTCCAGTTTGGTGCCCCGCCACACGCCGGTATGGCCCCTGGTGTCGATCGAATGATCATGCTGCTGAGAAATGAAGACAACATTCGCGAAGTGATTGCATTCCCAATGAACGGCAACGCACAGGATCTCATGTGCGGCGCACCGGGTGTAGTCACTGAGACACAGCTGAGAGAAGCACATATTAAAGTGCGCGATTAATCCATCACATTGTATTTTCAGTAAATATATAAAGGCTTCACAGGCAGGATTATATTTTACATATCCTATCTGTGAAGCCTTATAAAGTGAAAGCATTTTCCAAATCATTTCAGTCTCTTTGATGTTTTATTAAATATTTGTAACTCCCCAATAGTTATCATCTGCTGATACTATTAGGAAATCATCTTACTTTTCTCCTGAAATTCCTCCGGAGTCATATTCATAAGTGCGGCAGCTCTTTGCAGACTGATATCTCCGCTTTGAATAAGCGTTACCAAAAGTTGGACTCTTCCCTCATCTCTGCCGTCTTGTATCATTTCCTGTATTGCCTTACACATATTCACATTTCCCATATCATCAACCTCCTCTCGCTTAATATGTGTATGTGTGATAACTTCAAGCACTCTGGCTGCTTCAACTTCTATATTCATTCTGGGATTATCTTGTATGAAAGCTGCCAGTTTATTTTTATCATTTGAATATTTTATGCATCCTATAACCTCTCGCAGACTGGAACTAAATTTTTTCAAATCACTCTCTAAAATCTCGTTCGGACTGATAATATGTATCTTATAGTCCTGTGCATATTTTTTTAAAATCGGATTTGATATATCCAACATATCAAATAATGACCTCGGGCCATCCCATTCGCCGGGATTGAAAAACAAGACCAATGTAATAACCGGAATTAGTTTATTATTCTTATAAAATCCAGACAAAAACTCTCCGTTACTAATCTTCTGATATCTCTTGCTGCCTTTTTGTCCCTTATGTTTCTCCGCTATATCTGTAACCTGCTGATTATACTGCATAGCATCATACAGCATATTTCTGACAGGCATCGCATAATGAACCTCTGTCTGGTTCTCTATCCCCAACAGTACATAGGCCGCTTCTCCATCTTCCATAATAGTCGCCGTTTTCAAAAGATCCCTGTACTTCTGTACCATCTTATGCTTGGATGCTTCTTTATCTTCATTCGTATTATCTTTCGTATCTTTTTCATTCAAAAGTATTGCCATCTCAGTCGAATCCAATTCTCTTAACTGTTCCGGCTGAATCTTCTGTATTCCATCATACATAAAGTAGTTGAATACGTCTGCGAATACTTCGTTTTTTCGTATGTAAGCCTTTGTAACTGTATCTGCTGCTCCTATAATGCCTTCTCCCTTCACAACATTGAGAGACCTTCAGACGAAAAGTGCTTACTTCAATTCCATAGTAGCATTAAATACTGTTGAAGGCAAGTTATTTATATGTTTTACACAAAGTATCAATCACTAAATAGAAAAAAGGCATCCAACAGGTGTCAGATGCCAAAATTAAATATTACTGAATTCGGTTTTTTAGAGGCTGCTCTTTAAGATAAGCTTCCAAATTTGCAGCCGCAATATCCACAATGCATTCAAATGTCTCCGGCAGATGGAACTGCCCGGATATATGCGGTGTCATCATCAGGTTCGGCAGCTGCCACAATGGGCTGTCTGCCGGCAGCGGTTCCGGTTCTGTCACATCAATTCCCGCTGAGGCAATCCAGCCTTTAGAAAGTGCTTCATAAAGGACTTCTGAAGCCACTGCGTCTCCCCTTCCGCTGTTTAAGAAGATTGCTGTATCCTTCATGGTCATCAATCGTTCTTTTGTGTACATATGATATGTAGTCGCTGTTGACGGTACAAAGGAAGCTACAACATCCACTTTCGGCAATAAGTTATCCAGCTCGTCCATGGTATGTAATTCATGAACACCTTCCGGACATGGTCCCATGGAGCGTTTCAGACCAATGACACGAGCGCCAAGAGCACTGGCCAGTCTGGCAAAATTCAGACCGATATCCCCCAATCCCACAACAAGCACTGTGGCATCTGTGATGGATGTGACTGTACCAAAATCACTCCACTCGTTCTTTTTCTGGGCATCTCTGTATAAATTCAGCTTCTTCTGCAGCATCAGAAGCATGGCAAAACTATGCTCTGCCACAGCTTTACCATAAGCACCTGTAGCACTGGTCAACATTGTCGTACTTCTTAAAATCCCCGGCTTCACATAAGCATCTGCGCCGGCAGAATTCAGCTGCAGCCACTGCAGACGTTCCGGTGCATGCAGTCTGTCCGGCTTCACATTGCCGATGATCACATCTGCTGCTTCAATCATTTCTTCTGTTGCCGTCTGGGGTGACGCATACACAAACCGGCAGCCTTTACCGGCACGCTCCAACTTCTCTTTATGTCTCTCCTCTGCAGGGATCACAACCAAAACCGTTTTCTCCATCATAACCTCCATAAAACCTCTGCGTAATCACTAAAAATTATTTTACCGTTTGGGCTTAAATATTTCAACTGCAAAACATCTATACTCTTTGATAACAGGAGCAGCAGACCGTCCTTCAGTGCAAGCACACTTGCATTGAAGGACGGCCTGCTGCTCCTATTCAAAATCCCTGAATGTTTTGCATCGAAGTTTAGGCCTGACGGCAAATATTGAAAAGGCGAAATGCCTGCTCTGCTGTGTCTGTCAGGTTCTGTTTGGCATTTTCCGGTTTCATGGCTTCTTCCAGTGTTGAGATACCGCGAAGAATCGGGAAGAAGGCATCGATACCGTTTTTGTTGCATTCTGTGGCATCTTTTGTCACACTGCCGGCAAAGGCCAGTACAGGAATGTCAAATTTTTTGGCCAACCCGGCAACCCCCACAGGTGCTTTGCCCATGGCTGTCTGGAAATCCAGTCTGCCTTCACCTGTTACAACAACATCCGCTCCTTTGACATAGGATTCCAGTTTTGTTTCTTCCAGAACAATTTTTATCCCAGACTCAAGAACTGCGTTGGTAAATGTCAGAAATGCAAATCCAAGGCCGCCTGCTGCGCCTGTCCCCGATTCATTCGGATTGGCTTTCGGAAATTTTTCCCTTGCAAGAGCTGCATAATAGCGAAGCCATTTATCCATCTCCATAATCATGGATGGATTGGCACCTTTCTGCGGGCCGTAAACAGCACTGCAGCCATTCTCACCGCAAAGGGGATTCGTCACATCACAGGCTATTTTGAATTCACATTCCGCCAGCTCCGGCAGGACGTAAGTATCTGTAATTGTCTCTAATTCCTTGAGACCAATGGCACCAAAAGGCACCTGCTGACCGTCCTTGTTAAGGAAACCATAGCCCAATGCCTGCAGCATACCAATCCCGCCGTCATTTGTGGCACTGCCGCCGATGCCAACAATAAATCTGCGGCATCCTTTTTCAATGGCATCACGAATGACTTCACCCACACCATAAGTCGTTGTATAAAGCGGATTCCTCTTTACATCCGGCACGAGGGTAATACCTGCTGCACCTGACATCTCAATCACTGCGGTCTTTGTCTCAGCAATAATGCCGTACTCACAGACAACCGGCTTACCCAATGGGCCTGTCACCTTCACATGCTGTAATGTCCCATTCATGCCGCATACAAGAGCCTCCACGGTACCCTCTCCGCCATCTGCCAACGGCCGGATGACCACATCTGCCTTGGCATCCGCTTTTCTGATGCCCTCCGCAATGGCCTGCCCTGCCTCAATAGAACTTAAACTGCCTTTTAAAGAATCGATTGCGATCACTGCTCTCATTTGTTGATACCTCCATACATTTTTCTGTCCATTGACTGCATCCGCTAACTGAGATGCACTCTGCCGTTTTCATTTTCTTACTGAAAGTATATCCTTTTTTTCGCTCTGCATATATGTTACATAGAACAATTTTCTTGTATACATCTTGTATAAATTGTTATTTATACCACTTTATGATAAAATAGCTCTAACTAATCCATCGCAATGACAGGTTCATAATATGAAAATCGTTATTATCAATGAAAGTGCAAGAAATAGCTATGGTATACTTGTAGCATTATCAATCGGAGGTACCCTATGTTTAAAATCGACAGAACCCTTGCCGCCCAGGTCGTCAATACCGTGAAGGACGTCTGCGGACGGGATGTAAATTTTATCAACCAGTACGGCATTATCTTTGCCAGTACGGACCCGGAAAGAGTCGGCACCTTTCATGAAATCGGCCATCAGGCAGCCCTTACAGGCGAAACGATTGAGGTCCGGGCCGATGACAATTTTCATGGCACACGCATGGGCATCAATCTGCCTGTTTACTACAATCAGACCTTCATGGCCGTGATCGGCATTACCGGACAGCCGGATGAAGTCCGCAAATATGCCCATCTGGCGGAGCGCATCACGCATCTGCTGATCCGTGAACGGGAACTGAACACCATCAGCCGCAATCAGGCAGACAAGCGTCATTTCGCTATGGACGCACTGATCCACCAAGCTTCTGCCAACATGGATTATCTTAATGCATGTCTGAAAGAATGCGGCATCAATATTACACAAAAATACCGGATCCTGCTGATTCGTGCAGCTGCTGAAAGTCCTTCCGACAATCTTTCTCTGCTGGAACAGAAAATCCATCAGTTTTTTGAAATGCTTTCTATAAGACTATATACCTTTTATTATCCGAATGAATATACCGCTGTCGTTTTGCCGTCACAATTGGAACACAACGCGTATATTCTGGAACGCTTTGCAAAGGATCATCAGACATCCCTGAAAATGACGGTCGGAAAAATGACCTCTGTCTATCAATTGTGTGATTCCTATCAGACAGCTGTCACCGCCATGAAACATTTTACAACTCAGACGGAGGGGTATATTTTCTTTGATGATCTTGGCCTTGAGCTTATTTTCTCCGGGCTGAATCCACTGGAAAAAGCCGAATTTCTCACCAAGACTTTATCCACTCTGGATGAAAACGAACGTCATCTTCTCACTGCTTACTTTGAAAATGATATGTCCCTGTCCGGGACAAGCCGACAGCTTTTTATACACAAAAATACACTGCAATATAAACTGAATCATATTTTCAGGAAATCCGGACTGAATCCAAGAGCATTCAAAGATGCGGTAATGCTATATCTGGGATTGAACCTGGCCAAATAGTCCGATTCACTTTTTTATTATAACTTATCGTAACTGTTCAATATAAAATCTCCTCCAAAATAGTATTGACAAAAACTTTTTATGCTTTATAATGTTAAACAGATATTTCAAAGGCAATGACTGAAATAAGTAAGCTATAGTGGAACATCCAGAGAGCTGCCGGTTGGTGGAAGGCAGAAGGGAAGCTATCGCTGAATACCTTCACAAGCTGCGCACCGAACGATTCCAAGTAGGCTGCGACGGAATGCAACCGTTAGTATGCACAAGTATTGACAGATACTTGATGAGTGCAGTTATGCGAATAGCTGTTCAATTAAGGTGGTACCGCGAGTTATTCCTCGTCCTTATACAGGACGGGGTTTTTTTTATTCAATTTTGAAAGGAGAACTTCTCATGACTTTATATGATGAACTGGTAGCCAGAGGCCTGATCGCCCAGGTTACAGATGAAGAAGAAATCAAGGAACTGATCAACAACGGAAAGGCAACTTTCTACATCGGTTTTGACCCGACCGCTGACAGTCTTCATGTCGGCCATTTCATGGCACTTTGCCTGATGAAACGTCTGCAGATGGCAGGCAACCGTCCAATCGCCTTAATCGGCGGCGGTACAGCTATGATCGGTGACCCATCCGGCCGTACAGATATGCGTCAGATGATGACACCTGAAACCATCCAGCACAATGTTGACTGTTTCAAGAAACAAATGTCCCGTTTCATTGACTTTTCAGACGGCAAAGCACTGATGGTCAACAACGCTGACTGGCTGATGAACTTAAACTACATCGAGCTGCTTCGTGACGTCGGTGCCCACTTCTCTGTCAACCGTATGCTGACAGCTGAATGCTACAAACAGCGTATGGAACGCGGATTAAGCTTCCTGGAATTCAACTACATGATCATGCAGAGCTACGATTTCTATGAGTTATTCCAGAGATACGGCTGTAACCTGCAGTTCGGCGGTGACGATCAGTGGTCCAACATGCTGGGCGGTACAGAACTGATTCGCCGTAAGCTGGGCAAGAATGCATCTGCTATGACAATTACACTGCTTCTGAATTCAGAAGGCAAGAAGATGGGCAAGACTCAGTCCGGTGCTGTATGGCTTGATCCTAATAAGACATCTCCATTCGACTTCTATCAGTACTGGAGAAATGTCGGCGATGCAGATGTTCTGAAATGCCTGCGTATGCTGACTTTCCTGCCGCTTGAACAGATTGACGAGATGGATAAATGGGAAGGCAGCCAGTTAAATCAGGCTAAGGAAATCCTCGCTTTTGAACTGACTAAGCTAGTTCACGGTGAAGAAGAAGCCACAAAAGCTCAGGAAAGTGCCCGTGCACTGTTCTCAGCAGGAAGCGCTGCTGATATGCCAACCACAACACTGACAGAAGCTGATTTAAGAGACGGCAGCGTCGATATCCTCGGTATCCTTGTAGCTGCAGGCCTCTGCCCGACACGTTCCGAAGCAAGACGTAATGTTCAGCAGGGCGGTGTTACCGTCAATGGTGAAAAAGTTACTGATTTTAAAGCAGCTTACACACCGGAAGACATCATGAAAGAAGACTTTGTCGTACGACGCGGCAAGAAAAAATACAGCAAGATTGTGTTTGAATAAAACAAAGGGGACGGCGCTCTAAATATTCATTGGCGTGTCATCCCTGTATATCAAATGGAATTCAAAAAGAGACATTCATCCCAGGCACGTTCACACTTCCAGCATTTGGGATTGAATGTCTCTTTTTGAATTCCATATTTTATTTTCTGCTGACACGCCATTTGAAGATACCAATGCGCCGTCCCGTTAATTTTTTCAAAATCAATCTTGCCATCAACACAGAATATGAGCCCGAATCTTAACGGCATTCAATCTATTAACTGTCTTTATTGAGGCTTTCTAGGGCTTTCTGCAGTTTTTCTACGTTTCCGTCTGCAAAGCAGTAGCCTTTCATGCCGCAGGCTGCGGCGCCGTCGATGTTGAGCTGAAGGTCATCAATGAAGTAGCTTTCTTCCGGTTTAATGTTGAATTTTTCAAATAAACGCTCATAGATTTCTTTCTGCGGCTTTAACAGTTTTTCTTCTGCTGAGAAAAGGATGCCGTCGAAGCTGTCAACTTCCGGCAGCAGTTCCTGATAGCACATCGGCAGACGCAGGGAGGCATTGGAGCAGATATACAGTTTGAAACCACGCGCTTTCAGGTCCTGGATGACTGGAATCATTGCTTTGATGGGCTTCATATTATAGAGATGCCAATCCCGCATACACAGTCTTGCCGCTTCATGAAGCCGCTTCGGCAGACGGGCACACATCTGGTCAACAGCCTGTTCTTCCGGAATCATGCCCATGTCCAGATAAACCCATTCCGGTGACTGAAAAATTGCCGTAAATACGCGTTTCCTGTCCTTTTTATCCTTTATGTAATGTTTACATACCTTGCGGCCATCATAAGCCACAAGAACATTCCCCATATCAAAAACAATATTCTTTATCATCTATTCTATTTCCTTTCAATATTCAATAATCCATGTACCCCACTTATCGGTAGATCACCACATGATCCCCTTCCAGAATCTCTGTCTGCCCATTTGGGATGATATTTTCATTATCCCGGCGCACCAATACGATCAGCGTTCCGTGAGGAAGCATCAGCTCCGCAATGGTTTTATTGCACCAGCGATGCTTTTGGGTAATCTCCTGCTCCTCAAGATGTTCCTGACCGCCGGACTCATAGGCCGGAACACTGAGAACAATGGTATCGCCTGCCAGTATCCTTGTATCACCACCGGGAATCAATGTTTCTCCATGACGTTTGATCATCACAGCCAATGAACCTGTAGGCATGCTGACATCTTTCACCAGACGATTCTCCCAGTTATGTCCCTCCGGGATTTCCATCTGCATCATGGTAATTTCTGATGCTTCCTTATAATCATTAAAAGTCATACGGACATCGCAGCTGTCATCCACCATCTTCAGCTTCTCTGCTACAAATGGCAGCAAAGTTCCCTGTATGGCAACGGATAAAAGAGCCACCATAAATACTGTATGAAACAATGTATCTGATGATGACGAACTTGCTGCGATCACCATAATGGCAAACACGATGGAAGCCGCACCTCGAAGCCCTGCCCAGGAGATCATCAGGCACTGCCTGCTGCTGCATTTAAAAGGCTTCATAATCAGAAATACCGTAACCGGACGGATGATCACCGTCAGTACGATGGCAATCGCCAGGGATACAAAGAAAATCTGCGGCAGCTTGTGTGGGAAGGACAAAAGCCCCAGCAAGAAGAACAGAACAATCTGAGCCAGACCGGTCATTCCGTCAAAAAACGGAATCAGCGTTTCTTTGCCTCTGATATTGCTGTTTCCCAGCAATATACCCATAAGATAAACCGTCAGAAATGCATTGCCGCCGATGGCCTCAGATAAACCGAAGGCAATCATCACCAGGGCGATCACAAGGATCATATCCATGCCTGCTGCCTGCATCGTTCCCTTTTTCAGTAAAAGAATGCCAAGGGAAGCAGCCGCTGCGCCGATAGCCAAACCGAACACCACCTGGGCAAAAATCATATAGGGCAGGGAGCTGAGACTTCCGCCTGTTTTCATCATGATACCGATCATTGTCAAAAGATAAGCCACCGGGTCGTTACTGCCGCTCTCCATCTCAAGAATAGACGCCGTACCATCCTTTAAATTCAGTTTTTTCGTTCGCAATACTGAGAAGACGCTGGCTGCATCCGTTGATGATAACACAGCCCCCATCAGGAAGGCATCGACGAAATCAAACTTCAAAACCACCAAGCAGAATACCGCTGTCAGGCCGGCTGTCACAACAACACCAATAGTAGAAAGACAGATGGCTTTGACGGCCACTGGTCTTGCTGCGCTCCATTTCATATTGAAACCGCCGTAAAACATGATAAAACAGAGGGCGATAAGGCAGATATTCTGTGCCAATCCATAATCATCAAAGGCAATCCGAAGAATACCGTCACTGCCAAACAGCATTCCCACACCCATAAACAGAATCAACGCCGGCATGCCGACTTTTCCTGACAGCTTCTCGGCCATCAAACATAAAAATAAAACAATTGCAACTAAAATCAGGTTTTGAGCCATAGGCAGTTCCTCCTTCACAGACTTTCAAAGCCTGATGACCAACAACATCTTCAGGCCTGAATCATCAGCTACAAAATTATTCTACCATATTATGGATACCTTTGCCAGTTAACAGAAGATTCCTTTTATTCTTCAGCATTCTGCATATTTTCGGCAAAAATGCCATATCCTTTAGTAGGCTCATTGACAAAGACATGGGTGACAGCCCCTACAAGCTTTCCATTCTGAATCACAGGGCTGCCGCTCATCCCCTGCAGAATACCGTTTGTTTTTTCCAGCAGCTGTTCATCTGTAATCTGCAGGACAAAATTTTTGTGATCTTTGTTGTTTTTGTCAATCTTCCGAATTTCGGCCGCATAACGATTTGTCTCACCGTTCATTGTGCAGACAATTTGTACCGGACCTTCTGTCACTTCCTCCGGATCGGCCACAGGTACGGCTTTCTCCGGATCATAAGCCAGATAATCCCGATCCACCGTGCCGAAAATACCGCAGCTGCTGTTATCGTTTATCGTTCCAATGCGATTCTTTTTCTGATAGTCGATAGTGCCGACAATTTCTCCAGGTGTTCCCTGGGAACCCTTGACAATCGACAAAATATTAGACTGATAGACCATGCCATGACTGATATCCATGAGAATTCCCGTATCCACATCCGTAATGCCATGTCCCAATGCTGCAAAATTCTGATCCGCATCAATATATGTGATCGTACCAATTCCCTGCGTGTCATCCCGAAGCCATACGCCAATCTTATACCTATCTTCCGCTGTTTCCACCGGTTTCATGGTCAGCATGATCTTTTTTCCATCCCGAAGTACCTCAAAACTGAGCATTTTCCCTTTACAGGATTGGATCAGACTCATCGCCTGACTGGTATTTCGAAGGGTCGTGCCGTTTATACTTAATATATAATCCCCCTCCCGAAACACCGTCTTTGCCGGCTCCAGCACATCATCCTCCAGGTTTGTCACCTTTCCCGTTCCCAGAACCATCACACCCTTCGTGTGAATATAAAGCCCCACCGGCATTCCCACCGGCATCACATACTGCAGCCTGGCTACATCCGCCGACACCTTCGTCAGCTTCTGATCCACTTCATTTTTTCTCGTCTGATAACAATTCATCACAAACCCAAACAAAACAACCAGATTAATCACCAATGCTGCCGTCAGCCATACACGATACTTTCTCATTCGTTCCACATCACCACACACCTTTCTATAAAAACTATGAGAAACACGCTCCGCGAGTTTCTCAAGTTATCGCGGCAGTCGTCAAGGTCTCGTGCAATCACGGACTTTGGCTCGTTGCTCGCGTAAATAAAAACAGGGACATAATCTCTCGACCGTTCCCTGTTAGTATGTGATGAACAATTTCAATTTAATCTATTTTTTCGACTGCGCCAGATTTTTCATTTCCCGGGCATTCTGCATAACAGCATCCGTAATTTCTACACCACCCAGCAAACGTGCAATTTCACCAACAGAAGCATCATCAGATAAATGATAAATCTCTGTAATGGTACGCTGCTCCATGGCAGATTTTTCAATAACATAATGATCATCCGCCATAGCCGCAATCTGCGGCAGATGGGTAATGCAGATCACCTGGTGCTTTCTGGCAATAACGGCCATCTTCTCAGAAACCTTCTGTGCCGTACGTCCGCTGATGCCGGTATCAATCTCATCGAAAATCAATGTCTCAATGGCATCCGCATCGGCCAGAACAGATTTGACCGCCAGCATAATTCGCGATAATTCACCGCCGCTGGCTACTTTACCCAGAGGTTTCACTGTTTCTCCCGGATTCGTGGAAATCATAAATTCTATGCTGTCCTGACCATTCTCTGTATAATGGCCCAGGGGTTCACAATGAATCTCAAACCGGACATCCAGAAAATTCAGATCAATCAGTGCTGCTTTAATTCTTTCCTGGAGCACAGCTGCATTGGCTCTTCGAATAGTCGTCAGCTTGTCAGACAAATCTTTAAGTTCTTTCTCTGCCTGATCCAGCTTCATCCGAAGGCCGGACAGATAGTTCTCATAATCATCCAACTTCTCCAGTTCTTCCTGACACTCTGCCTGGTGAGCAAGAATCTCAGCAATGCTGCTGCCGTATTTTGTCTTCAGACGCTGGATCAGATTCAACCGGTCCTCTGTCTCATGATAAACAGATTCATCAAAAGTGAGACCGGATTCATAATCTGCCAGTTCCCTGTTAAAGTCGTTCAAAAGGCCGTCGATATCTGTCAGCATGCTGATCAGACCGCCAATGGCCTCATCGTATTTCTCAACAGAAGACAGTTCTCTCAGTGCTCTTCCCACCAGGTCTCCCGCTGAGGAAGCGCCTTCATAACCGGTCATGCCGTGGGCCGCCGCCACACTCTCCATCATCTGCCGAGCATGGCTCATCTTGCGAAAAGCCTTATCCAGCTGCTCTTCTTCACCATCCTGCAGATTCGCATTTTCTATTTCTTCTATCTGATACTGCAAAAAAGAAATCTCACTGAGACGTTTTCCCTCATCGGTAATCGCCCCATCCATCTCTTTCTTCAATATCATATATTCCCTGTAACTGTCTTTTAATGCATCTTTGAGGGATGCCATTTCTTCCCTGGAAAATTGATCCAAAATAGCCAGGTGCTTATCCTTATGTAAAAGAGACTGATGTTCATGCTGCCCGTGAATATCAATCAAAAGTGCCGCCGCCTGCCTGAGAACAGGCAGTGATACCAGTTCTCCATTAATTCTTGCCACACTCCGGCTGCCGGTAATCCTCCTGGAGATGACCACCTCATCCCCATCCACCGGTATTTCCATTTTCTCGAGCTCTGCAAGGATCTGCGGACTGTTCACTTTAAAATTCAATTCTACAAGGGCATATTCCGCGTCTTTCCTGATCACATCTCTGGAGACCTTACCGCCGAGGGCTGTACTGATGGAACCGATAATGATCGACTTACCGGCGCCAGTCTCACCTGTAAGAATATTCAGATGACCTCCGAAATCAACATCCGCCTCATCAATGAGCGCCATGTTTTTTACATGTATATTCTGAAGCATTTCCTACCTCTGCCTTTTATTGATTGACTACTTTATTGATCCTATTTAACAACATCTCAACATCCGCACCGGAATGAAGGGCACACATCACGGTATCATCACCGGCAATACATCCCGCAAAGCCCGGAAGCTCCATAGCATCCAGTGCCGTTGCTACAGCCATGGCCATACCGGTAGCTGTTCTTACAACCACCAGGTTGGAAGCCTCCATACTGGAAATATAGCCTTCTTTCAGGACTTTGCTCAGTTTGTCGTTCAATCCACGCTCTTTGACAGACATAATCGCATATTTCTGCTTGCCGTCATGGCTGTTGACCTTTGATAAACGCAATTCACGGATATCTCTTGAAATTGTAGCCTGAGTCACGCGAAAACCGGCCTGATTCAGCAAAGAGGCCAGTTCTTCCTGTGTTTCAATCTCATATTTATTCACCAGCTCAATAATCTTCTCATGTCTTTTTAATTTCATTATAATACCCACCCTTTATGCCGTGCCGATTTTGTTCTGAAGAACCTGATAAAAGCTTCTTCCCTTTAATCTGATCAGCTGCGTTGTCTCCTGTGCCTTATATATCTCAATACGGTCACCTGTTTCCAGCTCCTGTGCACTTCTGCCGTCAAAGGTTACCATTGCTTCTTCTTTCTGTGTCTTTCTTCTTCTGCCGATCTCAATCATGATCCTGTCCTCACCGGACACGACAAGACTTCTTGCCTGTAATGAATGCGGACAGATCGGTGTGATCACTATCACATCCGTCTGCGGAAAAATAATCGGACCGCCTGCGGAAAGGCTGTAGCCCGTAGATCCGGTCGGCGTGGAAACGATGATGCCGTCTGCATTATAGATGCTCAAAAGCTCACCATTAACATAAATCTTCAATTCCACCAGTCTTGAAAATCCGGCCCGGGCAATGATCACATCATTGAGGGCAATATTCATCTGTATCTTCTCAGAGCCATGATAAGCAACACCTTCAAGCATCATGCGCTCATCAATGGAACAACTGTCATCCAGCACACTGTCCAGACATTTCGGCAGTTCACTCTTCTCAGCCGAAGTCAGGAATCCCAGTGTTCCGAGATTAATGCCAAGCAGCGGAATATGCCGCTGAAGCAGCTCCCTGGCTGCCTGAAGCAGCGTTCCGTCTCCGCCCAGAACAAGCACACACTCAATATCCTCCGGCATGTCACTGAAATCATAACGCTGATCACCATCTTTATCAGGCTCACTGATATATCTCGGTATCCAGTAGCTGCCTCCATTTTCCGTAATATAAGTCTTGATCATCCGTGTATAGACAAGTCTCTTGTCTTTGGAATAGTTGGTCAGCAAAGCAAATTTCTTCATTTGAATCCTCCGTCACTTATGGGATTGGGATTTATCCCTTTGCTAACTCCTCATGGGCACGATCAACCACTTCTGCAGGATCCACCGTCCACGCTCCCAAAGGATAATCCTCCGGACGCTTTCTGATATAAACCAGATATTCAATGTTGCCCTCAGGCCCCTTGATCGGTGAATAGTCCAAATTCAATATTTCAAAATGAATGGATGTCACAAACTGAAGGATCATCTCAATCACTTCCAGATGAACCGCCTTGTCTCTGACTACACCCTTTTTGCCGACTTTTTCTCTTCCGGCCTCAAACTGAGGCTTGATCAGACATACCATTCTGGCATCATCCTGAAGCAGTTCCCTTGCCGGTCCCAGCACCTTCTTCAGTGAAATAAAGGAAACATCCACTGATGCAAAGTCTATCTTCTCCGGTATCTGTTCAGATGTCACATAACGAATATTCGTTTTCTCCATACAGATAACCCTCGGATCCTGACGAAGCTTCCATGCCAGCTGTCCCCGCCCCACATCAATAGAATATACATGATCTGCACCATTTTGCAGCATGCAGTCCGTAAATCCTCCGGTGGAAGCACCGATATCCATACAAACCTTGCCTTTGACATCTACTCCGAAAACCTCAATGGCTTTCTCAAGCTTCAAACCGCCTCTGCTGACATAAGGCAATGTATGGCCCTTAATCTCTATCTGTGCCTTCTCCTCATCAAACGTTGTTCCGGCTTTGTCTTCCCTGTTGCCATTGACAAATACATTGCCGGACATAATAATGGCCTTGGCCTTTTCTCTGGATTCAGCCAGATTCCGCTTTACCAGAAGTACATCCAGTCTTTCTTTCATGTTGGTCTATCCATTCCTCTCCAATTTCGACTCTGTATCATTCAAAATATGCTTAATCTATTAATCATCTGCATCAGACATTGCACTGCAGATGCGTTCAACAATTGAATCTGCATCCATACGCAGTGTTTTCTTCAACTGGTCCACTCCGCCGTGTTCCACATAGACATCCGGAACACCCACATGGATCAGTCTGACATCTTCATGCTTTGCCAACAGATAATCGCCGCAGGCTTCACCAAAACCTCCCTTTAAGACATTCTCTTCCATGGTGACGATCCACTGGTGATCTCTGCTCAGTCTGTCCAGACATTCTGTGTCCAGCGGACAGACAAAACGGGCATTCACAACCGTTGCGTTAATTCCCTTATCCAGCAGTTTCTCACGAACCTGCACAGCAGTCTGAACCATACTGCCCACTGCCACAAGGGCAATCTTCTCACCCTCAAACATCAGCTCACTCTTGCCGTATTCAATCGGCGGCCGCATGTTCTTAAAGCCTTCATATGCACTGCCCCTCGGATATCGAATGGCGATCGGCCCATGATACTGATAGGCAAAATAAAGCATATCATACAATTCGTATTTATTCTTCGGTGCACAGACGGTCATATTCGGTATCATCGACAAATAAGACAGGTCAAATATGCCCTGATGAGTCTCACCATCAGCACCAACCAGTCCGGCTCTATCCACGCAAAATACAACCGGCAGGTTCTGAATGCACACATCGTGGACAATCTGGTCATACGCCCGCTGCAGGAAAGATGAATACACTGCCACAAAAGGATGCATGCCACCGGCCGCCAGCCCTGCTGCAAAAGTGACTGCATGCTGTTCTGCAATGCCCACATCAAAAAATCTACCTGGAAAATGCTTTTTAAATGCAGTCAGCCCGGTGCCGTCCGGCATCGCCGCACAGATCGTTACCACATCCGGATGAGCCTTGCCCAGTCTGCATATGGTTTTTGAAAAAACAGATGTATAGGTCAGACTTTTACTTGCAAGGGATTCACCTGTTGCAATATCAAAACTGCCCACGCCGTGAAAGGCTGAAGGATTCTTCTCAGCCGGCACATAGCCCCGGCCTTTCTGTGTCACCACATGCATGACCACCGGCTCATTCAGCCGTTTCAGCGCATTCAGTACACGCACCATCTCTTTAATATCATGCCCGTCAATCGGTCCGATATACTTAATACCGAAATCCTCAAAAAAACCGCCCTTCACAAAAAGCTGTCTGATGGAATCTTTGGATTTCTTCACACTTCTGGCAACAGAATCACCCACATGCGGGATCTGTTTCAGTTTCTTCTCCACATCCATCTTGAAGTCCATATAAGATTCTCTTGTCCGGAGGGCTGTCAGATGCTTCGACAATCCGCCGACATTCTCTGAAATCGACATCTTATTATCATTTAAAACAATGATCATATTGCTCTTCAGATGGGATACGTTATTCAGTGCCTCGTAGGCCATACCGCCGGTCAGGGAACCGTCACCGATAACAGCCACAACGGTCCTGTCCTCACCTTTCAGATCCCTGGCTCTTGCATAACCCAGTGCTGCTGAGATAGATGTGGAACTGTGTCCTGTATCAAAAGCGTCGCAAGGGCTCTCTTTATGCTTCGGAAAACCGCTCATGCCGCCGAAAGTACGCAGTCCGCTGAAGTCCTCTTTACGTCCTGTCAGCAGCTTATGGGTATAAGCCTGATGTCCCACATCCCAGATCAGCTTGTCATTCGGGAAATCCATACACAAATGCAGTGCCATGGTCAATTCTACAACGCCGAGATTAGATGCCAGATGGCCGCCATGTTCACTGACAGACTCTATAATAAACGACCGTATCTCTGAGGCCAGTGCATCATAAGCTTCCGGTTCTATTTTCTTTATATCATTGGCTTCATTGATTCTGTCCAAATACTCAGACATTCTTCACACCTCTATTATCTTCCGTTATTTGTTCCTATGGATCAGATATTCAACAAAATCATATAAAAATGACTTCTCAGGCTCCGTCACTCCTGTCATTTGCGCCAGAATGGCCATTGCCTCCTCTGAATATTCCGCCACATCTTTTTTTGCCTGTTCCAGTCCGTAGACTGTCACCCATGTTGTCTTCTCGTTCTTCTCATCGCTGTGCACCGGTTTGCCAAGCAATGCTTCATTGCCGATCACATCCAGCACATCATCCTGGATCTGGAAGGCCATGCCGATATCGCCGGCTGCTTTCTCCACCGCAGCAATCTGTTCATCCGATGCCCCGGCAAGCTGCGCACCGATCATCATCGCTGCTTCAATTAAGGCACCGGTCTTTAATTCGAAAATAAAGCGCAGTGTCTTGTCCGGTATCGGCTTCCCGGTCAGTTCAACATCCACTACCTGTCCGCCGATCATACCGTTGATCCCCGGCTTTGAACTGAGAATTCTAAAAGCTTTCATGACCCGTAGAAGTTCTTCATCATCTCTGGCATGATCCATCGCCTTAGACGCTGTCTCGAAGGCATAATTCAGCAGTGCATCACCTGCCAGGATCGCCATCGCTTCCCCGTAAACCTTATGGGAAGTTAGACGTCCTCTTCTGTAGTCATCATTGTCCAGTGCCGGCAGATCATCATGGATCAGCGAATACGTGTGGATCATCTCAATAGCTGCCATAAAAGGCTCTGCCAATGCCATATCCGTACCGCCGAAAAATCTGTAGGTCTCAGCGATCAGTAATGGACGAATCCGCTTGCCGCCAGCCATCAGGCTGTATCGCATCGCTGAAAAAATCGTCTTCTGAAGCCCCGCTTCTTCCGGAAGCATCCGCTCAAGTAACTTCTCTATATCTGCTGTTTTCTCTTTTAATTCCTGTTCCAATTGCATCTCACAGCCTCCGGACTATTCGTCCTCTTCATCTTCATTTCCATGAATTTCTATAATCTTCTTCTCAACCTTGTCAATCGCACCATTGCAGTATTTCAAGAGCTTCACGCCTTCCTGATACAGCTTAAAAGCTTCTTCAAGAGGCAGATCTCTGTCTTCCATCTTCGCAGCAAGCGCATCCAGCTCTTCAAATGCTGTCTCCAGTGATTTTGCTTTCGCCATCGTGTATCCTCCTCTTTCAGCTCGTCCGCTTCTTAACCGCTGTTACTTCGCTCTCTATTCTTCCATCCCTGACATCCAAAAGCAGCAGCTGCCCTTTTGTCACCTGTCCGGCTGATGTAATGCCATGTCCTTCTTCATCCGACACATAAGCATAGCCTCGCTCTAACTGTCTGAGCGGCGAAACACCTTCCAGCTTCTGCGTCCGGATAGCCAGTTCTGACTTGGCTGCATCCAGCTTTCGGTTCATGCCAATACGCAGTCTTTCTTCTATCTCCATCAGACGCTGTCGCCTATCGTTCAGACGGGACTGTGGGTTCAAATGTCTGAAAATACGCTGATAGTTCTCCACGCGCTGTCTGTTTCGCAGCACCGCCTGTTCCATGGCATGACTGAGACTCTCCTCATACCCCTGGATCTGACCAAGGATCACCCGCATATCCGGCACAGCCAGTTCGGCAGCCGCTGATGGCGTCGGTGCACGCAGATCAGACACAAAATCAATGATCGTCGTATCGGTCTCATGCCCCACTGCAGAAATCACCGGAACCGAGCATTCATAAACCGCTCTGGCCACAATTTCTTCATTAAAGGCCCATAAATCCTCAATGGATCCGCCGCCGCGCCCGACGATCATCACATCCACGCCGGCTGCTTCCAGCGCATGGATTCCCCGGACAACAGACTGAGCCGCTCCATCTCCCTGTACAGCAGCCGGACAGAACACGATCTGAAGCCATGGATTTCTTCTCAGGGAAACATTGATAATATCCTGTACAGCCGCACCGGTTCTCGCCGTCACAACGCCCAGCCTCTTCGGATACTTCGGGATTTTCTGCTTATGTTCCTCATCAAACAGGCCTTCGGCAAGAAGCTTTTTCTTCAATGCTTCATATGCTTCATAAAGCCTGCCTGCGCCTTCCTGTATGATCTCACGGGCATACAGCTGATATTTGCCGTCGCGCTCATACACACTGACACTGCCGTAAACAATCACGGCCATACCTTCCGACATACGGAAATTCAGTCCCTTTCTGTTCCCGGCAAACATCACACAGGCAATCGCTCCTCCACGATCCTTCAATGTAAAATAAATATGCCCTGATGAATGGTACTTGCAATTGGAAACTTCTCCCCGGACATAAATATGATTCAGGGCAAAATCATCCATGAACAGACTTTTGATATACTGATTCACACTTGATACGGAATAGACCTGCTTTCTGTTCATAGCCTTAAATCATCTTCGCAAGCACACCGTTGATAAATGCCGGTGAATTCTCTGATCCGTAGCGTTTTGCCAGTTCTACAGCTTCATTAATGGCTACGCTGACCGGAATATCGTCATCGTACTTCATCTCATAGACAGCCAGTCGGATGATCGTCAGATCCACCTTGCCCATACGCTCTGTCTGCCATCCGACGGAATGTTCATTGACCATGGTATCCAGTTCCGGAATCATTGCCATGATCTTCTCTGTCTTCTGGACAATATAGTCCACTTCTTTCTGTTCAGGATCCGCCAGATATTCAATATAAAACGCTTCCTGCTCTTTCATCTCTTCTTCAGGAAAAAAATCCCTTCGAAATAATAATCTAAAAATATGTTCTCTTAATTCGCGTCTTCCCATTCTTTCCTCCACTGTATTCTATCATTAATTAAAAACAAACTTAAGGACAAATCATACCGGCTCTTGCAAAGCCGGCAGATCTGCCCTCTGCTATTCGTTGTCTATCTTCACATCAGCGACCCGGATGTTCACATCTACAACTTTCAGTCCGGTCATGGTCTCAATTGAGCTCTTCACACGTTCCTGAACAGCTGCTGTTACTTCAGGAATACTGCAGCCATATTCAAGAATGATGGATAAATCTACCCGGATACCGCTGTCTTCAAAAGCAATACGTACACCTTTGGACAAAACCTTCATTCCAAGCTTGCTGACCAGTTCCTTCTGAACATCTCCAGCCATGGCAGCGACACCATCCACTTCGGTTGCTGCTATTCCTGCAATGATCGCCACCACTTCATTGGCGATCTGAACCTCTCCTAAAGGACCATTTTCATATATTGTATAATTCGTATTATTCTCACGTTCATTTGCCATTGTGTCTATACCTCCATATTCATCTGGTTATGTCTATTATACCAAAGTATCCGCCTCTTGAAAAGTATATCTTTTCATATAAAAATGAATACTTATTCCATGGTTGTTATCACAATATCCGACACATTTCTCTCTGTCTTGCGTGTCACGATATCTTCAATCTGCGCTTTCTGTTCATCCGTAATCTCAGCCGCACCCACTATAACATCCACAGAATCATCATTGATGCTGACCACGCTGTCTTTAAAGCCTTTGGCCTCAAGAAGAAGTTCCGCATCCAGCTCTTTTTCTGCTCTGTCGGTCATTCTGTTCATGCTGGCGATCGCATCGGCTTTCATGTCTTCCGATATGTCTGTATTATTGATGATCTCCAGTAAAGAGGCCTCATTTTTTGAACGCACCTGCTCTCTGTTTAATTTTGCAGAAGCACTGAATGCGCCTGCTGAGGCAGAACTGGTAAGTACTGCTTCACCGACCTTTTCTCCTTCCGGTGTCTCTGTATCCGCTGTGCTCTCTGCCTCGGCTGATACAGAAGCCAGATCTTCATCCGGAAAAGATGTAATATCTGCCTCCGCACCGGCTGCTGCCTCCTCAGCCTGTATATTTTCCTCCCGGATCTTCTCTGCTGTTTCGGCCGCTGCTTCCTGTTTCACCGGTTTTGTCTGGTCTGCTGTAAAATTCAGATAGCCGGCAATGACGATCATAATTGCCAGAGATGTAATAATGATCTGATTTTTCCTGAAAAGCCGTTTCAAAATACCCTCCTACCTGCTGCTCATTTTTACTACTTTTATTTTATGTACCGGTACATCAAATAATACCTGCACGGCATAAGTAATTTCATTGACCACTGTCTCGTCACCGCCCCCCTGTGCTGCCACCAGCACACCTTCTATTTCCGGTTCTATCTGTTTGACCACATACGGGCTTCCGCCGTTTGAACTGCTGTACACCGTGGATTCAGAGCGGCTTATATTATTATTCGTTGTTGTCTGACCACTCTGTTCCCCCTGCCCGGTTTTATTCTCCGAATAAGTCCTGTCTTTTTCCACCACCTGTTCGCCGTTGTTTTTTAAGGTGATCATCACCTTCACTTCTCCAGCACCTTCCACACTCTCAAGCATGGATTTCAACCTGCTTTCCATAACAGCCGCATACTGATCTGTATAATTATACGATGTCTCCTGCTTTTTCTCCACTGATGCCTCTGTCTGACCGGATGTTTTCCCTGACTTTCCCCCAACCGGCCATACAGCCACCAGAATCAGCAGCCCCACAAGTGCCAGAAGCATAAACCGGTCTTTTTGCCCTTTGCCGCCGTTTTCACCGCTTTTAAACCGCTGCCAGAATGCTTTGAAATCTGCCATTCTCATCGGCCTCCCTACCCCGAATAACCAAAGTGGATCTGACTTTCTGCCATTCCAAGCTGCTGACTCAGCAATTGTCTGAACTGTTTTTTACTCCCGTTATCTGCCTCCATTCCGTCTTCTGACATCACATGCATAGACACTTCTGTCGGGCATCCATATGAATCACTGGACACATCTTCATTGACAGAAAGCCGGATCTCCTCTGCCCTTAATCCGCTCATGTCTGCCAGATTCCTGATCTGTTCTGTCATGGCAGCTTTATATTGCTTCATATAATAGGCCTGATATCGTTTTCCATCCTCCCACTTCATCTGATAGACCTGACTGCCCGTCCTCAGATTCTCAAGCAGACAGCTTACCTCACTCCCAATATTGCCCTGAAGCACCTGCCGCAGCGGCGATGTGATCATCAGAATCAGGATAAGGCCGGTACACATATGAAAATATCGCTTGTATTGTGCCGGCAGCAGATGTTCCATATAGCTGCACAAAATCATAAACACAGCCAGTTTTTTTACCCAGACCAGAAGCTGTTCCATATCGGCTCCTTCCATTATACCGCAACAACCGCAGCCGCGTTACAGACTACCGCCAGGGAGAGAATAAACATAAGCACACAGCTGACAAGCACATGCAGCAGCATTCCGACCCCCTGTGTCATGGCATCCATTCCTTCAAGAAGGCGTTTTTCCGTAACCGGCTGGATCACTGCCTGTACAATTTTGTATGATAAAAGGACCATACAGACCCGAACCACCGGAACCACACAGATCAGCAAAATAATCAGCAGGCTTCCCATCCCCAGCACATTTCGGATAAGCACACCGGAGCCAATGACCGCCCCCACAGCTGTATTCATAGCCGTTCCGACCCCCGGCACAGCGGATATAAGCTTATAGGCCACAGTTTCCTTTGCCCGGTCGATGGCCGGCAGCAGCATGGTCTGCAAAATGTTGATGCCAAGGATAACACCCACAACGGTGCGGATACTCCAACGGATCAGCAGTGCCAGCAATTCACTGAGTTTTGAAAGATAATCTTCTTTTGAAATATGGTTGACCAGGGCCGTCAGTACATACACCTGTATCATTTTCATAATCAAAGAACTCATCAGCCAGTCCGCAGCAGCAATAGCAATCATCATCAATTCATAATACGCACCGGACAGCAGACTGCCCGTTGTAAATGTCAGAGCCGTACAAAACGTCGGCAGCAGCACTTTCATAAATTCTGTCAGTGAATGCAATACATCACGGACAATGGCAGATGTCATCATAAAAGACGTCATCATCAGTGTCATTAACAGTGTATAAGTCAGATAGAAACCGGTTTCCGCCACCTGCTCTTTTGAAAATGCCATGGCAAAATTCGTAAATATCGCACCGATCACTGCAAAACAGGCGATTTTGAATAACAGCTGCTGATTCTCATAAATGCCACCGGCCACCTGTTCCCGGATCATCTGAAACAAAAGCTGTCCGGCCTCAGAAAGGCTTCCTGTCATCAGCTGTTTTAAAATCGCTTTGAAAGATACAGAAGACCTGACGGTCATTGCTTCCGAAACCGCAGCCTCTATTTCAGACAGATCTCCCAGCATGTCCAACGGATCATCCTTATCGTCCGTGGTTTCACCCTCCGGCTGTTCAGAAACACCCTCTCCCCCTCCTGGAGCATCCGATCTGATGTCTTTAACAGCTTCATGACTGATTGATGCCTGTACTTCTTTTGCAGGCTTTATGCAAACACCAGTGACTGTCATTCCAATAAGGACACACACAAAACCGATACCATACAGCATTTTCTTTCTCAGGATATATTTCCACATTTTAATTTTTGGCCATCTCTCCATTTAGGCTCCAATAAACTCCGTAATGGCGCTCATCAATGTCTGCAGTACCGGAAGGCTCATAACAACGATCGTCAATTTGCCCAGAAGCTCAATCTGTGCCGCAATCGCCTGATAGCCGGCATCTTTGCATATACATGATGCAAAGTCACAGATATAGGCAATACCTGTGATCCGCAGAAGAATTCTTATATAGACCGGGCTGACTGCCAGATATTCTCCCAGAGTCTGAATACTTCCGGTAATTTTCTGAAGACAGATCAGTGCAAAACCAAAAATAAAAATACCGGCACTTATACTGATCATCGAACTGTATTCCGGCCGGACAGATTTCATATATAAAGCCAGCATGGCGGCCGCGATCCCCATGACAGCTGCTTTGATCACTTCCATTTAGCCGCCTTTCATAACGCAAAAAGCTGCTGAATTGTTTGAAACAATTCATAAATATACGGAATAATCCACATCAATACAAGAATCAGTCCGGCAAGACTCGTCAGAAAAGCCTGGTCATCCCTGCCGGAATGCTTCAATATCTGATTCAATACGGAAATAAGGATGCCGACGGCTGCTATTTTAAAAATTACATTGACTGTCATACCGGACCTCCCGGAAAAATCATATTAACAGGATTATAATAAAAAAACCGGACAAAAGTCCAAGTGCAACACTGAGTTTCTGTTTTTCCTTCATATTTTTCCGGATCATATTTTGATTGTCTTCAATCTGTGCCATACAGGCTTCCAGGGATGACAGCTGCATCTGTCGGTCCAGATACCCAAGCTGACTGCCGGACTCCAGAAAAATCTGTTTATCCTCCTTTGTCAGATAGGTGTTATTCAGACATTTTTCAGTTTCCGTCTGCCATAAAGTTTTCAATGATTGCCCATCCATTCGGCGCATTTGCTCTGATAGGCCGTGATAAAAATCTGAGAAGGGCTTTTCCTGACGAAGGGCTATCTGATCGATGGCTTCCGGGAGTTCTGCCCCTGTATACCTGATTTCACCATGCAGCATTCTAAGTGACCGCTGCATCTGTCCCAGCTGTACATAGCGCCTCTTCCAGGAGACGCCCATAGCCAGTCCTGCTCCGCCGCATCCTGTCATGACACAGATCGCCCCGATGATTTTGATAAAGAAAATCCATGTCTGCATTAAGAATAGCCTCCACTTTGCCGACTGTATTCTTTCGGCTGAGTATAACATACCGTTCAAATATTTTTTCCTCAGCCATCTGCCGAAGGGCCGGCCGCATCTGCATTTTTTCCATCGAAGCACCATGTGCCGTTGCCAGCAGACAACAACCGCAATTCATGACAGCGTCTATCGCCTCCTTATCTGTCCTGCTGCCGATCTCATCCACCGCCAGAATCTCCGGTGTCATGGACCTCAGCATCATTTGCATACCCATATGTTTGGCGCAGCCATCCAGCACATCCGTCCGAATACCCATATCATTCTGCGGAATACCGCGATAACAGGCAGCGATCTCTGAACGTTCATCCACCACTCCCACTCTTCGTCCCGCTTCCTGTCCACAGCCATTGGAAAACTGTCGGATCACATCCCGAAGCATCGTTGTCTTTCCGCACCCCGGCGGCGACAGGATTAATGTACTGCAGGGTCTGCCCTCTTCATACAGCCAGGGCATTAATTCATCGGCACAGCCCCTGACCTCATGGGCCAGGCGGACATTCAAAAATGTAATAGGACGTATACTCCTGATACCATTTCCATCCGACAGAACTTTTCCTGCTATGCCCACCCGATGTCCGCCCTGAATGGTCAGAAATCCCTGTCGTATTTCCTCCTCATAAGCATAGATGGAATAATGACTGAGATACGTCATTGTCTCTTGAATTTCCTGTGCCGAAACATGATAAGCTTCCGATGATTCTGTCACAATATTACCTTCCGGGCCTGCCAGATATTCTTTGTTATCATATAAAATCATCAAAGGCCTGCCCGCCCGCAGCCGGATTTCCTGAAGTCTGCCTATATGCACCGGCAATGCCGTCAATATTTCCCTGATACGAACGGAAAAAATCTTCATCAGCTGCTCTTTTCTATCCATTGGCATCACCTCTGGTAAGAAATATATTCAGCTGATGAAGATTTTATGATTGGTTGTCTCTGTTACCTATGATAGGATACCATTAACGATCCCATTTGTCACAGAGATTATTGATCTCATTGGTAAATCGGGTCAGATCCTTGTTGGTTCCGCCTTCATTGTGGCGGATCACAAGCATCAGGCGGCGTCCTGCATTAAGCAGACGTTCAAAGACTGTCGCTGCCTTGCGCTGAATCGCCTTCTTCGGCGTAACTCGTACCGGTTCCGGAGCCTGCAGACATTCATTCGTCAACAGATCATATTCCGCACCGGTATATGGTGCTACTGCATCAATCCCTAATTCGTCTTTGATCCTGGCTGCAAATACATCTGTCACTGTATCCTCACCATGAACAACGAAAACTCTCTTCGGCTTCTTCTCAAAGGCCCCGATCCATTTCATCAGGCCTTCGCAGTCTGCATGACCGCTGATGCCTGCCAGGGAAGTGATCTCTGCCTGTACTTCAATGGTCTCGCCAAAAAGCTTCACTTCCGTCGCGCCTTCCACAAGATTACGTCCCAGTGTGCCTACGGACTGATAGCCGACAAAGAGGATCGTACATTCCGGACGCCACAGATTATGTTTCAGATGATGACGGATACGGCCGGCATCACACATACCGGAAGCAGATATGATCACCTTCGGTGTCGTGGATACATTGATTGCAATGGAATCATCACTTGTAACGGCCGTCTTCAGACCCGGAAAACTGATCGGATTGATGCCCTGTTTGATCAGTGCCATCGCATCATCATCATAATATCCCGGTACATTCCTGTTGAAAACATTCGTTGCTTCCACTGCCAGTGGACTATCCACATACACCTCAAAATTATCATGGTTCTTCACAAGGCCTTCCGCCTTGATCTGCCTGATAAAGTAAAGCATCTCCTGAGTTCGTCCAACAGCAAAGGAAGGAATGACTACATTGCCGCCCCGGTCAAATGTCCGTTGGATGATTGCTGTCAATTCCTTAATATAATCCGGACGCGGGCCATGGCTTCTGTCCCCATACGTGGATTCCATAATGACATAATCCGCATCCTTAATATAATGTGGATTCTTGATGATTGGCTGATTCGTATTGCCGATATCACCGGAAAATACAAGCTTCTTCGTCACACCCTGTTCTGTCACCCATACCTCGATGCTGGCTGACCCCAGCAAATGTCCCGCATCCACAAAACGGATTTCTATCCCTTCGCATACCTGTATCTTCTCCTCATACCGGCATGGTACAAAATACTGCAGAATCCCCACTGCATCTTCCGTGGTATAAATCGGTACAATCGGCGGTATGCCCGCACGCTTGCCCTTACGGTTCTTCCACTCCGCTTCAAATTCCTGGATATGCGCACTGTCAAGCAACATGATCTGGCAGAGCTGCTGTGTTGCCTCTGTTGTATAAACACTACCTTTGAACCCCTGATTATACAATAAAGGCAGCATTCCCGAATGATCAATATGGGCATGTGTCAAAAAAACGTAATCCACATCAGAAGCAGGAACCGGAATTTCCTGATTCTCATAAAGATTCTTGCCTTGCTCCATACCACAGTCAATGAGAATCTTCTTGCCTGCCGCTTCGAGATAATGCTTGCTGCCTGTTACCTCATGTGCCGCTCCCGAAAAAAACAGCTTCATAAAAAAGCCCCCCTTCTTTGGTAATATTATACCAAAACCAGGGAGGCTATGCCACATTATTTGTAATATTTAATACACTTATTATAAGTTGTCTAAAAAGTGACGGTCAATTCGGCAATCATGCATCAACATAACCTTTACTCATCCTCATTCAGTGCTTCCTCAGGCGCCATCGCATAAGTTTCGATGAGTTCCCATATCTCATCACGGCCCTGCTTTGTCACCGCAGAATACGGAACAATCGGTGTGCCTTCTGCTACATTCAGCCCTTCACGGATCAGCTTCAGTTGTTTCTGAACCTGGCTTCGCTTGATCTTGTCCAGCTTTGTGGCGATAATCGCCGGATAAAAGCCGTTTTCAATGATCCAACTGTACATATGCTTATCATTGGCTGACGGTTCATGACGGATATCCACTAACAGAAAGACCATGCGGAGCTGTCTGGATTTTCGGAGATAATTCTCGATCATCTTGCCCCATTTTGCCTTGACAGCCTGTGAAACATTGGCAAAACCATAACCCGGAAGATCGACAATATAAATCTCATCATTCACATTGTAATAGTTGATGGTCTGGGTCTTGCCCGGCTGCTGGGAAACTCTTGCATAGGCTTTTCTGTTCATCAGACCGTTGATCAGTGAGGATTTGCCTACATTGGACTTACCGGAAAAAGCAACCTCAGGATGCTGGTTTTCCGGCAGCGTACTTGTAATACCGCATACTGTTTCCAGATTTACATTCTTTATAACCATTCTTCTTCTCCTGCCAAAACCTTAACTGTTTGCTGCCTGTGCCTTCGGCATACTCTCCAGCGCCACCGGAAGAATATCTGCCATTGTGGATGCATAAACAAACTTCAGATCTTTCGTGATCTCTTTGTCCAGTTCTTTGATATCTCTTCGGTTTTTCTCCGGTACAATCACTGTGTGAATACCTGCCACCTTAGCCGCAATGGACTTCTCACGAAGACCGCCGATTGGAAGCACACGGCCTCTCAAGGTAATCTCACCTGTCATTGCCACATCTGCACGAACCGGAGTACCTGTAATGGCAGAAAGCATCGCTGTTGCCATGGTCACGCCTGCTGAAGGACCATCCTTTGGTACAGCCCCTTCAGGAATGTGGATATGAATGTCATTTTTCTCAAAAAATTCCCTGTCAATATTGAACTGGTCGCTGACAGAACGAATATAGCTGATGGCTGCCATGGCCGATTCCTTCATGACATCCCCCAGATGTCCGGTCAGTTCAAACTTGCCTTTGCCCGGCATTACATTGACCTCGATAGAAAGGGTATCACCGCCTACACTGGTCCATGCCAGCCCCCGGACGATGCCAATCTCATTCTTCGCATTGGCCATCTCATAATCATATTTCTTCGTGCCAAGGAAATGTTCCAAGTTCTTCTCTGTCACTTTGACATTCTTCTTGCCGTCCTGCAGGATCATGCGTGCTGTCTTTCGGCAGATATCGCCCAGACAGCGTTCCAGACCACGGACGCCGGACTCACGGGTATAGTAGAGAATGATATCTTCAATGGCCTTATCGCTGATCGTCAGCTGTTTCGCCTTAATGCCGTTGGCTTTCATCTGCTTCTCGATCAGATGTTCTTTGGCAATATGAAGCTTCTCATTCTGTGTATACGTATTGATCTCGATGATCTCCATACGGTCTAACAGCGGACGCGGAATGGTGGACAAACTATTGGCTGTTGCGATAAACAGCACATCAGAAAGATCCAGTGGAAGTTCCAGATAATTGTCTCTGAACTTGCTGTTCTGCTCAGAATCCAACACTTCCAGCAGTGCGGAAAATGTATCCCCTTTATAGTCTGTGCTGACTTTGTCAATCTCATCCAAAAGCATGACTGGATTTTTTACCCCAGCATGAGAAAGTCCGGACGCAATACGTCCCGGCATGGCACCGATATAGGTTCTTCGGTGTCCTCGGATCTCTGCTTCATCATGAACACCGCCAAGACTGATGCGAACATATTTCTTGTTCAAAGCTCTCGCAATAGAACGTGCAATAGATGTCTTACCTGTTCCCGGCGGGCCCACCAGACAAAGGATCGGGCTGTCCCCCTTTTTCGTCAGTAATCTGACGGAAAGGAATTCGAGAATTCTCTCTTTGACCTTTTCCAGTCCATAGTGATCCTCTCGCAAAATCTTCGCTGCTTTGTCAATATTCTTGTTATCACGGCTTGTCTTGCTCCATGGCATTTCAAACAATGTATCAATATAGGTTCTGAGAACACCTGTCTCCGCTGAATTGCCTGCGGATGCCTTAAAGCGTGAAATTTCCTTCTCAAGCTTCTCTTTTACAACATCCGGTGCCTTCAGTTCTTCCAGTTTCTTCTCATACTCATCGATTTCAGACTGCATGTCATCGCCCAGTTCTTCACGGATCAGCTTCATCTGTTCACGCAGCACATAATCCCGCTGATTCTTCTCAAGACGGCTCTTGACCTTGTTCTGAATATCCTGGTTGATCAGAAGAACATCGTATTCCTTCTCCATGATACGGCATAATTCTTCATACCGCTCACGGAAATCCATCTTCTCTGCCAATGTCTGTCTATCCTGCCAACGCATCGGCATGTTGGCACAGAGCTGATTCGTCAGTTTAACAATATCCTCTGCCTGTTCCATCTGTCTTGTGATCTCCGGACCAAACTTGGCACCGGCATCGATAAATTTCTGAACGATTTCCTCAAGGACACGGCGCATAGCCTCTGCCTCGTTCTCATTCTCCACCTTTTCTTCTCTGTCGTGAATAATGACATCCGTCAGCAAATAGGGAGACACCGAAATCATCTCGTCCAGTTCTGCCCTGAATTTGCCCTCTGCCACAACACGGACCATATTCTCAGGCATCTTGACGATCTGTTTCACCTTCGCCATAGCACCTGCCGTATAAAGGTCTTCCTGTTTCGGATCTTCCTCATCCGGATCTTTCTGTGCCACAAGAAAAACCATCTGGTCTTTGACCATGGCTGCTTCCAATGCAGCAATAGACTTCTTGCGGCTTACATCAAAATGCAGGATCATATCCGGCAGACACACAAGTCCTCTCAATGCCACTGCCGGCATTCTGCAGTTAATATCACTCATCTCTTTTGTTCACCTTCTTATCATTGGTTGCTTGATCTATTTCATTTGTCTGTTTTCTGTATCTGGCCCTAAATTCTTCCAAATTCTATCATAAAAAGGCTGCCGTATCATTTCAACCGGCAGCCTTGTGAATCCTATGCGATTTCTCCGCTGTTCTTGCGGGATGACTTCTTCGTCTGTCCCTTCTTAGATGGGAGCTGCGGCTCACCGTGAACCAGCTCTGGAGCTGCCTGTCCATCAACAACAGCTTTGGTGATAATACACTTCTCAACTGTTTCGTCTGACGGCAGTGTAAACATTGTATCCATCAAAACATTCTCAACAATGGAACGTAATCCTCTGGCACCGGTATTTCTCATGAATGAGCGATGGGCAATTTCATGAACAGCCTCATCTTCAAACTCAAGATCCACACCATCCAGCTGGAACAGTTTCTTGTACTGCTTGATGATCGCACTCTTCGGTTCTGTCAGAACACGAACAAGGGCATCCTCATCCAGCAGATCAAGGGATACACTGACAGGCACACGGCCTACAAACTCAGGGATCAGGCCATATTTGACAAAATCCTGAGGCAGTGCCTGTTTCATCAGCTCACTGACATTCTGCTCTTCTTCCTTCACATGAATATCTGCATTAAATCCGATGGACTGACCGCCTGTTCTTGATTCGACAATCTTGTCCAGGCCATCAAAAGCACCGCCGCAGATAAACAGAATGTTCGTTGTATCAATCTGAAGAAATTCCTGATGCGGATGCTTTCTGCCGCCCTGAGGCGGAACAGATGCCACTGTACCCTCCAGGATCTTCAAAAGTGCCTGCTGAACACCTTCACCGGAAACATCTCTTGTAATAGAGACATTCTCGGACTTCTTCGTGATCTTGTCGATCTCATCGATATAAATAATACCTCTTTCGGCTTTCTCAATGTCATAATCTGCTGCCTGAATCAGTTTCAGCAGAATATTCTCCACATCTTCACCGACATAACCTGCTTCTGTCAGAGCTGTTGCATCTGCGATAGCAAATGGTACATTCAAAATCTTAGCCAGTGTCTGTGCCAAAAGTGTTTTGCCGGAACCGGTAGGTCCTACCATAATAATATTGCTCTTCTGCAATTCCACATCATTGCCGGCGTTGGATGCGATTCTCTTGTAATGATTATAAACAGCGACGGATAAAACCTTCTTGGCCTGCTCCTGTCCGATAACGTACTGATCAAGGAAATTCTTAATCTCAACAGGTTTCAGCAGGTTAAAGTCCGCATCGTTCTGATCCTCTTCCATCTCATCTTCGATGATCTCCATGCAGATATCTACGCATTCATCACAAATAAATGCATTCGGACCTGCAATAAGCTTACGGACCTGATCCTGTGTTTTATTACAAAAAGAACATCTTGGCTGCTTCTTGTCATCAATACGACTTGCCATATACTACCTCTTTTACTTCAAGACTTGCCTATGCACGCTTGGTTACTACAGCATCAATCAGGCCATAATTCTTGGCCTCTTCTGCACTCATGTAATAGTCTCTTTCTGTATCTGCTGCAATCTTCTCCAGTGGCTGATGTGTATTGGCAGCCAGTAATTCATTCAGCATACGCTTTGTGTACTGGATACGGTCAGCAACAATCTGAATCTCTGTTGCCTGTCCCTGTGCACCGCCTGATGGCTGATGGATCATGATGGTTGAATGCGGCAGAGCCAGACGCTTGCCCGGTGTACCGCCTGCCAGCAGGAAGGCACCCATACTTGCAGCCATACCCATACAAATTGTTGATACATCGCATTTAATAAACTGCATGGTATCATAGATAGCCATACCTGCGGATACAGAACCGCCGGGACTGTTAATATACATCTGAATATCCTTACCCGGATCTTCAGATTCAAGGAAAAGGAGCTGTGATACAATCAGATTGGCGGATACATCCGTTACTTCTTCTCCAAGGAAAATAATTCTGTCTTTTAAAAGTCTGGAATAAATATCAAAGGCACGTTCGCCTCTGCTTGACTGTTCAATGACTGTAGGTACTAAACTCATCCTTATCCTCCTGTCAAACCAGATATGCCCCGCATATCTGTCAATGTCAGCACTTTACTCAGTCAAAACGCTGTTTAGACTGATTCAACACCACAGGGCTGCGGCAAACTTCTCTGCGGCAGCCCTGCTATCTTACGTTATGATTATTCTGCGTCTTCTACAGTTGCTTCTACTTCAGTTACAGGAACTTCTACAGCAGCCTCTGTGATCATGTCAAGTGCTTTCTGCGCAGCGATATCGCTCTTGATGTTCTCTGTTTCTTCGTCAGCGAAGATTTCTTTAACCTTGTCTACTGTCAGACCATATCTTTCAGCAATGTTCGCGAACTCTTTCTCAACTTCTTCTTCACTTGCTGTGATGCCTTCAGCTGCAGCAATTGCTTCAAGAACAAGTCTGTTCTCAATGTTCTTCTGAGCCTGTGGTTTCATCTGTTCAAGAAGGCCGTCCGGTGTCAGGCCTGTAAACTGATAGTACTGAGCCATAGAAAGACCGTTGGACTGCATCTGCTGAGCAAACTGATCCATCATCTGTCTTGTCTGAGTAATTACCATAGGATCCGGAATATCCATCTCAGCGTTCTCTACGATCTGTCTGATAATCTTCTCCTGTTTCTCCTGACGTACAGCTTTTTCTTTCTGTTCTGCAATGCCTTTCTTTACATCTTCTTTGTATTCATCAAGTGTATCAAATTCAGATACATCCTGAGCGAATTCATCATTGATCTCCGGAAGTTCTTTCTTCTTGATCTCATGAACTTTTACTTTGAATACTGCAGCTTTGCCTGCAAGGTCTTTAGCCTGGTAATCTTCTGGGAATGTTACATTTACTTCTACATCAGAATCTGCTGTCGCACCAACAAGCTGGTCTTCGAATCCAGGGATGAAAGAACCTGAACCAAGTACCAGAGGATGGTTCTCAGCTGTACCGCCTTCGAATACTTCACCATCTACAGAACCTTCGAAGTCGATAACAACTGTATCGCCGTTCTCAGCTGGTCTGTCAACTGTAATCTCTCTTGCGTTCTGTTCCTGAACTTTCTTCAGTTCAGCTTCGATTTCTTCGTCTGTTACTTCTACCTTATTCTCAGGTACTTCGATACCCTTGTACTGGCCAAGTGTAACTTCTGGTTTAGTAGCAACTTCTGCTGTAAAGATGAACTCCTTGCCTTTTTCCATCTGTGTAACATCGATGGCTGGCTGAGATGTGATCTTGATATCCTTTACTTCTGCAAGTGCCTTGTCATATTCTTCCGGAATAACGATGTTGGCAGCATCTTCATAGAACATGCCTGCACCGTACATCTTCTCTACCATTGCCTGAGGCACTTTACCTTTTCTGAAACCTGGAATGGAGATCTGGTTCTTCATCTTCTTGTAAGCCTGTGTAATCGCCTTATTGAAAGTTTCAGCTGGAACTGTAATTGTCAGTTTCGCCATATTATGTTCTAATTTCTCTACCTGTACACTCATGATATTAATATCCTCCTTCATCTATCCCGAAACCGGTCCCTCCAAAGTGCGGAGTCGGCCTGTTTTCAAGCACTTATGGATTTAAGTATATTATACATCCGGGCATATGTAAATAGGGGAGAGCCACTTTTTTCTAAAAAAAACATAAAAAAACGGCTGTTATGGTAAACCAATCAATAAAAGGCCAGCTGTCCCTTCTATATTGTCCGTAATCAAGCTGCAGTGATATCAACCAAAAAAGCTCATGCCCAGCATCCTTACTGCCAGGCATGAGCCTTCTGTTTTATTTCTTCACATTTTCAATAACGCATTCATGCTTCTTCGCTTTCTTATCATAATTGACACCAACCAGCAATAAATTTCCCTGATAATCTTTCAATGCATTTCCATAGTTTTTCCCTTTAATCTGCTCTAATGCGCCAGCTGCGCTCTTGTCCCATTTCAGTTCAATCACAATTGCCGGTTTGTCAGCATATCTCTTTCTCGGAATCATACATACGTCAGCAAATCCTTTTCCCGCAGGTAATTCCCGAATCATTGTATAATATTCCCGTGCAAAATAAAACGCAAGATGAATGGTACAACTAAGCGAATTTTCATCATTGTATTGAAGAATCGATATCTCTTCATGCGCTTTTTCGATTCCCGCCGCAACGGCATCGGCATCCATCTGCCACAATGCCTCCAGCAATTTTCGAGACGCCTCCACCGAATCCGCTACCCCGTGCCAGTTCATTGTACTAATCGCATTGATATATTCCTGTGAAACTTCTTTATTTGGAATACTCACAGTTCCATCTATACTGTTATACGTCAAATACCCCAAATGTACCAGCAATGTTAATACATCATCTTTTGTTGCAAATGTAGTCATGTCATTACTGAATGTTCCGGTATTAATCGGAACTGAATCGCCTGCCAGCATACGAATTACGGAAGCTTTTAACCCATCCATATCCATCTGAATGTAAATTTTTAACGCCTCATATGTTTCCGTCTGATTCCAGTATGTTCCAAACTTATGACGCAGCATAGCTTCTACAACAGATTTAGGATTATACATGGAATAACATTCATCTTTCCACTGCCGATGAGCAACCAATTGATAGCCATCATACCAGGTCTTAGCTTCCTCAAAACTCATCCCATATTTTTCACAAATTGCTGACACTTCCGGCTCTGTAAAGCCAAAATATTCCGCCAATTCCCCAGGATCTGTCATCGAATACTCGGTAAACATATTCAGCGCAGAGTGAGAGCCATATTTCTTGATTGGCAAAATTCCTGTCATATAGGCCATTGCAATATAATCTTTGTCTTTAAGCCATGCGCGCAAAAAATCCAGATACTTTTTCTGTGCTTCTTTGTCTTGTTTATATTCCCTAAACAGACAATCCCACTCATCAATCAGAATCACAAACGGGCATTTGGTATAAGAAAATACATCTTTCATAGTCTGAATAAGGTTATTCTTATCCCGAAAACGCACCTCAGGGTACGCTTCCTCAAAATCCACAACAAGATAATCTTTCAGCATTTCCAACATTTTTTCTATTGTCCCTGCCATACTCAAAAATTCCTGCATATTGATTTTTATTACATCATATTGATTCAGATTTTCCTCATATGATTTTTCTCTACTGATTGCAAGATTTTGAAATAAATCTTCTGTATTTTCGCTTCGGTCATAATATGCAGCAAGCATATTGGCTGCCATTGATTTGCCAAATCTTCTCGGTCGGCTCACACAGATATACTTCTGTTCTGTACAAAGAACTTCATTTGTCTTTGCAATCAACTTACTTTTGTCTACATATATTTTAGAGCGCAGACTTCCGCGAAATGAAAAATTCCCCGGATTCAAATAACTACCCATGCAAATTCCTCCCGTTACTCTTTTATATCGTTCATTATACCCGATTTCATTCATAATCACAATTAAATGCTGCACCTGTCAATACTGTTTTTGAAATTTTATTTGGCGGATACGCCACACCGACGAAATGCGTAGCATTTTGAATGTTAGCTCAGAACAGTTACAACATTTTTAAATTATTTTGCCGGCTCCGCATGACGGTTATTATACAAAAACATCAATGCTGACATACCAAAGATCAACACATATCCAAGGATACTGATCCAATCCGGCAATTCGCCGAAGAACATGAAACTCCAGATGGCTGCGAAAATGACCAATGTATAATCATAAATGGAGATTTCTCTGGCCGGGGCATACTTGTAGGCGGCTGTGATGCCAAACTGACCTACGGCTGCACCTGCACCTGCACCGATCAGAATCAGAAACTGCTGCAATGTCATCGGTTCAAAGAAAAAGATCATGTACGGCAATGCCGCCAGGCATGAAAATGCCGAAAAAAAGAACACGATGAAGGGCCCTTTTTCACCTTTAATACCAAGATACCGCACACAGGTGTACGCACCGCCGGCACACACACCGCCGATGAAGCCGCAAAGCGCCGGAAATGTGGCTGTCAGATCAAAGGATGGCTTGATGATAAACAAACTGCCGATAAAAGCGATCACAATGGCAATACACTGGAAGGGTGATAACTTTTCCTTCAGGAAGATGTAGGAAAAGATCAGTGTAAAGAAAGGTGATAACTTGTTCAACATGGAAGCATCCGACAGCACCATATGGCTCAATGCATAAAAGTTACAGAAAATACCAATGGTTCCAAGTACAGCGCGCAAAATCAATGCCGGAAGATTCTCTTTCTTGCAGGAAAAACCTGCTTTGCTTCTATATAATAAGATAAACGCAATAGTCGCTGCCACAAGATTTCTAAAAAAGCTCTTTTCAATAGACGGCAGATCACCGGACAGCTTCACGCATAAATTCATAATTGAAAAGCCAAATGCTGAAATCAAAATACACACAATGGCTTTATTTTTCGTATTCATAGAACAAAACCTCTCATCTCTTAATATTCGCTTTGTCTGACTATTTTCGCCTGATCATTTTCCTTCTGATGCCAAAAGACTTTGTATCTCAACAATCTCTTCCACTTTCATTCTGCTCATGGCACTGTTATGATACCGGCCGTCATAAGTCACATCTTCACCAAACCATTTCGGCACTGCAAAGCTTTCCGCTTCTTCAATACTCGGAAATTCCACTTCCGCCACAACAATGCCTTCAAACAGGCCTTCAAAAACATCCAGCTCTATTGTATAGGCATGAAAAGGTATCAAATAACGTCTTTTGGTAATAATATTGCCATCTGCTTTCTGAAGAAGATGGGCATATGAATCTGCATCCAATGGCAGATTGTATTCTTCTCTGGCCATCATGCCTCCGCCTTTGTAGGTCATATAATAATTCTCATCTTCACGGCGTACTCTGACAACAGGACGCACATTCAGATAGGCCTGTTCGATCAGATGGCTCTTGTATTGTTCCGGATGCTCCGGCATTTTTTGAATTAAAAATTTACGCTCTATTTCCATAAAACGACTCATAACCTCCTAATTATTCCACTCATAGTTTCTGTACGTCATTCACATACTAGTAACAGGATAAACAAAAACACTTCAAAAAGCAAGTCTTGTTTGTCCTTTCAGATACAGGATAAAACGAACCAAAAAACGGAGGTGTCACAATGACAAACAATTCTAGTTCTACAATGGAAGTACCACAGGCAAAAGACGCAATGGATAAATTCAAAATGGAAGTTGCCAGCGAAATCGGTGTGAACCTGAAACAGGGTTACAACGGTGACCTTACCAGTGCCCAGGCAGGCTCCATTGGCGGTGAAATGGTTCGGAGAATGATCAAGCGTCAGGAAGAACAGATGGCCAACGGCGGTATGCAGTAACTGAATCTCACAATCCATTAGCTGCCATTCCCAATCAGCCGCCCCAGGCGGAATTTGCAGACTGCAGCTGATGACTGAAGCAAACGCCGGGAAAGCGGATCCAAAAGGGTCCGCTTTCTCCGTTTCCTGATTGATTGCCTGACACACCGCTTTGATTGCCGACACGCCTAAAATAACGCAAAAAATTCGGGGATGCTGCTCAAAGACATACATCCCCTCATCATTCGCATTCATTCAATTGCTTCTATTCGTCTTCCTCATCATCTTCAACAGCAGCCGCTGAAACAGCTGATGCAACGGTTGCAACAACTACCAGAACCGCAACGATGACAACTCCGAGAATTAAAACCGGAAGAAATACTGACATAAAATCCATATTCTACACCTCTCTTGCTCCTGCCTCACACTGCCTGTCCTTAAACGAGCCGAACACGTTCAGTGCCTATTGCCTATGGACATTATAGCATGTTCCCCAAAAAATGCAAAGTTTTTTATAATACACTGTTCAAAAAAAATTGTAAATAATATGCATTCCCACGCTGAGCGCTTACTTGGAAGCCTCTGATTCTGTCTCTGTCGGAGCAACTGCAACTGCATTCTCTTCCAGAACATTGAGAACTTCCTCATTAATGATCACCTGACGCAGATACTTCTGGCTGTAATCCTTCTCCAGAGTTGCAACATCTGAATAACCGCTCTGCTTTGCATACTGAGCCACCTTCTCATCATAAAGGGCATCCGGATCGATCTTCTCAGCCTTGGCAATGGCACATACAACCAGCATATTGCCTGCAACCTGCTTGCCGTAATCTGCTGCATCCTTATTGAAATCATCTTCTGTCTGATTCATATACTGTGTCAGGAAATCAGAAAATTCCATACCGAAGTAGGACGCATACTGCTGATAATAACTTGTGTACTGTGCAGAATACTCTGTTACCAGTTCTTCAGGGATTTCTTTGATCTCTGCATTGTCCACAGCCTGCTGAAGCAGTTCCTTCTGCTTGCTGCTCTCTGCTTCAGATTCCTTGTTCGTCTGCAGCTGTGACTTCACATAAGCACGATATTCATCAACGGTTGAAACATCTGTAATGCTCAGTCCCTTAACAAAATCATCTGTCAGTTCCGGCACAATGTCATCGCCTTCGATGTAGTTCACTGTTACATCAAAGACAACCGCCTTGCCCGCCAGATCCGGGTTCGTCTTGTAATCATCCGGGAACTTCAGGTTCAAAGTCTTCTTCTCACCCGGCTTAACACCGATCAGACCATCTTCAAAACCATCAATAAATGAATCAGAACCGATTGTCAGTGATGCACCGGAGGCTGTACCGCCTTCAAAAGTCTCACCATCAATCTTGCCTTCATAGTCAATATTGACTGTATCACCGTCTTCAACGGCTCTGTCCTTGATCTGCTCCGGTGTTGCATGGGCTGTCAGGGTACTGTTGATCTGTGATTCCACTTCTTCATCTGAAACAGATGTATCTGTCTCTGTATAAGTCAATCCCTTGTAATCACCGAGCTTGACCAGGGATTCAACATCATAATCATACGCATAAGCGTTCGTATCTTCAGTCTCTGTTTCGGTCTCTGAGGCAGATTCCGATGCAGACTGCGCTGCTGATTCTGTCTCACTGCCTGCAGCAGTGTCTGTACTATTGGCACTTCCTTTGCCGCATGCACACAATAAAAGAGCTACGCCGAGGCATGCAGCTCCCAGTTTTAAACTTTTCTTCATTGTAATTCGTCCTTTCATATCCAATGATATTATTTATACCACATAATAGAGAAAAATAAAAGCTTTTATACAAATTTCACAGTTTGTTCAAATTCTTAAATGTCGTACTCAGGCATCAAATATCTCAATTTTGCCTTCCACATCCGCGCCGTAACAAAGCCCCTCCGACTCCGGCACGACCTTGCCGTTGCTGGCCTCTGTCACTTCCTTTATAAAAGCAGCATACTGCGTATCCGGCACAAGCAGCTGCATTTCAACACCTTCCGTATAGAGGGTATCAAGAATCATCAGATTCAGTTTGGCCGCCAGATACTGCATCTTGCCCAGCATTGTATAATCCATGCTCATCCGCACCCTGCGGCAGAGGAACTTCTCTATTATAAGACTTTCCTTCAATCCTTCCTGAACAGCCGCAGAATATGCTCTGACAAGACCTCCTGTGCCAAGCAGTGTGCCTCCAAAATACCGGGTCACCACAACAACTGTATTCTTCAGCTGCTGCCCCATCAAAACATCCAGCATCGGTTTGCCCGCCGTCTGAGCCGGCTCCCCATCATCACTGCATCTGGCCGTCTCATTGGTCACACCAACGGAAAATGCATGGCAATTATGCCTTGCATCCCAGTACTGTTTTTTTATCTGCTCTATAAAAGCAAGGGCCTCTTCCTCTGATTCCACATGCGCCGAATGGGCAATGAAACGTGACTTTTTCTCAACAATTTCTGCTGTACCGCCCCTGTACACTGTCTTGTAATTGTTCACTTTATTGATTTCTGCCATTCCCAACTTCCTTACTTTATCTTTTTGTCAAGTTTATTCTATCACCTTCTTAAAAATTATGCTATCCCCTATTATTTCGAAAAAAATACACTTTATTTCAGTAAGCTTATTTGCTATAATGATAGGACGAAGGAGGTTCAGTAATGGATTATAGTAAACAGAATAATGAAAAAAAGCGCAAGAAAATCCGTTCCAATGCTGCTAAATCCAAGAAAAAGATTACTTTCAATATATTCCGTTTCACAATGCTTGCTATTTTGCTTATTGTTATTGTCGGTATCGCTGCCGCCATCGGTGGCTTCAAGGGGGTCATCGACAGTGCACCTGACATTACCGCCAGCAATGTGATGCCGAGTAAACTCAAGTCCGTCATGTATTATCCCGACGGACAGGAAGCGATTGAACTGGTAGGTGCCCAATCCAATCGAACGATCGTGTCGATCGATGATATTCCCAAGTGCCTTTCAAACGCCTTTGTAGCCATTGAGGATAACCGCTTCTATGAACATAACGGCATTGACCCGAAGGGTATTGTCCGTGCCCTTTTCGTTGGTCTTTCCCATGGCGGCAATTTCTCAGAAGGTGCCAGTACCATCACCCAGCAGCTGATCAAGCTCACCGTATTCAACGGTGGTGCCGAGACAGATACGATGCAGCGATTCAAGCGTAAGTTCCAGGAGTGGTATCTCGCTCTCAAGCTTGAGAAAGAGATGTCCAAGGACGAGATCATGGAAGCTTACCTGAATACCATCAACCTCGGCCGCGGTGCCTATGGTGTAGAAGCCGCTGCGGAACGTTATTTTAATAAGAAGTGCAGCGATCTGACGGTTTCTGAATCAGCGGTTATCGCAGCGATCGCCCAATCACCTTCCTACAACAACCCCATTGATTATCCGGATATCAACGCCCAGCGTCGCGACAAGATTCTGAACAATATGCTGACCCTTGGTCTTATTACACAGCAGCAGTATGATGAAGCCAAGGCTGATGATGTCTATTCACGTATTACCGAAGTCAACGAGACAACGAAGTCCAAGGATATCATCTATACATGGTTCGAAGATGCTGCCATCGATCAGGTATTAAATGACTTGCAGGAGAAGCTTGGCTATACTTCCGCAGAAGCCAACAATGCCCTCTACAGCGGCGGTCTTCAGATTTATCTGACACAGAGCCGTCACATTCAGGATATTGTCGACAGCTATTATAATGATGATGACAACTTCCCATCCACAGAGTACAGACTCCACTGGGCTCTGACTTACAAAGACAAGGACGGGGAGACCGTCAATATTGATGAGAATTCTCTGCAGAGCTATTATGGCGCTGATGACTGTGATCTGCTTTATGACAACGAAGACCAGGCCAAACAGTCTATTGCAGAATTTCTTGAAGCCAAGGGCATTACTGATGACGATATCATCGCCCAGAGCTTTGATATGACTGTACAGGTACAGTCTTCATTCGTTCTGATGGATCAGTCTACCGGTTATGTACTGGCCTTGAGCGGCGGCCGCGGTGAGAAGAAGACAAGCAGAAGCTTTAACCGCGCCACACAGTCCACACGACAGCCCGGTTCTGTTTTCAAGACGATTGCCGTTTTCCTTCCTGCTCTGGATTCCTGTGGGCTTTCACTGGCATCTACCAAGGAAGATGAACCTTATACAACTCCTGACGGCTACCAACCGTTCAACACCAATGCCAACTCCTATCAGGGAACGACAACCATCCGTGAAGCCATTACTTACTCCATGAACGTTGTTACTACCAAGTGGCTGGTTGAAGATGTCACACCGAAGCTTGGTATTGAATATCTTGAGAATCTTGGCATTACAACCATGGACGAAGACCGGGATGCTTACGCACCTCTGGGTCTTGGCGGTATCTCCAATGGTGTAACGAACCTTGAACTGACAGGTGCTTATGCGGCTATCGCCAACGGCGGTGTCTATACAGAGCCTATCCTTTACAGCAAGATTCTGGACAAGGACGGCAATGTACTTCTGGACAATGTACCTGAGAAGCACACAGCCATGAAAGATTCTACTGCATGGCTCCTGACAAGTGCCATGGAAGACGTTGTATCCAAGGGTACAGGTACTTCCGCACAGATTTCCAATTACGGTATTGCCGAAGCAGGCAAGACCGGTACAACTGACGACTACAAGGATTTATGGTTCGTTGGTTATACACCTTATTACACAGCCGGTATCTGGTTTGGTTATGACGACAGTACACTGATGCGCTACCGTCTCGGACGCAACTACAACGCGCACAAGGTACTTTGGAAGAATATTATGAATGAAGTCCTTGAGGGCTATGAGGACAGAGATTTCGTGATGCCGTCTGACGTTGAGAAGATCCGCGTCTGCAGCAGCACAGGTTTATTGGCATCTTATGGCTGCAACGCTATTACCGAGTATTTTGCCAAAGATACTGCGCCGACGGAATACTGTTCGAAGCATAGCTATCGTTATTACGAGAATAGTTATGATGATGACAGCAGCTCATCATCGTCCTCCGGCAGCAACGGCTCGAACACAACGTCCGGGGATAATTCCGGCAACGGCAACTCCGGTGCTGACAATTCCGGCGGCGATAATTCAGGTGGTGGCAATTCCGGTGGTGGCAATTCCGGCGGTGACAATTCCGGCGGTGATAACTCCGGCGGTGATAACTCCGGCGGTGATAACTCTGGCGGCGACAACTCCGGCGGCGACAACTCCGGTGGCGACAATTCCGGTGGCGACAATTCCGGTGGCGATAACACTGGCGCCGAGCAATAAACATTGCACATAGTCTAAGACTAATTTAAAAGGCTTCAAATAACAAATCCTGTATGGTGTTTGTTATTTTGAAGCCTTTTTAGATTTTGACTACACGATATTCACTTTATTTATACTTTTTTATCTATTGCGAAATCCTTCAGCTCATGCTCTTATTTCTTAATTTTGGAATTGCACACCAGGGATGCCAAAAATGCAAACACCAGTGATCCACTGATTCCTACTGCCGAAGCCGTAAAGCCACCCGTAAAAAGCCCGAAAAATCCCTGATTGTCTACAGCTTCTTTCACCCCCTTCCACAGGTTATACCCAAAACCAAGAAGCGGCACCGTTGCTCCGGCCTGCCCGAAATCAACGATAGGCTTATAAATTCCCAACATGCCAAGAATGGCGCCTGAGCATACCAAAAGTACCATGATCCGCCCCGGCATCATCTTTGTCTTCTCCATCAGAAGCTGCACCAGTGCGCAGATAACGCCGCCTGTTATAAAAACTTCCAGATAATCAACAAGCATTCTGTTCTCCTCCTATTTCATAAAATATCTATTTACTTAGTATTTAAATTTTCATATTTTCTATGTGTTGAAATCTGCCCTTTTTTAATCATCAGAGTACGCTCAAAATACAAAAAAGGTCAAAAAAATAATTCAAACACATGGCCTGTGTTTGAATTATTTTTTGTCCGGTTATTGATTTCTCTATGTGCGTTCTGCCTATTTAGAAATCTCGGATTTTATCGTCTGTTTCGTCCGTCGTTTTGTCAATTTTTCTGATCTCTACATCATAACCGTACTTGTCATTGACCTGGACATGGACTGTATCACCGACACGATGCCCCAACAATGCCTTACCGACAGGTGAATCAATACTAATCAGACCATGCAGCACATCCTCACGGACGGTCGTTACGATACGGTATGTTTCTTCCTCATCTTCATCTTCAAAATAAACCGTTACCGTATTATTCAGTCCAACCTCATCATCCTTGGAATGATCCTTGATGACTTTTGCTGTCTTGACCATTCTTTCAAGATAGCGGATTCTGCTTTCGTTTCGGTTTTTTTCTCTCTTGGCTGCCTGATACTCGAAATTTTCACTGAGATCTCCCTGTTCCCTGGCTTCCTTGACAGCCGCCAGTGCCTCCTTACGGACAACAACCTTACGGTGTTCAATCTCTTCCTTCATCTTCTGAATATCTGCCTCAGATAATTCATCATACATCTTCTATCACATCCTACTATTCAATATTCCGCTTTCTTTGACGGACCGAACAGCTTCCTGAATGGTCGGCACATCCAAAACCAATGCAAAACGGACAAAGCCTTCTCCAAGGCTTCCGAAGCTGCTGCCCGGTGTCACTATGAGACCGGTTTTCTCCATTAATTCCATCACAAATTCATTGGAATTAGCAAAGCCTTCCGGAATCTGAGCCCATGAAAACATGGTCCCCTGGCTGAGAGGCACTTTCCATCCGATAGATGTCAGCCCCTCTGAAAGGGCATGATTACGGCGATCATATTCTTCACACTGTGCTTTCACTGCGTCCTGCGGACCTGTCAGGGCTGCAATGGCACCATACTGAACCGGCAGGAAAATACCATAATCAATCTGGGAACGTACATTTTTAAACTTATCAATAACTGCCTGATTGCCTACAACAAAGGACATTCTGGCACCTGTATAATTATAGGATTTGGACAATGAATAAAATTCAACGCCCACGTCCCTGGCTCCCCTAAAAGAAAGGAATGATTTGCCGACTCTGCCGCCATAAATAATATCCGAATAAGCATTGTCGTGCAGAATGATAATGTTATATTTCTTCGCAAATGTGATCAGTTCTTCATAAAAAGAATCAGGTGCTGTCACACAGACCGGATTCAGCGGATAGGACACAATCATCATCTTTGCCCGTCTTGCCTGTTCTTCAGGAATCTTGTCGAATTCAATCAGGAAATTGTTCTCAGGATGCAGGCCATAGGTTTCCACCTTTGCACCACAAAGGAAAGGGCCTGCTGTAAAAACCGGATAACCCGGATTCGGCACAAGCACTACATCTCCCGGGTCACAAATCGCCATGGCAATATGCGCCATTCCCTCCTGGGAACCATAAATAGACATAATTTCTTCATGACGAATGCCCTTAACACCATAGCGCTCTGCATAATGATTGCTGACTGCATCCAACAGTTCCGGCAGATCAGCCAATGCGTATTTGTAATTCTCAGGCTTTGAAGCAGCTTCACTGACTGCATCCATAATATGCTGGGCCGGTTTGAAATCCGGTGTACCTACAGACATATTGTAAACCTTCCGGCCGGCCTTCACCAGCTCGTTCTTTTTATCATTTAAAGTCGCAAAAATACCTTCTTCAAAGGAATCCAGACGACTGGCAAAATTAAACTCCATCTTCTTATCCTCCTGTATAACGCTACAGTCTATTGTAAACCTTTTTTGAAAAGATGCAATCCTGATTTTTATTCGTATTTTCAACAGCTGTTATGACATACTGCCCCTGCCAGACCAACTGTCGGCAATGAATATCCGACAGCGCACCGGATGCAGCCGCTTCATCGCACACCGTCCTCTTGCTGTACATATGCAATACCTCTCCCGGCACACATTCTGTCCTTTCAAAAGCCGCAAGTCCCTCTCCCGTCAGTTTGATCATCGCTTCTTTCATCGTCCAGACACGCATAAAGGCCTCATCCTGCCTATCTGATTTCTGAATATATAAGCGTTCTCTATCTGTCATTTTTCGAAGAACACTTTTTGGATAGGGCCTGATTCTTTCTGCATCAATACCTATCGGTATATTTCCTACCGCACACACCACCAATCCGCCGGTGTGACTGATATTAAAATGGACATCCGGCAAATCGTGAAAAAGTGGCTTGCCGGATGGCCCATATGCAAATATCAGACTTTCTTCCTTTGACAGGAAATCCTTGGAAACTCCTGCTCTGAGAAGTGCTGTTTTTAAGAGCTGACGGCCGACAGCATGCTGATATTTGCTCTCCTCAGCGACCGTCATGCCATTTCTGTCATAATTTGCAAAATAAATATTCATACACTATACTTCCACAGAAAATTCGACAACTGCTTCTCCATGTCCATCCTGAATCATCAGCCGTCCACTTCCTGCTTTGCCGATTGAGCGTACATAAGTGCCCGCAAAGCCGTTTTTCATAACAATCACCGACGGCCCGATCAGTTCAATATCACCTTCTGTCTTCAGTACCAGCGGCGTCTCATATCCATACAGATGCTGACCACTCTCACCGACAGCTTCAATGTGCACAGTTGCTGCATCGTAGCTGCTTTCTTCCATCATATGCTGACGATCCGTTGTAATCTGCAATCTGACTTCAGGTGTCGGCGTAATACTTGTCCCGGCAACAACCGTATCATCTTTGATAGCCTCAATGCGCCATGTCACCGCGTATCTTCTGGAAAATGCCAGCTCGGATTTCTGTTGAACAAACAGCTCTTGATCCTTCTCAGATTCTTTTTTCAAAAAGACTCTGTTTGACGTTTCTTTCTGTTCTTTGGTTTTTTCTCCTGTACGAACAATTTCGGACAGATGTTCAACAAAAATCGGCGGATGTACCAGATCTCTGAATACCGTTTCATCCGGATAAAATTCACCAATCAGCTTTTCGTCACAGTAAAGTAAAATATGGTCTGCATTGGTCATGACCATAAGCCGGTCATCCATCGGCAAAACTGCTGCGCATACTGGTTCGTCCTCCCGCTGACTCTTGAAAAAAGCAGCCGCCATCTTCGGATTTCTAAACGCATCCATAAGCCCTCTGCTGCAAATGCCGTCACTTCCGCTGTACTTGCGGCTGACCGGATAATCTGTCATAACAGGCGCCAGACTGCCTGCAAAACTGTCATTGCTCTCCACAGCCCGCCACACGCTTGCCTGCCGCATGGTCTGACACAGCCAATCATCTATCCCTGCTCCGCCATTTACCTGCACATTGAGACTTCTGTGCCCGGATAAAAGGCAAGTTTTCGACAAATCCTGAATGATATTTTCACTGCTGATAAAAGCACTGGCAGCATCCTCACTCATATCATCATACAAATACACATCTTCATAAAAATGACTGCCTGCAAAATCTCTCTCACCGCCTGTCTGCCGATAGACATCCAGTTCTCTGGCCAGACGGCTTGTCTTATAATAAAGTGCATCTTCATCATCAGAATCACTGATACGCGTATCCCACAGGATCACAGATGGATGATTGCGATACTGCATCACCATTTCACGGACATTTCTCACAGCAATTTTCTTCCACCGTGTATCGCCGATAAACTGCCAGCCCGGAATTTCAGGAATGACAAGCAGGCCAATCTCATCGCACCTGTCCATAAAATACTGCGACTGTGGCCCCTGCATCGTCCGCACCGCATTCGCTCCCAACTCGAATTTCAACAAATCCGCATCCAGCTGCTGCGGTGATTTCGGCATAGCATACCCCACATAAGGCCAGCTCTGATATCTGCTAAAACCGCATAATTTCAGGATACGTCCATTCAGCCAGAATCCCTCTCCATCAAAAACAGCTTCCCGGAATCCGACTCTTACCTTCTTCGTGTCTACACACTGTCCATCTTTCAGAAGTTCCACCGTCAGTACATAGAGAATCGGCATATCCACATCCCATAGCATCGCTTCCGGCACTGTATAGGTCAGACAGGACGTTCTGAAATGCACATCCGCTGTTTTTAAATCCCAATGCTGAAGATCTTCACCCTCCAAAGGAATCTCTGTCCAGGTATCCAGATGAGCGGCCAGTCTCAATCCTTCCGTATACGCATTCAGCTTAATTTGTGCCTTTAATATCTTTTCATCGGTTCTGACATCCGGGGTGGCTGTATAAATATCTTCTATATAATATTCATCCTTCACATCCAGATAAACATCCCGATATATGCCGCCGTAAGTCAGTGACTCTGTCACCGATCCAAAAGGCGGCTGATTCAGCTTTTCTCTGCTGTCTAAGCGCACGGTAATCACCTGTTCACGTCCATCCGCAAGAAACGGTACAATATCCACCGAAAAAGCTGTATATCCACCATAATGTTTCATCGCCAGCTTCCCATTCACATAGACGGCGGCTTCATGGGCTGCCCCTTCAAAGGTCAGTATCAAATGACCTCCGCGCCATGCATCTTCTACTATCAGACTGCGTCTGTATCCGCAAAGCTGCTGCACAGACATTTCATCAAAATTGCTGTAGGACAATTCACACACACTGTGTGGAATCCGCACCTTCCGAAGTTCTGACAGATCAGCCTCCGGGTTCAACAGATCCTCTGTATAATTTCTTGCAAAATACCAGTTGTCATTTAAATATATTCTCTGCATTAATCTCTCCTGCTCATTAAAAGCCGCACAGCATGTATCCCATCAGTTAGATGGCCCGTGTAGCCTCTTTTAACCAAGCCTGTTCTTCTTCATTCAGATGCGGTCCGATGACCTCGTAAATCTTCTGATGATAATCATTCAGCAGCTGCCTTTCACGCTCTGTCATCAATAACGGATCTACACCATCCAGATCAAACGGTACAAGTGTCACGGTATCAAAGTACATAAACTGACCGTATTCATTCTTCTCGCCCTTCATGCAGACCATCAGATTCTCATGCCGCACACCGAATTTATCCGTCAGATAAACCCCGGGTTCATCTGACGTCAGCATACCTTCTTCCAGAACACAGCCTTCATTGCGATTCGGCAGCATTTTCCAGCGGAAGCCATTCGGACTCTCATGCACATTCAACAGATAGCCAACACCATGACCCGTACCGTGATTATAATCCATGCCGATCTGCCACAGAGGTTCTCTTGCCAGATAATCCAGATTATAACCTTTGCATCCGTGCAGGAAACGCGCACCTGCAAGATTCAGATTGCCCCGAAGTACCAGTGTAAAGAATTTCTTCTCCTCCTCTGTCAGCTCACCCAGTACAAAAGTACGTGTGATATCTGTTGTTCCTTCCAGATACTGACCGCCTGTATCCATCAGAAGTAATCCCTTTGGCGCCAGCTTGGCATCTGTCTCCGGTGTTGCAGAATAATGCACAATGGCACCATGTTCCGCATATCCGCTGATGGGTTCAAAACTAGGTTCAAGATAGCCTTCCTGCTCTTTGCGGAAGCTTTCCATCTTCTCTGCAGCACTGATTTCTGTCATTGGTACTTTGCCAATATTCTTCTTCAGCCAATACATAAATTTTGTCAGGGCAATGCCATCTTTGATATGAGCCTGCCGAATATTCGCTACTTCCACCGGGTTCTTGATGGCCTTCGGCAGCAATGTCAGATTCTGTTCATCAACCTTCTTCGCAGATTCCGGCATTCTCTCGAGTATAGCATAGTTAAGCGCTGAACCATCATAGATCACGGTCTGGTTCTCTGTCAGTTTTGCCACATCCTCATAAATGCCATTGTATTCAAAAAATTCTACACCGGCGTTCTCCAATGTCTTTCTGTCCGCTTCCTTGAAATCTGCGGCATTGGTATAAAGTCTCAGACTATCGGCACTCATCATCAGATACGCCAGAACAACCGGGTTATCCTGTACATCGTTGCCTCTGAAATTCAGAAGCCATGCAATATCATCCAGAGAAGTCAGTACAAACCAGTCCGCTTTCTTCTCTGCCATTTCCTGACGGATTAGGGCAATTCTGTCCTCTCTGGACTGGCCGGCATAAGCAATATCCAACAGCCATGCAGGCTCTGCAGAAAGTGCCGGACGCTCAGTCCAGATTTCATCCACCAGATCATAGCGGCCATTGACAGACGCTCCTTTTTCACTCAGTCTGCGTACATAGTCCTGACCATTTCTGGCATTGACTGTTCTTCCATCAAAGCCAAGGCACTGTCCCTTTTCAATGTGTGACACAATATAGTCTTCAATAGTCGGCACACCTTCATTGCCCATCTTAAACAATTCAATGCCTGTATCCGCAAGTTGTGCCTCCGCCTGCAGGAAATATCTGCCGTCGGTCCAGAGTCCTGCAAAATCCTGTGTCACAAGGATGGTTCCCGCTGAGCCTGTAAAACCGGAAATAAAAGCACGGCATTTAAAATGCTCACCTACATATTCGGAACCGTGAAAATCCTCCGAACCGATCAGATACATATCCATTTTGTAAGCAGTCATCTTCTCTCTGAGGGCTGCCAATTTTTCTCTTACTGTCATCTTATCTTTTCCTCACTTTGATGTCATTCTTTATTCTGCACTGCAGCCGGACTCAGGATCTGCGCCCAAACCCTGATGCAGACATCCTGTTTAAACTGCAATAGCCGCTTCCAGGGCCAGCTCTACCATCTCCGCAAAAGCAGTTGCTCTTGCATCTGCATCCAGTTCTTCCCCCGTTACAAGAGAATCAGAAATCGTCAGCAGACAAGCTGCATTCCGGCCAAGCACTTCTGCGTTATGGAACAGCGCAAAGGATTCCATCTCAACGCAAAGCAGCCCCTCTTCATCAACCATCTTGCGAAGTACATCATTGGCATCCGCTTCATGATAAAAAACATCACTGGAATGAATCGGACCTGAAACAAGCTTCTTATTCATCTTCAATGCTGTATCCTTGATCTGTCGATTCAGCTCTTCTGACGGATACTGCCAGTTCTTCATATCCAGGCTCTGTGCATGACCATATGTGGATTCACTCCAAACAGCATCTGCCAGCACCACATCCAATACCTTCAGTTTATCTGTATAGGCTCCTGCGGAACCGATACGTATAATATTCTCCACATCATAGAATTTATATAATTCATAAGAATAAATGCCAATGGATGGCATGCCCATTCCGGAAGCCATCACGGATACTGTGACACCTTTATATTGACCTGTATAACAATACACGTTGCGGACATCACTGACAAGCTGTACATCTGCCAGATAAGTCTCGGCAATCCACTTTGCTCTCAGCGGGTCTCCCGGCATCAGAACAGTCTTTGCAATTTCTCCGTTTGCAGCGCGATTATGCGGTGTTGCCATACTCAAATACCTCCAAAACATTTTTCCTTAATCATACCACATTTTTGATTCAAAAGCTATAAGCAGCGTGCAGCCATCCTTATCTCTAAAAAGAAAATCCTTTTTGAATTTAACTGTCTGCACGCTAATTATTTTCACAGCAAATGAAACTTCCTTAATTTTTTCTATTTCTGCTAAAACAATAGCGCAATTTTATGCTATAGTATTACTACTATACTTTTAAGTTCATACACTTGGATGAATCTAGCCAATTTGAACGGTGCATTGGCCAGCTTCTCAAAAAACTAAAAATTTTGAAAAGGAGAAAGTATCATGCGGCAGCTTTCATACACAATTGAACCGGAGGCAGACGGTCTGTCGGTAAACGCCTATGCCCGCAATATAGCCGGTCTGTCCCGGGCTTTTTTGCGTTCGGTGAAGTTTCGTGAAAACGGTATTCTGATTAATGGACAGCGTGTGACCACACGGGGTGTGCTTCATGCCGGGGACTCCCTTGTTTTTAATATGCCCAATGACCGCACTCAAAAGGTTGTGCCTGCTGAGGGGCCTGTATCCATTGTTTTTGAAAATGAAGATATCGTGCTTGTGAACAAACCCGCCGGTCTGGTGATCCATCCATGCCACGGTCATTATTCGGATACTCTGCTGAGTTATCTGGCCTGGTATTACCGACTGCTGCCGGAACAGCCGCTGCTCTGTCCCATCGGTCGTCTGGATAAGGATACCAGCGGTCTGATTCTTATAGCAAAGAACAAATACGCCGCCCAACAGCTGGAACGTCAGCGAGCAAATCATACCCTTTCCCGGGTTTATCTGGCTCTGGCAGAAGGCCACTGGACAAACCAGTCCAAATCGGGCCTGATCGACCGGCCTATTGAAAAAGTCCCGGAATGTTTTAACCGCTACCAGGTTGCTGATACCGGACGTCCATCAAGAACAGAATATGAAGTTTTATCAGAATTTACCTATGAAGAAACACCTTTTTCCCTTGTCCGCTTAAAGCTTCAGACCGGTCGTACCCACCAAATTCGTGTCCACATGGCCAGTCTGTCCCACCCGCTGTTGGGAGACTCCATTTACGGACATGAAGGTTTTCTCGGATTTGACCGGGCGGCGCTTCACAGCTTTGAAATCACCTGCCAGCTTCCGGGGCATCAGGACCTTGCTGTTTTTTCCAGTGAAATGCCGGAGGATTTTCAAAAAATGATTGCCAAATCCATAAATTTTTCCTCTACGCTCATTTGATAATGCAATCATCATCCACGAAAAAAACTCCGGATTCCCACTTCATTCAAGTGAAAATCCGGAGACTTCTTATCTTTTATTCGATTTTTGCAATGACTCAGATTATATATTCCAAGCCATCTTGAAAATATTTTCTTTCTTATAAGCCCAACTGTGCAAGTAAGATGAATACACCACAGCAGATGAATGGGATGAAAATCTGTGTAACAGCGATATCCCAATATGCTTCCTTATGTGTCAGCTTACAGATACCAAGCAATGTAATCTGAGCACCCTGATGAGGCAGAGTATCAAGAGTACCAGCTGCGATAGCTGCGATTCTATGTACATATGGAAGGGAAACACCCATCTGGAGATATGTATCTTTTAAAGCGTTGAATGCAACACCCATACCACCTGAAGCTGAACCGCAGGCACCGGCACAGATAGCAACTGTAATCATAACGAATACAAGCGGCTGCATGGACATATTCTTCAGTGCTGTTACCAGGTCATTAAAGCCCTGAGTATTCTGTACAACACCACCGAAACCAACAACGATAGCTGTATTCAGGATAGCAACACCTGAATCTGCTGCACCTTTGTTGAAAACGCCAATCCATTCATTAACACCCTTAATTCTCTTAAACATCAGGATTGTTGCTAGTGCTACACCTGCAAATACAGATGTTTCAACAGGGAATGGATGCATTGGATTATTAAACATAACAAGAATCAGAATGATAGGCAGAATTGCTACAATAACATTTGGCAGATCCTTTTCTTCATCAGGATTTGGCAGTTCTTCTGCTGTCAGCTGAAATTTTAATGTAGGGTCATCAAATACGATGCCTTTCTTTGTAAAACTTCTTGCTCTTACTTCCAGCCATACGAAGATTAACGCAAACATAACAATGGCTGTGATTAAAGATGGAACAAATGCAGCTGTAGATGGCGTACCAAGGCTATCCATAGCGATAACGTTCTGGATAGATGGTGAACCAGGTGCTGACATGGACCATGTCCAACATCCTGCTGAAATAGCTGCAGGAATCAATCTTCTTGTCAGGTTGCCTTCTTTGAAAAGATTCAGGGCGATTGGGTAGATAACGAAGAATACAACGAAACCGCTGACACCACCGAAAGTAAGGATACCTGTGATACACATGATAATTGGGGCAACAAATTTGCCGTGGCAAAGTCCTGCGATGGCTCTTGCAATAGATTCTGCGGCACCTGTATACTGATAAACCGCACCAAAAAGAGCACCAACAAAGAATGTTAAGAAATATTTGGTAATGTAATCTGTTGCTGCCGGCATGAAAAGTCCTTTCAGACTATCAAGAATCGGCAAACCGGAACACAAAATAACAAAAATGGTAACAAGCGGAGCCAGAATCAGTGCACTCATCTGTTTGAACGCCAGTACACCGAAAAGGGCAATTGCAATAACTAATACTAAAATGTGAATGTTCATACTCTCTCCTAAATAACACGCAACATAAACATTATGTTAAATAATAAACAACTCTCTTTTCTAAGTGAGGCGAAATACGACCCGCGCATTTCGCCCCGAAAATGTCAAACCGTCTCTTAAATTAAACTCAGATCAATCCAATTAGAAATCTGTCAGGTTTGCTTTACGTTTTTCAAGGAATGCTGTCATACCTTCCTTCTTATCATCTGTTGAGAATGATAAGCCGAACAGATTTGCTTCAAGTGTAAGACCACTTGCAAGATCTGTATCCATACCTGTGTTGATAGCCTGTTTAGCAAGAGAAACAGCATAGCTGCCCTTGGACATGATCTTCTTAGCCATTGCTTTACATGTATCAAGCAGTTCTTCCTGAGGAACAACCTTATTAGCAAGACCGATTCTGTAAGCTTCCTGAGCATCAATCTGATCACATGTGAAGATCAGTTCTTTTGCACGACCCTTGCCTACAAGACGTGGGAGACGCTGTGTGCCGCCGAAACCTGGAAGAATACCAAGACCTGTTTCAGGCTGACCAAACTTAGCATTGTCAGATGCTACACGAATGTCGCATGCCATAGAAATCTCGCAGCCACCGCCAAGAGCGTATCCGTTAACTGCTGCGATTGTAACCTGAGGCATTGTTTCAAGCTTTAAGAAAGCTTCTTTAGCAAGAAGACCCATCTTTCTTCCTTCAGCAGGTGTTGCATTCACCATTTCAGAAATATCTGCACCTGCAACGAAAGCCTTTGTGCCTGAACCTGTCAGAATAACAACTCTGATATCTTTGCGTTCTGCAATTTCGCCAAAGCACTGGTCAAGTTCTGCAAGTGTTTCACTATTCAATGCATTCAGTGACTTTGGTCTGTTGATTGTTACTACTGCTACCTCGTTTTCGACTTCCATTAATAAATTGTTCATAAAGCATCCTCCTAAACTTATGATACATAATTAATTATTGTCACAAACAATTATTGGTACGCTAACTGTTTGTGTATGTGCTTATTATAATATCTCTTTTTCATTTTGTCTATCCATTTTTGAATGATTTTGTCACAAAAATCACAATCCAAATTTGTATAATTTGCCAAAAATAGAAAATGATTGAGTTTTTTTCTTTCAATTGAAGTACCTGGTATCAATTTTGTTGCAACAAACCAACTTATAAATTCCCCATCCCGGCTTTTTGAACCTTATGGACATTATAATAATTGAATAAATTTCTCTGGAATTGCTTGACAATCCGCCAAAACCCATTTAAACTAAAAACAGTTCGTCTGCCAATTATTTTTGCAGGCAAAATGCATCGAACTGTTATAAAGCTATTTGTATATTAAGAAAAGGAGCAACATGGAATTAAATCAATGTATTAACTATCTGCTCACCACATCTCAGCACAGGGTCTTCCAGGAAGTCAGCAAACGCCTGGAACCCTTTGATGTTACCCCTGTTCAATATGGTGTGCTCTACTGTCTGTGGAAGGGTGACAAAACGACTCCGAAGGAAATTGCAGCGGAGTTGAAACTTGAAAATTCAACCATTTCAGGTATTCTCGATCGTATGGAGAAGAAGGATCTGTTAAAACGCCAGGTCAGTATAGAAGACCGCCGTTACATAGAAGTTGTTTTGACAGAGAAGGGGGCTGCCCTTGAGAAACCGGTTCTCGATACTATCGATACAGCGAATATCGACATTCTGGCTGATATCCCTGATGAAGAACAGCAGATACTGAAGAAGAATCTCAGACTGCTGGCAGGACTGGAAGAGGATTAGAAGTTTCAGTCATTATAATAAACCCGCTGTAAAACCTATATTGGAGGTTTTACAGCGGGTTTTCTCTTTTGTAAACAGGATTTCCTTCTCTGTCGCAACATTTACACTCAAAATCTTCGTATCCAATACCAATTCCAACAAATGACGGCACTGTTCCTCATCTGACATCACTGCCGCAAACATAAACGCATCTTTAACACTTGTTGAGCCGTTCTATACCTCACTAGTTTTTCACCAACTCCACCGTATACGGTTCTGATACAAATTCATAATCCGCACCAGCAAATTCTTTTGTTTCTGCATCCCATTTATCTGTCTTTTTCTCCATGGCAAATGTCACTGTTGATGCATTTTCATCCCACACCAGTTTGTAATCCCGGTTTTCCTGTCCATCCAATGAACCATTGCTGCCATCATAAATAGTGAACCTCTGATGATATGGAATCGTTGAATCATCAATATTATAGTCTTTTGACCTACCGTACATCAGATAATAATTTCCCAGATCATCCCATGCCACAATTCGCATGAAATCTAATTTAGTGTAACCATCCTCTTCATAGATGGAGTCAGTGCCTTTCTTTTCCTCAACCGTTGCATCAATTTTCGGTCCGTTTGGTGTCAGCGCATATCGGTTCAGCGTTATCTTTTCCCCTTGATTCTCGGCTGCAATAGAAATATCCTGCCATTCAAGTTCTGCTTCATACGCATCCGCTTTTGCTTCATATGTGTATTTCCAACTGCCCTCCAAAGTATGATCACTCATGTTTAAACCATTAAAACAGAATTGAATGGTGTGGTCTTCGCCTTCAGTCAATTGATATATCAAAAATCCTATATGCATCTTATTTTCTTCAAATGACACATTTTGTCCGATAACAAAGGCCTCTGTCTGTGAAATAACATAATTAAAATCATCATCTAATACGTTGATACCGTCCACATAAACTTCCGCATTGTCAAAAAGCTGATCTCCTATGGCATTTCTTCCTTCTGTTATGGCCCACTGCTCCATTTCCTTCTGCATCTCACTGATATCACCGTCAAAAGTAAATGTACAGTCAAATGTCAGGCTATCCTCCTGCATTCTGACCTCAGTCATACGAATATCCACACCATCTATCGCATTTTCTGCTGTATTGTCCGCCGTATCTACTATTACGTTATCTGCTGTATTGTCCGCTGCTGCTTCAGAGTCCGTACTGTCCAGCTTCTCTCTGTAATCGGACTGTGTATTTTTATACAGATATTCCTTTACTGCTGCCCCCGCTGTAAAGCCAACGGCACAAATCACCGCCATGCAGGCCGCCGCTGTCAGCAGTTTTTTGGCCTTTCGACCTTTTTTTGCCTGTTCCTGTCGATTTTTATGTTCTTCGCTTTCTATATTCCGTCCACCTTCTACTTGCTGCGCCTTCTCATTATCTTGATACTTTTTCTGCTCATCACATGATTGCTCTTCCTGCTCTTCTTCTGAATCCAGCAGTATTCTGTTATAAATTCTGCGTTTTTCAATATCAGACATTTCCATCCGTTCATTTTCAGAAAGGATATCCTCATTATCTTCCGCCTGATTCAGCAAATCATAAATATTCTTCATATGCTCCCTCCTAACCATCTGTTATTTTTCTTCAATTTCTTTTTTCCACGGGATACTCTGCTGTAGACTCTGTCCACAGGCATATTCATCTCCTGCCCGACTTCCTCATAGCTTTTTTCGTGCCAGAAAAGCGCGGTGAATATCTGCCTGTCTTCCTCCGACAGAATCTCCAGCAACTTTTGGAATTCCAACATTTCTTCTTCATCAAACAATCGGCTTTTGACATCTGAATCCCCAACAGGCTCCACATCATCCAAACTGACATAGTCATGGTATCTGATATCCCGTATATGACTCAGCACCTGATATCTTGCAACGGCTGTCAGCCAGGTGCGAAAAGACGCCTTTTCTCCGGTATATCTGTCCACATTTTTCCAGACTGCAAGGAAAATATCATTCATACATTCCTCCTGTTTATCCTGATATTTCGCCATCATTTTATGTACAATGGATTTCACAATCCATCCGTCGTGTTCAATAAAAAATTTAAGTGCTTTTTCATTTTTCGCCTGCAGACCGGCAACATAATTGTCCTCAGTAATATCCATGGCGACCTCCCTTCAAAATGTACATAGTATGCATATATTTATCGAATGCATTCAAAAACAACATCTGCTCAAATCCTTCATATGGGGCTCACACAATGCTTATCTCTGAACACTTATATATTATCAAAAGTACTCTCTGTTCTGACAGTTTTCATCAATAAATTTTTTGAAAAAAAAGCCTTCAATTCCCATATATAATGGTTCTTGAAAGCTTTTATCCACTCATTCAATCAGATTTTCTCAATCACAACCCCGTGGGCAATTCCCGGTACACTCTGTCCTTCATTAAAGCTCACCGTTGACAACAATGCGCCTGTGGGTACAAATAGTATTCTCTGCCATTCTCCCCGATTTATTTTCGGCAGCAGATAGGCCGCCAGTGTTACTGCACTGCATCCACAGCCGCTGCCTCCCGCATGGGTATCCTGGCTCTCCGGGTCAAAGATCAGCATACCGCAGTCCAAATGCCTGTCACTGATATCATAGCCATGTTCAGCCACCAGTTTCAAAAGAATCTGCTGTCCCACTTTCCCCAAATCTCCGGTGATAATAGCATCATAATCTGTGGGCTGCCTGTTAAAATCCTTTAAATGCTGACAAATGGTATCACAGGCCGCCGGTGCCATGCAAGCCCCCATATTCATGGAATCCTTGACACCAAAATCAATGATGCGTCCAGGAGTTCCACCTGTAATTTTCGCCATCGCTCTGCCCTTTTTATCCTCCGCTGCCACAATCACTGCACCGCTGCCTACAACGGTCCAGGTGGCGGATAACGGTCTCTGATTGCCATAGGGCAAAGGAAAGCGGAACTGTTTTTCAGCTCCTGCAAAATGACTGGATGTCACTGCCAGCGCATAATTGCCCGCACCGCCGCACAGGGCCATGGATGCCAGAAGCAGGGATTCTCCAATGGTGGAACAGGCCCCATACACACCGAAAACCGGCCGCTCCAGCTCAATAAGTCCAAATGACGTGGCAATAAGCTGCCCCAATAGATCTCCGGCAAAAAGAAAATCCAGTTGTTCTTTGGATAAACCGGCCTTTTTAATCGCTTTCTCTGCCGCCATCAACTGCATGGTACTCTCTGCCTGCTCCCATGTCTCCATGCCAAACTTCGGGTCTTTCTCCACATGGTCAAAATACTGCCCAAGAGGCCCCTGTCCCTCTTTCTCCCCTACAACCGAAGAAGCCGCCAGAATCACCGGCGGCTTCTCAAAAATCATTGAATTATTGCCAACTTTCTGAATCATACATAAGCCTCCACGTAGAATGTGTCTTTTGTATCAGTATGCTTCAAAAAGTAAATATTATTCCTGACAACAAACTCTGCCTGTAATTGTAAAACCTCCGCTGCTGTGGTATGATAATTACATTGAAGCCATCATCGAATTCGATTATTTTTTCAGAAAGGAGCTGGCATGATGCAAACATTCAATATTCCTGTTGGTATTTCTGACTTTTCAGAAATCCGTCAAAACGGATATTACTACGTTGATAAAACCGGCCTGATTGCCGAATTATTAAACAACTCTGCTGCAAAAGTCACTCTCATTACAAGGCCCCGCCGCTTTGGCAAAACCCTTGGCATGAGCATGCTGGCTGCTTTCTTCGATATTCATAAAAACAGTGACACTTTATTTGAAGGACTTGAAATTTCCAAAGATACTGCGTCCTGCCAGAAATGGATGAATCAATATCCCACACTCTTTCTGACTTTCAAAGATGTGGATGGACTGAATTTTGATGACGCATACGGTCAGCTTGCTGCCCAGATTGCTGATTTATACAAAGAACATGCATATTTGCTTGATTGTCCGATTATAGACAGCGATGATAAACAGATTTTTCTTGAATTGAAAGCAGGTACTGCCGGCAAAATTCACCTCAGCCGTTCTCTGGTTCTGCTGATGCGCATGATGAAAACGTATTATCACAAACCGGTTATTCTTTTACTGGACGAATACGATGTTCCACTTGCAAAAGCCAGCAGCCATGGGTATTATACCGAAATGCTCAGCCTGATTAAAACGCTTCTGAGCACCGCACTCAAAGATAACCCCAATCTCTGCTTTTCTGTGATTACCGGTTGCCTCAAAATTGCAAAGGAAAGCATTTTTACAGGCACTAATAATTTTGTATCCGACACCATCAGTCATTCCCGCCTGAATGAATATTTCGGTTTTACTGAAAATGATGTCAATACACTTCTCAAAAAAGCACATGCAGAAATACATGCTTCACAGGTAAAATACTGGTACGACGGGTACCATTTCGGAGATTTTGACGTCTACTGTCCATGGGATGTGATGAATTACCTCCGAGATTTGCAGATAAATCCTCAAGCTCAACCTTCAAGTTATTGGAAAAACACCAGTGATAATGCCATTATCCGTTCTTTTATTGATTATGCAGGCAATACCATCACCAAAAAGCTTGAAAAACTGCTCTCCGGTGAATACATTCTTCAGCACATCGATGAAAATCTTACTTATGATTATCTCCATTCTTCCGAAGATAATCTGTGGAGTATTCTTTACCTGACCGGTTATCTGACCAGAGCCGATAACGTACAGCTTTCCGCCCCTCAGACAGACGGTGTCTATGCGCTGAAAATTCCAAACGCTGAAATTCGTGAAATCTTTGAGACTACCGTTATCAAATGGTTTGACGACAGTGCCCGAACCTGGAACAGACAGGCATTGTTTCAGGCTGTCTGGAATACAGACTGTTCCCGAATCACTGATGAAATGACCAAACTTCTGCGAAAAACCATCAGTTACCATGATTATCTCGAAGATTATTACCACGCTTTTCTGGCAGGTATCTTTGCAGGAGCCGGTTATATCGTTGAATCCAATAAGGAACATGGTGAAGGCCGCAGTGATGTTGTGGTCTATGATACTGAAAACAGCCGCGTTGCCGTCTTCGAAGCAAAGTACTCAAAATCTCTTGAGCAGATGGAATCAGATTGTGACGCTGCTCTGCAGCAGATTGAAGAGAAAATGTATGCCAAAGAATATGAAGATGAGTATGACCAGATTCTATGCTATGGTATTGCCTTTTATAAGAAACGCTGTCTAGTTAAGACTATCTAAAAGCTGCCCCATAATAAGGCTGCATATTTTGAACTTCTGAACGCAAAAACATCCTAAGTAGATTTTATTTATTTGCCTTGTCTACTTAGGATGTTTGTTTATTTTCCATTGATATTCTTATTATATTATATTTTGGCGTTTACTAATGCACAGTGCTTAGAATTTCTGCCGACTTTATTAATGTATCCTTTTGTTCTTCAACATAAGGATGTATTTCTCCCCAGATGTCATACCAATCCAGACAGGTCTTATACCATTTATTTAATATCTCTGCCTCCTGACCCTCAGCATTTACATTATTTTCTTCTGTATATGATATATTTTCCATAGCATCCGTCTCTGCCTGCCCAGATTCCATATATACCTTCACAGAATTATCATCCGATATCTCGTCTTCACCGGTATATACTTGCTCTATCCACTTTTCCCACTCATCCTGCTTCGTTTTCTTCACCGAATGATAATAATTCTCCACTTTCTCAGCCGCATCTGCCATAGCTTCTGCTGCCAATCTTAACTGCCAGTCGAGAAAGGCCTGGTCTGTGGACAGTTCATGTCCAAGCAGTGTAGCGCCCTTCGGCACATTTTTCAAGCCCGCAATGAGGGCCTGGTCCTCGGCGCTCATCTGTCCCAGGACAACGGCGGCGTCTTCTTCTGAAACACCGGCAGCCCGGTATTGATTCATCCGCTCCAGCCGTTCCATATAATGTCTGTAGCCAAATGGGTAATAAGATACCTGACCGTTCTCAAAAATCAGCAGCGCATCCGCCACCTGTTCAATGAAATAACGGTCATGGGAAATAAAGAGCATGGTGCCTTTGTAAACTCTAAAAGCAGATTCCAGGGTTTCTCTGGCCGGAATATCCATATGATTGGTAGGCTCGTCCAGCATCAGGAAGTTCGGCCGTTTTTCAAGAATTTCTGCCAGTACGAGCCGGGCTTTCTCACCGCCGGAAAGGTCGCTGACCGTTTTCTGCACATCAGCCCCTTCAAAAAGCCATGCTGCCAGTTCATTCCTGACATCTTTCTCCGGCATGGCAGGAAAAAGGTCATGAAAATGCTCCAGCACTTTCTTGTCAGATGTCAATGCTGCCGACTGCTGATCGAAATATCCCGGTTCTATATGAAGTCCCAGCTGACATTTACCCTTGACAGGTGCCAGAATTCCCGCTACTGTCTTGAGAAAAGTCGTCTTGCCGGCACCGTTTGGCCCGATAATGCCGATCTTCTGTCCCCGTCGGATGCGCAATGAAAGTTCTGCAATAGCCTTGCCGTCGTAACCAATCTTCAATTCTTCTGCCTCAGCTACCCATTTGCCACCCATCACCGCAGGTACCAGTTCCCCGGTAAAAATATGTTCTGCCAGTGTCGGCGGAGTCGGCAATTTCTCCATGCGCTCTATCAATTTTTTCTTGGATCGAGCAAAGGCTGCCTTTTTCGGTTTGTGCTTGAAACGCTCGATCAGCTGATTCAGCCGTTCCAATTCTGCCTGCTGCTGCTCGTACTGCTTCTTCCAGATGGCCAGATTCTTCAGCTTCTGCTGTCGAAACTGGGTATAATTGCCCACATAGCGTACAAGTTTCTTATCTGTCAGCTCATAGACAATTTCTGCCGTTTCATCAATAAAATATCGATCATGGGAAACCATGACAACCGCGCCCGAATAATTCTGCAGATAATTTTCCAGCCACCGGACACTCTCCATGTCCAGATGATTCGTTGGCTCATCCAACAACAGGATATCCGGTTTTTCCAGGAGCAGCCGTACCATAGCAATCTTTGTCTGTTCTCCTCCGGAAAAATCCGACAAAAGTTTTTCTTTATCTTCTTTTGCAAAGCCAAAGCCAGTAAAAATCCTGTCATATTCCTGCTCGAATTCGAAGCGCTCCCGGTCCCAGGTATCTCTGGAAGGGCACAGCACCATCATCTCTTCCTGCACCGTATGGGCAGTATTCTCAAAGATCTGCTGTCTCAGCATGCCAATAGTCACATTTCTTGCCAGATAAATGCCCTCACCCTGCCTGCGGTCATCTCTTTCCAGAAACAGCTCCCCGGCAATCAGCCGCAAAAACGTTGTTTTTCCGGAACCGTTAGGACCGGTAATGGCAATGCGTTCCCGCCCCTTGATCTCAAAATCAAAATGCTCCAGGAGATTTTCACCGCCAATGGCCAGTGTGCCGTCCGTAATCCGATACAGCATCTTAAATCTCCACTGTACCTTGCAGGTAATTGATAAACTGCTGTGCCGTACGTCCGGAAATACCGCCGTGACGCATCTCCCACTTATTTGCCTCAGCACAGAGTTCTTCATCTGTCATGGTCAGACCCACGCGGCGTGCCAGTTCAATGACGATTTCATTGAATTCTTTCTTAGATGGCTTGGAGTAGCTAATCTGAACACCAAAACGATTAACAAGAGACAATTTTTCTTCCATTGTGTCTGAACGATGAAGATCGTTCTCGTACTCCATATCATTCCTGTCATTCCATGTCTCTTTGATCAGATGACGTCTGTTGGATGTGGCATAAATCAGGATATTCTCAGGTTTTGTCTCAACACCGCCTTCAATAACTGCTTTCAGGAACTTGTATTCAATTTCATGCTCTTCAAAAGAAAGGTCATCCATATAAATAATAAAGCGATAATTGCGGTTTTTAATCTGTGCAATAACGTTGGACAGGTCTCTGAACTGATGCTTATAAATCTCAATCATTCGCAGACCCTGGTCATAATAAGCATTGACAATAGCCTTGATGCTTGTGGATTTACCTGTACCGCTGTCGCCGAAGAGCAGCACATTGTTGGCTTTTCTGCCCTGAACAAAGGCTTCTGTATTATCCACCAGCTTCTTCTTCTGGATTTCATAACCTACCAGGTCATCTAACATCACCATATCCATATTGTTGATCGGACAGAATTCCACATGATTCTCTGTTCTTGACGCAATACGGAATGCCTTATTCAGACCGAACATACCCACACCGTAAGCTTTGTAGAAATCCGTCACCACGTCAAAAAATTCATCCTCATTCGCTGTTTTCTCCAGCCGTTCACTGAGGGCCTGGACCTTCTCACTAACATTCTTATTGTACATCAATTCTTTCTTACCAATAGCCTTGTACTGCGAGAGCCTTGTAAAGCAATCAATGCCCAGACGTTCTTCAATTTCAGAAAAATCAAAGTCAAACAAAGCCTTAAATGCCTTAAAATCACCTTTGGCAAAGAAGTTGACACTGCCGTCGTTGGCCCCGACTTTCTCACAGGTTAAACTGAAAGGATTCTCATCTGTGATCAGCAGATAAGTCAGATAATTGTGCCAGAGATTCTTATCGAAACCATAATCGGTGGCCACCTGAAGCAGATGTTTCACCTGGGTAAAAATGCGTGTCACCAGTTCATCCCTTGACTGGGTATCCTGATCCATCTGTTTGAAAATATCGCTTAACTGCATTAAAATGCTGTCCTTCGGCATATCGCCGTACATTAACAGCTTTGATACGATTTTATACATTCTTCAGTCCTCCATTTATCTTTGCTATGTCCTGCATCCATGATATATTTTCTTAACATCATTTTTTACAAATGTGTTTATTTATCCGATTATACTCCTATTTCCTATAGTAATTCAAGTCTATCTCTGTTATTTCGACAAATTACAATTCAAAACGCACAAAATTTTCCTGTAACTTCAAACCATCGTGTATTTTTCTCGGTTTAAAGCGTGAACCCTTAAAGTATCTGTGTTATAATGATGTTACGTTGATTTTTACAATATTTGTATAAAAGATAAATTCAACAAAACGGAGGTTTGACCCATGAATCATGAACAGATGCAGATGGAGTTTGTCCGCAAACTCCCAATCCCACAGGAAATTAAGAAACAATTCCCGATTTCTGAAAAAATCGCCCAACATAAAGCCGAACGCGACGAAGCCATTCGCCGTGTTTTTACAGGCGAATCCGACAAGTTTCTCTTAATTATCGGCCCATGCTCCGCAGACAGTGAAGAACCTGTTATGGAATACATTCACCGACTGGCAAGGGTTCAGGAGAAAGTTGCTGACAAAATCATTATGATACCGCGTATCTATACCAATAAGCCCCGGACAACAGGCAAAGGCTACAAGGGCATGCTCCATCAGCCGGACCCCGAGAAACAGCCGGATCTTCTGGAAGGCCTGATCGCCATCCGCAAGCTCCACGCAAGAGCCATCGAAGAAACTGGGCTTACCTGTGCCGATGAAATGCTCTATCCTGAGAATCACCGCTACCTCTCTGACCTGCTCAGTTATGTAGCTGTAGGCGCCCGCTCCGTAGAAGACCAGATTCACCGTCTCACAGGCAGTGGTGTCGGCATCCCATGCGGTATGAAGAACCCAATGAGCGGCGATATCTCCGTCATGCTTAATTCCATTGAGGCTGCCCAGAGCCCGCAGATGTTTGTCTACAGGGGCTGGGAAGTCAAAACACCCGGCAATCCACTGGCCCATGCTATTCTCCGCGGTGCTGTCAATGAACACGGCAACAATATCCCGAACTACCATTTTGAGAATCTCAGCCGTCTCTACGACAGCTATGCTGAAAAAGGCCTTGAGAATATGGCCTGCATCATTGACACCAACCACTCCAACTCCAGCAAGCAGTACATGGCACAGATTCGTATCGCCAACGAAGTCATGCACAGCCGCCGTCACTCCGATGACATCAAAAAGCTTGTCAAGGGCTTCATGATTGAGAGCTATCTGGAAGACGGCAGTCAGAAGATCGGCGAAGGCGTATTCGGCAAATCCATTACTGACCCTTGCCTTGGCTGGGAAAAAACGGAGGCGCTGATTTACAGTATTGCGGAGCAGTTGTAAAATATAGGGCGGCTGCCCTAGTCATAGAACGAAATTAAAAATGCCTCTTCTACACAGGCACGTTCGCACTACCTAACGCTGTCAGCGGTACATAAGGTGCTAAAAAACAGCACCTAAGTACCGGACGCGTTAGAAGCACCTGTGTAGAAGAGGCATTTTTAATTTCTTCTCTTTTGTGTATTGAGGCAGCCGCGTGATGGTCATTTTCAATCAACAGTTATGCTCCTCAATGATGTAAATCAACTTTTAGATAAAATAAATTTCTTGGCTCACAAATGTGCAGCAAATTCTTCACCGCAGTCCTCTACCATTCGAGTAATGCACCGCACAGGCGTCCGATATGGAAGCATTTCTGGTGTCTGAACATGATAGACAGGCGTTGGAGATTAAGGTCGGAGTGTTCGACTTCCCGAGCGTAACTATGAGCGGCATCAGCGATTGCCTCAAAGGAAAGCTGACCTTTTTCTGCTGCTTTGGCGCAGACCATGTCTTCGATGAGCATGGTGCTGATGACGGCCAGTTTGACTTTTGAATACGGCATTCCATCATAGACAGCGCCCGCAAAATATACATAAATGAAGTAACTGAGCAGCTGTTCTGCTATTTTGTCCGGCATCCGGTACTGGTGCAGTGCTTCATATTGTTTCCTGCCGCCGCCAAATAAAACCTTCTCATAATGTCTGACTTTCTTCGGCCAGTCTGCTGACAGGACTTCCAGTTTGTGCAGACAGGCAAACATCTCTTTCATGACATGGTAACGACTGCCGGGCTTTTCCCATCTTTCTTTCAGATAAGCACACATCCTGTCTGCCGCCCCTTCTGAAAGATAATGGTCATATATATTCTCCAGTCCAAACAACTGCCCCGCATTGATATTTCTCTGCAAATGATGGCCCATGGACAGCATCTGTATCATTCGCACTGCCATCGGTACGTTTTCATTTTCTATCAGTTTCCAGAAAGCATCCCGGCCGTCTAAAAGCTGTGAAAAAAGCAGTTCATCAAAATCCCCATAGTCTTCTGAATGCCCTTTTTTCTCATCATAAATGAGATTCAGTCTGTCCTGTGACAAAATCATCCGCGCTGCCTCCGGGCATGACAGAGACAATGACAATTCCCTGACATTTTCATATTCTTCTTCATGCCTCGGATACTGTCTACATGTTTTACAAAACAGTTTTTCCCCGGCTTCCGTATAAATATCGCAGAGATTTTCCTCATTTAGGAAAGCACATTTTCTGTCATACTGCTTAAAACTTTTTCTCTTAAAATTAATTGAATTGCGCAGACGATTACCGAAACCACCGGGATATTTCTTATACTTTTCAAGGGTTTTGTCATCAATGACAATCTCCCATCCCGCACAGCACGTATCCGGACATTCTCCGCCGATACATGTAAACTGCCGGTAATAATCCGGATATACATACTCCATTGTCGTCACTCCCTGTTGTCTTTTTATTATTTATTCATTTCGGCCACATTCTATTAAACACAGGATTTCATATCATTTGCTTCAATTCTATATGTTCCTGCCACTACCCAATTCTTATATCGTACATCCATCCACACTGCAAACAGTCAGCCGATCACCATCCACCTTAAACTGCACATTTCGCCCGGCAAAATTAACGCCATACACTCGCTCCGGATCATTCTGATAAGCCGGTCTCGGATCCTGGGCCAGTACCCCCAGCAGTGCTTCTCGTTTATCCGACGGAAAAAGCATCAGAAATTCCGAAGCACATGACACTTTCAGCCTGTAATCCTTAAACTGTCCGCTGAAGCCGCCAAGTGCCTCCGGATGGCAGTCCACATGAGGCAGATAGGGTTTAATATCATAAATTGGCGTGCCGTTCATCATGTCAATACCCGAAACGATGATCACAGGTCCTTCATCTGTCTGAAGCTGAATGTCCTCTATTTTCACAGAAGACATGCCTACCGGATTCGGTCGGAAAGGAGAACGTGTGGCAAAAACACCCGCTTTTTTGTTGCCGCCCAGCCTTGGCGGACGCACCGTCGATGACCATTTATTCCTGGGTGATTCCGAAAATCCCCACAAAAGCCACAGCCACGAATAACCCTCTATCCCGGAGAGTGCCTCCGGCACACGATATTCCGGCTCAAATATTATCTTCCCGGTCAATTCAGGAACCAGTCCACTCTGCCTCGGCACACCAAACTTCTCGCCAAAATCCGTATAAATTCTGGCTATAACTTTTAATGTTAAATTGTCCATTTAGATTTTGCTCCTGCTTCTCATACCCTTCAGAACCTGGCTAATCGCACTGCCCTTTAATGGCTTGTACGGACGTCCCTGCAGCAGAAGCTGCTTAACCTGAATATCCCGGAGATTTTTGACATCTTTCTCATAAGGATTCTCTGATAAAATAACCATATCTGCGATTTTACCGGTTTCCAGGCTGCCTCGTTCTTTTTCATCGAAGGTTGTATAATAACCGTTATACGTGCACATTTTAAGTGCCTCCTGTACAGTCAGGGATTCTTCCGGGACACTATGATTGCAGGCACGATACATCCATTCAATCGGATCCGGGTCGGTACACGGTCCATCCGAACCGGCACTCATCATGATGCCATGTTCCGTAAATGTCCGCAGCGGATTCAGCCGCTGACTTCTCTCGCCAAGAATATCTTCCAGGTATTCATCCGGTTCCTGAGGCCAATCAATAAATGCGCTCTGTACCGGCAACAAAATATGATATTTCTCACAGATATCGATGCCTTCTTTCGTCGGCAGGCAGGCATGGATAATGGCATGTCTGTGATCTTCCCGCGGATAATCATCCAAAGCCGCTTTCAAAGCTCTGGTGGCCTGATCAAAAGCCGCATCACCGATGGCATGCATCTCTATCTGCAGTCCGGCACGATTGGCCTTTTTGCAGAATTCTGCCACCTGCGCATCACTGTAGTACAAAACACCTTTGCTGTCGCTGTTCTCATAAGGCACACGAAGCGCTGCATCCTTTGAACCAAAGCAGCCGTCTAACGCAGTGGCAAAACATCCGCCCACTCTCGGCAGATGCCGTTTCTGTACTTTCTTCACATCCATGGTCTGGAAAAAGACACGCATCTGCATACCGTTATTCAGCCCACGTCCAAACCATCTCTCCAAATCCACATCCAGATCTCTGACAAACCCCACCCCACTTACCGTGTGGATCATTCCGATCCCCTTGGAGGCCATATAATCAATGGCTTTCTGCATATTCTTTAACAACTGTGGTACTGAAATCGAATTCGTCACATAATCCGAAATGGCAAAAAAGGCTTCCTGATTCATTTCCCCTGTATCCGCATGGCAGCCACGAAGCCCCGACACTTTATCCTTCACCTGCTCATAGAGTTTCGTATTCACAACGCAGGCATGTCCATCATATTTTCCCATGAAAACCGGTTTATCCGGACAGACCCGGTCCAGCTCATTTCGGTTGACAAGCCTTCTTTCCTTAACCGAATAGGGTGATGCACCAAAACCGATCAGCATCTTCTGGTCACTTTTCTTTGCAAAATCAGACAGCATCGAAAGAATCTCTTCATTACTGGCAGCATTCATGACATTCAATCCTGCATGAAATGTGGAAAAACTCGCAAAGTGAATATGGCTGTCCGTGAAGGCCGGAATCAATGCTTTCTTTCCAAGCCGCTCATGACGAACAGAGATATATCTTTCCGGCAATTCATCTCCTACATATAAAATTCTGCCGCCGTCTTCTACAAGATAACGTGCTACCTGATCATTGGCATCGCACGTCAGAATCGCACCTTCATAAACCTTCATATGAATCCCTCCTGTTCGTAATCATTACTGCTTTTATTTTAGCACGACAAAAGATGCCTGACAACATTCTGTCATCAGACATCTTTTGAAACATTCACATTTTAATTATTCGCTTGTTTATTCAATTCAAATACACCTAAAATCAGGCCTCTAAACACTTCTTATAATCCCATCTGAGCAAGAACAATGAAAAGACCACATGTGATAAATGGGATAATAATCTGTGTAATCGCAATATCAAAGTAGGCTTCCTTATGTGTCAGCTTGCAGATACCAAGCAATGTAATCTGAGCACCCTGGTGAGGCAGAGTATCCAGTGTACCTGCTGCAATTGTAGCGATACGATGAATGTAAGGTAATTTTGCACCAAGTGCAAGATATGTATCTGTCAGTGCGTTAAACGCAACACCCATACCACCTGAAGCAGAACCGCAGGCACCGGCACAGATAGCAACTGTAATCATAACGAATACAAGTGGAGGCATTGACATACCCTTTAATGCTGTAACAAGATCTGCAAATCCCTGTGTATTCTTAACAACACCACCGAAACCAACAACGATGGCTGTATTCAGAATGGCAACACCGGAGTCTGCTGCACCTTTATTGAAAACTTTCACCCACTGTTCAATACCGCCCTTGACGAATTTGAACATCAGAATAGCTGCTAATGCAACCCCTGCAAATACAGATGGCACAACATCAAGATGAAAGCCATTAAACAGAACAAGAATCAGAATAATAGGAATGAATGCGATTACCCAGTGCGGCAAATCTTCACGTCCCTGAATGTTCAAATCTTCTGCTGACAGCTGTGTCTTTAATCTTGCATCATCAAAATAATAACCGTTCTTTGTGAACTTGCGGGCACGATACTCAAGCCATACAAAGATTAACAGGAATTCAATAATGGATACAATCAGAGATGGTACAAATGCAGCTGTTGATAAAGTACCAAGACTCTTGATCGCAATAACATTCTGAATGGACGGAGAACCCGGTGCTGACATGGACCATGTCCAGCAGCCTGCTGAAATTGCAGCCGGAATCAGTCGTCTTGTCAGATTGGATTCCTTGAAAAGGTTCAGTGCAATCGGATAAATAACGAAGAATACAACGAAACCGCTGACACCACCAAAAGTAAGAATACCTGTGATACACATGATAATAGGAGCTACAAACTTACCATGACATAAGCCGCCGATAAATCGTGCAATAGATTCTGCAGCACCTGTAAACTGGTAAACCGCACCAAACAATGCACCGACAAAGAATGTCAGGAAATACTTAGAAACGTAATCTGCTGCCGCCGGCATGAACATATCCTGCAAGCCTTCCATAATCGGAATACCTGAACAGATTAATACGAAAATCGTCACTACCGGCGCAAGAATCAATGCACTTAACTGCTTAAACGCCAGCAATGCAAAGAGAATAATGGCAATTAATAACACAAGAATACCAAAATTCATAATAGCAATCCCCCTTTTATTTGTCTGATTGTGATCATCCACTCTCTTTTGAATAACCACTTTCCTTATCTCACATAATGCCTGCCCTTCACCTGTGAAATAATTTCTTATACCAACTATTAAGCAAATAATATGCCAACTTTTTAACATGCTGTAAAATGGGGATTTTCAGCTATTTTATCGCTTGTTTTTCTTGTATTTATGTGTTTTTATTTCTAATATCGTGTCATTTTTGACACATAATTTATTTTCAGTTTCTTATGTGTACTGATTTTTTTCTCATACACACATCATTTTTGAATTTTTACCGATTCTTTACCGTCTGTAATTGCTTCCTTCTGACAAGAATATAACAAAGAATATGAACACCACCGGTAATAATCCAGGTAATTGGATAGGAAATATACAGCATCCAAAGACTTCTGTGAATCTGAAACGCAGTAAAAATCCACACAATCCGCAGGCCGCAGGCACCGATCAGAGAAACAATCATTGGCATCAGCGAATAACCGACACCGCGGAGTGCACCCACCATTGTATCCATAATGCCGCATAAAAAGTAAGCCGTACAGATTACAGCCATTCGGTCCTTTCCAAACTGAATCACATTGGGATCCGATGAATAAATAGACAGCAGTGTGTCTCCGGCAAGCCATGCGCCCACACCGAAAATAAGACCTACAGATATCACCAGTCCCTGACATATAAACAGCACCTTGTGAATTCGTTTTTCCTCGCCAGCGCCATAATTCTGGCTTGTAAAACTCATAGCGGTCTGCTGAAAAGTATTCATGGATATATAAATAAAGTTTTCGATATTCATAGAGGCGGTATTGCCTGCCATGGCCGTGGAACCAAAGGAATTAATGGATGACTGGATCAATACATTGAACAGTGAAAAAACGACACCCTGCATCCCCGCCGGAAGGCCGATCTGCATGATCTGACGCAATTTACCTTTAACAATTCCCAGCTGATGCAGATCCAGATGGCAGCACCCCTGGCTTCTCATCAGGCAGCGAATGATCAATGCCGCAGAGATATACTCCGCAATCACCGTTGCCAGTCCGACACCTGCTACACCCAGATGGCAAACAATAACAAAAAACAGATTAAAGCAAACATTAATAATCCCTGCCGTCACCAGATAGAACAACGGCCTTTTCGTATCTCCCACTGCACGAAGGATAGAACTGCCGAAATTATACAGCAGTGTCGCCGGCATGGCCAGAAAGTAAATCTTCAGATATAAACTGGACTGATCCAGAACATCATCCGGTGACCCCATCCAGATCAGAAGTGTTCTTGTCACAGTCACGCCAAGAATCAACAGAAAAATACCACTAATCATACTCAGAGTAATAGCTGTATGTACCGTTTCATTCACTTCATCATCTCTTCCGGCACCATGAAAACGGGCCACAAGAACATTGGCACCCACAGAAAATCCGATAAAAAGATTAATCAGCAGGTTGATCAATGAACTGGTGGATCCCACTGCAGCCAATGCCGTACTGCCGACAAATCGGCCAATCACAATAATATCTGCTGCATTAAACAGCAGTTGTAAAATGCCGGACAACATCAATGGAATTGAAAAGCGGATAATCTTTCCAAACAGCGGTCCGTGACACATATCAATTTCATAAGACTGACTCATTTATTCACACTCCTCGTATTATATAGTAGTAGTGTTTAGAGACCCTCTCCAAGGTCTTTATTAC
>ERZ857750.208-NODE-208-length-86488-cov-16.788599_pt1 | contig 86488 bp, 109 predicted proteins | sample MGYA00519915_ERZ857750 | MGnify/ENA primary metagenome ERZ857750 (study PRJEB31778, sample SAMEA3449358) | human gut metagenome | biome: human gut; feature: human-associated habitat; material: faeces | place: United Kingdom | collected 2010/2012 ...
TACTCTTTGTTCACCAATAGCTGGTATTTTAAAAGAAGCTACACTCTTATCTACTTCTCTACCCTCGATGTATTTATACTTATAACCTGTAACTGTAAAACCAGAAGAACCCTCTAATCCTGTATTACCTAAGTTTACATTAACCTGAGGTTCTATAGTATAAGAATAGGTTACTTTACCAGCTGCCTGAGTTACAATTACGGTTTTAGTTAGACCACCAACTTGCTTGATAGTTAAAGTTCCACTGAGAAGCTGTTCCGTATGATTCTTAGAAGTAATGGATACCTCTAGAGTCTTTTCTTCATTATCAGTAAATCTTAGTCCAGCAGTAAATGGAGGTTCCTCTAGGAATTCTGCTGTAACTTCTACATTTTCCCAATCTCCTTGGGGTGTACCATTAATCATTTCCCTACGTTGAGAAGTGATTGCCAAAGTATCAGAGCCACCCTTACCCAATATGTTTATGGCTTCCTTATCTACTTCTAATTTGTATTCGTAGTTAAGGCTGCCTTTCTTTTGAATAAGATTTACAGTCTTAGGTACTCCATTAACTGTAATGGTAAGGATGGCTTTTTTATCTGCTTCTGTATCATTCACTTTTAACGGATGTACCATTACGAGTGCAGGACCAGTACCAGATGTTTTATCTGCTTCAAAATCTGCCATTACTTTGTATATTTTCTAAGTTCTTTTCTTAATTGATTTCGTATCTCTTTCTCTAAAACTACGTTTCCACCTGCTGCCTCGAAAGCAGGTTTCCATAAAGGACGAGGTGGAAGATTACCATCTCTACTACCATACTCCAACATGATAGCAATTTGGTTAAGTGTTTTTCGAGAAGTTCTACCAGAGTATGTTATCTTCCTTAATCCTGGAGGAAGACCAACAAAGGTTCTGTCTTTCTGAGTTACCATAGTAACTGACTTTGCATATTGACCAGTAAGGTTTAATAGGGTATGTGCTCCATACTTCTTAAGTGTAGCAATTGAATGTTTTGGCCAAGATACTTTGGAACCAGGTGGAGGTAGACCCTTATTTAAACTACGCCTTACTATACGAAGAAGTTGATTGCCAAACTTTCTAGTACCTAACTCGTATCCGAGCTTCATGATACTTGGAGTCTTGGCAATCAACCTCTCAGCCTGACGTTGTTTAACAGGGTCTACATAAATCTGAATATCACATAGATTATTCGGGAGGTTTATGTTAACCTTTCTGCTTGCCATCTTTATTCTTATTTAATCCCAACTCACTGGCAATTTTCATAAGAATATCCTGTTGCATGGATAACTTCTCTGCTACCTCAGATTTAAAAGCCTCGAACTCTTCTTGCTTGTAAGCCTGAGCTGGTTGTTGCTGAGGAGTTAACATGCCTTCAATGGTATGGTAGATGTTATCACATTCAGTAACTACTGCCTCATATTTCTCTCGGTTATTGAGGATATTTACAGCAATAGTCCTTTGGATATTTACTTCGTTTACGATATTGCGTAAGTCGGTAGTGTAATAAATATTATTATGAATACCTTCTGCAGCATCTGTAGGAAGGTATATTGTCAAAGAGGATACAGAATCTTGAATAACGATTTCTGTATTTGCGGCAAAGCTTCCATCTGGGCCAGTGGCTCTAGGTTTGCTTTCACCTACTTTTAATACTTGGGCCTTATCAAAGATTGGATACCCAAAACGTCTGTCTCTCTCTAAGGTGTATATAGTATCACCTTTCTGCAATTTAGAAAAAATCAAATCTTCCATGTTCATCTTTTATTAATTAAGTTTAAACCAAATGATACTGCACCTGGATTCCTTTGCATAAAGTCTACCAGGTTTAAGAATTGATAGTATCCAAATTGGTCAATGAGTGACTGTGCTTTATTTGCTACTTCCTTTGCTATCTCTGCATTGGGAGCAGGCAATGTAAGTTGAATAGTAAAATCTTTTAGTTGATTTCCATTGGTTGGTTCTTTCTTAATCTCTTCACTTTCCCTATCGTTTTATCTTTAGGTGGGTATAAACGAAAAAAGGAGTACACCTATGTAAGATGCACTCCTTCCTAATCTGGCTTACGTAATGACGACGGTCTCATTATTAAGCCGGGGTTGTGGATGTAGTCTTAAGAGCTGCAACTACTGACTGTATAATGTTCTGGTCTCTCTGAGCATCTACTACTCGGTTGAGACGGGCAATTTCCTGGTCTTTAGCAGTGTTCTCGATAAGACACTTGATTTCCTGAGTTACTCCTCTAGCAGCATCAGAAATATCTTTATAGATACCTGCCTTTGCTTCCTGAACAGTAGACTCTACTTTCTGAATGTCAGCTTTAATGTCATTGATTTTGTCCCATACAGACACTGCAGCAGCACCAAAGCCACCACCTACCAATGCACCACCGACTGCACCCCAACCGGAGCCCCAGCCTGAATTGCGTCCATTACAACAGCAACCATCATTACAACCGCGGTCAGCGACGATTACGCCATCACCACCAGATTTAACTTCTACCCCATAATTTTTGAGTTTCAAGTTGTTAAACATAAAGTTAATTTTTAAAGTTATTCGTATATGGCCATATACATTAATAATGCTATAGTATCGTATTATTACTAATACAGAGACTTACCCGTAGATTACTTCAAAGTAGATAGTCGGATGGTCAGAATTTTTTGGAGTAAGTGTAACTGTTGCAATTGTAGTTCCATTACTAGAATAAGAATTTCTTAAACTTACTTTTAACTTTATACCTCCACCATAATCTCCAGCTTCTGAAAGTATTGAAGGAGTTATAAAAAAATAACTGTTCATACCGGGAGAATATTCAGTATCTATTTGATAATCCTGTTGAGAATAACCTACTGACAACCCCTTATTGGTTTCTGTGGGACTACTACTATCAAAATCCTCAATGGTTCTTGCTTGAAGATTACTTAGTCTAGCTTTCATAGGTTTACCAGTTTGAGGCTTTCCAGTAATCATGCAATTTATTACTCCAGTAGCAGGTAAGTTACACCAAACTCCGGTATATCCTCCAGGAGTCATATCTCCTATGTCAGTAGTATCTGAAGAATCTGGGCTATACCATTGGTAAATAAGGGGGATTTGATTACTATCACCGTAAGAGTAATAGTTACCCAACTCTGCATGAAACTCTTGTTTAATAGTTACAGGTTTAGTCTGAGTTACGTATAGGTATAACCTTTTATTTGATGGATTACCTGGTTGAGTAAAGGTCCTGGTAGCCAGCCTATCATAATCTTCCTTATTCTCATCTACCAAATAAGCGTAGTCATACTCGTTTTTGGCAGTTTGACCGTTTTCTACTAACCTACCCCAACTTACTGGAGTTGCAGTATCTTCGTCTTCATTAGGTTTTATATACTCTGTATAGGCAACCTGGGATTGATTGATAGCAAGTAAGTACTCACATTTAGAAATTATGGTTATAGGAGAAATGCTACCTGCACTAGAATCATGACTTACATTCTTTATAGTTACACTTTCAACTTGGTCATACCATTGGAAGGTCCACCTCTTTACAGTTGCTACGGGTTTATGAGTAAGGTACAGATAAGCAGATTTACTTGGGTAATCGGCTATCCTATATTGTACTGTACCCTTTAAATCGAATACCGAACCATTGATAGACTTAGGATATGCCCTTACGGTAGTCATAGTTGGGTCATATGATAACGGTGTATTTGTAACTGTAAAGGAATCTATACCAACTCCACTAAAAATAATTTCGTATTCTGCAGCTTCCTCAGTATCAGATTCTATACCATTAATTACTAGTTTTCTCCAACATTTTAAATCTACAGATTGACCATGACTAGAACCAAACTGAGTATATTCCCAATTCAGGGCATATCCACCTACATCGGGATTACCGTTAAAACCAATATAATAATTATAGGATACAGTTGCAGCTGATTGGTTGATATCTACTTGGTCAAGATTACTTGTACCTACTTGTCTAATTGTTACAGTAGCACTTCTAATTGAAGATACTTTATTCTCTAAGCAAGTTACGAATAACTCAGCTTGAGTCTGGTCATTACTGTTTTTGGTAACTTCTAACCAAGATTCTTCGATTGGGTCAATGGTTACTTCTACAAATTCTTTAGTTGAAGTTTGTGTACCATTGATTACCTTTGTTCTGTAAGAATTAACTACAATAGTATTGGGGTCTATCATCTTAGCTGGTACATTCAGTACCTTGGATGAAGGCTGAAATATACTAAAGGTATAATTCCAAGTAATACTTGCAGCTAACTGATTAAGGTTCAGGGTAAGCTGTTTACCAGAACCACCCTGTTGTAATACTACTGTACCTCTTCGTATACTGGCTTCGGTATTTTCATATACTGGTATAGTAATATCATAATCTGCTCCTGAACCAGTAGTACTTGATACTTTAGCAGATAAAGTACCAGTCCAATTAGGTTTACTTATTACTGAAGTTTCTACCAAATTATAGGAAGACTCTTCTACTCCATTCACAACTTTATGTCTTCTAGATTTAATTACTGCCTTAGGAGTTGCTCCTGCAGCAGCTACAGAGGGAAAGTCCGTAGTTACTCCAAAGTAATAATTATAACTAACACTAGCACCTGCTTGAGTAGTTGCCATATCTAATTCCTTGCTACCATAGGTTAAAGTAAGACTTGCTCTACGAGAAGATTCAGAAGTATTCTCCGATAGAGTAATTCCTATATTATAACCATCTCCGGAAGCTTTGGTAATTTCTACATTAGTAATGTACGAAGATTTGGATTTTAGAGTTGGTGTAACATTATGCCAAGTAGAATCCTTACCATTAATTACATCATAATACCCTGACTTAACTATACCAAAAATACTTCCTCCTACAGCAGGTGAATCACCAAAATTGTCTATTACCTCAAGTACGCTCCTTGTAGATACAGTACCTGCTGCCTGATTACAAGTAATAGTTACAGTTTTACCTGAACCTACTTGTTCGTATACTACAGTACCAGTTCTTGCTTGGGTTGTGGTATTCTCTTTCATGGTAATAGCCACAGCAGCAGTAGCACTTTGTATTTCAGCAGAAGTAGATTTAACTTGGATATTAACACCTTCATGTGAACCTTCTACTAAAGAACCATTAATATATTTTTCACGATAACTACTAATTGTCCCAGATTTAGTTGTACCAAGGGCATCAAAGTTTAACGTTGGAGTAGAAGTAGTTAATGTATATCTCCATTCTACTAAGTATGCACTTTGAGTTACCGTAACTTCTTTATATACAGTATCCATGGTTGCCCTTACTACAACGCTTCTTTGATTGGCAGTTGTGTTTTCTGCAACAGTCAAAGTAGTACCCGATAAACTGAATCCAGTACTAGCAGTAGGTATACTAAGAGTAGGAGTACCTGTAGCATCAGATGCTGCACTAGTTGCACCTGAAGACCAATGGTTAGTTCTACTTGCCCTTGCACTTGCAGAGATTTGTGATGTACCACCTTGCTCAGTAAATGTACTTGGGTTTGCCGAAATAGAAACTACCCATGCACCCTGAGTTACATTGGTTATCCTATTCTCTGCTTGGTATACATCGATTGAGGCACTACCAGATTTACCCTTAAGAGTAACGGTTAATGTACGGCTTCCCAATTTAGTTCTTGCCTTTGCAGTCGTGCCCAGATTAGAACCCGATATGTTTTCGGACCATACTACTGAAGCTCCAGAACTTATAGTACCACCATCATCGGTTTTACCATTCCATCCCCAAAGTTGAGAATAAGTATGAGTAGGTGTAACTGCAGTCCCTCCTGATGCAGGGATATCTGCAATGCTTCCTAAATATACAGTAGGTGTACCATAAGTTTTTACACCAGCTGCCTGAGACAAAACTGGTGTTAGTTTCTTACCGGATTCTGCCTGAGTAAGAGTATCAGTATAAGAACGAGAACTTTCAGACTTATTTTCTAAAGCTTCGTAATACCCACTCTCTACTGAAAGCCATGATGGTAAACTAGGCCTTGAATAATCAACATTTACTGGACTACCCACAATTTTACCATTTATATACTTTTGCTTATTCGAAGTAATAGTTAATTCTATAGGTGTACCTTTACCACCTATAGCATTAAATACTAATGAATTATTCTTACTTGTAAAAGTATATTCCCAAGTTTCAACTCCTGCATCCTGAGTAAATTGAACTGTTATCTGTTTACCCGATTCATTCTGAGTAAAGGTTATATTAGCTGACCTTTCAACTAATCCAGTATTTTCTTTAGCTTCATATTGAGGTACAGTTTGATTATAAGATACCCAATCAGGATAAGCCGTCTGTGTAGAACCTACTTCAGTATAACTACCAGATATTACTCCATCTACATATTTCTGTTTTCTAGAAACTAAACCAAACCATGGATTTGGAGAAGGAGCTCCTCCACTAGCAGGAAAACTTAAAGTAGTTCTATCTACAGTAAATGTATACTTATAAGTTACCTTATGAATATCGCTGAGCTGTACGGTTTCATTGTTTCCATAGGAACTGGCATTGGATATTTCCAAGCCAACGTAATTTTCTCCCGTTCCTGTAGGAGAGAGTGCCAACAATTCAGCCTTGGTAGGGCATTCGTTTGAATCCTTACCAAGGCCTACTTTAGTTTTGACAGCACTCCATGTTGCTATCTCACCCATATTAATCTAAGTTTGTGAACAAAAGTTTTTCTCTTAACTCATCAATCTCGGCTTTCAGAAGTTTGATACCTTCGATTGCCAATACTGACATCTTAGAATAATCTACCTCTTTAACCAGGATATAGGTTTCTCCATCTTTTTCTACCTTTTCGAAGGCTTCTGGATTAGGAACTGTTTCAGGTTTAACCGTATTCTCAGAGACTAATTCTGGGAAATGTTTTTCGATTGTCTGAGCAATTGTACCTATATCATGATTACCTCGAATCATAAATGAATCCGTTGGAATAGAGCAGATTTCATCAAGAGTATGTTCCAAAGGTTTAATGAAAGTCTTAAGTCTTTCGTCAGATTCTTTCCATAAACCAGAAGGAGCAGATACCCTCTTAAAGATAATCTCAGCAGTAGTACCCAATCCCAATTGGTCTCTTGTTACTCCATGAGGGTTACTCTTATTTTGCATGTGAGTAGTAAGATGGGTTTGAGCGTTGGTACCTGCAGCCTTGGCATCTGCAATAGCCGTAGCTTGAGCAGTAGATACTGGTTTATCTGCATCTGATGTATTGTTAACATTACCCAATCCCACTTGAGCTTTAGTTACTCCATGAGGATTAGATTTATTACCAATATGGGAATCTACTTTGGCATTCACAGTAGTATCTGCTTGAGCTCTTGTTGCAGCTTCATCTGAAATTAACTTCTCTACTCTTGTAATCTCACCTTTTCTGTCATTGACTTCTTTAGTGATATTATTCTGGAGAGTAGTATCTGCACCTCTTAAGTCTTCAGCAACTAATTCAAATGCAGCTTCAAGGTCAGTTCTTACTTGAGTATCTGCAGCTTTTCTGTCGGATACCTCTTTATTGATAGCAGTAGTGAGTTCTGTTTTAGCAGCAGCTATTGCAGAATTTCTATCTACTACCTCTTGAGCAATATCATCAGCCAATTTTCCTTGCAAAGCATTAATAGCCTCAGTTCTTGCTGTAACCTCATCTGAGATTTGTTTTGGTAAAGTAGTATCAAGCTTAACCTTATCTGCAGCAGCCATAACACCAGCTTTAGCAGATGATGCAGTAGGAATTTGTAATCCTTGGATACCAATACCATCTGCCCTTTCATAATTTATGGCAGCTTTAGAGGCATCTGTAACAATTGAGATTAATCGTATAGGATTAAAAGCCATAAGACCATTAAGATTGTCTGTAGTAGTCTTACCCTTAGCTCCATCATAAGCAGTACCAGATATCTCACCAATGATTAAACCTCCAGAAGTAATTGGTACCCAAGTAGTACCTGACCAACGGAATTGATATCCTGGATGTCCTTCAGTTATATCATTGTAAGATTTACCAGCTTCTCCAGTTACTGGATTAGCATGAGCAGCATCAGAATACAATTTGATATTAGATATCTGGTTAGTTGGTGATACATCGTAGGTTGCATATACATCAATTACGTCATCTACATAAGAAGGTAATTGAGCTGCGGGTACCTTACCGTCTGAACCCAAAGAAGCTAGACCATTGGCCTGACCCTTGGTTGCCTTAAAAGTATCAAGGTCATCCCGAACTTCCTGAATACTATCAGTTAGTTCAGTTTTCAATGCAGTATCAGCTGTGGTTCTGTCTTGGATTTCTTTATCAATCTTTGCACCCAATGCAGTATCAGCTGAACCTCTATCGGTTATCTCTTTATCTACTTTTGAGCTCAATGTGTCCAGCTGAGTTTTCAGAGAATCATTGCCCTCAACTCTTTCTTTATTGATTTCAGATTGATACTTCCCAAGCTCTTTATCCCAAGCTTGGTCAGTATTTACAATCTTAGGGTCTGTGGTAGCATTTACCAAAGTACCATATATAGGAATTTCTGCCATAGTTATAAGTTTTTATCCGATTACAAAATTGAAATTACCAGCTTTTAAAGCTCCTTCAGTACGGTAGCATTTGTATGAACCTTTACCTTCTACAGTTACTGTAGCTGCAGCAGCCATAGGAACTCCAAATCCAGAAGAAGTTACCTTAGTTATACTGAAGTTAGAAGGTACGCATAACCATACATATTCTCCTTCAGCAATTCCCGTCATGTTATAAGTTCCGTTAGGAGAACTCTTTATTGCCTGTTTGGTAAGACCCAAAACATCTTCACCGGTTAATGCTGCCTTAGCAGAATGTCCAAAGTACATAGGATAGTAAGCATTTACGTTAGCAGTTGCTGTTTTAGTTACACCCTTGCTTGTAATACTTAAAGTATAAGTAGTACGGTCATCCTTAGTATTAAGGGTATCCTTAATATTTAAGCTAGCAATTGGTGTACTGTTTATAACAGTAGTTCCTCTTTTAACTGATAAAGTTTCTGGAACAAGCGGTTTACTGTTGAATAGGTTATTACCACGAATAGTAATATCTGCATCAACTCCTTTCTCAATAATTGTAGGACTTACCGAAAAGCCAGAGATTTGGGTAAACTGAGTATATAATACTCCCCAAACCTCATCATGTCTACCGTCGGCAATTTGCTTATCCAATTCCTTCATGCCCTCTACAATGTTTGAGGATTCTGAAAGGTAATTAGTATCTTCCAGAGAAGGCAATGCCAAGGCCTCTGTAAGACCCACTGCAGTTTTTACCTTAGTAATCTTATCATCGGCATCTGCCTTATCTACTTCGATACGTTTCTGTACTTTACCGAATGCGGCTGAAGCAGTATCTGTTACCTTTACATCCAAGTCTGTAGGAGTAGTACCTGCATTCTTTTCATAGCCATCCAACTTAATGTCGGTACCATTCAATACTGGATTTGAATCCAATCTGTGAGTATTGATAGTATGAGCATTGGTAGCATCGATATTATCCTGCAAAGTAGTATCGGCTTCAGTACGGGCAGTCTCTTCAGCATCGATATTATCCTGCAAAGTAGTATCTGCAGCTTCCCTTGCATCTTCTTCGTTATCGATACGAGTACCTAATTCATTGTCGGCATTGGTACGGTCTGTAACTTCTTTATCGATACGAGCATTCAGACGAGTATCTTCTTGAGTTCTTGCATACTTCTCGGCATCAATATTATCTTGCAGAGTTTTATCAGCAGCTTTTCTTTCTGCAATCTCGGTATCAATACGAACTCCTAAGGCAGTATCAGCTGCAGTTCTTGCTGCTTCTTCAGCATCCAGGTTATCCTGAAGTTCTTTATCAGCAGCTTTTCTTTCCTCTGTCTCTGTAGTAAGAGCCTGGTTAGTATCATTGATTAAGCCTTCTACTCGAACAATCTCTGCCTTACGTGTAGCAATCTCACTTTCAAGCAAAGCTTTAACTTCCAGATAAGAACCAGAAATATTATTCTGAATACCCTGGATTAATTCCAAGTTTCTCTGGATGTTTGCAGCATTCTGAGTAATAAGAGCATCTTGGTTATTTGCTCTTGCCAACAATTCAGTACGAGTTTCAGTAACATAAGTTCTTAAATCCTCTACTGTTTTGGTAAGAGTAGTACTCAAGGTAGTAAGCTTAGTTTCCAAAGCTTCATCACCGGATACCCGATTCTGAGTTTCAGTTTCAATCTTTGCAGTTAACTCCGTAAGTTTCTGAGTCATCGTAGTTGCAAAGTTCGGGTCATCACCAAGAGCCTTAGCAATTTCTTCCAATGTATCTAATACACCAGGAGCCGAGCCAATGATTTTCCGGATTGCAGCTTCTACCTCTTCGGCAGTCTGGAATCCGGAATCATTCAATAATTCTGATACCTTAGTGATATAGTTAGCATGTTCTGCTACACCATTCAACTTCATCAAAAGAATATCTGTGAAGTCATTTGAAGAAAGTACTTTACCATCTACCTTGTCTACCTTCTTAGAATCCAATCCCTGGATGGCAGTAGTACGGTCAGAAACTTCTTGGGCTATGGCATTATTAATAATGGTATCGGCATTTTTACGGTCGGTTACCTCTTTATCAATATTTACTTGAAGTGCTGCATCACCTGCAATACGGGCATTAGCTTCATCTGAGATATCCTTAGTTAAACCATTTACTTCGTCTTTATGATTTGCTATTGCAGTATCCAAATTGGCCTGTATAGCATTCTCTCTAGCGGTTGCTCGGTCTTTCTCAGTATTAATTGCTACGGTATTAGCTTCTACCTTTGCTTTGACTTCATTTAAACCTGAAGTAGAACCAGTCTCCAAAGAATCAATTCGGTCACTTAAAGTTTTATCTGCTGCTTCCCGGTCCTTAACTTCTTGAGTAACCTCACCTTCTACTCGAGTAATCTCGGATGAAGTCTGTTGGCTTAAGTTAGATATCTGACTTTCAATCTTAGTTTCAAGTGCAGTATCTGCAGACTTACGGTCTCCGACTTCTTTATCCAGATTTACTTGAAGGATTTGGTCTGCTGCCTTACGTTCTGCCGTTTCTGTACCCAAAGCAATATTGGTAGTATCAATACGAGAACTCAGATTACTATCGCCATTAGTACGGTCTACAATTTCCTCATTAACCATATCCTTAACTTCTTTGTAGTTATCGGCAATGGTTTTATTCATGGCAGTGATTGCCTTAGAGTTCTTTGTGATATTTGCTTGGTTAGTAGCAATAGCCGTGGTATTAGCATTTACCCGAGCAGTCAATTCGTTCTTAACTGTATTGATAGCATCCTGCATTGATAAAGCCAAATCCGAAACTCTCTGAGTAAGAGCAGCAATGTTATCGGTATGGGTTTTATCTGCTTCCTTTCTATCAACAGTTTCTTTGTCGATATTTGCCTGCAAGATAGCATCAGCATCTTTACGGTCTTGGATTTCTTTTGCCAGGTTATCTTTAACTACTTGAAGAGCAGTATCTCCAGTAGCAGCCGAGTTATCTACATACTCTTTAAGTTCTTCCTTAAGAGCAGCATCTGCTTCAATTCTTGCGGTTTCTTCATCAGTTATATTTGCCTGGAGGGCTACATCAGCAGCTTCCCGGTCTTCAATCTCTTGGTTTACCTTTTCTGTAATTGCTGCCAACTTCTTAGTGATAGTTGAAGCAAAATTAGGGTCATCTCCTAATGCTTTAGCAATCTCTTCCAGAGTATCAAGTACTTCTGGTGCAGAACCAATAATCTTTTCAATTGCTGCCTCTACTTCTGCTTCAGTTTGATAACCGGCATCATTTGCCAATTGTGATACCAAGGTAATGTAATTAGCATGTTCCTCGATTCCATTCAATTTGGCAAGCAAGAGATCTGTAAAGTCATTCTTAGTTAAAGAATAACCTTCTCTTTTATCTACCTTCTTGGAATTAAGGTCAGCATCAGCAGCAATACGAGCTTCCTTCTCTGCTTCAATTGCAGCAAGTACATCAGACTTATCACCATCAGTCTTTTCACTTAGGGCAGTTATCTTCTGGTCAAGGATTTGGTCCTGAGCAGTACGAGTTGCAGCTTCGGAATTAATATTAGTCTGAAGAACTTGGTCTGCAGATTCCCGAGCTTGAGCCTCTTTATCAATTTTTACCTGGAGGGTATTATCTGCATTAGTACGGTCAGCTACCTCTTTGGTAATTGAATTCTGAAGAGTTTCATCCGCAGCTTTACGATTTACTACCTCATCAGAAAGTTTACTTTCTAAGGCAGCATCACCAGTTTGACGATTGGTGGTTTCTTCTGTAAGTTTCAACTGAATGTTTGCATCGGCATTTGCTCTTAACTGGGCTTCTGCAGCAATATCCTGTTTGAGCTCTGCCTTATCATTGATATGCAGGGTATTCAGTTGGTGAATACTTTCTGATAAAGCATCGTCAGCCGTTTTACGAAGCTCAGCTTCTTTATCTACCAAGTCTTTAGCATATGCCTTAGCTTCTGCCAATGAACCAGTAGTTTCATTTCTGAGGTCTGCAATGTCAGCAGTATTCTTATCGACTTTTGCTTCTATCTTATCTATCTTATTGATAAGGTTAGTAACTGCAGTGTCGATTTTATCATTAAGTAAATCCACTGCCTTAATGAAATTAGAGTTAACCTCACTAATTTGGGTACTCAGTTTCCCTTCCTCCTCCTTAGCTCGGTTAACTTCATCTGTCAGTGCATTACGTAAATCCGTTAATTTGTTGGTAATTGTAGTAGCAAAGTTGGGGTCATTTCCCAATGCTTCTGCCAATTCCTTTAATGTATCAAGTGCATCATCAGCACCATCAATCAAATCACTGATAGCTTGTCTTACCTGTTCTTCAGTTTGGAACTTAGTATCATTCTCCAACTGAGAAAGCTTAGTGATGTAGTTTGCTCTTTCTTCAATGCCCTCCAGTTTCTCTTTGAGTTTATCTGTGAAGTCATTTTTAGATAAGTCGTATCCTTCTCTCTTATCTACCTTATTGGCAATAGAAAGAACGAATGCCCAGAACTCATTAATAGTTCCGGCAAACCCAGCCTTTACGAAGTCATCGAAATAACCTTGTAAAAGTCTTTGGTCAATTTCTTCATTTGTGTAATACTTACTTACGTACATATTGTTATTATTTTAAGGATTGATTACTTGCTTACCACAGAAGAAGTCAGAATTCTTATCTCTGAATGGTTCTCCTTCTTTTCCACAGAAGGCATTCATTGGAATATCTGGATGTTCTGGGTCTGGGTCTGGGTCTCCCCCGTCTTCAATATCACCTCTGATTATTGCATAATCTGGAAGTTGATTGATACGGAATTTTATCACCTGGCCAATACCCGGATGAGGTATTATCTTATCCCAAACTTCTCCAAAGTAATCTTGAAAGCAAGTAACAAACTTACCTCCAGTCATAGACTGGAATGTGATAACGTCTAAATTACTTTTCTTACTTTCAATATGTACTCCAGATGTACCGTTCAAGACAATCAGGTTACTATCAAACCAAATACCGTTTCCGGTATTAATTGGTTTCCATCGTAACATTAACATCTTTGCCATATACTTTTCAATTTTATTCTACGAATTGTATTTTGGTATCTCGGTCCCTTTTTAGGATAACCATGAAGACTAAGGCTTCATCCTTGGCCTGAGCAACTTGTGTATCTCCAGAAGGTTTATAAGTAATACCATTAATTACGAACCTATCTTCAGACCAGTTAAAATCCCAATAGCCTTCTGGAGTTAAATGTCCCAGTTGTTCTATATATGATTTAGTAACCAGTATTGATAAATTCTCATCATCGAGTTCTCCAGTTACTGTTGCCTTATTAATAGGCCAGTTTCTGAAGGCATTGTAATAACATAATGCCTCGATTGGTATATTATAATATTTAGGGATTTCATCTTCTCCATGACTTAGGAGTTGATTTACACTCTTTGCCCAAGTTATAGTTTGCCTACCAGCATCTATATCCAAGAAATCATTTATAATCTTCTTGTATCTATCCCAAGACCGGTTCTTAACCAATCTATGAGGAGTCTTGGTCATCGTTTTCTAATTAAGGTTCTACCATTACGTTTTACTGGAGAGCTGGGGTTTGGCCCATCTATTAATCCAGGTCTTCTTCTGTCTACTACTCTTGGAACTACTACATGACTTGCTTGGTCACAGAATGGTAAGTAGATTTCCAATCGTCCAGCTAACATACAAAGGTTTTTTCTTAACTCGTCTATGATACCACCAGGTTGCATTGCTTGAGAAAATGTTTTCCATAGGGAAGATGTTGCATCGGCAAGTGTATCATAGTACTGCACTTCAGTAGGCCCAGTTGTGATTTGTTTGATTCTATCACCTCGAGCTTGTTCCGGTTTAGAAGAACCATCACCAACTTGTTCTTTGGTTGAAGTAAGTTGACTTAGGTATTCTCCTGTACTTGTTAATAAATTAAGGAGCTTAACATTGAGATAATCCCATGCTGCCAATTCCATAATTAATTGGTTTTCTAGAGCTTCATACATTAACTCATCATTATATTTATCCAGTGGGATAATATGATTTACTAGCGGTTGGATATATAACTGCCATTTAGTTATGTACATTGCTTTCTCTTCTGATGACATACCATCTGAGATTTCTGAAGGAATGTAATAATTGATTAGGTTATATATACTATCGGTTAATGTAGTTTTAGACTCGGTATTTACAATTACGGTTTTAGTTGCATTTAAGTTAAGTCCTTCGGAGTTCGTTATGTTCAACGCTACTGTATAGAATCCGGACTTTTCATAAGTATAAGTAGGTTGTTTAACATCATAAACGGACCCCTTATCATCACCAAAGTCCCAGTCAAAAATGGCCTTGGCTGGGACTTTGGTTAATACTCTAAATGAAACTTCCAGACCATTCGCAATAGCTACAAAGTCTAGATTGTCCATGGTATCTTATTTTTTAGATTCTTCGAACTCTTCCAACAGAACCTGAATCAGAGTTTCAACTGTATCACCTTTGTCGGCAACAATTTCGTGACGAGCAGCGATAAGGGTTGCTTCTTCGAGAGTATAGGCTTTGGCAATCTTTTTGATTTCCATACCTTTTTCGAACTGAGCATTCAGTTTCTTTTCCAACTTATCGATGTCATCATTGGAGTATTTGTCGACAACTTTCTTATCAAGAACCAAACGCAGGTGACCTGAATTCAAAGCCATCTGAATCTTTTTAGTTCTGTACTGTCGAGCACTCAATTCTTTTTCTTCTCCTCTACAAATTGTAATACCCGTAGATTGGTCATGGAAGCTGTAAGCTTTAGCACCTACAGTTACTTTATATTTATCCATAATTTTACTAAGTTTTTAGATGTTTAAAATTAGGGGTAGGTCCTCGCAAAACCTACCCCATCAAGAAATGGAATTATTTGTAAAATAAACCAGGGGTATTATTACTCGAGGTTAACCAAGAGATACGGGTCAATGTTCATAAATTCGGGGAATCCAAATTCTGAGAACTTCTTCTCTGCAGACAGAATCAATGCAGCATCCTGATACATCTTAGAGAAGCCTGTAGTCAGAGTAGCATAGATTGCCTGAGTCTGATTTGATACGATTCTTTCTGATTCAAGCATCAACTGTTTTGCAGTCAGTTTAATCAAAGCAGCAGTTGTATCAATCAACAGCAAACCTTGGTCAGGTGTTCCCGGGTGAATATAGAAGTTAGCATTCTTAGGTACCGGAGACTTCACGTTCAGTGTAGCTTCAGTTGTACCAGAATGACGTTCTTTGAATTCCGGCAAGTTCAGCATTTCGATTGCCTGATCTTCACCACCAATCATAGTAGTAAAGTTACGTCCCATACGAGCAGCTCTTACCCAGATATGTAGCAAGTCTTTGTAAGTGATACCCTTCGTAGTTTCATATACACCGATAACCGGAGCAGATTCTGAACCATCAGGTTTGTTACCGTTGATAACAACATCCATTGCCAGAGTATCCATTGCATAACCAAGCTGAACACCGAAGTCACGAAGGTAGATTGCCAATACATCCAGAGATACGTAGTTACGAACTTCATCAGTAAGTTTGAATCCCTTACCAATTTTGAAGAGACTTACTGATTTCTGTCCAAAGCTTACATCTCCCAATGGGATAGTTTCTGCTTCGTTAACCTTTGCAGGTGCAGCATCGGACATATTAATCATCGGCATGATTGCGCTAAGACCACTGATTGACTGGTCAGATGCAATAATCTCCGGATAGAACGGAGCTTGACGCATACCAAGAGTGATAGCAGAACGAATGATTTCCGGAACAATCCAACGAACATCTTGCTGAGGCATCGTGAAGATGTTTTCCATTGTGTCGATTTTCGGATTGATATCCAACTTCTCGAACAATTCATCTTGGGTAATACCCCATTTACCAGTGGTAAGTTCACCTAATGTGATGTCCACAGGTTTTTTGTTCTGTGAACCTTGACGGTAAGCATCCAACTGCTGTACCATTTGAGGAAGTTCTTTTGCGAAGTCTTCTCTCTTCAATTTTGAAATATCAACTTTTTCCATGTTTCTTCTTCTCTTATTTAATAAGTACTTGAATTACCTCGTTTGCCTCATCTGCAGGTGTGATGGCAATGAAAGGTGTAGCATCTGTTGACTGGTTTGCTTTTACAAATCGGCCGTTCAGTAAGTCACCAGAGGGAACTACATATCCTGCTTTTAAGTCAGCAGCATTAGATACCCAGTTACAAATCATGTAACCTTCTACAGCAACAGTTACCTCTACTGGGAATTTGTTCTGTGCTTGGTAAGCAGGATTTACATTGTCGGTTACTGCCACTCCGATATATACCTGAGTAGGTTCAGTGTAAGGCTCAATTAAACCGTCTTCTCCAAGAGCTACCGGCATACCTTGCAAAATTGTTTCACCATCTTTTACACAGAAAGCTTGGTGCAATTTGTGTGATTCACTTTTGTAAATCACCGCTCTTGGGGTCTTTTCCCCAAACAGCGTCATTGGCTGGTCTTTGTTTACGATTTTAGTCATAACAGTGATATTTATCGATTATTACTTAAATTTCTTCTTATACAAGTCTTCGAGGGTTTCCGAAGTAGACTTGGCTTCTGCATTCGAAGTAGTTGCAGGTTTCTGAGTTCCAGTCTTTTCATCATTCTCTGCAACAGAAGAAGCACGGCTTACATCATGAGAACCACAGCTTGCACATACCATTGGGAATTTTTCTTCCAGACGACTCTGATAATCCTTAGTTAAGGAGATGAGAGTAACGATGCCAGTAGTTTCGGCATTCAACATTGTAACAATAGTTTCATCGGCTTTGTCACCCATCAACTTCTTGTAAGTAGTAACAGCATTTTCACGGAGAGAAGCAATGTGATTCTTTCCTACAGTTGCCATTTCCTTCAAGTTTGCAACTTCTGCATTCAGGTTGGTAATCTGTTCTGTAAGAGAAGATTTCTCTGTAGTAAGATTATCTACCGTTGTCTGAAGACTGTTTTTGGATGATACCAAGCTTTGAATACAAGAAATAACTTCTTCCTGAGTCATTTCTTTGCCCTCTGCCAGAGATAACATGTTATCTCCGAAAAGCTTTTCTAAAAATTCTTGCAATTCTTTGTTCATATTTTCTTTATTAGGATTATGATTTTCTTGGGTACCATTATCATTAAAAGAATCTGGAGTATTGTCCTTTTCTTGGAATGAGTTGAAGTCCGTTTTGTAGTCAGTAAAGAAGTACTGTTTGGACTTGTCATCCCGATATTCCTCATAAGAAGACCAGGTTCTTTTTGCAAAGGTTGGATTAATGATTTTACCATCTTCACCAATCTTTTGAGCAAATGAATCAGCTCCATGAGATACCAGGGATGTTTCCATATATCGAACTACCTCAGTAACTATTCTACGAACCATTTCACCTTTAGAGTCATAAGTACCAAGTTTTTGATAGAATTCACCATCTTCCATTCCTGGGTGTGATTTATCCCACTTAAACTGTACTGTTACCGAGTTACTATGAATTGAAGGAGGTTCCATGAGAATACCTCTAGCAATTCTTGGGTTAGCTTTACCATCAATCTTCAAAATACCGTTGATACCTGCAGGTATAGTAAAGCTTCCATCCTTATAAGACTCCTGCCACATTACTTGAGATACAGCTCCAATTGCATTACCAATATTTGTTTCATGGTCGCAATTTACTGTTTGCCCGAGTAACAGTTTCATGGAAGCCTTAAGTACTCCATTCTGACCAAAGTCAGTAGGATTCCAGTTCTTGGATACAATCGTTTCAGAAAGTAACCTAAACATTGGTTCTATGAACTCTTCGTCCTTCGGAGTAAGTTCCGATTTATCAAGGTTTGGATAATAGGTATTATAATCTATATCCCCTCCCCAAAATCCAAATTGAGCAATGGTATCCGGTGTCGGAGTCTTCCATTTGTAATAATTCTCTGAGAAAGCCTGGGCTCCAACTGCTTCTGGGATATACCCAGCCATAATGGTATGACCCTGGCCAATCACCATTGAATCAAGATGCTCTTTGTTTCTTTTAGTAAATTTACTCATCTTGCTTTTGTATTTTGGTCTCCACGAGATGGAGCCGGATTAGTTTTATCTCTTGACCTACGAGCAGATTGATTTTTATCATCTTGCCTTTGCTTCTTCTTAGTTCCTTCTTGAGGGTCTGAGTTACCGCCTTTAGCAAATTGGTCCTCAAGTGAAACTCTTGGTTCATTCTCATCAGGAGAATCATAACCCATTGCCCAAGCATATTGGTCTTGGCTAATGATACCAGCCTTATATAATAAATCCAGGTTTTGGATTTTATACTGAAGACCTTGTTGAACCTTAACTTCATCAGAGATAGTTGAAGTTCCCCATGATATCTTTATTCCCTTATTATCAAAGCCTGCCAGACGCAGTTCTAGAGAATAAAGAAAATCCAATACATAAGTTACAAGCATTTGGATATTTTTTAACTGGCTGATTAATTTAGACAGCATTATACCCGTTGCTCCCTCTCCCGTTGTTGAACTAACTCCAATAAGGTTTCCATTAACTCCCAAACCATTTGCAACTGATTGCTGATTCATGTTCCAGGGTTTCTCAATATTACCAAGCTCCTTGGTAGTTGAATTGAGTTTAAACTCATGGTCATCAATATAACCCGTTACTATTCCGTCCTTCATGCCATTACGAAGATTTCTTTTCAAATCCTTTAGTGTACGTTCAAGACGATTCTGGTAAGCTTGTAAGCTTTCATTAGGATTCTGGTCTGGTTTAGTCATCTTAGCTTCCAAGAATCCTACCATACCAACCATCTCCATTATGTGTTTGAAGTTAACCTTCATATCATGTTGACCTTTTAATGAATCCAATGCTGCCATAAAAGGAGGAATCCCATAAGGTTCATCAGTATCATTAAACATACCAGCATACACATAAGTTTCTGGGTTTAGTTTGATATAATCTTGGTGCTTAACAAAGTAATTCTTATTCCTCTGGTAAGGAGAATATACTCCATTGTTCTCCCTTTTGAAAACAATGTTCTCTGGTCTAAGGAATAAGACTGTATCTAAACCTTCTAGCCTATCATTAGGAACTCCTTCAACAGATATAGCTCCACTAACAAGGCATTGTACAATCATCTTATTAACTAGACCGTCTATACCAGCAGTATACCTGGACCATTTCTTTGTAGCTTCGGTAAGATGTTTTCTCATCTTATCTGCTTCGGCATCTGAATTATTTGGGAATGTTACCGTATGACCTGTGTTTGCCAACTTAAACATATCCTGCAAAGCAATGCCCATATCCGGATTTACCTTATATAAATCACGAATCAAAGGGATTACTTCAACACGAAAAGAAGGATCTACCATTACGGTCATCCCTTTCAGAGTACTGAGTAAAGAGTTATCTTCATCTACTGATACTCTACCAGGAGATATAGCAGCAGCTTTTGGCTTGCTTGGCTCCTTGTTTGATTCAGGAGGTGGGTCTTTCTTTCTACCCCAACTCCAATTAAAATTGAGCTTTTTCATTTCGGTTGTACTATTACGTTAGTTTTTCCTTTTCTTATGTGATTACAGATTGCTTTACCGAATATAGAGTCATCTGCATATACATCCCCCTCTAGGTCTACATCTACTGTAGAATTATTAGCTCTATGCTTACCCATTGCAACTGGCCTACCTAAACCATCATATATGAAGGTATATGCTTCTTGAACAAAGAAAGGGTCTTTAACAGTAATATTATCTTCTCGAATATCCTGTTCAAGTCCCTCTACAATAACAGAACGGTTCTTTTGTGTAGTTAACCATCCTGGAGATTTATCTACCTCGGGTCTAGATTTACCTTTCTTCTTAAGCATTTTCTGATAATAATACAGTTTAGGATAACCTTCAGTTTGAAGAGCAGAAGTTACTGCTAATCCAACATCATTGGATTCTGGAGCAATGGTAGCAAAGTTAAACAAATGCCCTGTATCTCCAAGTAACCTTGCATACTTATCTACTGAAAGTCTACCTTTGAATACTGCTTGTTCTTCTCCTTGTTTATCCATGCAAGTAAATGCAGAGTAGTCAGAAGACCTACCAGTTGAAACGTCAGCACCAATGAAATATTCCTTATCTGGTGTTGGTTCTAAGAATTGCCGATATTGACCCTTGAATCTTTTCTTAATAACCGGATAATCACTAAGACAGTCTTCGATAGCTTTGATATCAGCTAAGTCGAAGACCGTATTTCCAGATGATAAGAAGTCACCATCGATTTCTTGTGCAGTTCTTTTTGTTCCAAGAGCAGAAGACATTTCATTGTACCAATTAATATCTCGTTCTGGGTGCATTTGCCAATACAATCGTAGTGGGTTAAATGGGTTTCCACCTGCAATAGCATCAACCCAAGTTGAGTGGTAGAAGTTACCAACTCCATAAGGAGTGGAATTGATGATAGCAGCTCCACCAGTGGAAAGAGTAGGAAAAGCGGCTGCCCAAATCTGGGCTGCCCATCTAACTACTGCTGCTTCATCAATTACCAGTAAGGATAGAGATTCTGAACGACCGGCTTCTGAAGACGTTGGGATAGATTCTATGAATGAGCCATTATCGAACTCTATCATTGATGCAGAACCATATTCTCCCGAACGACCATTTATAATCGGTGTCTGTAAATACCATGGCAGGTTTTTGTACATGAACTTAATCTTCTTAAGTACCTTCTTTGCTGTTGTGTCCTTGATTGAGATAATGTTAATCTTCTTGTTAGGATGATACATTGCCAACCATAGGCAATACATAGATATAAGCTCCGTAATACCTGCCTGCCTGAACTTAAGCAGAATATTGAAACGTTCTTTTACGAAGTTATACAGAACCGATTTTTGATACGGGTAAAGTTCAAATCTTACCTTTCCCCTCATAGGGTGTATCACATAAGTGAAAAGGCTAAAGTAAAAAACATCATTACTAACCTTAGCAAGTGTTGCTAGTTCTTCCCTTGTGAGAGCAGATGTGTTAGTTTCTATGTTAATCTTCTTTGCCATAATCAAAAGTTATATGTTACTGAAAACTCTAAGTCAGCTTTTATTCCCGAAAAGAACTTCGGATAATGAAAAGCATTTATACCAAGTTTATAATTGAAATTAGTAGTCTTGATTGAAAGACCTGTCCCTATGTCTAACATTTGATTAAAGACCCTATATTTACCATAAACGTATGGACTTAGAGTTAGTTTTCTAATTCTTTTTTGAGTTAATTGACCTTCATACCAATTGTACTTATACTTATCTAAGTCCATGTTAAACATTCTCGTTGAATAGGAGTTTGTTTCTTTGTTGAATAAACTTAGATTCAATTGGTTTTTATCCAAGGTAAATTGGACCAAAGAATCTTCTCTACTAATTCTATTCGAAATAACCGCTGTTGAATCAGAAGCTTGGGGTTTAGTCGAATTGCTACTGTTTCGATAGAAGTCGTAGAGAAGAATTCTCTGGGGCTGAATCAATTGTGTATAGGGTATCACAGGTTTGAAGTTCTCTTTCAATTTGATTGTATCAGGAATGCCAATGACCGATGAATCAGGAAGTTGACTGATATATGAATTCAGTTTGTAATTCCTGAAGCAAAGGTAAATAGTAAATCCTAGAAGCAAAAGGAACACAAAATTCTTCCACTTGTTTTTATCTGTTTTCATCATCACGAAAAATTTAATTATTACTAACTATCGGTAATCGCTTAGCGATTACCTTTTATCGAACGTAGTGAGATAAATTTCCTATATCCTAAAACATATATTCAATATCTACTACAAACAATAGCTATATACGTATATAAAAATATAGATATATATACGTAGTATATTATATATCTATATTTTTCAAAGGGCAGTTTGGAGTAATATATACTTTAGTATATATTAACATGAAAGTGTACCTAGACATTTTTGATACATTTCTTAAACCAAAGCCCTACTTCGTATACCGAACCTTTGGCAATTGTATACCTTGCCTTATTCAACCAATAAAGGTAATTTTCTTGGTCAATGTAAATCTTAAATTTTTTAGGAAATCCCATAATTACCTTGAAATCATTAATCCCAAGAGGATACCCATCGGGTCTAAATTGCCTATCTGCAGGTCTTAAAGTTAGAGGTGGTTTATCTAATTCTAATCGATATACTCCCGGGAGAGTACTCATCTTTGCAGTTTTAATGGGCCATTTCTTCTCGTTCTTGAAAGCACTATTCCATAATACTTGAATCTTCTCAACAGTCAGATTCTTCTTTTCAGGGAGTTTTCGATAATCATACATCGCCAAAGTTTTTTCTATTGGGATATTATAATTACTCCCGTAAGGAGATACAAAGAGCAAGTCTCTAGTAAGTTTTGGAGTTTTTACTTGGAATACTTCATCAAAAGCATTCAAGTATTTCTTACCGGTTTTCTTATGCACTCCAATGATGATTAGACGTTTCCTTGATACTTGAGAGTTCCCATAGTCAGAAACTGACCTTTCATGAAAAATAAGTTTATAGTCCTTAAAGGTTAAATTAAAGAACTCATAAGGAAGCAAAGATAGCAAACGAGGAAGATTTTCAATAAGAAAAATCTTAGGCTTATATTCTAATATTGCAGCAGTTACTAGATTTAAACTCCTGTTATCCTTAGGATTACCCAATTCTTTTACCTTTGAAAGCCTCATAATGGATGATGCCCCACAGTCTGGAGATGATATAATAACATCTACTCTCTCCTCAAATTGAGGTAAGTTATATCCTTTGTAGAATGGTATATCACCAAAATTAGCTTTCCATTGCTCTTCACCAGGAGTATGGAATACTCCTCTTACTTCTATATTCCCAATCAGATGTTTTCTGAAAGGGAATAGCAGGGCACCTTGCCCTGCACATACTCCCAATATATTCATTTCTTGTAGCTTCTAAGTTTTACATACTTAACCCAGGAATAATGTTTACGTTTTCTGATATATTCCAGGTCGTGGTCATTGTTATGGGCTTCTTCCTCAAAACTTACATCATGATATCTTTCGCTTTGTTTGTTCCACTTAGCAAAGAACATGATGATTAAGTACTCGATTGCATACCATAAGTAGTAGAATATCCACAACATCTCTTGCATTTGTTTGAGATGAATATGCTCATGGTTGTAATCATATGTGTCAAACTTAGCACCCTTTCTTACAAAGACAATTCCGAACAGGTTCATTGCCTTGTATCCCTTGAAAGGTATGAATTTGTTGTAGATTACCTTCATTATATCTTATTTTTAAAGTTTTCGTAAGCGTTCTTTAACTTCTGGTCATAGGCATTTTCAGCATAACCAGGACCATTATACTTCCGAGCAAAGCCTGCCCAGTCATGTTCCTTCAGATTTTTCAAGCAACTAGTATTATTCATGTAGTAATACATGAGTTTTAGCTGACTTGCATGAGATTCTTGCATCTTTTTCACGAATTCGAAGACGTCTTTACAGCCACAATAGCTGTGATTGAAGCCCATAATCTGAAACATTCCCCAAGAAGCTGACTTCAAAGCACATTCTTCGTCGATTTTCTTGGCAATTTCGAGTCTTTTGTACTCATTTGCTCCTCCTAAGTACTTCGATTTATCCCATTTTGGGAAACAAATCGTAGGATAACTCTTTTGAGCAGCTACTGACTTGTCTAAACCGAACTTATTTTTGATTTCTTTGTACATAATGTGACCTTCAAACAGAATTTGAGGTCTACCATCTACTAGAAATCCATCTCTACCTGCTCCTTCAACCTGTTGTACTGCCTTGAGAAGAGCTGGCTCTAGTCCTAAATCATTGGCTAGAGCCACAATCATTTCATTAGTTAACTTATCCATAACGTTATATTTTAAAGTTCATTAAAGAAAAGAAAGTATTGCGTATACCTTATCTGGATGATAGTTAGGAGTTCTATTATCTTATATAAAATTTATAATAATATGGAAGAGAAACTCACATGTCACCTATGTAATTCACCATTAGATTTGGATGATTACGATTTAGCCAAAACAGTACCTCAATTAATGAAGGAAAAACAACTTTGTTTTCGATGTGCTTTTGGCATAAAATCCTTGAATCAGATAAAACTTTGATAGAGGATTCTAATTATGAAATGATTCCCTTAGTTACCAACATTATACCATTCACTTAAATAAGATTTGGTTAGAAGTCGCTACCTTTAGAAGAGAGTCATTAGGTTCAACCAAGAAGTATATTGCTGCAATGGTAAATGATAAATTGTATATAGGTTCATATAATGATTGGGGATTCCAGGGATTAATTCCGGCACACTTAAGAGAACTTTTTACTCCAAATGGTATAATTCTAACTCCAGAACAACTGGATAACTTACTTAACAGGAAATCCTTTACCGCAGCAGATTTAAAAATAATGATTAATAATTGTATTAAATCAGAATAATTTTGTATATTTGCATAAACAATTTAATAATAAAGATATGAAAAAGAACAAAGAAACCAAAAAGCTAAAGGAGGGTGAAGAAGTCATTTTCTCTGACGGCAAAACTCTTATGGAGAAAGTAATCGTAGAATCCATAGATAAGAAAGGTGGGTTTGCAGTACTGAGTAACAAAGTAAAGGTATCAAGAACCCTGGGACCCGATGGATTCTATACAAGGTTAGATGGTAAATCAAGTATAATATTACCTCTAACAGATAAATCTGAATTGGATTACCAAGCCTTCAAATCTTATTTCTCTATTAAGAGAAACCTGGAATTTATCGAAGCCAAGATAAAAGATATGAAGGACAAAGAGTTCAGCGAACTAATTGTAGAGTTAGATAAGAAGATATCCAAAATCGTAAATAAGTACTTTGAACAATGATAACCTGGATAATCTTAGGCATTATATATGCCATATGTTTTATACCTGCATGGTTTATGACCAGAGTAATTACCTCATCCCATCCAATGAAAAGGGTGGGGTTCTTTTTCCTAACCATCTGGTTAATCATGCCACTGTTCCCGATATATTTATTAATCACATACTTTAAGAACTATGAACAGAGAAATCACAACGAAGAAAGTAGGTAGGCAAAAGAAGCTTACCAATCCATGCCCAGTAATTAAAGGAGAAGTACAGATAATGGTAGGAAGCCCAAAGTGTATTACCTGCCAATGGTTTGAAAGAAAATTAGAGAAGGATGGAAGAGCCTACGTTCACTGCAATCGATTATAATCCCAAAGAGAATAAGGTAATAGAGGGATTGGTAAGAGACAACTCAAAGATAAAGAATACTTTCTACAAGGTATTCAATAAAAGGAGTAAAAATCCCAATTCACCTGTAGGGTTATGTGCTGACTTAATTGAGGCTTCTAGATATAAGGATGACCCAGATAGGATTCTTTGGAGAAAGGTAATTAAATCTTGGTTCACTCCTCAAAGGTTTAACCTTACCTATGTATACTTTGGATATTCTACTCCTTTAATCCAACATCTGAAGGAAGAAGTTCTAGACATAAATGGGAAGGATAGGACTAAGGTTCTAATCAATCCTTAATAAGTTGCCAGGGATATTAGGTCTCTGGCTTCTTTGTGTGTGTATGTGGGATTTGTGTTGTCTTGGTATGCCCTTAATACGAGGTGTCAAAAAGTGGTGGTACTAAAAGGGGGGAACGGTTACGTTAAATTTAACATTTAAAAATAAAAAGTAAGGGACAAACATTTTTATTTATCCCTTTCAATTTTAAATTAATTCAATCAAAGTAACACATGTATCTTTGTTTTGCAAAACAAATAATTCGCTACTATCGTCTTTTCTTGAATAGATATTATAATAATCTGATTCAATTATTTTTTTGTGTCCGTCTTGCAAAAGCATTTTATCTAATGTTTCAAACGTTTCATTTAAACGCTTTTCTGTTTCTTCTTCGTCTTGCAAAGATTCGCTTTGCATATCTAAAACAGAAATATTTATCTTTCCGTCACTCTTAGAAATCGAATGATTTAAAAATTTCTTTAATAGTTCTTTGTTCATATCTTTAAAATTTTAAAAAGGGAAAGATTAAATCTTTCCAGATTTAATCTTCCCCTTTGCAGTTAGTTACTTAAAATTCTTAACAATATTCAAACCTTTTATAAGAACTTCTTTTTTTGTGTCCTTTGTATTTTCGCTTGCAATGGACGTAAATGAAAAATCATGAATTTTATAAACTTGCTTATAAAAATCGTTGAAAGCTGAAACAAGTGTTTTTAATTCATTTTGTTTCTTTTCTTCTTTCGCTTTGCAAATCGAATCAAGCAAAGAAAAAGTAGTATTTCTTAATTTCTTTCGATACGCTTTCTTTTGCTTTTCGTTCAATTCAGCAAACAGAGATTCAACATAAATTTCTGTTTTCTTTCCTAAAGAAGTTTTTAAAAGTCCGTTTGTTTTTTCATTTAGACTCTTAAAAATACTATCAACTGATAATTTAATAGTGCTATTTGCTTTTGCTTTTGCAGTTGCTTTTTTTGCACTAACTTTGTTAATTTTGTTGTTCTCAACTTCTTTAACGTTCTCAACTGATACTAAATTTTTTGTTTCCATAAAATAAATACTTATTTGTTTAAGTTTATATTATTATATCCTTTTCTCATAACAAATAAGATTATAAGAAAAGAGAAAAGGAGTAATTAATTTTATGTTGTTTCAAAATGTCAAACGATAAAATACTATCAATACAAAAGTAGTTTTTATCTCTCTTTCTGTATTACAAAGATACAACTTAATTTTTAATTAGCAAAATTTTCAGAGAATTTTTTCTATAAAAATTGTTAATCAAAATTTTAAATATCTCTTTGCTTTTTCAACACTACAAAGATAAGAAATATCTTTGAATCTACAAAACATTTATAGAAAAATTTTCGAGAAATTTTTAAAGAATTATTTTTAATAATTTTGCATGAAAAATTTGCAAGTAGGTTTTAGGGGTTTGAATTGGGGGCATGGTTGTGGGTAGGTAATATAGGTATATTGATGGATATAGGGAAGGGGTTGGTATAGGTACCACTTTAGAAAAAAGAAGGCCCCATACAGTCCGGTAGATATTATCTGTATATTATCATACATAAAGGCCATTAGGTGACTAGCAGGTAATCCTATAATGCCCTGGGCCATACATGGAGTCTATAGAGTACTATGGCCTATAGGTCTGTAGTTAAGCCTATGGTAAGCCTTAGTAAGTCCCATGATGGCCTAGAGTTAGGTTACATAAGAAAAGCCCAGTACCTAAGATAGGCTGGGCTTATAGGGTGTAACATAGTTAGCGATAGTTAATCTTTGAAGGTATCAGTTAGTGTATCTATCATGGATTCCCTCATAGTCCCGTTCCTTAGTTTCGATGGATATAAGTTGAACGTAGGGAGCAATAGTAGCAAGATATGCAATATGAGGAGTAATGTACTCTAGCATGCCTAATTGGTATTGGTCTAGAGGTTGATTGTCTTCTTGGTCAATTTCCAGTTTGGATAAATGAATAATAGGGCAAAGGTTATCCAGGTCTTTGGCATTAGGTTGATAGCCCCAATTAAGTTGATGATTAAGGATTTGAGCATGGGTTAATTCAGTCTTAATTAAATTTGTTTTCATATCTATATATTTTTAATTGTTTATACTGCAAATATGGACATTTTTATTTAAATATGCAAATCCTACTGAGGCCCTTAATGGATAATGTCTTATAGCTCTATAACTTATTAATAATCAAAGAGTTACATAATCCATATCTCTTCTAGCCATTATTAGTTTCTTTCTAACTAAATATAAGGGCCATTAATAACATACTTACTAGTTTTAGGTACCCCTAACAGCCTACATTTTTAATATAATCCCAATAAATTTGATGGCCATGAATGGTATATTTTAATGCCTAATCCCCAAATCCTATTGCCTAATCCTAACCAATTTCTATATAATATATACTAATATAAAGGGCCATTAGGGGTCTAGGATTAAGGGGATTTAGGTACCCAAATGGGCCTTAGTTGTGGGCCTTTTAGGCAATGGGTCATAATGACCAAAGGCTATGAGACATATGTGTTAGATAGCTATAGAGTAGTGGTGTTGTATAGTGATAGGGGGGCTAGGCCTAGAAGTTTGCCTTAATCCCAACACCCCCGGAAGGGCTTCAATATTGTATTAGTTATATGTATATTGATTATATGATTGGTGATATTAGGTATGTGTATTATGTAACATAGTTAGGCCCAGTATGATTTTGTTTATACTGGGCTTTAGTATTTATTTTGATATTTGTTTAGTGGGTTAGTAGTTTGGTATTCTTAGGATTAAGGTCTCTAATAGGATTAATAGGATTATCTGTAGGCTCTGTAAGGTAATGTATATGTATTTTTGTTTGTTGGTGGGGTTTGGTATTTGATGGTATATCTTATCCCTGTGGGTTAATGATAACCAGGTATATAGGATTACTGGGATTAGTAGTAGGGTTTTCATTTCTGTAGGGGTATTTGATATTCTTTGTAGTTAGTGGGTTGTATCCGAGTCTGTGTAGTAACTGGGATTTGGTTTACCTGGAGTAGGAAAGTGTTCATTCCATTTATCCTGGTGAGGTATGTATACTTGGTTTATAAGGTCCTGATAAGCCTTGTCTTGGTTATCTTCTAGTGAATGGTATATGTTTTCTACTTGATTACCCTCTATGATTATTAAGGTTGTGATTTTTAGTTTCATTTTCCGTAATGTTTTAGTTGGTTGTTGTACTCTGGATATTTGTTCTCGTAGTAGTCATAGAGATATTGGTATTCGTCATCTCCTGACCAGCAATCAAGGAAGTAATCATATTGGTCCTCGGTTGCCTGGGATGGATGTATGTGCAATGTATATTTGCAGTAGTGTTCCCATACTGTTTTAGGTTGGAATTTATTGGTTGGGAACGCCATGACTACTAGAGCCATGGCAATTGATGTTAGGATTATAAGTTTAGTTCTCATTTGATAAAGGATTTGAAAAGACTGATAATATTTTCGGTGAAAATGTAAAGAGTTTCTGGTTCTTCGAGGAAGTTAAGATAATAGTCGATTTCCTCGGCATGTTCTTTCTCATCGAAGTTATCCTTGTAATGTTGGAATTTTTCCATGATAAGTGGTTTGTATTTTTCCTGTTCCTGGATAATGGTTGCACCGTAGAGTACCATGTCTACTTCGTCTATGTTATAATCATAGTATTGGTCATCGCAGCCTCTAAGTAAGTCCATTTGATTGAGGATATCCATTAGGTCGAGTTCTAAGGATTCCTTATCGGCATAAGTATATACCCAAAGCATATCGCTAGAGTAATTTACCATATCATCGTAATGTGGGTCATCCTCGGCAATTTCGAAGTCATATGTATTTTGGGCATGTGACATGGGCATTTGGCCTTGGATAGAGATAATATGATAAGGATTTTGTGCAATGATTAATGCAAGGGTAGAAGTAGAATTTAATGTTGTCATGATGTTATAAGTTTTGTGGAGGGTAGTGAGCCCTCCTGGTTAATATTAAGCGAGTTGATTGTTAAAGTTGGTCTGGTTATCAGGGTCAGGCCAACCCATGGATTCCTCCATGTATTCGGTAGTATAATCGATAATGGTTGCAGCATCGTCTTTGTTAATTGTAGCAACCTCGGCTTCGATTTCCCGTTGGATTTGGTCGTAATGATAAGCAAATGACCTCCGTATGCGTGCAGCAATTCCTGGGTATTTTTTAAATAATTCGATTAATTTACTTTCTTCTTTCATAACGTCTATATTTAAATTATTAATGATATGCAAATATAGAAATAATAAATAATATATGCAATAACCTCGATTACCTACTGAAGCCTTATAAGGTCAACTATCTCGATTGAAGAGTATGGCATACCTATAAGTTCTGAAAGTATCCTTTTGGTATGATATACATGAAGATGGTTGGGATTTAGTTTTACCCTTGGGAATATTAGATATGGCCTTAGTTCTTCAGTTCTGTAAGTGATTATAAGTTCCTCACAGAATTTTTCGTTTTGACAATCGAAGGATACTAAGAATTTAGACTGTTCTAGCATATTATTAATATTAAGCAATGAGTATTCTCATAAGTTAAAGGTTCTTTACTAGTAGGATGGGAGGATGTACCCATTATTAGGATAATTCCTCCCATGACTAAGATAAGTATAATATTAGGCTTCATGTAATTCCTGATAGGTTGTACATAAGTCCTCGATTAGGTCCTCGATAGTATCCTCCCAGGAATCGTACCCGTCAAGGTTATATTCCCCGGCAAATACGAAAAATACGTCTCCGAATATTAGCCGGACTGTTTTATCTGTAAGATCCTCATCCTCGTCATATAGTTTGTTTTCGGTTTCATTATCCAAGTCCTCGTCTCCATTGAGTATATCGGATATTTCTGATAAACGTTTGAGATATGAGTTAAGAGTTTCAAGGTCCTCTTGGGAACGTGTCTCTTTAAATTTAAGATAAGTTTTTGACTGTAACATAGTTAGGCCTCCTCTGATTTTAATGGTTCGGCAATTACTGATAAGAAACCTTCAGGGTATAATGTATATAAGATACGGTACCCGGGTTCATGTGGTGGTAAGAATACATTAAGTATATTCCTGAGCAATGGATAAAGTTTCCATTGGTTATCCTCTAGAAATTGATTCCATTCGGCTTTTTCTGTATCATAGTTAGCTGATAGTTGAATATGGAATCTTGGATTTTCCTCGGATAGAGGAGTAAATACGTTGGTGACTACCTCGATTTCGTTTGATTCCTTTTTGTATTGGGTAATTGGATACCAGATACCTTCGTTTTTCCATTGATTGAGCTGGAATATGGTCATCCCAGATTCAAGTAAGTTGGTGAGTTTGTAAAGATTAACCATGTTGTCTATTTTAAAATGAATAATATATTTTATTTCTCACTACAAATATAAGAATAATAAATAATATATGCAAATATAACTGAGGTAGAGGCAGGCTCTGTATGAATTAGAGTCCTGCCTCTTGGGTAGATATGAAAACAACTGGTTAATCGTCATTAAGAGAATCCTCATCAAGGATTTCATTTGATAGTTCGTGAAGAAGTTCTACCCGGTATTCTTTTGGTAGGCCATCTATGGTTCCCTTGATTTTCTCTTTTAAGACTCCTCTAAGGGTATCTTGGTATTTTTAACAAAGGTAATAGCCGAAATTGGTACTGGTATAAGTATCCTCATTTGTGTAGTATTATTACATCTGTCAAGTAATTCCGATAACTCTTTGCGGTTTTCCAATGAATGTTGAATAACCAGGGCGATTACATCTGGTTGTTGAACATCAGTACAACCTGAAGCATAGCGTACAATTCTATCAAAGGTTGATTCTGTAATGTCAAAGGGCATACCATTTAAGAAGGGTTCCCTGAAATCAGGGTCCATTGTTTCTGTTTCTAAAATAGCTCTGATTTTCATAATTCTACTTCTCCTATTCCGTTACTTCTCCTATTCCGTTAGCAAGTAAATAATCGTAGTACAAATGTACGTTAGTATCTCCGTAAGTCCTAATATAGGATTCAGCATCCTCTGGGTCTGCTGAGACCCAGGGATATTCTTGTATCTGTGCCTTATGTAACTGTAAGGCCAGAGATTTTAATTCTTCTTCGTTCATGATATTCTGAAGTTAAGTTGGTAAACCCAATGATTTTTATCCAGCTTGGTGAATGAGATAAAGATACCGTCACCATCGGTAAAATTTTGCATAAATAGTATGCAGCCATCGGCAATGATGTTTTCTCTTGGTCGGTCTACTGTAACCAGGCTTTCAAATGTAAATGTATAATAGCAAGTTTCGTATACCCAGATTTGATTGATATCAATGCAAGCAAGTTGATAGTTATCGTATAACTTACTAAGTAACTCGTATAAGTTAGCCTTTAGGTTTTCCTTTTCTCCATTACAGAGGGAGAAAGTGTTTTTGTTAGCAATGAATCTTTGAAGTACCTCTTCTAAGTTCTGGATGGAGGATTTAGATGTTGTTGTTTTCATATTTTTATTATTTAATTATTACACTACAAATATAAGCATTTTATTTTAAATATTACTTTATTCATGCAATTATTTTAATATAGCTGAGGTTCTACATACAAGAAAAGGCAGTTGGATTGACTACCTTTTGATTGATTTGTTAACTCTGATAAGAAGTTTCTTCTTTTTGAATGGCTTTACTTCCCGGGTAACTTCTTGTTTGTAGAAAGCATCGATATTGGAATGAAGCATTTCTATAGTCTCCTGGGTTATGGTATCCTTTGAGCTACAAAGAGTATCATATATGGTTTCCCATAGTTCATTAACCAGATGCTTTTTAATGTCTTCTTTGACATCGGATTCTGGTTCAAATTTGATAGCAACTGTAACATGGTCAATGGTATCTCCTTCTAGGAGAAGGCCTTTGAATCGAGAAATGTCATCAGGAGCATTTAGGTTATCGTTCAAGAACCTCTCTATGCACATATCGCCTCGCAATTAATGCGAGGCATGTTCTGCTGAGATAGGGAATTCCTCTATGCCAAACATAGAATTTTCATTGTCTTCTGAGGTAAAAATACGATTTTTAGCATTATATTTTTGTTTTTAAACGGTTAATTACTTCTTCGTAGAATTGATTTATGAACTCAGGTTCAGGAGTTGAAGAACCTGGGTTAAGTTGTCTCCAATGGAATCTCACGCTGTTCTTAATCTCAAGAGCAAGATTATTAGCAGCTAAATCAAAAGCATCGTTGTATTGAATAATCTGTAAGAGGTTCCTTACACATTTGCTAGCATCTCCTAGAGGTACTTTCTGTTCAATCATTTCGAATCCGTCCTCGTAAATCTCTACTGTATCAATGTAAATGTCATCAATATGGTTAAGAGAATTGATTAAGTCTGGAGTAGTAACTTCTTCCTCATCTCCCAATTCGTTAGCGATTCTGAAGGCTTTGATAAAGGCATCTAAGATTCCCTGCATATCGGGGTCCTGTTCCTTAAGTGGAATACGTCTAATGATTCCAACTTGTTCGAATGATAAGTAATACTTGGTTTGCATAGTTATAAAATTTTGATAGATTATTAATTCATGTACAAATATAAAAATAATATTTCAATCTGCAAACAAATTAATAATCTATCTTTAAATTACTGGGGCAGAGCCCGGAATCTGTTTAAGTCCCAATCGTACTTTCTGTCTCCCTTATTAGTAAATACCCAAAGGTAATGGTCTTTGTATTCCCTTGATATGGTATTATACTTAGAGGTCTGAATGATGATACGATTTGGTTCGTATTCAAGTAATTCTGCATGTACTGTAGATACATGATGACTTTCAAGATTAAGTTTAGCCTTGAAGTCTTTAAGGAACTCATCCCGGTTTACACCATAGTTATCTCCCACGAATTTAATGTAATCGTCCTCTACCTGTTCTAACATGGTAGATACCTTGAATCTAAACTTGTTCATCTTTGTTATTTTTAAGGGTTCGTAATTTCTCTTTGAGTTCTTCAGCACATCTTTCAAGGATATTACTTACTATTACCAAGCAATCTTCATCTGCAAATGACATAATGATATCCATACATTCATCAAAGTAGTTTCCGATTGATTGAGGATTATTACAAAGTACATCCCAGTTCTTGCAATAATTAAACCGGATAATATCTACGTATTCATTTACTGATACCTTACTATCTGGTAAATATGGATATACCTTTGAATACATAGATTTAAAATTATCCTCAATCTCCTCATTCAATCTAAACTCTTTTGGTAGAGCCTCATAATAAGACATATCTGGAATGTAGAATTGGTAAGCAAATTCCTTATCTGTCTGTGCCTCAATTCCCGGGTATGAATTAGCAAATAATACTGGTATTTTATAGAGCAATAAGTCTGGTACTCTATCATATACCTTGTAATGGTCTTGGTATTCTTTGTACGCATTAACATATACCTGGTCATCGTATATATGAAGTTCATTGAGTATCGTTTGAACTCTTGAATGAAAGTCTTCTAACTCGAAGTGCATAGCAATGTTAAAGGTATCTTCCATACCCTCTAACTTTTGTAGAGTAATAAGTCTGCGGCTTTTGATTACTCTGATTTTCTTTTTCTTTTTCTTTCTGAATAAGTTGAACATGTGTTAAAATGTAAAGTTAATATATACGTCCTGAGAACCTTTCATGAATTTCTCATGGTTGGTATCATTGAATTTAAAGCAAGAATATTTGCCTACTGAGCGTTCATATTCTCCTCTTACCCATACCGGTGCAGTAGTAGTTGGTTTGAGTTTAAAATAAGTACCTTGATTGATGTTCTTAATCTTGGTCTTTTTACATTTGGGGTCTAATGTTTCCATATATTTGTCTATTTTTAAATTGATATGCAAATATAATACTTTTAATTTTAATATGCAAATCCGTATATACACAACTGAGGCCACCATTAATAGGTAGCCTCTAGATTATTTTCTTTTGTTTAAGAATGATGCAGCAAGGGATGTATCTTCCTCTGCCTCTAGTATTTCATCATCCTCTAAATACCTATCCATCTCTGGGTCATATGAATCAGTATCAATCCTCATTTCAATCTCCCTACGCAATTCATGGTGTTCTTTAGAGGATATTTCCATAGCAGCCTTATAGTTATCTGTGATTTGATTGAGTTCTTTCTTATTAAGATTAAGGCCCTCCTTGGACGTATCTACTCCCTCTTGCTTAGTTGCAACTACTTCAGGCAATGAATTGATATCGTATTTGTCCTCTAAGAGTTTTGCTTCTTCAGTTTTAGTAAGTACCTTTTGAGATTCTAATACGATAGTTCTTGCTTCCTCCATCGAGATAGTATTCTCAGCATTGAGATTATTCTGTTGATTGAACTGATTGAAGATATTAGTTGTATTGCCTCCAGTAAGATTACGAATGATTGATTGTAATGATGTAGAAGATTCCAACTTAAGCTTCAATGTCTTATTAACCTCGGACGAAATGAAAGGAGTATATTTACCTCCTTGGGAATCTCTTAAGATTTGCAACTGGTGAGATATCTCCATTCTATCCTCTAATGCCCATGCTAGTTGTTCTCCCAATAACGCGTTAAGTAATTCTTCCTGTTTATCTTTATCCCATATTCTAGAAGACAATAATCTGTCTCTCATGAATACTCGTACATATTCTATATCAATCCCCAATCTATTAGAGAATGAATTGATATCATAGGTTACTCCACACAAAACACCATTACCCATTAACCACTGATTAATAAGGTAATTCTGTACCTTAATCAATGCTTCCTCTTCATGTGTCTTCTGGTATTCTAAAGCCATTGCAGTAGTACCCATAGGACGAGGGAATCTTGTTATCTTATCTTCTTTTGCCATATAAATAAGCCTTTCTTATATCTTTAGATTCATCATATCCTACTAGCTCTAACTTATAACATACATAGCAATTAATACTAAGGTTATAGAAATATGCCTTATAGGTTTTCTTTTTCACTGCCAAATTAAAAGAATCACCAGAGACATAATCCCTGGTGAAAATTAATTTATCACATTTACCTATCGGAATACTAAGGCAAAGTTTCCAATCCTTGGCAATAAATTTATTGCCGTGAAGGTCTAGGATTTCCTTTGCCATGACTTCCCTTTTTATAGGTAGATTGTTTTTTGTCTTGTTCATTGAGGTATTCCTTCTTCCTTTTTTCAATGAACTGTTGGATATCTGGGAACATCTTTGCTCTTAAAGGTACTACCTGAGTAGCAAAGAAAGCATTCCATAGGTTCTGTGTAAATCCTTCACCTACTTTAAGCTTGGATATTGCCCAGAATTTACTTTCGAAATTCTTAATGATTTCCTTGAACCGATAATAATATAACTTATGAGTCTTAGGGTTAATGCCAATGGTAGTAGTTTGGCAATAATCTAGAAACTCTTTACCCAATTCGGAAATAAACTCTTCCCTTTTGAAGTCGTAATTCTCTTGGTCGAGTTTAAATAACTTTACGTAATCTATTGCTTCCATATATTTACTCTTTAATTGTTTCTAAAGGATAAGCCTTTAGTGTTACTTTCTTGGTTGCATCCTGGACCTGAAATAAATATCCTCGGTAATTATCCTCATAATAGGAGGACCAGATTGCTTCCTTTACCCTGTACCAATCTAAAGTCTTGGCACCTTTAGGGATTCCTGTGATTAACAAGGCATGGGTATTAGTTCCCATTTGAATATCAAAAATATCCTTACCATCAAAGTTGCCTATTATTACATAGTCTGGATAGGTAGGGTATTCCTTTAATTTAGGATAAGGTACACCCAAGGTATCTACTATGGTTTCAGGTTCTATAATTTGATTCTGAAATCGGATATTTAGTTTCGATTTGCCTATGTATAGGTCTTTGACTATATTTGTGAACATACATAGATAATTATATGGGTTATACCTTGGTCCTTGAAGTTATTTAGGTTAGTTGCCTTTTCCTCAAGTTTCCTTAGTGTCTTTCTAGAATCTGTACAGATTCTTCTGGTTGGATTTCTAACCAGCATCAGAATATTCTCTAGTGCAGGTTGCAAAGCATTAACTGGTCCTGCATAAAGTATCTCATGCTTCTTCCCACTAATTACATTGTATTGGGTTTTATAGGCATACTTACCTTTGATATAAGTTACCTCAACCTTTTCTATTTCTTCTTTTCTTATGTTTCTTACCATAACCGTCTTTATTTACATAATCTGATATTTCGTCTAATTGTCCCAAGAGTAATGCCTGCACAAATATAGGTACAGGCCTGAAAAAGAAGTTTCTTATGTTACTGGTGTTAATATACCAATCGTATACAATAAAGAACTTCTTAATCTTCCTATGTTTAAGTGAACGTTGAACTAAGTAGGTTTTAACGCATCTCTTATGCAACTCCACCAACTCCTTGTCTTGCTTTAACATCTCCTTTACGGAGAATATAGTGTAATCCATTTTTATACCTTTAGAAGGTTAATACAATGAGGAAGGTACTCTGATATTGGGTACCTTCCCTGAGAGGTAAAATCAAGCAACTTGTTCTGGCTTAAGGACTTTATTCCTGAAGTCCTCATATGCCTTGGCAGCTTTCTTGTATTCTTTGGAGTTTTGGTCCTTGATACGGAACATTTCCCGTTCAAGTCTGTGAAGTTCATTACGAGTTTGTTGTCTCCATTTCTTCCGGGCCAGTGTATCGGTTACATCCTCTGGGTATATATATTTTACTTCCCGGTTGGAGATTACCTTTTCGATGATGGAGGGTTTCTGTTGTTTTTCAACATCTTTTACTACCTCTGCTTTTTTAGAGGTTTTCTTTGTTGGTTTGGATTCTTCCGGAGTAACCTGAACCAATTTGGCACCTGCAAATTTCTTGGCAGCTTCCTGGGATTCTTCTACCAATTGAGCCTTAGTCTTTTTAGTTCCCTGGGCCTTAGTAGTTTTAGACTTGGATGTAGCATCCTTAATTCCTTCTAATTGTTGAGCAACTTTGTTACCGATAAGGTTAGCAACCTTGTTTTCATTCTTTTTCATAACGTCTATATTAAAAATGTTTATAAATGAATTAATTTCTTATCACATTGTAAATATAAGAATAATATTTTATATAGCAATAAAATAAAAAGAATATTTTTAAATAGCTGAGGTTAATCGGCTAAGAAGTCGAAGATCTCTGGAGCATAATCTATCTCGTTTTCTGGGTCTGATAAATATTCGTCCAGGTTTTCGTTATAATAATCGAGTTCTGATTTAGCCTTAGGAGCAGGTACAAAGGGTATACATTTTTCTGGATATTTCTCTGCAAACTTAATGGCATCTTGATAAGTTAACTTCTTATCAGTATAAAATTTAACCCATGTATGGGAGTATCCCACTCCTTTTCTAGTAACTTCGTATTGTTGATATCCAGAATTACTTATCTGGTAGATTTGATTCTCTGGAATGATTTCTATTTCTACCTGATATTCGTATATTCTTTTTCCGAGTTTGTTTGCCATTTCCTGAATTGAATCCATTAATGACTTAGGCTTATCTGCAAATGAGAAACTGTATTTAGTTTCTGGTACATCGTTCTTTTTAAACGACGGAGCAGGATAAATCCTGCTTGCATCGGGTGTAGGTTTTGAGCCTATAGCCAATCCAATTAGTATAAATCCTGCTAACCCTATGATAGGTAGTTTTCTAAGACCTGAGTTCATAGCCTGTGGTTTTAAACTTGTTTCTGATATTAGAAGAAACGTATTTACCTTTGGACTCTGCTAGGTGTAATTCATTGCAGATTTCTTTAGGTACACCATCATAACGGTAAACTTTGTTGCCTTTAAAAGCAATCCAAAGTTGTTTGTTTTTGGAGTCGTATCCGTAGCCTTCAACGTTTGAGGATTCGCAATGAATCATTTCAACTCCAGTGTTCAATTCAACTGATTCTAAGTATTCGTTCTTGTCCATTTTAAATTAAATTATTAATGTGAGTTCAGGATGAAATTTATTGGTTTCTCTGTGTAATAGTTCCCATGCTCCGTAAACTCCTTGGGATAAATCATGTATCCATTCGTCTTCCATTTTGAATAGGATATGAGAACAGATGTATAATTGATATTCGTTCAGAGTCTTTATCAATTGAGGCATTTCGTATATCTCTTCGTAAATCTGAATATGATGATTGACTGAATCAAGCATCTCTTCATTGTTTATCTGTAACAACTTCCTGAGTAAATCGGGTTCTGTTGTAGTGATATTATTTTTGATATTAGTCAATGCCTCAATTTGAATCTGAGCAATGTTCTTTACTACCTCTTTGGTTTCTGCATCCATTTTTTAATATTTATTTTCGTTATACAAATATAAGAATTTTATTTTAATAAATAATACTCTTTTATTAAATACTGAGGTAGAGGTTGTCTATCTAGAGATAGCTTCTTCGATTTTCTGTTTGATTGAATCAGGGAATATTACATCCTTGTACCATCTCATGAAGAACTTAGAAGGCTTTTTCTCGGAGTTGAGAAGTAATTGTCGTTGTTCTGCAGAGAACTTTAATCGTTCTTCTTCAAGCATAAACTTAGGGAACTTTGTGAACTCTGCTTGAGAGAAGGATATGGTTTTCTTACCAACAGAGGCCCTTAACGGTTTCTTCCTTTCTTTATAAAGATACGGAACAATTTTCTTCGATGGTCCACCAAGGATACTAAAGCCGAAGATGACCATTGGGTCGAATTTATCTGCCTTGGGGTCTTTGGCTCGTTTGATACATCTTGCCATCCAGGAGTATGAGTTAGGATATTGCTTGTTGTCAGTGGCTTCTCCCACATCCTTACTGTTGAATTCGAATCCTGGGAAATGAAAAAGAAAGTCCTCTGTAAGAATAAAGACAAATCCCAATTCCCTTAAATACTTAATAATCTCTTGTTGGCTCTTACCTTCTTCAACCATTTTCTCTACATCTGCCAGAATATCTTCCCGAGGTGATTCAGTAAGTTGTTTACTACCAGTAGAGGGTCTTCCTCTTCCCACTGAGGGTTCTTTGATTGGTAAGTTACCTACAAGCTTATCTAAGTAATTCTTAAAGTTCTCGACATCTTGTTTATTTGTAAGAGTTACCTCTATTCTTATTGGTCCCTTATGTTGTACTTTTGGCCCTGAATTCATTTCTGTATACGCATCTACCAATCTATCTTGAATATAGGAACCATTATCTTCAAGTGTAGTGATACGCAGTTTGGGTTTATATGTTTTTTCTTCCATAAAGTCTTAGTATTAAAAAGAAAGGCCTGAACAAAAGTGATTTGCCAGGCCTTTACATCATTAACGAATACTTAATAAGATATGAGATTAATCTTCTTCTTTTTTGGCCTTCTTTTTCTTTTTATCTTTGGCCTTTTTGTCCTTCTTTGCAGGAGCAGCCTTTTCGGTGGCTTCTGCCTTTTCTTTCTTTTCCTTCTTGGGTTTTTCTTCCTTCGGAGCTTTACCGGCAGCAAGTTTTCTTTGTTCCATACGATATTTTTTCTTTTCATCGGAAGTCATTTCTCTGCCGTCGATGAGAGGATAATCGTATTTGGTAACTCGGCTGGTCGATTCCTTCTTTTCTTTTTTCTTTAAAGCCTTTTCGTCTTCTTTAGCTTTTTTCATTTTTACCAATTTGGCTTCATTCTTCAAATCCTTTTCGGGATACTGAGCAGCGACTTTATCTCTCTCCTTGTTGAGCTTATTCAAGAGTTCGGTAACCTTCTTACCATGTTTTTTGTCTTTTGACCAATCTTTAGTTGGGTCCAAGTTGTTCTCTTTGAGATAAGCATCTAATGCCTTTTTAGCTTTTGAAAGTTCCGGAGTCTTATTAGCCGGTTTGTCTTTCTTCTTGTCTTTCTTCATGTTTCTAAAATTTTTAAGTGGATTGAAATTTCCTTAGTAATTATCCATAGTTATAATATCCTAATCGAAGTAGGGATTTCCTTAATTTCTAGGATTTCTATACTTGCATTTTCAAGAATGGCTCCAAGTTCTAAGGCATCCTTTATCTCTTGCTCAGTAAGATTGACAAAAGTTTGTTCTGCAACCATTTCTCGTCCATCTGAATAATTAACATATTTAAACTTTACAGTACTGATAGTACCTTTTAGTTTTTTATCTAGCCTACCCTTAAAATCCTTAAGCCTACGTTTAAGATATTGAAGGTGAATAACATGGGTTTGATATTTACCTCTCTTATGAGGAGGAGTAACCTTAATCATATACCGAGTATATTCCATATCTTTTAATATGGCTTGAATACCCTGTATGATGGTTCTTAAATTCATTTCTTCCATGATGGTCTTGGTATTGGTTTATTTTCGATTGCCATTTCGGTTAGCATTTCTTTGGCTTCTTTAATAATTAATTCAGAGAGTTCCCTTTCTTCATTCGATAAGGGAGGGTCCATATCTTTATCTTCTAGTGCATTAGTATAATTCTGAATAAGATTATCTAATGCAAGAATAGTTATATTCTTTCTGATTTCTCTTTTGTCTTCCATAACCTATAAAATAAATAAAGCCTACTACCTTCTCAGGCAATAGGCTCCCAACATAATTTTTGAAATACCAATAAACTATGCAAACCATTAGCGATGTTCTCGCTAATAAGTAAAGGGATAGAAGTTTAATCTTCGTCTCCGGCTTTCTCTTCTTCGCCCTTAGCCTTTTTAGCTTTCGGGTTACAGATAATACCGTGTCCTTTTTTGGATTTTACGGTTAGATTGCCCGGTACGAATGTTACGGATGTAGAAGTTGGTTTACCGTCGATGACCAGAACTGATGTTACCACCACTCCCTGATATCCTTCTTTGTTCTTTACTGCGTAACCGTAGTTCTGAACTTCGGATTTATCATTGATTTTGATAACATCAATTTGCTTGCTGTTTGGACGTTGCTCTGCAGGACGGTTTTTCAAAGCTTCCATACGAGCTTTACGTTTTGCTTCTTTTTCAGCATCTTTTTCTTTGCCACCTTTCTTCTTGGTGTCTTCTTTTTTCTTAGTTGCCATAATCTTTTAAGTTTTAGTTTTATTTAATAGAACAATAGTTATTTCTTATGATAAAGGTGGGCTATTGCTTTAGCCCAACCTTCATAGCCGGAGAATGAATTACTTCTTTCCTTTTTTGCCTTTACCTTTGGCTTCTTTCTTTGCCGGGAGTTTGAGACCCAATTCTTTGGCAATTGCTTTGCGAAGTTTTTCGATATCATCTTCTTCAAAGTCATCCGGGTCTGTTTCGAGGTCTTTGTCATCGCAAACATCTTCCAGTTCTTCGAAGTCCATTTCGGCAAGAGCTTCACCGGTTAATTCTTCTTCCTCGTCATCTTCATTTTCTTCATCAGAGTCCTCATCATCGTCATCCTCATCGGAATCTTCGTCATCATCTTCCTCTTCTTCCTCATCGGAATCTTCGTCATCGTCCTCGTCTTCTTCTTCCTCTTCTTCTTCTTCCTCGTCTTCTTCTTCCTCTTCTTCCTCGTCATCATCTTCCTCTTCTGAAGCAAAGAAGTCTTTTGCTTCTTCGGCAGACAACATGATAGGAGCTGGGATAATTTTTACTGAGCCATCCTCGTAAGTAATGATGATTGCACCATTAATCTCTTTGCGAGATACTTCCTTTAACTCTACCTTTTTGGTTTCTTTTTTCTTAGCCATTTTCGTAAATGTTTAAATGTTAATAATCAATAGTTATATCACTCTGTTATAAGTTTCTTGTATTTTCTTTCGCTTCCCGTAAGATAAGCAAATGCAATATTATATTGTTTTACCCCATCAATTACGGTCTTTAGTTCTTCTTGAGATTCTATCTTTACAGCTTCTGTATCGATAACTTCATCCTGGTCATTATAGGTATTAACCTTAAAGGATTTACCCATGAACGGATTTAATTGCTTATGTACCTTTACTTCCGGTACTGGGTTTTTAGTTTCCATTGCTGTATTTAATTTTAATTATTCCAGGAATACCAACCTTACCAAATACTTCGGTATAGAATTTGTATTTTGGATTTTGCATTGATTTATAGTTATCAGCTAATCTCATGGGAAATACCCAATATTCATTTTCTAGCACCCTGTTTGTCATAATATAGGCATATTTACTTCTCATCCTATATTTGCTTACAGGAGTGAACCCTTGAAATCTTAAAGCTTTTACCAAGAACCTTTCTTTTGGTTGCCATCCCAAATGATTTAAGGATTCATCATAAAAGATATCGAGCATATCCCTTTGTGCTTTGATAAATAGTACTTTCTGTATCGGGATATCTAATTTCTTTCTTAGATACAAGGCCAAGGAACATACCAATGGGGGATATTGCAAAGAAAGAATATTATATTTATGCTTTTCCTCTTGACTCAGCCTGTTGTAAATTCTGTAAGATAGTAGAACGGATTTGTATTCTCTTCTTCCGGATATAGTTGGAAGATATGCCTTCCCGTTGTCCATACAATTTTTGTGAGTACCTTTCATTGAATACCTTCTTTCCTTTTGATTTGAAGACCCGGTGCATTTGAACCATGAACCTTCGTCTTCTGTGTTTATCAATTTTATATTCATCCGGGATAATAAACTTCCTGGCTTTAACTAATCTCCCTTTATACCAGAATTTAGTAGAACCAGAGGTATGTCTTATACCATTCATGTCTTGAAGTATTCTTATCCCTTGCCTAAGTAATTTCCTGCCTGATATGATATGAATATATTGAAGAACATCTACTCCGTACATATAAACCAAAGTCTTTTTTATCTGATACCTTGTGAAATAGGGTATACCTGTTAGGTGTTTCCGATATAAACTTTTTTCGGTAATATATTTGTTGGTTGTATCTGGTCTCCATGTCCATATATAATATCTATCTTCTCGGATTGGTTCCCTACTACTTTCCTTTAGTTTTACCATTGTTCATAGTCCTCCTTGCAGTTCTAAACCAAAGTGTTATTGATTTATCGTTTGCATCTGGGAACTTCTTTTTCATCCTTCTAGTTACTCTTTCTAAATCGTAACCCTTTGCAACTAATGACCATACATAGGATTTCTTAGTTCCCTTGATGAGATTAAATTCATCCCTTTCTCTTGGTGGTTTCTTCTCCCTTGGCTTTTTTATTCCTGGAACCCTTTTGGATTTCCTTTGCCCATCTTCTCCTTCTTCTCCGAGAAACCCAAGCCTTAATTTCGAATTCCTTAAAGGGTCATCCTTTGAATAACCTATGTTCTCCAATTGTTTATCCATCCAATCATCATATTGGTCAATTAATGATTTGTCTGGTTTGTTAGTTGACCTTTCTATATAACCAATTAAATCGAAAACTCCAGCAGCACAGGCATCAGGAAAAGGCATACCCAATACTATGGCTTTTCTTTTTAAATCTCTGTAAGTCATATTCCTCCCGGCTGAACCAAGGAAACTGGCTTTTTCTTTTGAGGGTGCTGGTTTATTCTTTTTGTTCTTTCTCATATCTTTTATTTTAATTTGTTGCAAATATAATACTTTTTATTTATATAGAAAAATATTTCTATCTATTTTTATAAAAAGCTGAGGTATCTGATATGCGTTCAGCAGCCGTTGATTTAGGCTTTTTCTTCCTTTTCTTTTTAACCTTATCGGCATTGAAGGCCATATCAAGTTTCTTAATACTGAATTCTATATTATTCACTTGATTATAGTTAACTGCTTTTTCCACGCAGCATCTGTACTCAGGCCAGAAGCGTTGTCCTAATTTTACATCAACTGTTTTAATCATAAACTTGGATACCATAAATCCAAATGTATCTGCATCATCTTTCTTTTCGAATACATACATATAGAATCTACTAAATTCACTAACTACCTCATCTAAAGGTCTTACTGGCATTAGCAAATATCCATCTGTATATAATTCTTCTGATATTAAGCATACCCAATATTTCTTTTTTCCGGGTTTTACTTTATATCTAAACCTTTCTTTTAGTTTTGTGTGCATCCATTCTGGTACTCGGTTTAAAAGGTATTTAATGTATATCTTGTCCTTCTTATTCAACCGCCTTTTAAATGCAGAAGGCTGTTGTAGCATTCTTGGTAGAATCCTAAAGTTATTCCACCTATCGAACTCTAGAATTAACCTCATTGAATCTAAGTCCCAGGGGTCTTCTGATTCTTTGAGTCTTTTCATATTTCTTTCGATATTACTATTGCTTACCTTTGAGAGTAAGTTAGAAGAGTCTCCAGTATATAGACTAGCTTCTTTCCTTGTTAATCTCTTTTCAATACACCCTTCAATAAAATCACAAAAGCTTCGTTCGCAAGGGCAGTCAGGTCGAAAAATAGAAGTGTGTAACTCGAAAAAATCAGAGAATAATCTGAAGAACTTTTCTGACCTTTCTCTGATTTCTAAATACTTGTAATGTGACAACTTTAAAATTTCACCAGCTTCCCATGAGGATTTGCTTTCTGATAACTGAAGGAATAAAGACTGCCTCTCTATTTCGTTTAAGCAGTCCCAAGCTTTCTTCTGAGCATCGTTCATATTAATTCCTCCTAAAATCCATTATTCTATCTATTGATTCACTTGTTATCTCATTTGGGTCATAATCTTGGGAGTTAGCATATAACTTATCTGGGTCATAATTCTGGTACACGCTATAGATTACGTTATCAAAGGGTAACCATATTTCCATTTTACCCATTTCCGGATATAAAAGAAGTTGTACCATTTTATTTATGTGGTCTATACCTAATACCGTAGCATCTATTCCTTCGTAAGGATAACCTTTGAGTACTAAGTAATCGCCTATCTTAACATTCATCAAATCGTCTACAGAATATTTCTTTCCTTCTTTTGCCATCCTCTTAAACCTTTTAACATCCTTTCTGGTACATGTAGCTACCAATGAGAAATCATCAAAGTCTTCAGAATTATCTATTCTAGCTTTCTTCTTTCTTTCATGAAGAGTCTCTGTAGACTTTAACCAAGTTCTTATACCTGATATACTTCTCTTCAGTTTGTTTAGAAAAGGTCTAGAGTACGCTAACTCTGTAGGCATCTTGATAAAACCATAATTGAATAAGATAGGTACTTCTTCGAATATCATCTTACCCTTTGCGGTTTTCTTTAAAACGTTTATCGTAGGGATAATGGCACGTACTTTTTTATATCCCTTTTCTTTAAGTTCTTTATTAATGTTCTGATAATACTTTCGTTCTATGTAGAAAATACAATAAGAATAAGGGATACGTTTCATATTATTTCTTTTTAATGATTAACTTAGCTTGCTTATGTACTTGCTTATAATTAACATTCTCTAGAATATCACTTGCAAGAAATACATAAAGATTAACTGAAGTACTGATTGACATACTGGGTTTTTTAGATTGTACCCATATAAAATCTCCCAGAGTACCAGGTCCCCCTTCTACTACAAAGAAAAATTCATTTGCAGGCATAGAGTTATACCTCATACATAATATAGGGAGTTTATTTGCCCTTTTAGCATCCTTACTTGCTTGTTCCCAAAATCTTAGGATATCACAAGTTTTGTTTCCAAGCAGTACATGTTCGAATTTGATATCTTTGTAATTTTTACATTCGATAGATATCTTACAGCGATGAGCATGTTTTTCATCTGTACAGGTTAAATCAGAAGTGGCATCCTTATTAGAATGCCAAGCTCCTGAACCTGCCCGATTCCTTTCAAATTTGTACCCGGTCCATTTTGTAAACCAAGCACCTATTTTTCTTTCAAATCTTGAACCCTTATTTTTGCTGTTTATTGACATAACAAAATTTATCTTTATACTTAATAAGACCCTTACCTTTCAAGATTCTACGAACTGAAGAGATATGAATCGGTAATATGTTAGCTATCTCCCTTACACTCAAACCTTGGTTATAAAGGTTATGTACATCGTTATAATAAATAATCTTATTTGGAGTTGGTAAACAACCATCAAACCAAGCCTGTAAGGTATTATCTAACTCGGTGCCCCATTTAAGATTTTTAACTCTGCAATCCATTTTGTTATTATTGAGGTGCATTACTACTGGTAGACCATCCGGGTTAGGAAGGTAAATAGTAGCTACTAAACGATGTAATAACCAAGATTTTAAATCTATCTTACACTTTAGATAACTATCGGGTTTACCATCCGAATATACGGAAATCCTTACCCATTTAAAATCCCCAAGATATCTGTAAACTCTACCATTTTTAGAAACATAATACTTATGACCTGGTACATTGGGTTTCCATTTAGGCCTAAGTATTATGTTTCTACCATGTTTTATAGCAGAGTATAAATTACTAAAAGTTTTCATCTTCCTGTCTTGTTAAAGTTATATATCCTTATAGTAAATTATAACTACTTAGGCCATTGACTTTTTCGACTTGCAGGATTTTCGTATTTGATAGAGGAAGAGAATCTAAATGAGTAATTAAGAATAGGGTTTTATCTGCAAAAGTATGTCTGATTAAAGAGGTTACTACTTCTACATTATCAGAGCTTAATGATTCGAATACCTCATCCAAAAAGGCAAGGTTTATACCCTTAGACATTGTAAGAGATTCATTCATTGCAAATGCCATTGCCACATTTACCAATTGTTTTTCTCCACCGCTAAGTTCATCGTAATCAATAATTTGCCCATCTCTTTCGATTAAAGTAAAAAATTCTTTTCTAGCAGTACCCAGGTCTATGTTAAATTCAATCCTAAATCCCAATACTTGAGAGTATTTATCAAGGGTTCTATTTAACATATCCAGTGATGAATCGAATAAGTAAGCCTTTATTCCGTTGTTACCGAGAGGGTCATTGATTAACCAATTGTAGTTTTCTAACTCCAACTCTTTATTGTGGTAATCCTCATCTACCTTACGAAGAGTTTTTCTAATCTCTTTAAGTTTCTCTTTATATTTAGGAGACATAACCTTAAGTTTCTCTTGTTTGAGCTTTTCCAACTCCTCGTCAATATCAGCAATATCAGAAGCAATATCATCGCATTCTTTTTGAAGTCTCTTATACTTCTCATTCGTAGTTCTCAACTCATCCAATCTACCCAGAGCATCCTCATATTCTTCTTGTAGTTTGTCTGAGTTTATAATTGCTTTATAGATAATATCTACGCTCTCTTTAGCACGTTTGTAGTGGCCTTTATCTAACTGTATCTTGAGTTTCTTTACAAAATCCGGTAATGATACTCCTGAAATATTATGGTTGTGTTTTATTTTAGATTTAAGACCATCTACATAATCAGTATGTTTCTTAATCTTAACCCTAAGACTCTGCTCTACCTCGTCCTTAAGTTGTTGCTGTTTTTTAATAAGTTGCTTAGTTAGGTCTTCCCTATCTTTCTTTAATTCTCTACGTTCTGACTTTATTTTTTCTTTGAAACCTTTCTCTCTATCACGTAAATCAAAGTAAGCTTCCTTATTTGCTTCAAGTTCTTTCTTTAATAAAGCAGATTGGTGTTCTACTTCGTTTGCCTGAGCTAATAGGTTATTTTTATCCTGCATAGCTATACCTTTGGCAATATTAAGAAATTCTAAATCAAATACTTCTTCGAATATCTTCTTCTTATCTGAATTAGATTCTTGTATCAGTCGTTTAATACCCTGACCAAACATAATTGAGTTCATAAATAGAGTGTAAGATAAACCAAGCTCTGCATTAATGGCATCTTGTAGTTTATTCTTACCCTTTACATTTACTACCTCATTATCTTTCATAAGAATAAGCCTATCTTTACCTTTAGCTCCATCCTCAAGAACTATATTGCATTTCTGGCATCTGATAATTTTATAGATATGTTCTCCTTTTTGAAAGAATACCTCTACCATTACTCCTTGGTAATCTTTAGGTCTTACCTTTTCCCAGGTAGTTACTTCTGATACCCCTTTTAAATTTTTACCATATATTGCCCATACCAATGCCGATAAGATAGTTGATTTACCTTTACCATTCGGTGCCTTGATAAGTATGGTACAACTTGGGTTTAAAGGTATATGTAGGTTTTCTATTGAACAGAACCCTACTACGTTCATTGTTGTAAATGTTAACATGATTCAGCTTTTTTGAGTATGTCAATCAGTAGTTCTTTCTTATCTTGTTCAGTTATACCTTTTTCCTTAAGATACTTCCTTGCTAGAGCTTTCTTAGAAAGTTGCTTAGTAATTTTATGGTTAGTATTTACTAAGTTACTAGTTTTCTTAGGTAAAACGGTATAATAATTGCCATCATCTTTAATATCCTCTTCAGATTCTACATCTACGAATTTAGGGAATTGCTTAAGGTGTACAAATTGCATAGATAAATCAGAATAAATCTTCCAATAACCCAATTTACAATCCCTATCTGTTCTTCTTTGATGATTAGGTGCTCCTATCATATAAACCTTCTTTGATAATCTTTGGGGTTTATGTATATGACCACATAATACAAGGTCAAATCGGTTCAGGATATTTACATTGAGATTTTCTACAGAATCAACTTCTCTACCATCAGTATCCTTTGCTCCTGGATAATCCGTATGAAGAAGAAGTATGTTCTTTACATTCTTATCTAGTTTAAGTTTCTTAAGATATTCACTTAGACCCACATTATTATCAATATAGGGAACTCCATAAATGTGGTAATCTCCATAAGAACACCATTTAATTCTGGTTAGATTAACACAACTCATAAAATTCTTATGAAATACAAAAGGCCATCCCTTAGTTATCCTATCAATACGATTTACAGATTTCAAATCGTGATTCCCGTCTATATAAATCATTTTGAATTTTGGATAGTTACTCTCTAACCTATCGAACTGTTCAGCAACGAATATTGCTAAATCTTGGTCAATTGATTCTGGCTTATGAAATAAATCTCCACAAAACAAAGCAGGACATTTGTACTTTTCACATTGACCTGCAATAACGTCAAGGACCTTGATACTATTCAAGGTCCTATTGTTGTTCTCATTGAATTTTGCCCATAAATTGATGTGCAAATCCGAGAATGCTATAAATACTACTTCTTTACTCATGAAGAAAATCAATAATAAGTTTCTTACGAATATCCAAATTAGCTTCTCTTATACAGAGAACTTTAGTTTCACCATATATGGATTTGATTACTCCCTCTGTTGCACCGTATTCCAAGAGTTGATTCTTAAAAATGTTCTTATAAATAGAACATTTTTCCTTAGTAGGTAAGAATCCCCACAAGTTCAATACGTTACCCATTATAGAAGATATTAAGAACTGGAAGTAATTGTTATCTATTCGTTTACCATTATCTTCCATAACCCATTCCTTTACCATGGCAGTAGTAAAGTCTAATAGGATAAGATGAGTACATTGTTGATTGAGTAACATCTTGCAAGTTTCGAAAAAGTGTTCCATTTCACATTTAGGAACATTCTTGGCTTGCTTGTAATAGAAATAGGCAGCTAAATCAAGATAGCTTCTATCTGTAACAAATCTATCCCTATCTCTGAACATTTTGTTTCTTAGGTTCATTACCTGAAAATCTTCGAGTAACAAATCCTTTGAATCCCTTTCTAACATCTCTTTATGAGACATATCCTTTGTTTTAGGTATTAAGTCTGATACACTACCAGATATAAAATCCAATACTGGAGGGTATTCTGTTACATCAAACTTAATCATCCCGGGAACTTCTTTTGCTAAAGTGGTTTTCCCAACTCCACTTGCACCTGCAAACATTATTTTCATTCGGATAACTCTTTAAAGGGTTTAATAAATTCTTTAGTTAGGAACGAAGCAAGAGAATACTCTATGCACAGTTTCCTAAATTTATCATAGTTGAAAGTCTTCTTTCTCTTGAGAGGTATCTTATCTAAAGGGACATTACCTACAAACCAGAATAAATCAATCAACTTACGATTCCTTTCCCAAGCTTCTTGGTACTCTTTATTAGGTTTAGCTTCCAGATATTTGTAGATTGATTTATACTCATCTAATATCTTTCTTGCAGTTACTGGACCTATACCCTTAAAACCTGGAATATCATCGGAAGTATCACCCACCATTGCAAGGTATTCAACGGTCTCATGTGAATGATAACCAAATAACTCTTTACAATTACCCATTCGAATAACTTCATCCTTTCTTGGATTTAATATCCTAACGTTCTTGTTTAGAAGTTGATTAAAATCCTTATCTGATGATACCAAGATTACATTATCTGAACGATAAGTATTAATAATTAGGTATGCTAAGAAATCATCTCCCTCATATTGAGTTTTATTCCTTTTATCAAATATATAAGAAATTCTTAGCATACCTAATATCTTCATTATGATTGCCTTTTGTATTTGCAAGGATTCATAATCAACCGATATATTTTTTCTGTGTCCCTTATAGTTAGGCAATAACTTATCCCTTACTGGTGAATGACCATTATCAAAGGTTATAACTACTTCGTTTGGTTCAAACCTTGTAAGATACATGTGAAGTGATTTGAAAAATCCAAATATTGCTCCACTTGGTTTACCGTCTGTGGATTTAAGTTTCTCGAACTTGTGAAAAGATTGATGGAGAATGTTCTCTCCATCAATCAATAATACTGTTTTCTTACTCATCGTCTTCCTCTTCGTCATCTGACTCGTTAAATGATTCATATTCTACTCCATCTACTGGATATAAATTAGTAGTCAATGCTACTATCTTCTTTCTAGTTGTACCGATAGTATTTATCTCAGCCTTCTTTAATAGTTTACGACGAAGTTCATCATCCTCTTCCAAAAGCTTTTGGAATTTCTCTTCACCTCTTGCAAGAGTTTTTCCTTTGAACTTATATACTCCACCTGAAGATTTTTCTATGATATCATTTTCTACCAATACATCCTCAAGAGCATAGCATCTATCAAAACCTACTTCATGGAACTTAGGATTGAAGTAAACTGGGCACTTACTGATTGTAGGTCTTGGAGGAGCAACTTTATTTTTAATAAGTCGGATTGTGACCAATTTACCAGCTTTCCGTTCTTTACCTTTCTGTTTAACAGTGATAGACTTGCCTGAGTAAAAGGCAGCTCTGATTGAAGCGTAGAACTTAAGTGCTGCACCTCCTGTAGTAGTTGTGTTATCTTTTCCAAATCCGACATTTAAAGCAGTTCTTAATTGGTTAATGTAAATCTGTGTAACTCCTAATCTATAGAATAATTCACTTCTGATACGGAAGTATTTGTAAAGAGCTTTTGCTCTACCTCCCATTTCAGCCTTACCCTCTACCATTTTAGAATCTATGTTATCTGCACAATCCATAGCAGCAATAGAATCTATCACTAAGAGAATCGGTTCATTATTAGTTAATTGAGAACGTAAGTAAATTGCTAAATCTGCTACTGCGTCAGAAATATATTCAATTCGGGTATCGGTTAATACTGTAACTTTTTCTGGGTCTACCCCATTTGCTTCTGCCCAAGAGTTCATCCAAGATTGTTCAGCATCTACCCATATAACATGCCCACCGAGTTGTTGACAGGTATATGCAAAATTATATGCAATAAGGGATTTACCAGAAGATTCTTCTCCAGCTACTTCGAGTACTTTACCAAATGGTATACCACCACCAAATGTATAGTTGAGAGCAAAGAAAGTAGAAGGTAACCATAAGTTTGATTCCACTGTATCTGAAGCCAATCTCATGATACTACCATATTTCTTTAGTATCTCATTTTTTGTTGGTACCTTTAAACCAACCTTAGTTTTCTTTGCCATATTAAATTCCTCTTGATTTTAAAATATTCATTGCCTGATTCAATACGTTTTTCTCTTCATCGGTAAACTTCATGAGACTACCCTTGTCGAATACAAGTTCTACTATGTGATATCCCATGAAGGGTACTTCAGACCTCTCTCCATTGGGTAATTCTACTTTGGCATACATCCATGATAATATCATTTCTGCCATAAGAGGGTCTACCAATTCCAATATTAAAACAGGATGTTCCCAAAATTGATTATTTCTGTATATTCCAGATTCTTTATATTTCTGTTTAACCCTTTCAGAAAAATCCCTCACCTTTGCATAATCAAAGTCTGGCCCAATATCATTAATTTCACAAAATCTTCTTATAATCTTTGACTTATCTTCATCTGATAAGTTTGCCCAATATTCTTTTGATACCATAATGTAATGTATTTAGACTAAAGAAGGTGATAACTGAACGAATCTAATTACCACCTTCGAATGAAACCATATATTAACTAACCTTTAAATGTCGGATTTGTAACGTTTCTTCTTTTTCTTTTTGGGTTCATCATCTTCTATATAATGGTCTCGGTGAATCCCTTTCTTTTTTGTCTTTTTCTTTGGTTTGTCATCATCATCATCATCTCCGCCATGATCTTCATTTAAGAACTTAGCAAGAAGTTCCTCCAGTTCATCGTAAGATTTAATTTGAGAACGAACTATACCTTCCAGGTCTACATTACCCTGGTACTTCTTGTCCAATTTGGTTGGTTTACAAGCCCGAGCAGAATAGGTAGTATCAAGCTTACCAGAACCAGAACGAATAATTTTGATATCGTATCCATTTCTTGGGTCTGTCATATCACCAGCTTCATCCTCATCGAGGTATAAGTCGATAATATCTTGATAAACAGAGCGTGGAACTAGAACTCCCTTATCTTTACCTTCGTAATCAAATTTAGTTCCCTTTTCGTCTGCATAGACCGGACCACCAATAACGTATCTTCTTCTTGGTACGAGAGTTTTTGCAAGTTCCTTGTCATCCTCATCCTTTGAGTTTTTCAATTCTTGATATTTTTCCATGAAGGGGCATGGTTCATCAAAAGTAGCCGGAGATATTACTCCTCCCAGATTACCTCCAAGATAGAACTGAACAATTTCTATACCTAATTCCTGGTCATCTCCCGGAGATTTGATTCTCATACGTAAAGTACCTTCTTTAGGGAATACCAAACCATTTCCGTTTCCCTTAGATTCTAACTGTTTCTTTCTAGCTAGCATCTTTTCCTTTGTAGAAAGTCCATCTGATGAAACTTTCTTCTTTTTCTTTTTGTCAAGTGCCATATTAATCGTTATTATTTGGTTCTGAGTAAATTATCTCATTCATACTCAACACCGTTAAAGTGTTCTTTTCCAAAAGTTGTTGTAAGCCTGGGGTAAGCTTGTCTGTTTCAAATTCCAGTTCCTTACCGGCATACAAACCATAGGTAACTATTCTACCTATTTGCACCAAATCCCGGTAAGTTCTATACTCTTCGGTAATCTCACCGAGTTTAACTATAACTCCCTTACGAGGAACTCCCTCTTTTACCTGTTCCGGAATAATAAGCCCGGACCGAGTTTGGTTTACTTCTTTTGGGGATAAAATAAGAACTCTGTTTTCAGTTGGACATCCAGGTAATTGTTTGTCAAACTGAGCTGCTACCATAGCAGAAATAAAAGATAATGAATAATTCATATTCTTAATTCGTTTTTAAAAGTTAGTAATTACTTATAGTTATTATTGTTGCTTCCTCATGTTGGCATTAATAGTCCTCAAGATATTCTCTCTAGACTCATAAGCTCTACATATTGTAATATACTTGTTAGCCTTTTCTACTGCTTTCAAATACCGTTGATATATTGACTTATACTTTGGGGATATGTTAGCCTTATGAGCAACGTAATCATTATTGAACCTTTCATTAGATTCTTTAATAAATATCCAAGCAGCAGAATAAGCTTCATCCTTTTCTCTTGCTAGAGCATCCCTTTCTTTAATATACTTATCTCTTAATGAGCAAAGTATATAATAACTAGTGGGAGATTCCCTTAACTGAGAATTAATGATATTTTCATTAATGGATAATTCCTTAGCAATATCTATGGTTATGATATTACCCTCGAATTTAACCTTTAGTTTCTTCAGTTCCGTTTTCATGTACTTTCAATAAATTCCTAAAATCTTCTTTTGAATATTTACCTTCTTGAATTGCTTTAGATACCTGAGCAAATGCACAGTGATAGGCAGTATCTAAACCAGGCAAGTGAAGAATAGATTCATACTTACCAATTATATCGATTAAAGCCTTGAATCTTAGGTCGCATAGATTATCTGTCCCTCCTCTATCTACTAAAGTCATAAACAAAGCCCAATAAATATGGGTAGCATCTTCATAAGCTAACCTTGCATCTTCATCCTTCATTACTCCAAAGGCTAAATCCTCTAATAACTTTAGATTCGATTGAAGTTGCTCTATCTGAGACCTTACTCTATTGAATACCATCTTATCTCTACCGACTAATCTCAGATTACATTGGTCTAATTGATGATTAAGATTTTGGATAGAGAACTCTAAACAAGCAGATATCATATAAGTTAAAGATGATAGCCTATTTGTATTCATTATTTGTTCTTCAGTTGCCATAGTTTATAATATTTTATTATTTTATGTTGTCATAGTATCCTCTTTCTTCACTTCTGTAGGTGATTTTGGATTTTCTTTATGATGTAAATACCTATTACATCCAGGACATTTTACAAGTTTACAATCTGCAAAGGTATGTGAATCTACTTCTGAATAATCATATTCAAATTCACAATCACAGTATGGGCACTTAGCTCGCCATACTGTGGGTCCATTCAAAATCTTTTTCATATCTCTTTATTTGTTTGTTAAATCTTTCTTTAAACTGTTTGATGTGAATATGCTTATATTTCTTATGCTCTTCCATATACTCCTCTACCGAGAAATCGGGTTGTAACATCTTACGATAATCATACCCAGGAATAAATGGCAATTCCTCTGCCATAGTTCTACCAATGGTAAAGTCCATGTCCATATCAACATCATCAACTTGAAATCCGAAATACCTTTTCGTACTTGGGTTACGTAGGATATTCCAGATTGTATATACAGTCCATGTGTTAATATCTTGAGGTTTAGAATACATATATACAGCATCATGTACTGTACAAGCTTCTTTCATCATTGGTAATTTACCTTGTCTCATTAACCAATAAACAAGGATAGCTCCAAAATTTGTCATATTTGCTGCAGCACCTTGACATGGGAAGTTAAGACCTAAACGAATGGCATAAGCAACTTCTTGCTTATCATTTGAATATATTTGTGGGAGTCTTCGTTTAGTACCAAATAATTGGGTGTAATACCCATGCTTACGAAGAAATTTCTCTTGTTTCTCTTTAAACTTCCTAATCTTGGGATGTTGACCAAAGAATACTTCCATTTCCTTTGCTGCTTCTTCTGGTGTAACTATAATACCAGCTTTTGGGTCGGATAGTTTAACTGCTAGCAATTTATTACCAATTCCATAAATAAGTCCAAAAGCAATCTGTTTAGCTTGCTTTCTCCTTACCTTCCATAATTTATAATCCGGATGTGTTTCATCCTCATAAGCTTTACTGGCTTCTTCAATGGATACCCCATACTTTGCTGCTGCTATACCAAGATGAGGGTCTACTCCTTTAGCAAATGCTTCCAGATAGGTTTCATCTCCAGATAAATGAGCCATCATTCTTAACTCTGCCTGGGAATAGTCGAATGCCATATATAAATAACCTGGAGGAGCAACTAATTGTTTCTTGATATTTGGGTCTACTGATGTCTTTGGTATTTGCTGCATATTTGGGTCAGCCGAACTAAATCTATTAGAATCAGTACCATGTATATTATACCTACCATGTAATCGAGAATCATCTTGGACTTTTTCATGCCAACCCTCAATATAAGTAGTATACATTTTCTGCAAACCTCTTAATTCAAGTAGCTTATCAAGGAATATTGCTTTTGGAGATTCTGGGTCTTTTATTGTTAACCTTAATTCAACCAAAGTATCTTCATCGGTACTTGGCTTACCAGATTCATTATTTTTAATTACTGGGAATTTAAAACCAAAATCTGAATACATGAGTTGGGGTAAATCAACCGGACTACTAAGATTAAGAGGTCTTATAAGTTCCTGTTCTTTCTTGGTAGTAAATATACCTGCACGAATGTTTGATATCTTTTGTTCCTTTGAATCAATCTTACGTTTATCTTTTGGGTCATTGTAATCTAACTCTTCAAGTTCAGCCTCAATAGATTCGATATACTTTTCTATTTTAACTTGATTATATTTCTTGGTAAACTTCTTTACCCTTGGTAAATCATAGATTGCTTGTCTAGCAGCATCTATCTTTGGTTTATATTCCTCAAGCAATTTCTGATTAAATTCCGTATCAAGGTATAATCCCTCTTTCTCTACCGAAGTTAATACCCGGGAATTACACATAAATAAATTACGAAATACCGAATACATCTTCAAGTCAATTAACTTCTTCTCGAAGAATATCATTAATCGTAAAGTGAAGTCTGTATCTTGACAGCCATATTTACATAAGGGGTCTAATTCCTTTTTATCCCAGGGTATCTTATCAAACTTATCTTGCTTTTCATAATCACCATATTCTGGTAGATATCTTCTAACCATATCCTTTAACCCATGGGGTTTTTCCTCATTGAGAACATATTTTGCAAGCATACCATCTAAGCATGTACCTCTATAATAGATATGATACTTTTGATTAATCTGGTCATCAAATTTCCAGTTCCATGCAACCTTTACAATATCATAATTCTCAATAATCTCTTCCCCAAATTTCCTTAACATCTTCTTCCAGTTCCATCCTGGAGAAGTATATTCTTTTGTTTGGAAATGGTCTAAAGGAATAGAAGCACCAAACCCTGGCATCCAAGATACTGAGAGAATAGTTGGCTTGAAACTTTTATTATAGATTGGTTCAGCATTAGTTTCGTAGTCACAGCAAGCATAACCAGTTGCTTTGCAACAAGCAATGAGTTTCTTGAGTTCTCTTTTGTTCTTAATTATCTTATATCTCGTTTCCATGTTAATAAATAGAAAGAGGGACATACCCATATGTAGTAGATACATCCCTCTAATATTAGAATGAGTCCTGTAAATCTTCAAGATTGGTATTCAGGTATTTCCAATCTTTCTTATAAGAATGAAGAGAATCAATTGTATGGTATAAGTAACCGAGTTTAACTCCAACCTCTTTAGCTACATATTCCATAAGTCTCCATGCAAGATATACATCATTACCAAAGTGAGTAACAAAGTCCGAACTCCTTTGGTGATAACAAATATGTAATACCTTCTCTCCTTTACCATTTTGACGGATAAGGAAGTCATAATACATAGAACAAGGAATACGTTTACTACCATCAAGGAATCTTAAGTCTGTACCATGAAATATAGGGAGTACTGCCTTACGAGTATCATTATCCCTTTTAAGGAGTTCGATAACAGATTGCATTGCAGAATCACAATTAAATGATGTACTACCATACAAATATAATGGATTCCAAATACGTTCTGGATAGGTATAATCAAATTTACCCTTAACTAAGAACTGTTCCCATAAATCTTTTCTCAGTTCCCAAGCTTTACCAGGATTTAATTCGTACCAACCAATTCTTTCCTCAAACTCGGCATCTGCCCATTCTTTTGAATGAGAGAATACAAATAACCATATTGGGTCTCCGAGTGAAGTTAAGCAATATTGTTGGCAAATGAGCTCCTTTGTTTCAAATTCCTCTTTACCTTCAATTACCTTATTCTGATAGGTCTTTGGTTTTACAGTTTGACCATAACTGTTGAGTTCTCTGCCAAGTTCTGACATTAACTCAAAAGAATTACTGTAGATTCTCATTCTTCTGTTTCTTTAAAAGTTTTTTCTTATATGCTTTACGTTGAGAATAGGATATCACATTTTCTGGATATTCTATATCTTCATATTCTAATAGCAAGTCCTTTGCTAACAAAGCTTGGTATTCATATAAGTCCGGACGAAGTACTTTAAAACTCCTAAAGAATACCTTAAATGAAGACCATTCCTTTTCTGTACCATTTTGGATTTTCTTATAAACTTCTTTAACCCTTTTAGTCCAAGGATTACCTATACCCTTGATTACTTTCTTTAGAGGTTTATAAGCTGAGTACATTAAGAGTGTCTCTACATTCCCATACATTTGAGTCGCAAATAGGTTGATTTGTACTGACTGGTCCGGCCCATACACATATTCTGCCATCCGTTGAATTAATAGGAAGTCGAATATTAACCTCTTTGTAATCTCTGATGCTCTGATTACCATTGTAATAACTGGGATGTCCTCTTGAAATCTCTTCGAAAAAGTTGCAGCAATTAAACATTGTTTACCGTTATCATGATGATTATTAAACATATATGTAACATTGTAATTCTGATTATATTTGTTCTTCAGGATTCTTAATTTGCTACGTAAGAGGTCTAACTTATTAAAATCAATATAATTATTCAATAAGCTCGTCCACTTAGTTTCTTTGTAATTAAAACACCTGCCATAATCAAAATCTGGGTCTACCCATGCTTTACGTATTTTTATAAACACGTTATATGCTACTGCAACTCCACTGTTTGCAGTAGCACCCTTATCAAAAAGAACGGGGTCTAATCTCAAGAAAGCCTCGTTCAGTTTCTCCCATGCCTCTTGTGAAGTAGCAAACTCCAAAGAGTGGAGGGTCTCCTCTGTATTCGATTGAAGACCCTCTAATTTTCTATTCCATCCACTCATTAGTAATTTGTTTTTTGTCTCCAGAGGTTAAGTCTTTGTTTCTTAAAGAATAACCTGTAGATTGATTCATCTGAAAATCCTTGTAATCCCAAGAATCCCATATATAGGTAGAAAGCTTTTACCAAAGAATACTGAAAATCTAATTCCTTAGTCATTACCTGGGTTTGTTTCCAAGGTCTACACTTAAGAAGATTCCTTGCAATATTCAATTCATATACTACGTTGAATAATAATACCTTCTCTTCTTCGTGAGATGCTTCACTTAAGGTATTAAACCCAGGAGTATAATCTTTTACTGATTCATGGTCTTCATCAATCATATTAAACCGATTAACTAAACCAATACTACCTTCGGTAACCATGGCTATACCCAGTGTAATTACGTCCTTCAATTCCTTTACTTTGAAGTCAGAGTAATCGACTACGTAAGACGTCCCCCAGGAGAAGATATCTTCTGGTAGTATATTTGCAAAGTGGAACAAAGTGAATAGGAATCCCAGAGCATCTCCCTGTTCTTCATTGGCATTCTGCAAATGGTTGAGTACCTGAGTATATTCATCCTCTGTTAACTGGTCAATATTCCATCCCCACTTGTGGCATATCTTTACTACCTCAGAGGTAGATTCATAACCCTCCATTAGTTCTTCGATAACCCGGGCAATAAAATCCTTAAGAACTACCTGATTTTGATGATTATTGATATCAACCGGGTAATCAGGTAGCTTTTCTATTTGCCGGTAGCCGTCTAATTGTTCTAACGAAAGAGAATACATAGCTTGTAAATAAGTACCCACTTCTAAAGGAGGTACTATTTCCTTGATATTACGTATATCCATTATTTACTTCCTGTTGAATTAAATCCACCTTCACCTCTTGTTCCCCACATTTGAGATTCAGAATAAAATTCTTCTGATTGAATCTCCTCGAGTTCTGTGAGATAGATTGGTACATGAATAAATTGGGTTGCTTTCTCATCCACCTTTAGAGTCTGTATTACTCGACTGAGATTGATTATACCAATATGAATCTCTCCTACATAAGGAGAATCTACAATCTCTGCAGTATACAGAAGACCTTTTTTAGAAGCAAGCCCAGACTTATTAGCTGCCATGAGCATAGACTCTTGAGGTTCGATAAGAGGTTTAATACCTGATGGGATAAGGATTCTCCCTCCCGGGTAGATTTGAATATCAGTTACGAAGTTGGTAGTTGTATTTACTCCCAATACAAAATCTGGGGTAAAATTATTTGGAGACTGGTTTGCCTCGATTTGAATCAATTGTTGAGGGTCCAAGTTTCTTGGGATATAGAAATCCAAACCTGCATCACCTGCATTACCTCTCGATGGAGTCTTTACGTCTCTTACTTTAATAAATCTGAATCTGTTCATAATATATTACATTGTTTTAAAAGTTGTCCAAAGGTTAATCCTCTTTGAGGAGTTACTCCGAGTGAATGACAGAATCTTTCTACGTCATATTCACCCTGCATAAACAAATCAGCAAGAACATCGTCCTGCCGTACATAATAATTTGGGTTATTAAGATATAACTTAAACATTGCCCATATCATTCTTAACTTACCTACTTTTCCCATTGCATTCTTTATAAAGTTCTCTAATACGTTTCTTAGGTACTTCGAATTTCTCAACTGTCTTTGAGATAATTTCTTTTCTGTCTTTCCCTTTCCGAATCAAGCTTCGGATGAATTTCTTGATACCAACTGTGTCTTCTAATACATCCAAATCTTTGTATTGATTCTTCTGTTCTAATTCTTTCCTTGTAATGTTCAAGTTCTGGGACATCTTGAATGCACACAGTTCTGAGTCTCCGCATAATTTACATTCTTTAGTGGATAAATCATACCCAATACCAAAGCATGGGTCTCCATTACTCCCCAATTGAGAGATATCCAATGGTGTTAGGATATCCTGCTTGGTTAAGTCTGGAAGCATTTGTTTTTTCTTTGCCATAATTATTCATCTATTATTTTTTTTTCTGTTAGTCCTATGACTGAATCTCCAATCTTCAATTCCGACTCATACAGTGGTAAGTAGGAATGTCCAATTGCATTAATAAATAGTTTCCTGATATCACCCAAGTGTTGTGAGTAACGAGAGTCAGTATAAGTTAGTACTCTAACCTGCAGTCCTGAACAGAAAGATAAATCGAAATATACCTTGTATTCATGAGCCATTACCTGGATTGATTGTATATCTGATATCCATACCAGGGTAGTACAGTTAAAAACATGGAGAGGAGTTTGTTCCTCTCCGATTATCTTATCAATGAATTTCTTATATAACTTAGTAATCATAACTTTTGAGTGTTACATTTTGATATTTACAATGAGGACAAGTCCAATCCTTAGTATGCCAAGGACCTCTTAAATCCTTTATATCGCTTTCCTTGAATTTCTTCTTGCAATGATGACATTTGTATTTATATACATCGTAATCATACTGAGATGAATAGAGATAAAGTATTCCGATTATCACTCCCAGTACTGTTAGTATTAGTAGTAAGTATTCCATATCTTTTAATTTAATGATTAATAATGCCCTATGTCCCTCTATTAGATTAATTACTTCCTCCTACCGGAAAAAGTAATTATCCATAGTACTTAATAGAACAGATTAAGTAAGGTATTCTCATAAAGAATGAATAGGATGATTCTTCCATATCTTCTCTAACAGAATAACTTTCAATTCTTGTTTTTGATAATACTGCTTCCTATGTTTACCATGCCTATTAAGATAAGGACCTGGATAATGTAAGTCATCAAGATAAACCTTTTTCTTTGAGGAATCTGTTCTAACCAAACGACCAAGGAACTGAATAGATTTTTCTTGGCTATCCATACTGGCAGCATTAAGTAAATACCTAAGCTTAGGGAAGTTTTTACCTCGAGCAATGATTGTAGTTGATACCAGGATATCAATCTTGCCTTCCCTAAAATCTTTCATTATTTGTTGTCTTATCTTTGAAGGAGTATCTACATGCACACAGGCAATATTATATTTACTTCCTAGCTTCTTTTTAAAGTATTTGCATAATTTCTCACAGTGTGCAATAAATTTACATACTACGAGTGCAGGATATCTACCTTGTTTAATATTCCATTTAAGTCTGTCATAAACCATCTTTCTGGCATATTTATTGAAGGTAATAGAATCATCATATACTTCTTTATAAGATACTTCTTCTGATTCCCAATTACCATACCAAGGTTTACTTGGTACCATCTTTACGATTGTACGAGTTGAATAACCTTTCTTGATAGAGTCCTTAAGTTTAAACTCTGCAAGTACTTTACCAAAGAATACTTCAAGATTCATATTCTTTACTTTGTCTTTTGCAAGCTTACTCATATAAATGGTACCAGATAATCCTATACGAACTCTGGTATTAAATAAACGAGTAAGTACATTTTGATATTGCTTACTACCTGCTTGGTCAGCCTCATCTACCAAAACCATATCTACCTTTGCTAATTCATTCTGATAGAATCTCATGTTACGAGAAATAGATTGAACCATGCCAATTGTAAAGTTACTCCAATTTAATACTTTACCTTGAACAAATGTAATCTGTTCTCCTGGTAGGTATTTCTTAAATTCATCTCTAGCTTGATTCAACCAGTCAGAGTCATTAGTTATTAGCAAAGTCTTTAACTGCTTCTTATAGGATAGATAAAGAGACGACATGATAAGAGTTTTACCTGCATTAACGGTGTAATCTAAAATACCAATCTGAAAAGGTACCTTACCTACTTTGTTATTGATTACCGCTTTAACAGCCTTCTCTTGTTCTGGTCTTAATTTATATTCTCCTATCTTCGTAACAACTTTACTGACTTTAGGTAAAGGTTGTCGCATATCTACAACTTTAGGTTTAATTCCGTACTCAGTACACTTTTCATATACTGCTGGAAGTAAACCTATTTTAAATTCACCATGCTTGTTAATGTAATGAATCTTGCCGTCCCAGTTCTGCATACCTCTTTGCCTTGTACGTAAGTAGAAAGCATTTGGATGACGAATGGCAAACTCTGCATAGAGTTTCTGTGCGAACTTAAGAGGTAAGTCCAGTTCGCACATATTCCCATTCTGTATGATTATCCTACTCATTTGATAATTACAGTTACACCTTTCTTGGTATCATCTACTCCCATAGCTTCCTTGATGAGTTTAATGTGATGTTCTTCATCAGCAATCAGTTTATTCAACAAATATATCAAGATAGCACTAATCTCGGAAAAAGGTTTATCCTTTAGTGCATCTTTAAACATATCAACAATTTCATCTGGCCAAGGTTCGATATCCTTGAAATCTGGATAGTCTACCGACTGGTCTGAATACTTGAGGACATCAATAAAGGCATTTGCTGCATCCTCTACTCTGTTACCTAAAAATTTTAAAGCTTTCATAACGTTATGTTCTTAATTATTAATTAAATTGTAGTACGTTTCATTTCGAAATATACGACCTTCTTGAACACACTGTCTAATATTTTCATTTCTTATTTATAGATTCCCAGAGTGAGCCTTCAACTTCAGGTTCCTCTAAGGATTTTTTATTCTTATTTTTATATAAATACTTATTATACCTTTCTACTGCTTTATCAGTATATAACTGAGCAATATCTGGTAGACCATTACACCATGCTAGAGATTCAAACTGAGCATCTATGAAATCCTTATAATCCCAACCTTCTTCCTCTAAGAATGCTGCTACATAAGCAAAGTGAATATACTTTTCAGGATTCTTTTCATATGATTCATATATACCAGTTGCTTTAGCAATCTTACTTACAAAGTAATCATGTACCTTAGCAGTGAGTTCTAAATCTGCTGACTGTAATTTAATCTCAGCTTCTGTTTGATTAGTAATGTTATCCTGCATGGATATTAACCTTTGCATAACATTACGATAATCTGTCATCCTCTTTAAACCAGTCTCAATGTATTTAATAAATCCTTCCCGAGTATCAAATTTAAAATCCTCACAAAAGGTATTACATATCTCAGCAAGCTTTTTACATAAAGCCCATTCCCTTGTATTACTTTCGTTTATTTTACGAACTCCTCTATGCTTAAGCTTTATACGAGTAGCATATAATATATCGGCAACAAGGGAAGCATTACCCTTAGATGCTAGTAATATATTAGTTACTTTCTTAGTTGTCCCTTTATTAGAAACAACCACTGCTCTAGTATTTATTGCCTCTTTTCGTGCAATAACAAAAAAAGCCTCAACTGGGAAGTTATCTACCTCTAAGATATTTAATATTTCCTCAAATTGAGACTTAGTAATGTGAATACTGGATTCTCTCATTTTACTCTATTACAAATTAAAACACCATTAATACAACCCTCGTTATTATCTATTGGGCATTTCTTCCCATAAAGGTTTTTAGTGGGAGAACCAAATGATACATAATATGAACCTCTATTGGTACCTACATACCAAGTAACATTTTCGGGTAAGTTTAAAGTATAATCCCTAACTTTACCATCAACCATCTCACATCTGAAAACCATATTCTTCCTTGGTTGGGGTTTTTCAAACCAACTTACAACTGGGAAGAAATATCCCATAATTAAAAGACCTGCCAAAACTATCATGGTCTTAACTACATAATCGATTATCTTCATATCATTAATATTTTAAGTTATATAATATAATAGGTAATCCTTACTCCAAAGAGTTTCGGATTTGAATTCTATGAATAAAGTTATAGAGTGTTTTACGTGACACCTTTAACCTTTTACTAATGTATATCCTACTATTACCTAAACTCAATAACCTATTTAATCTTCTCAATTTTCTATCAGAAATTTTAAAGTTCTCCCAATTAGGATTTTGAATAGTTTTAAATGATTTCCTTCTCTGTTCGAAAATCATTTGTTGTATATTCATACTATGTGTACCCCATTGAAGATTCCTATAATGGTTATTTAAAGGATTATTATCTAAGTGCATTACTTCATTAAACTTAGAAGGATTAGGATTATATACATATACTAAAGCTACCAACCTACTAATACTCAAATTATAACCTCTACCGTCCTTATAAAGTTTTACCTTAACTCTAGCCTTTTTCGAAAGCCTTAGTTTATGCCATTTACCAAACTTATAAGGAGATCTTTCTATCCGTCTTGAATATAATTTTCCATCTCTAGTAATATGGTAACCTATAAAACCTGGTACATTATCTTCCATCATAATGAGTTTTTAAGTTTAATTAATCCCTGATAGGTAGCATATCTAGTTTCATAAACTTTTTTAAGAACGGCTTTCCTACCTAAATCGTTTACATCCCTATTATCCTCAAAAAGAACTAACTTCACTTTCTTGTATTGTATAAGTTTCAATGCCAATTCTATAGCATACTTTTGAGCATCAAAATCTAATAGAATTATATACCGTTGACAAGGTGCTTTTATTAATTCGTTTAGTTGATATTTAGATACAACTTTACCCATTGTGGCAATTCCTCTATCTCCAATAGTAAGGGCATTGAGTGCACCTTCACAGATGTATACCGACCTATACATCTCCAACGCATCATAATTAAATATGATAAATTCTTTGCCAACTCCTGTGATATCTTTGTTAGGGTTGTTATACCGAGGACCTTGCCCGATAACATTTCTCGCGTTATAATATCTAAGTTGTCCTCTGTAATAAAAGGGTATAATGAGGTACCCAAAGTAAGCCCCCTTTGTCGCATAGCCAATGCCATGCTTAGACAACTCAGAGATGACAAAGCCACGGCTCTTGACATATCCTCTAATGCTTTTTGCAACTTGTGACTGGCCAAGGTTAAGGATTCTGAATCCTTCGGGTAGATACAAAGGCTTAGCTTCTGCAAGTTCAACCCTTTCTTCGTGAAATTCAAGCTCATCAAATTTTCCACTATTTAAGAAATTAATTAGTTCATGGTATGTATCGAATCCTTCTATATCCATAACCAATTGAGAAGGATTCGGATGTTCATTACATCTAAAGCAATTGGTTCTATACATTGATAAGTTAACTCCCATTTTTAATTCCCTATGACAGTATGGGCATACTGGGAGTTTCATCCAGCCATGTTTATAATCAAATGCTCCAAGTCTTTTAATAAAGTAAGTCTTAAGTCTAGACTTAAACTGATTTGTTATTTTCATGGTTTCTAATTGCTTTACGAATTACCTTTCGGATTCTTTTCAAATCCTCAACGTCTAAGTTACTGATAGAAGTTGTTTGCCAACCATTATGAGATATTTCTAAAGCTAATCCATCAGTCCATCTGTCTTTTACTACTTCTACATTTTTAGTTCTCATTCCTCTTTTTCTTTTTACCACAGATTCTACAATAGGTTCTCGTACAATACTTATTATAATACTGAGCCCTCTTTCTACCTCCTTTGTGTGAAAATATAGCTCTTCGAGGTTTCTGTCGGGTTTCCCACCAATGCTCGGTTACCCAATCATGAATACCGAGTTTGCATTTATATATCTCCAGTTGTCCTTTCTCTTTTCTTGGAATCAGCATCAGGATTACCTTTCTTAAAAGATTCTTCAAGTTTCTTACCATATACTTCATCATAATTCTTTCTTTGTTCTTTAGTAAACTCTGTACATCTTTGCCTTTCTACATCACACCTAAATAAAGCTCTACCAGAAGGAAGACCATCCCTTTGTACTACAATCTCTGAACGAAGGATATTATCTTTCTCTTCTTGCTCTGTACTGTTAAGACCCATAATGAATTGAGCATTACGTACAATGGCAATAGAACCAGATATATCGTTCTCATCATATTTAGTTGCTTGGTGTTTCTTACCTTCACGAGTAATATGATGAGCAGTCCATACAACATCTAAATGCAAATCCTCAGCAAGATTCTGTAAGTCAATATATACATTTGAGATTCTATCAAAATCCTCTTTATCCTTTGCAATAGAAGCAAGCTTCCCTGCATAGTCAACCATCAATACCTTAATATCAACCCCTTGGCTCCTAAGAGTAAGTATCTTCTCCCTTATATAATTGCAGTCAGTAATTAATGCAGGTACTCTTTCAACGATTAATTCAACTCCAAACCTTGCAAGTTTTCTTAAATGCTTAGCCTCGAGTTTATCATAATCTCCAGTATATAATTCCTTCTTAGTTTTATTGATACTGGATTGAATGAAACGGTCCATGATTTGTTCTTGACCATTTTCTGTATCCACATAATAAACTGACTTCTTCATTCTAAGGTAACCTCTTGCAAGGTTAACCATGAAGAATGTTTTCTTTGCTTTAGGTTTATCCAAGATTACATTGATTGATGCACCTGGGAATCCTCCCGCATTGGTTAAATCGTTTAGTTGCCTAAATGGGCATGGTACTACTGAGGGTTCTGCCTGCCTTTTAAATTGACGTTCAGTAACATCTCGAATCATGAATAAAGGTTCATCCTCCTGTTTAGGTCTACTTCTTTGTAAAACCTTCTCTACCTTTCTAGAATATTCTTCGTACTGTTCAAAGTTATCTAAGTCGAATGAATCATTTAAGTTCTTCATTTCAACATAAGTAGAGAACTGATAGATTTTCTCTTTAATATATTCTGAATCAGATAATTGAATTGAATAAAGATTTTTGATAACCTTCTCGATGTTTGGGATATCATCCTTAGTAACCAGGTCAACATAGTTTTTAGATTCTAGCATTTCTCTGAGTACTTGTTTAAGGACATTCTGTGAGGGTATCTTTCTTTGCCTCTTGAAGTATTTAAGTATACCCTCACAAATTAAGGAATGTTCGATAAGTACTAAGTAGCTTGGTTTTATTCTGCTTAGTACTAAACCTCCTTCCTTATCTTGAATAATGAACCTGAGAATCTCTAACTGAAAGTCAGGTGCAAAACTAAATTTAATTTTATTCTTTTTCATACATTATTATATTGCAATATTATATACTAATAGATTTTGATAGTCCTCATGTAGTTCTGAACTCATGTCCACAATATCTAGTTTTCTTATCCTCAGCCGTTCGGTGAAATTTTTTGATATTCTTATATTATATAAAATATATTTATTATATTTGCATAACGAAATACTTAAAGAATATGAGGAAATGTAATGGAAACAATGGTTCAGAGCTTCATAGATTAAAACCCATGCAGGATTATGATGAAGCAATGTTTAATCGGTTATACAAAGTTTGTAAGCCAGTTATTCGGAACCTTACCAAACAGATTGATTACAAAAGGTTTAACCTTACGCCAGATATAATATCTTCTTATTTCTGGGATAAAATGTTATTTGTTTTTAATAAGTACTACGGTACTTGTAGTGAAGAACATCTTAAAGCAAGAATCCTTTCTTCTCTTGCTACATTTAAGAATAAGCTTCTTCGATTTGCCTATGGAGAGATTGCAGAATACAATCAGAACCTATTTAAACTTGAAGACTTATTTGATAATGATAAAGAGTTAGAAGATGACGATGAAGAGGTTAAGGCTAAGGAAGAAATGCTTGAATTATTATATAAGTATATGAAAGAGAAATTATCTCCAGATGCTTATATGGTATTTGAAGTATTACTTACTCCACCTCCTTATATTAAAGAACGAATTAAAGATGGAGAAAGAATCACCAATATAATGCTGGTTGAGTTCTTTGATATGCCTAGAACTAAGAAGTCGGTTAAATACATAGGAGAACTCAAACAAGATATCTTATATTGGGAAGAGAAAGCTAAAGAAGAACTTCACTACTAAACACAAAAGAAAAGGGGCGTTTCCCAACGTCCCTCTCCTATAATCCATAAATTAAAAGTTCTTTGTCAACAATATAAGTAGTTAAGACATAATATTATAGTTTTATAATGTATGCCAGTACGTAGTAAGGTGGCCTATTTTCGTGAGGTTGACCTCCACCTGCAGCCCTGGTATCATGGTCCCATAGGCATACATAAGAATTATCTCTATCAGTTTTATTACTACCAGAAAGGTTATTACCAATCCATTGAGTACCATTAGCTCCCACCAAATCTGAATGAGCCTCGATAAAGTAAGCATCTGCGAAATTGTGAACGTGAGATGGAATCTCTTGAGTTGAAAGAGTTACTTTTTCTTGGCCACCCGTATTACCAATCAAATTGTAATCCTCATTACCTGATGACCAGCCAACAATAAACTTACCCGATAAGTCTGGTGTCTGTAAGTCTTCTACAATCTGACCATTACATAAAGCCCAACCTTCTGGTACAGAAACTCCATTCCACATGGCAATTAGTCCTCTTGGTATATTAGCTCCTGCCATACCACCAAGCTTTTCATCAATATAAGCCTTGATATCAAAGTTTGGGAATCCTTGCAATAGTCGTAAGAGAGTTTCTATATTGGCTTGTTGCATTCCATGGATAGCAGTATTATATTCTACTGGTTGGGGAAACTTTCCTGCATAAGGAACAATAGAATATTTCTCTACTGAGTTATCTATTGAATTAGTACCTTGCCCATATATACCAATTAATACCATTGAGGATTTGTCTACCAAACCTTGAGATACTGAAGCCATAGCTCTATTCACTAGAGACTCATATGATAATTCATTATCTTCTAATACATTTGTTTTTGACAGGTTTCTAGAATCCTTGGGTGTTGGGTATAATGGGTCTACTGATTTCTTGTACAGAGAATAGAACGAATTAGATTCATTCCAGAAAGCTCTGAACTGTACTGGGTTCTGTACAGGCTCTTCCAAAGGTGTATGGTAAGCAAATACAATCACATCCTCATTAGAACCCTTTGAGCCTTCAATATTAGGTATACTAATATTAGCACTATCAGAAATATAGATTGTACCATCCCTTGCTATACAACCAAAATTTGTATCTGGTCCTTCACCAGAATTTGCAGCTTTAGTCATATACCTTGAAAGGATTCTATCCTTTATTGCTTGATATGCAGGAGAAGTAGGTTCTCCATTAGGCAAGAGAGTGATTGCATTATTTACAATCGTTGCAGAACCAAATCCACAAAATGGACCAATGCCTACTGGTGCAGCTATAGCTTCAGCTGCATCCTTAGACTTTATTATACCTTCATAATCAAAATAGGTTTTCATAATGTATCTTCGTTATTGTTATTACTCTTATATTCTTTCGATTGGTTTTTCATATCTTGGAAAGCCTCTCCTACAGCCTTGAACTTGAAGGTTATCAATTTCCAAAAGATAAACCAGATACTGTACTTCTTTTCTACACCATGTAAAGTACAGATATGACTATAAATACTATCTATTTCAAAACAGTAACATAATATCATTACCGTTATAGATACTGTTATTGGATTTAATCCGTAAGGTTCTCCGATGGCTTTACCTATTACGGCACCCAGTAAGATGTAACACAGGTAATCAATGATTTTATTAAGAGTTCTTCTTCCGGCTTTAGATTTTCTTATTTCAATCTTCTTTGCCCTACTTGCAGATATCCCAAACCAAAAATCTGTAAGTATTAGTACAAAGGCTAATAAAATCATCCACCTCAAATCAAAGATAATGGCATAACATTCAGAAGTGAATCCAATGATACCAGTTTTAAATAATGTGTTAAAAGAGCTGCTTTCCATTTTGTTTATTCTATTTTAAGTGACCATTCTGTTCCTTCCGGAACTAATATATTAATACCTTGTTCCGAAATATCATTGGATTCCCAAGTAAGTTCTGTCTTATCAACTACATCCAACAGGTTTACTATGAATACTGCTTTAACTGCAGGATTAGCTTTCACATAGAAAGTATGTTTACCTGGTAAATTAGTAAAGAATTGATAAGGGCTTGGATGAACCACATCCGGAGCTGTCTCATATACAATATCTGAAACTTCTCCAGTATCTGAAGTACAGGTTACGATAGTAGATACTTCTTGTACATCTTTGCTTAGTTCTGCACTTGCTGGATTACAAGTTAAAATATACTTAGGTATAACATCCTTAATCGTAAGGCTTACTACTGAACCTTGATAATAAAACTCATAATTACCTGCTTTATCGAAAGTGATAAGAGTGTTCGAATTGTATTTCTCAGATGAACCCTCTAAGTCAATCCCAGTTATCCTATTACCACCATCTCCCCAACGTAGGTAGAATTGGCAATTCTTGGATTTGATTAATTGATAGCCTGCCTTGATATACTTTCCTGCATCTGCTTCAGCTTCAGAGTAAGGTTCTAATTCATACCAATTCTCATCCTCTTCATTCAAAGGTTCTAACCACAAGTAGGATTGAGGAGTAGGTATATAAGCAAGTACTTCTACTTCTACAGACTTACTAGCATTACCCACCGATTCAAATTTATAACTTCCAGCTTCATTAAATTGGTATTCTGTACTTCTACCATAGTAGAAATCAGGACCAACTACATAGCGATTAGTTAATTCTAAAGTACCAAGTTTTACCCAAGTACCTTGGGTATTCTTTTTGTAAATGGTCACCTCGGTATCAAAATAACTACCTAAGTTTGCACTTTCGAAAGTAGAATAATAAATACCCGATGTAACCCAAAGATTAACTGATGCAGAACCTTGAGCATTTAGGTTTAATCGTTTGTTTGATACGCCTATATCGTAGTTAATCGTATAACCTAATCTGTAAGCTACTACTGTACCATAATTACTAGCATTACCTGAGTCATCTTTAGTACATCTAAATTGGAATGTACCAGTAGTAGTTGGTGCCCATCTTTGACCATTACGAACTAAAATACCTGGGTCTGAAATACATACGGCAATAAGTTGACTTGTATCTTCGTTAGGATCTGAAGAACGAATAGTTATCAAAGACTTTTCACCGTTGGTAAGATTTATATTCCGAGGTTCACAGAATACCGTATAGTTAGTAGCAATTGCCGTTACCTTTAGAGTAACCTTCTTTGCAGGAAAGTCTGCAATAACCCATTCGTAAGTACCTGCAGAAGTTATTTCCCAAACAGAACCAGAATCTTTAGTTTCATAGGTATTAAGTAACTGTACGGATACAGGTTTAATATTTCCCTGATAATTCATATTTGCAATTACCCTTACTTTGATTACTGGATTAGTACCTGTAATTACTAAATTATCTGGGTCTGTTCCTCCTTCTACCAAGTCGGCATATATGTGATAAGATTTAGTGTAATACTCTAAACCTACATCTACATAAGTAGTTACTAAATTATCTCCTACACTTCGAAAGTAATATCTTTGGTCACCCTTTCTTGCATAGAAAATAGAACCGCTTTCATATTTCTTTGAGCTCCACTTATTCTCAGAGGGGTCATATCCAGTTACCTGATATCTTAAATCGGCATCATCGTAATCAGAAGTAATGGTTACTCTAATGGGTACTTCTGTTATATGTCCTGTTACAATCTTTGCAGGACTGATAAGAGGTTCAGCTACAATTTTATAATTGTAAGCCAAATCAAATCCATAAGCAATCTTCCCAGATACATTGTATGGTAAGAATCTATCGAATAACTTATCAATTGATTGTTTGAAAGCTTTGAACTCTGGAGTGGGGGAAGTAAACCCATGACCGCTTATAGAAATACCTACCTCTATACATTGAGCACAACCATAAATCTTATCATAGTTGTATTTGTCGTACTGAGAATAATCGGTATCATATAATGGGTCTACCTTTTCCCATTTATCCATCTCTCCATCGGTTGGGTCTGTAATTGTACAGGTTAGCCCATACATATTAAAAAGAATTTCGAAGAACTTTCTTGAGCCACGAATCTTAAGTAATGAGATTGAATACTTTAAGATAGTTCGAATCTGTTCATCGCTTAAGTTGGGAACTCCCTTGTGTTCTCCGGTTCTAGCAAATGGTAATGCTCCCAAGAACTCCCAGAGGTAATTTAAATACCTCTGATGAGTTTTATCGATATCGATTATATCTAGAATATTATCAATATCTTTAGTTATATCTTCTTGGAAATAGTTACCACAAATTTCTAGAAATCTTTCTAATATGCCCTTACCGTCGACTTTATAAGTATCTTGCTCTTTAAATTCGAAAGGTAAGAAATCAATTAGGTTTTTAAGATTTGTCATACGATTTCATTTACTTTAAGTGTTAACTGACTTGAGTCTTCGAATACCGGAATATTATAACCTGGGTCTGTATAATCCTTGTTGGGTTCTGCAATGGTTATGGTATATCTAAATCCGGATTGATAACCATTGTTCTGGATATCCAAGGCAAATACAAATCCATTTATAGTATCTCTAATCTGTGTAGTCTTACCCACTTGGCCATCATAAGAAAAGCCTCCCTTAACTGAACGTACTGTAAACTGAGTACCTGAAGAGAAAGAGATAAAGTAAGACATACTACCATTAGCCTCATCTAATTGGAATTGACCAAGGATTAATTCCTTGTTACCATATACGGTAGTAGGCCATGGTTTAGTATAGAACTTCTTCAAGTGTAAGTAATCTACTGATTCAAGGTTATCTATAAGTGCATAGATATCAGAGATTCTTACGCTGCCACCAATATCTGAGTTCTCCGGAGAATAAGCATTAAATAATGCACTAAGAATCTGTGATTGTATTTCTGAAGTTTTATAAGACTTCTTCCCAGTAACTTCTACATCCAAGATAATATTTATTTTACCTGCAGACTTAATGGTTAACCAAGTAGTAAGTGGTGAGTTCTGATGTAATACATCATATACTTTTTGAATAAGGTTAGAGTCAGCAGTAGCACCATTATCAGGAGATATATAAACGATTAGTTTTCTACCACATTCGTATTCTGCCTTTGCCTTACTAACCCCATCAACCAGTTTAGCTAAGTCTATGAAGTCCTGTTTGGTAATAGCTACTCCCATAGTCTTTACACTCAAAGGTATATGTTCCTTGAGCATACTAAAATTCTCATAGGATGAACCTCCACCTGCAGCATAAGTATTAGATACAGTAGCATCTGTTACTGATGAAGATATAACTGAAGGTACAGAAGTAATCATACCAGATTTTACATTACCATTGATACCAGTAGTAAGGTAGAACTTAACCTCAGATATCTTGGCATTAGCTGCAGGCTTCTGTCCATATTTACCATCACCAAATAAGATATATGGATTTAAAGCTTCATCCATAGTAACCATGAAATGTTTATCGGTGGGTTTTGAATAAGCAAAGGTATTTACCAATACCCAAGATTCTCCACCAATCTTCATACTCATAGTTCCATGTTCGTAGTACTTACCATTAGGTAATGTACCTAAGGTAATAGTTACCCTTTCATCTGAAGGTATAACCATTCCATTTATCTGACTTTCGGTATATAATTCATGTTGTACAACTGGAACTTTACAAGTAGTTACATTAGCATACCAAGTTACATCCCTAGAAGATAACCATTTGTTACCATTAGAATCTGTAAATAAAGTTCCAGAAGGTATAGTTAATTTAGCACCAATAGAATCTCCAGATACATCCCTGGATACTACCAAATCTACTGATGCTGCAATAGCACCTCTTGCATGATAATCTACCAAAGCTCCATGCCTAACTACTGAACTGTATTTACGAGCAGTAGGTAAGAAGGATTCCCTTGCCATATTATCAATGTAGTAGTGAAGAACTTCGGCAATTGCCGCAAACAATGAAAGGATAATGATTAATATATTTCCTTCCGAGTAATCAGTTACGAGTACATTGCCATCTTTGTCTTTGATATTCGTAAGTGATTCTATCAGCTTGGCCTTAATCTGTTGGTAAGACCTCTGATAAGGGTTGAGCCATTTATTAGTGATTCCCATATTAATAAGAGTTTAATGAATTTTCATTTTTATCGTAGGTCAGGTACAGGTACTGACTAGTAGAAGTTTCATTAACTACATAATGAACTTCTATGTTTATTTTAGCACCTTGTCTAGAAACGGTGATACCCTTAAAGGTAATCCTTTGTTCCCATGCACCAATTGAGCTTTTAATAAACTCTTTAATAATAAAACTTAGGGCTTGTGTATTTGGCTCTTCTATACATTCCCATAGGCGATTCCCAAAGTTTTCCTGTCGAAATCGTTGTCCTATTAAATAATACATTATAGAGCTTATATTATTTCTTACCAAAGCCATATCACCATTAACAGGATACCAACCTGTTTCACCATTTTCGTTTCTTGTAAGTTGAATGGGGAATATCATACCCTTTCCAACAATGTTAGTAAGATAGTTATCCATTAGTGTATACATTTAATGTCCTCATAATCTTCTTGTTTGAAAGTAGAGAACGGTTGACTTGCTTGAGTTACGGTAGGACCTGAAGAACCAGGTCCAGTAGTTACACCCGAGTGTACGTGAGAATTGAATAAAGTTCTTAGAGTTTCCAGTTCTTTAATGGTATTATTGAGTTTCTCGGTTAGTTCTTTGATATTAACTACTCCTTGATTCTCTCCCTTATTTAAGATTACTGTATCACCAGAACCTACACTTACATCTCCTTGTGCTTGAATAGAAATGTTTCCCTTAGCAGCAATGCCTACATCTCCATTTATATAAACAGTTAGCTTTCCATTATCATCATCAAGTACCATTACATTTCCTTCTGGAGTTATAATACCCATTTTATTAGGACCATCCAAAGGGTCTGGTATTTGTTGTAGTCCCCAACCATGATATTCCCATAGGGGTTTAGTTGGGTCTCCAAATTCAAAAGTAACAAATACTATATCTCCAACCTTAGGAGCTAAGTACTTGAACCCATTGTTGATAGAACCATGTTGGCCTTTTGCATAGGCCCATGTAATAATTCCACCCATGACTTCTGGACAGCATACCTTGATACGGTTCATATGTTTCTCCGTATCATCATTATCTACCACTATGCCACGGTAGACAGAGTAGTATCTACCTAAACCTTCGATACCCTCTTCTGTTAATAGTTTAGCTGTTGAGTACATTATTTCTTGTTGGATTTATATCGTTCATAAGCTTTCATTGCCCAATTAAACTCATCAAAGTTATACCTTTCTTTCATAGAAGGAGTAACCTTCGATTGGTCTGCCTTTACCACATTGGTCTTACCATAGATTGCTGTACCATTTGAAGTTACTATTGTACCTTCTGTACGAACTGTACCTGCAGCAAGAGCCTGAGGGTCTTTAGCATTTATCTCATCATAATAGAACTTATTCTGTAAGAACTCTCCTGCACCCTTCTTATCGATAATTCTACCCTTATCATCCATGTATCTTTCTACGAAGTATACTACTTCATTGTAGGTAAAGTCATGTACAATATCGGAAGCATTAGCAGTATTCTTCTTGTTCTTACCAAAGTCAGTTTTAGCAGAATCCTTAGCATCATTACTTACAATGTCCTGAGTACTAAGTTGGGTCTTAGATGTAGTCTGTCCATCCCTTGCATTATTCTTAACCAAGTCTAATGTACAGAGATAACCTTGACCTGCATCCATTGAATGTTGTACTGACTTGATATACCAAAAGCCTGACCACCTTTTTCCTACATTCTCTAAAGATATTATCTGAGAAGATTGTAATGAAGGTCTACCTACTACAGTCATTTGGCATACCAACTTTCTTTCGGATATCTTAAGACCTCCATTGGCATTAGCATTCATTGCCCAAGTAACCTTATTTGCTCCACCGTATCTACTAAAGAGATTATGATATAACTTATAGATTGGTACTAAGAATGGTACCTTCTTCATTCTTCGTATCTTAACTTTAGCTTTAACCTTTCGAGTCATAGTGGGTGTAGTAACTCCATCTTCAGAATACTCTACTTTATAGGTATCAGGGTATACAGTAATATATGGATTCTTTTCCATTGCAGATATACCTCTCTTAGATTGGTTATCTATCATTTGTTTTTCATAAGGATTACTTGAAAAAGTTCTGATATTCACAGGGTGAGTTATAGTTCCACCTTCTGGGTCATATTCTCTTGGGTCTACCCATTCTTCTGCAAGGTATTCCATTTTATATTCTCCAGTAAATAGGTATCTTTCGTTTTCTAGTAATTGCCTAAGATTACTTTCTAACTCTTTACCGTTCTTAGAGTTCTTCAAGATTTGCTGAATAACCCTTTTCTTATCGTTCGGTAAATTGTTTATAGCAGTATTAATTGCTTCTCGATATTGCTCAGTACTCAGATTATCTAAAGCCTCTTGTTTACCTGCATTGTAAGCAACATAGGGTTTCTGAGAACCATACTCTTTCATTGCAGCCCTATACTTTTGAGCTTTAGCTCCATACCTTTGTTCAGCTTCCATCTCGGCAACAATATTAGTAGTAGGATGACTACGATAATCTTCGTAAGGTACACTACCATAATTTACTACCATTGTATTATCTACTTGAGCTACAAAGGGTTTGAGTAAAGTTACTTCCTCTTTCTCTTTTTCGGGTTCTGTGATATCTGTTGAACCTACAATTAAACCCTTATCTTCTGGGTCTAAGGCTTGAGTTAATTGAGCCTTTGCCCTTTTGGTTACTTTCTGAGTAGCGAATGATACTCTAAGTACTTCTCCATTTTCTGATTGGTAAATATAATTGTATTCTGGTTCTTCTTGAAACTTACGGTTGTGTATGTATATTACACCATCCCGGGAATCAATATACCAAGGACCATTTGCATACCCTTTCATCTTTTGTTCTAATTGAACTAAGATGTTATTTCCTATTAATCCCAAGTCACTATCTATCAAGGACTTTAAATCACTGGGCATAGCTACTTGAGCTACTCCACTAAACCGGTTAGCGTAAAGTATCTTTCCAGTAGTAGTTCGACTTTGTTCTGTCGGGACCTGTAGTGACTCGTAAACTTTATTACTTATTATTTGTTTAGCCATTACTGAAATATTTCTATGATTACGCCTATATCATCATTACAACCATTATCCAAGAAGTTGGATAAACTGTGTTCTGATAAATCCGAATGAGTATAAGGTGGTTGGAATCTTAAATCTCCAACTGTATCTATACACTTAATTGTCACATGAGTACCAGTAGAATCGAATACACAATCCAAATCTCTAACCTTGATACTTCGTACTGGGCTAGAGATAAATTGACCATCTGGATATATGTATCCCCACTGAAGGTAAATAATTGAGCTTTCCTGGAGATCTTCGATATCTACAGTATCGGGGTCTCCAGTATCAAATGTAATGGTAGCTAAGTTCTCTTTCTCCTCATCATACTTGTAGCTCCAATTACTTATATAAGCGCCAAGAGGTATGCCAGTAATGGGATTCATTATAGGCATACCTCCAGAATTGAACAGAGCCATGTAAGGTGTTGCTGTTCCATTATAAAGTATTGGTTGGTTAGGTTTTCTAGTTGCTGCCATACATAGGTATTCTTAAAATTTGATAAGGTTCTAATTCTTGAAAAGAGTTCAAGATATTATTAGCTTCAGCAATCAGGTACCACTTACCAGAATCACCATAATAACGATGAGCAATACTCTGTAGGGTTTCTCCATCTAATACAGTATGTTGTTTATCGTTATCTGTATAAGGAACATTAGGAGGAGTTACCTCTAAAGAATAATCTCCTTCATCATACTTAAGAGCAATAGCTCCATCATAAGGACTTGCTCCTGTCATGTATTGATTTAAGTCTATCATATCTGTACCCCTTTCGTATTCTTTAAGTCTTCTTCAGTTACAATATCCTGATAAGATAAGTTATAAGCACTTACTCTTTTGAAGATTAATTCCTGAGTTGCAGCTGCAGGCAATAACTTTAAATCCTCAATTGTACATGACTTACCTGCTACTCGAATCCTTGAAGCATTTCTGAAATTATTCAGGGTATAGGTTGCAGATGTAAGAATGTACTGATGATTATCGAATATACCAGAACTACCCCACTCGATTTTTAAAATCGGAGGGCTTGCTTGATAAGAGTTTGCCTTAGTCCACATTTCCAATAATCGGCATTTAGTAATTACCTCTTTTGGATTATCTGGGTCATTACAGAACCAAGATACATTGAATTGAATTATATCTTCACTACCAGTATAATGGTACATGGGAGTATTACGTCCCATTGATTTAATCGTTGCCCAAGTAGTTTCTCCTCGGAAATCAATTGAAGGTGGTCTGTTCTGAAGAGTGATATATTGATAGGGGCTAGCTGTAAGATTATAAATCACTACCTGATTCATGTTTCTTACTTCTGGCATTACCAAGAAGAGTTCTTTATTCTTCGTAACATTCTGGCCTTTAGCCGGGTCCATTTCTTCGTATCCAAATGGAACTCCACCTTCTATTTGATGTTTTAATTCCATTCGATATTGAGCCTGAATCCTTTGATTTAACTTAGGATTCTTTGAATTAGCTCTGGGTCCGAATGGGTTATTTGGGTCATATACTTTACCCTTATCTGCAGTATCTTTAGGCAAGGTTGAAGTTGCCCTATTGAGATAGATTCTGGCCCTCCAAAGTTTATTTAAAGGGCCAGTAAGAACTCCTGCAGAATCTCTGGTAAGGTCATTGTATTTTTCAACAACCCTACCTGCTATCCGATTTAATATTCTTGCCATGATTGTTTAGTTTAATCCCAATGATATACCAGTAAAATCTTGTTGGCCACCAGGAGCAAAGTCTCCAGCTTCATTTCCATCTACTGATATATTAATTCTTGAATCCTTAAATCCATCTCTGATTGCACTCCTAACGGCATCAACAAAAGCTTGTTGATTTCTATCCTGAATGGAAGCTTTAGTTTCTTCAGAGGTTAAAGCCGCAGTATTCTTATCCACAGAATTTGTAAGACCACCGATTACTTCGATTAATGCAGGAATAGCTATAGAAGCTAGTAGTCCCCAAGGCCCACCTAAGAATCCTAAAAGTCTACCACCAAGTAATCTAGCACCAAATCCCATAGCACCTTTCTTAGCAATCTGTTGGCCTGCAGTTTTAGTTACAGTAGAACCTACTGCTGCTCCAACCCCTGCTCCTGCAAGAGTACTCATTGAAGTAAATCTTCCTCTTGCATCTCTTGCTACTACAGTACCTTTTCGGGTTTTACCTATGGTACCTCCCATTGGTAATGCAAAGAATTTACCTGGAGCCATTTGCATAGCAGTCATTCTCATCATCATTGCTGAGATATTTCTCATGTGACCTTCAAGGATTGAAGCTTGAACATTAGTTCTTACCATACCTTCTGCCATACCATTAGTTTCTGAAGTAGCTAAAGCCTGGAAGGTACTAATCATCTTGATAGTACCCTGAATAAACTTAAATCCCTGATATAGAGTACCTACTACTGCACCAGTTGCAACTACCTTTACTAAGAATTTACCTGCCCAAGTTTCTTGCATACTGTTAATAATCTTTAGGATACCAGAACCTAATTTAAGTACTGGGCTAAAAACTTCGGCAAGTGTAGAACCTGCAGTTACAATAAAGTTCTCCCAGTTTGATTTAAACTGTTCGATAATACCTGCAGGAGTTTGTAATCTTTCTTGAGTTAAATTTTCTACTGTACCACTTGCACCTGCAACCTTATCCATAAGTTCAGTAAGCTTATTAGCTCCAGTCCAGTAATCCTGAAGTAAAGCTGAGGCAGCTCTTGTACCACGAACTCCAAAGATATTAAACAGAGCAGAGGAGATATCTATTCCTCGTTTACCTCTAAGTTTATCTCCCAATATAGATATAATCTTATCTAATCTCAAAAGATTACCCGAGGCATCTACTAGAGTTTTTGGGTCAATGCCTAAAGATTTTAGCATCTCACCACCTCCCTTTTTCTGCCCGGTTATGGAAAGTGTTAAATAGCGCATCATGTTTGCTAATGCAGTACCAGCTGATGAAGCTTGGATACCTTGATTACCAAGTACTCCAATGGCTGCAGCTGCATCACCCATACTGATTTTGGCATTTCTAAATTCTGCTCCTGAATATTGGAAAGATTGGGCAAGGTCTGTTAGAGAAATATTTGCAGAGGTTACTGCAGTTGCCAATTGGTCTACTACCTGAGTAGCATTCTGTGAAGGTATATTAAAGGTCTGCATGATGTTAGTCATCAAGTCAGCAACTCCACCTTTCTGACCAAGAGGCATTCTGAAGATAGAAGCTAGCTCAGCTGCAGGGCCAATCATTCTTTCGATTTGCTCTACATTGTTACCAGCCATTGCCAAGTACCTTTCGCCTGATGCAATATCTGCAGCAGTAAGAGGAGTTACCTCATTGACTTCTTTGGCTACTTGCATTAGCCTTGCCTGTTGAGCAGCATTAGCTCCAGACATTTTAGAAGCTAAGAATACTTGGTCGTATACTCCTGCAGAATATTGGTAGGCCCTTGCCATACCTCCAACCAATTCTTTTCCAAACTCAAAAGCATTAGAAGTTGACATTTGAATACCTCGATTCCAGGTATTCATATCGTTCATCATTGTTCTAAATGAGTTCGATATTCTGCCAGCCTCATTAGAGAATCGGTCTCTTAATACCATTGCAACACCGACCTCGACTAAGCTTCTTCTGTCTATCATTTTCTAGTTTTCTTTTTTAAGTTTTCATAATACTCATCGGCTATATCCTTAAATCTTTTCCTTTCTCGATACGGAAGACGCAAAAAGCTGAGATAGTCAATGGCTACCTCAGCTCTACATATATAAGTGAATGTACCTGGGTGGTCTACGCTTCCGTCAGGTAGAAAAAAGTCGGTGAAAGCATTATAGGATATTTATCAATTCTTCCAGGTATACTTGGATGTTCTACATCGGTGTTACCATCGAAGACTGGGTCATATTCAAATATTGTTTTACGAATCTCTGCAATGTCTCTTACTGAGAATAAATGGAAGCTTTCTACCTTTTCCCATTTACCATCAATCTGAAGATGTAAGTTCCTTGCAATCAATGCTGCATTACGAGTTTGTTTTTCTATTGGTAAAGTAACCAACATTCTTTCTCCTGCACCAGTAAGCAAATCAAATTTAACTACCTTACCTGAAGATAGAGTTACTTCGTAATCGGTAAGCTTACCTTGTTCTGGATAATAAGGGATAGCGTTTGGTTTTTCGGCCAATTCCTTTTCTGTAGGAAATTCTCCATAGTTATCGAATAACATCTCGCTTAAGGATTGACCGTAAGTTTGTACTCCGCCTTCTTGGCCCCAATCATATTCAAATTCTACTTCATCACCAAGTGAGAAGATTCTTGATTGGAATAAGATACAGTATCTGTCATTCAAAGGGATACGGTCTGCATCCTCTACCGTTAATCTACGATTAGGAGTAAAGTCGGTATCAACTACAATTGCCTGAATGAACTTAGTAAGGTTCATAAGGTTTCTTACATCCATAGGATTAGATAAGATATCCTCATCTGCACCATTCTGTTCCCTGATTGAGAATTTATAACCTGATGGGGTTATAAACTCATGTGTTCTACAATTTAATTCCATGTTTAAATAAGTTATTTGGTTATACTTTAGTTCATAGTGTTCGCTGTAACAACAAGAAAGGGGTGAGCCCTTTCTAGGAATCCCACCCCTCCCACCTAAAAATCTTAGTGAAAATAGACTAAGCGTTTTTAATACTTATCTACAGTACCTACTGAGAATTCGATACTTTCGATAGTGTTTTCTGAAGCCATTCTGTCCAGGTCTAATCCTGTAATCTTACATGGCCATACCTCTTCGAAGAGGTGGGTGTTAAGTACGGAAACTCCATCTTCAGCAAGTTCATTTACGATTACATTTTCCCAGTATTGGCTTGGTACCAAACCTCCACCAGCAATCATATCTTGGCATGAATAAAGCCAATCATGAAGCCATGTATCTGAACCTGCAGTAGTTAAAAGTTTACCTACTACTAAGTTACCTACAGTAACTCTACCGGCAGTTTTAACATCCCGGTTAACGTCTCCATGAGCAACCTGGTCAATCTCTACATCTGGCAAAGTACAAGTTTGGAACAGATAAGTATTGATTGGGTGCTTAGGGAATGTGATACTCCAAAGGAATTTCTTTCTTGGATTCTTTACTTTTGCTCCCATGTTTTCTTAATTTTATTCGTTAACGTCCTGAACAGATACGGACTTGGATGCCTGGTCAATATAGATGCCCATAGTGATTTCTTGCATCGGAACGATATCCTTGAATTTCAGGATTGCTTTGTATTTACCTTGACGAACATCGGCTTCATTGTTAACCGATAAGTCATTGTACGAGTTAGCGTCTTGGTCACCCATCCAGGTGTATTCAGACATGGCATCTTCATCTACCAAGTTATCCAGCATTGGTTTAACTTCTAGATAAATCTTATTCCAAGTGTTCCAGATATTTGGTTCTTCCAAATACTTTTCTAGAATAGGTCTAAGATTCTTTTTGAGATACAGATTCAATCTTACAATTGCAAGGAATCTTTCTGAATCCTGTTTTACCTGAGAAGAAAAACAATGCCACAGCAAAGTTTGTTTACCTTGGTTAGGAACATCTTTGATACAGATTATATTTGCATAATTCTGTGCTAACTCATTGAGTTCCTTAGTTCTTGAAGGAGAACCATAATTTGGGCATACTGGACCATTACCATCATAGATAATGCCCCGATTCATACCAGCAAATGATTTCCAAGGTCCAAACTGAGAAGCAGAAGCATCTCCTAATCCTGCAATGGTACCAAGAACATCTGAATCTACCAAGTTACCGTCGGCATTATAGTATTTAATACCACCACCAAAGTAAGCAACATACTTACTGTTACCTACAGTACCAAGGCAAGTCTGAATCCAAGTGATGATTGATTTCAAGTCTCTTGGTTGGTCACCCTGAGTATAGTGAGTAGTATATTTTGGTACTTCAATGTAGTATGTGTATTCTTGCAGTTCCTTAACCATATCTACGGCAGCCTTGTGTACTTTAAGTACATCAGCAGAGGCTTCAAGATGTTGGTCAATGTGTGAACAGAAAATTTGATATACATCTACGTAATCCTTAACGAATTCCAGAGAAGCAATCCATTCGTCTGCCGTAGGAGTACTACCGGCACTACCAATTGTACCATTCAATTTTACTCCATTGGCAGTGATAGCAGCACCATTGAGTTTAATATCAATGGGGTTTCTTGTCCCATCTACATCATCAGTTAACCATTTGATGAAGTTGTTCCAAGATTTAATGTTCTCTGTCTTTTCGGTTAATACCGGAACGATGTATTCTGAGTTCTTTGCAAATGCACTTAGAGCAAGGTAATCTACAGAAGTATCATTGTTATCATCTGCAGTTTTGTAGGTTACTACTGGACCTTGTTCAAGTACCTGGCCATTAGCACTAATTACTTGATAGTAAACCGTGTTAGCCTGTTTGTAAATATTCACAGAGAAAGTTTCAGCACTACCAACTGGGTCTCCATATCCTTTAGTTACCAAACCAAAGCCAACAGCAACTGAACCAGAAGTAAACTTGAAAAGAGTAGAAGCCGTGGGTTCCTCTGGAGTTGCAGAAGCTACTACCGGAGAACCGTCTTCAGCAGCCTTAGGAGCAGATGCAGCTTTAGCTCTTATTGCAGCAGATACTACACCTTTGGTTGCACCCTTACCAAGTACACGAATAATACGAAGCTTAGAACCACCATTGAAAGCCTTTTCGATGTTTGATACAGAACCATCTGGTACTATCTCAGAACCAAAGACTCTTTGGAATTGAGAGAAAGATTGGATAAGTTCTGAGGGGTCATCATATGGACCTTTAGTAGTTCTAGCCAATACACATGAAACTCCTAACATAGGAGTAGTTTGAAGAACGTTATCGTTCTTAAACTCGAAATTTACGGATGGTGAATTAGGCATATTTATACTAATTAAGTTAATTACTCATTTATTTAATACCCTCTAGTATTGAGCTATTTTACGTTAAGGTTAAGTAAATCTGACTCTTGCTTTTCGGTTAGTCCCATCAATACGGATATATCCTGAATTGGTACAAGTTCACCTTCTTCAGCAAGTCTCTCAGGTAATATACCATCCTTACAAGTATACTGATATACCTTTTCAAGTAGACCATGATTCTCGTCAGGGTGGTCATAGTAATTACCTATTTCTATAAATAGGTTTCCGGTTGGTGCTACCTTACCATCTTCCCATTCTTCTAAGTTATTATAATAAGGTCTTACGTATCCACGAGAAGGTAATGCTTCATACATGATATTATGAAGCAATCTCATATCGGCTTGAGTATTAGATACCAGATGAATATCTAGAGTTATATCTTTTGTTTCGTATGGAAATTCTGATGCTTGATAATTTCCACTCGCTAGTTTATCACCAATGATATATTTGTTCACACCTATATCACCACTATAGAACCCTTGTAGTTCAATGGTAATTCTAGGGCATGTCTTTGCACCCTTAACCTGATTGTTACCTATACCGTATATGGGAATGAATTTAGGCATAGCATCCTTATCTGCCTGAAATCTTTTCTCGTTCTCCTGTGATAAAGGTAAGTAGTCTTCTGGGTTAAGAGTTAAACCTTTCTTAAGTGCTGTTTGTAATAGGCAAATATAAAAGGTTCTTTCTACGATTTCTTCTGCATTTACCATATCATAAACTTCTTACTGCTAATATACCAAATGTACCTTTGCCACCATCAGAGAATTCTACATCCCAACCTCCAGATATAGATAATATAGCTAGTTGAGATTGTCTAGCATGAGCTGTACCTGAAAAAGTAGGTATAAAAGTATTAGCTACATTACCATAACCATCAACCCAATAAGTTGTAGTTGAAGTAGTTGGTATAGAATTACTAACTACTCTTTGTTCACCAATAGCTGGTATTTTAAAAGAAGCTACACTCTTATCTACT
>ERZ857750.210-NODE-210-length-85952-cov-22.223349_pt1 | contig 85952 bp, 68 predicted proteins | sample MGYA00519915_ERZ857750 | MGnify/ENA primary metagenome ERZ857750 (study PRJEB31778, sample SAMEA3449358) | human gut metagenome | biome: human gut; feature: human-associated habitat; material: faeces | place: United Kingdom | collected 2010/2012 ...
AACTCCGGCCATGATGACTTATAACAAGATTCTGCGCGCACAGCTGCTGGCAATAGATGATATCATGCTGTTTCCTGTGAAAAGAGAGGAAGCAACTGCCTTCTTCAACCTGATAAACACCCTACATGAGAAGACATCCATCATCATTACAACCAACAAGGCACCTACAGAATGGGTAGAAACATTGAATGATGAAATCCTTGCCAGCGCTCTGCTTGACAGGCTGCTTTATCGATGTGAAGTCATCAAGTTCACCGGTAGTAGCTACCGGTTAGAAAACAGGCAGACGATTTTCAAACGAGAAACGAACTTATGAAACCTTAGTTACTGGTGTATTCTGTGGCATATTTAACTTTTCTAAAAAAAGGCACAAGAAAATTTGCAAATTACAATACTAAAAGCGTCTCCATAGCCGTCTAAAAAATAGGACGGTTATGTTCGTCGTACAGCGAGGCGATAACCTCCTTGTGGGAGGCGAAATGCTCCGCCAGCACATTGTCGATGTAGCTGAACAGTGTAACATCGTCGCCGCCGATAACGCGGGCGATACGCCTGATACGTTCATGGTACTCCCTGCGTACATAGACCAGCTTGCCCTGACGGGCGACCGTATCGGCTTTCTTCAAATAACGCGAGCGGTAATTTTTCTTCGCCTCCCGCTTGTTCCATCTTTTCCAAATCATAGCTAAATCAAATTATTGAGTTGTTTTTTATAAAGGGTGTTAATCGCTTCCCGATGTTCTTTGAGATGTTGCGTGAGAACCGTGTCAATATATCCGCCGATGGAAATACCTTTTTCGGCGGCAAGGATATTCACGATTTTGGAAATCTTGGTATGAATTTCCCTGCTGATATAGACGCATTGGCGCGTTTTGATCTCATTGCGTTTTAGATATTTGCCTCGGTAGTCGGCAGCGGCGACTTTCGTTTCCGGCATTTCCTCGAATGAAGGCCCGAAATAATTTTTTTTACTCATGATTACCCGTTTTATTTATTAGAAAATGTTGTTATTCATCTCATAGCGTTTTTTTATCTCCTCTTGAAACATATCGAAGTGATGCGCCAGCACGTTGTCGATATAGCTGAACAACGACACTTCGTCTTTGCCGATTACCCGCAGAATAAGCTGTATGCGTTCGTGATACTCCTTACGGATGTAAACTGTCTTGCCAATCCGTGCAGGTATAGTCGCCTCTTTCAGAAAGAGTGCTCCGTAATCCTGCTCTTTGTTTCTGGCCTTTCGGCGGCGAGGCTCTTCCCGCTGCTCCTCCGGCGGCAGGGGTTCGGGAGCTGCCGCCGCCTCGTCGGTCGGACTTTCTGTCGCCCGTGCCGACGGCGGAAGCGTCAGGTCGTCCTGCCGGAACGAGTTGATGATAAAATTCTCGTCGATACCCTCGACATTCGTTTTTTTCGCCATAGACTTACTGCTTTACGATTGTCAGGATTTCATCGACCAGCGCATCGAGGTTGCTGCCCCTTACGAGTGTTCTGTCCGCAGGGAAGAGCGTCGAGCGGAATACTGCCTTGCGCTCCGAGGCGGCCTCCTTGCGGAAACGCTTGCTGTCCGGCAGATAGGTTTTCAGTATCGGGAGCGCCAGCTCCGCACAGATTTTTTCGTAGGCGGAGTAGATCTCCGTCTTTTCGCGCCCGTCCACCATGTTCCAGAGCATATACAGTCCCTTGATGTTGGTCTTGCCCGTGCTGATCATGTGCTCGTTAATGACCGTGGCGAACTGCATGGAGCTGGTCATCACGACGCGGTCGGCGATGATCGGGCAGAAAATATAATCCATCGCGGCGATGGCCTTTACGATATTCGGATTGTTGATCGTGCCCGGCAGGTCGAAAAACACGAAGTCCAGAGGTCGCCCCGTTCCGGCCTGCTTCGCCGCCGTTTCCGCTGCATCCTCCGGCTTGCAGCACAACACGGGATAGGCTTTCTTGTCGAGCCGTTTGAATTGCTCGTAGGCCATTGCCTTATAATGCTCGTCCTTCATGGTCGTGTCCATATCGCGCCTGCGCATATCGTGGATGCTGTACTGCGGAAAGTCGCAATCGACAACCGCGACGTTGTATTCTTTGACATAGTGCAGGTAACTTGCGACGAGCGCCGTGATGGTTGTTTTTCCGGCTCCTCCCTTTTGTGTGGAGAAAGCCACGTAAATCGGTTTGTTCATACTGTCATACATTTTAATCGTTATACATTGAGTTATCTGTTTTTACAAACATTCGGTCAGCCTTACCGCCGTTCCGATGTTTGGCCGTCCTGACGGGAATACATCCCGACTGACAGCCCAACATCGCAACCAACCAACATTGGGCTGGTTGCTGCAACCATCCGCCCGACGTGCGCAGGTTGCTCGGATTGTCCGTTCGTACCTCGGTCTGCACCTATCTACTTCCGGCTGTTCCGCCCGCCGCATATTGGTTTATGCCGCAAATAAACAAGGAAAAAATGTCGCTTGTATCGTTTGCGCCCCATGTGGCAGCTTGTGGCGTCGGGATGGCAGTGTTTGGCGTTTTCGGCCTCTGGAATCCGACGCCGGAAGCCTCTACATTTGCACCCAAGCGACAGGGCGCACCACGCGGCTTCATGCTGCGGTCGAAATCGGTTCTCCCGCAATCCGTCCCCGGACGGATTTTTATGTTCATCGGAACATAGCAAGGTGTGTATCGAGTTACTCGATACTTTTCGGGTTACTCCCGAAAACCTTGCCCTTGCAGGGGGCCGGGCTGTCCCTCCGAAGTCGGGCAGCCACAAAGAGGAGACCTTCGGTCTGCATCCGTGTGGTGGCTTATGTCGCGCAACCACTAAATCCATAAGTATATGAAAGGTAAGACAAGAAACGTCGGGGGTAAGCCGCCCAAACCCGACAAGGCCGCGCATCCGGTCATGGTGCGCTTCACGGACGAGGAATACGCCCGTTTCCTCGCTCTGTACGAGCAATCGGGCGTGTATGCCAAAGCGGTATTCATCAAAGCCCGCGTATTCGGCGCGGAGTTTCGCGTGCTGAAAGTCGATAGGACGCTCGTCGATTATTACACGAAACTCTCCTCGCTGCACGCCCAATACCGCGCCGTAGGCGTCAATTACAACCAGACCGTAAAGGAGCTGAAGAGCCGCTTTTCGGAGAAAAAGGCGATGGCGCTGCTCTATAAATTGGAGCGCCTGACGGTGGAACTCGCCGAAATAAGCCGTCGGATTCTCGCCCTAACCCACGAATTTCAGCAGCAATGGTTGCCAAAATTAACGTAGGAAGCTCCCTTTACGGGGCTTTGGCGTATAACGGCGAGAAGGTAAACGAGGGGCAAGGGCGGTTGCTGGCGACCAACAGAATCTTCGACGAGGGGACGGGCCGCCTCGACATCCGGCAGGCTGCGGAGGACTTCGCACGCTGCCTGCCGGAGCAGGTGCGGACGGCGAAGCCCGTCGTTCACATCTCCCTGAACCCCCATCCCGACGACCGTCTGGGCGACACGGAGCTGACGGCCATCGCCGAGGAGTATCTCGCAAGGCTCGGTTACGGCGACCAGCCCTATGCGATCTTCAAGCACGAGGACATCGACCGCCACCACGTGCACATCGTGACGCTATGCGTGGACGAGCAAGGGAAGAAAATCGGCGATAGCTTTCTGCACCGCCGCAGCAAGAACATCACCCGTGCTTTGGAGCAGCAATACGGCCTGCATCCTGCCGAGCGCAAGCGGCAGACGCAGCGCGAACCGCTGCGGCGCGTGGATGCGGCGCAGGGCGATGTGAAGAAGCAGATCGGAAACGTGCTGAAAGGCATATCCGGCAAGTACCGCTTTCAGTCGCTCGGAGAATACCGCGCCCTGCTGTCGCTCTACGGCATAACCGTCGAGGAGTGCAGAGGAGAGATGCGGGGACGCGAATATCACGGCTTCGTCTATTCGGCCATCGACGCGCAGGGCGAAAAGGTCGGCACACCGATCAAAGCCTCCCGTTTCGGCAAACGCTACGGTTACGAGGCGTTCGGGAGGTGGTGCGAGACAAGCAAGGCGCAAATCAAGAAGCAGAAGACGGGCGACATGACAAAGGCGACCGTGCTTGCCGCCATGCGGCGCACGAAAGAGAGGACGGAGTTTGTCGCGGCACTCGAAGCCAAAGGCGTGGACGTGGTACTGCGCGAGACCGACACGGGGCGCATATACGGCGCGACGTTCATCGACCATCGCACGGGTTGCGTCCTGAACGGCTCACGCATGGTCAAGGAGCTTTCAGCAAACGCTTTGCAGGAACATTTCGCGCCTCCCGCTCCGGGGATTCCGCTCTCTATCGACCTGCCGCAACCCGTAGAAGAAACGGCGGACAGCCCCTTGCAGGTGGCCGGCTATGAAGAACTGCCGGACGCTTTGGGGCTGTTCTCGCCGTCGGCAGGCGGGGCGGATGCCGAGGAGCAGGCGTTCATGCACGAGATGCAGCGGCGAAAGAAGAAAAAAAGAAAACATCGTAAAATCTAATCATTATGCAACAAGAAGACGATTTGAGGGCATTGGCGAAAATCATGGATTTTCTGCGTGCCGTAAGTATATTATTAGTAGTAATGAACGTGTATTGGTATTGCTATGAAGCGATACTCGCGTGGGGCGTGAATATCGGTGTGGTCGATAAGATTCTGATGAACTTCGACCGCACGGCGCACCTGTTCCACTCCATACTCTATACGAAACTCTTTGCCGTCGTGCTGCTCGCGCTCTCGTGTCTGGGAACGACGGGCGTAAAGGATGAAAAGATTACGTGGCCGAAAATCGGCACGGCACTCGTGGTGGGCTTCGTGCTGTTCTTTCTGAACTGGTGGCTGCTCGACCTGCCTCTGTCGCTTACGGCGACGGTAATACTCTACATCGCAACGGTGGCGGCGGGATACGTCTGCCTCCTAATGGCCGGGTTGTGGGCGAGCCGCCTTTTGAAGAACAACCTCATGGACGATCCGTTCAACAACGAGAACGAGAGCTTCATGCAGGAGACACGCCTTTTGACCAACGAATACTCCGTGAACCTGCCCACCCGTTTCTACTACAAAAAGAGGTGGAACAACGGCTGGATCAACATTCTTTTGCCGCAGCGTGCATCCATCGTATTGGGCACGCCCGGCAGCGGAAAATCCTATGCCGTGGTCAATTCCTACATCAAGCAACAGATCGAGAAGGGCTACTCGATGTATATCTACGACTTTAAGTTCCCAGACCTTTCAACCATTGCTTACAACCACCTGCTGAACCACTTGGACGGGTACGAGGTAAAGCCGAAATTCTATGTAATCAATTTCGACGATCCGCGTCGTTCGCACCGCTGTAACCCCATACATCCCGACTTCATGGAGGATATTACGGATGCCTACGAGAGCGCGTACACAATCCTATTAAATTTGAACAAGACGTGGGTGCAAAAGCAGGGCGATTTCTTCGTAGAATCGCCCATAATCCTCTTTGCTGCAATCATTTGGTATCTCAAAATCTACGAGAATGGAAAGTATTGCACCTTTCCGCACGCCATTGAATTTTTGAACCGTCGGTACGAGGATATTTTCCCGATACTATCCTCTTACCCCGAACTTGAAAACTACCTTTCACCCTTCATGGACGCATGGCTCGGCGGAGCTGCCGAGCAGCTTCAGGGGCAGATCGCATCGGCCAAAATTCCGCTTTCGAGGATGATTTCGCCGCAACTCTATTGGGTGATGTCGGACAGCGAGTTTACACTCGACATCAACAATCCGCAGGAGCCGAAAATCCTCTGCGTGGGCAATAATCCAGACCGTCAGAACATCTATGGCGCAGCGCTCGGTCTGTACAACTCGCGTATTGTTAAACTCGTAAATAAGAAAGGAAAACTCAAATCCTCGATCATCATAGACGAGCTTCCGACCATATATTTCAAGGGTTTGGACAATTTGATAGCGACAGCACGAAGCAACAAGGTAGCCGTGCTTCTGGGATTTCAGGATTTCTCCCAATTAGTCCGCGACTACGGTGACAAGGAGGCCAAAGTCGTGATGAACACCGTCGGCAATATCTTTTCCGGTCAGGTTGTCGGAGAGACGGCCAAGACGCTCTCCGAGCGTTTCGGAAAAGTCTTGCAGAGGCGGCAGAGCATCACGATCAACCGCAACGACAAGTCCACCTCCATCAACACCCAGATGGATTCGCTTATCCCGCCCTCGAAAATTTCATCTCTGACGCAGGGAATGTTCGTCGGCTCCGTAGCGGACACCTTCGACGAGCGCATCGAGCAAAAGATTTTCCACTGCGAGATTGTCGTGGACGCTGAAAAAGTAAAGCGGGAGGAGAAAGCCTACAAGCCGATACCCGTTATTACCGATTTCACGGACGAGAACGGCAAGGATTGCATGAAGGAGCAGATACAAGAGAACTACAACCGTATCAAAGCCGACGTGCGGCAAATTGTCGCCGACGAATTGCAACGCATACAGAACGATCCGGCGCTGGCGCATCTGTTGCAGCAGAAATAGCATAATCATAGAAAAGGCGGTAACATTCAAATTTACCGCCTTTTCTATATATAATATGTGGTACTTACCGACGCTGCCGCTCCCGTGCATCGTCTCGCTGCATCCGCAGATTCAGGCGCTCGCTCAACTTGTCGAGAAAGTAAGTCCGGCTCTCGTTCTTGCGGCGTTTCATATCCAGATAGGCGTCGTAGCAATGTCTGTCCTTAATCTCCAGACCGAGCAGCGAGCCGAAGAAAGTCGCCAGCTCCTTGATATTGTTCTGCCCGTCATTGATGCAGCCCAGCTCGTCGAGGGCGTAGATAATCTCAATCAATTCGACAAGGCTGCCCGTCCAACGGAAAGAGCTTGTCGGTTGCGAATCGGTTTGCGGGGTGGATAGTGGCGGCACTTGGGGTACAAGAATCTTTTGTGTCCTTCGCACGAAAGCGAGGGCTTTGCGGATATACAATCCCGAAACGCTGTCCGTTTCCACGCCGTAAAACTTCCGATGGAATTGCAGCTCCGTCTCCACATGGATAAGGGCGAGGACGGCATGGTGCAGGTTCATTCCTCCCATACAAAGTTGTATCACTCTATCGGTAAAGTCCCGATAAGACGAACATAGGTCGTTCAGGCTGTCGGCCTCATTGATGCGACGGAAGAAATCCGTTTCCGTCAGTACGATATATTCCATTTGTCATTTCTTTTTTTCGGTTATTGACTCTGTTTTCTGTATGCGCACGTAAGTGTTTAGAACAAACAGAGTTCCAGCCAATGACAAATTGCAATAAGCTATTTACATAATACTGATAAACAGCAATATAAATGCGAAAAATATTTTGAGACCGCTTTTTCGGAGAAGTAAAAAGCGTAAAATTATTTAACAGCGTTAAGTTTTTTAACGCCTATATGGTGTAAAATGCGTTAAGCCTCTGTCAGTTGCTCCGACGAAAAACGGCCTGCACCGTGCCGTCCGTGCAGATGCGGGTGGAGGTACATTTCCAAGAAATTTCGGGTAGTGGGGATTGATACAGTCGTTTGCCGTGACCGAGAATGACGGGTATCGTGTAGAGAACAATCTCGTCGATCAATCCCATTCGGAACATTCCGTCGATGATGGCCGCCGTTTGGTTGTCGGCCTCGATAAGATAGGTGATGTTCGTCGCCTCATTTTCCGCCCAATCGCTCAACATGGTCAGCGAAACGTCTTTGTTTAACAAGTGAGTGGCGACAGTTCTTAACTTCGCTATCTCGTCGGAAAGGACAGCGGACAATTCGGAACGGTTATCTATCATGTATCCGTCGATGGATTGGAGGGCGAGCATCTGTACTTTTGCCATATCATCCGGTTTTTAGGTTTTCAACCGGAAGCCCTATAAAAGAAGCGTGCAATCCACGCTATCTCTAATGGAGGCTCTGGAATGCCCTTAACAGGAATAGGTGAATGCACGCTATGCAAAGGCATAGCATAAGCAGTCACGCAATAGTTCCTGTTAATGTTAATTTTCCAGATTCCCATTAGGACGACTTGCGGTCTTATGTCTATATATAGTCGAACAGAGAGCATAGGCTTTCTGTCCGCTTTTTCTCAAATGTCATGCAAAAGTGGATCGTCCACTTCCGCAATCGTATTGCAAATATATTCTTTTTCTACGGAATATCTTTCATGTTTCATCGCTTTTCTACTGTATGTTATATTGTTCCATCTTCTTATACAGCGTCGGCGGGCTTATGCCGAGCAGCTTGGCCGCCTGCCGTTTGTTCCCGTCCGTCTGCTTCAATGCCTTTATGATACGGTCTTTCTGCATCGTCTCATCGACCAGCGCGAAGTCTGAAACCCCGCTTTCCGCCTCCGTTACATCGAGCCCCAATGCGTCGGACGGAATCAATCCCTCTCCGGTCATTAGTACGGCGGTCTGTACGACCTGCCGCAGCTCTCGGACATTGCCCGGCCAATGATAAAGGGCTAACAGTTTCTTCGCCTCCGCATCGAATCCCGTTACGGACTTCTTCAGCTCCGCGTTCATCTCGCCGATGAAGAACTCCGCCAACGGCAGGATGTCTTCCCGACATTTCCGAAGCGGCGGCAGTTCGACGACAAACTCCCGAATCCGATAGTAGAGGTCTCGGCGAAACCGTTTTTCTTCGACCGCCTTATTCAAATCCTCGTTGGTGGCGGCGATGATACGCACATCGGACGCCTTGTCCCGATTTCCTCCGACGGAGCGATAGGTTTTGCTTTGCATGGCACGGAGCAACATCTGTTGTACTTCCATCGGCAGATTGCCTATCTCGTCAAGAAACAGCGTACCGCCGTCGGCCTCTCCGAAATAACCCGCCTTGTTGTCGGTCGCACCCGTGAATGCCCCTTTCTCATGCCCGAAGAGGATGGAAGCGGCCAACGACGAGGACAACAGACCGCAATCGACAGCGACGAACGGTTTATCCGCCCGGTCGCTTCGGCGGTGTATTTTCGCTGCGATATGTTCCTTGCCCGTACCGTTCTCTCCCAATATAAGGACGCTGATATTGGTCGGAGCGACCAGCCGGATGCGGTGGTCGATTGCCTGAAACGCCTCGCTTTTGCGGTCGAGTATATGCTCCCGCTTCACAAGACTGCGGCTCTTTCGTTTCAGCAAACTGCGGATGGTGGGCAGCAGCTCCTCTTCCAATGTCCGTTTGCTGATATAGTCGTCCGCACCCGATTTCATGGAACGGACGGCGGTCGGCACTTCGTCGTAGTCGGTCATAATAAAGAACGGGTTGCGACGACCATTTTCACGCATATACTTCAAAAGGTCTATGCCGTTCCCGTCGGGAAAGCGCAAGTCGGAGAGGATTATGTCATCATCCGAAACGGACAAGACGGCTTTCTTTGCAGCCGACAGACTGTATATCCTCTCCGTTTCAATTCCCTCTTTGGCCAGAAGATTGCCCACATGGTCGCAATAGACCACATTGTCGTCGATGATAATCACTCTGCCCATAGTCCCTCCTTTGTCTCTCGTGCCAGACGGATAATCCGCTCCCCGTTATTCAACACAGCCTGCACCTTTTCATTCAACAAGGCTTTGTCATCTTGCGACCGGTGTATCAACTCATACAGCTCCCGCAAAGGCTCGTCGGCATTGATCAGCATCCACGAACTGCGCAGGTGGTGGAGCAGGTTATCCAATTCGGCCATATCTCTTTTTTCGTGGGCTTCACGTAATTCTGCCATCTCTTTTTCGGTCTCGGTTATCAACCGCTCCAAGATCTCCTCGTTATTCCCATAAGCGAGCAGCGGCGACAGCGTGATTTCCCGCTTTTGCGCCTTATCCTCGATGCAACAGGAGACTGCCTCCAGCAGTTCCGTTGCGGAGAACGGTTTGAACAGGCAACCGCTAAATCCGTTGGCGAGCAGCTCCTCTTCCGAACTGCTGTCCAATGCCGTTGCCACGACAATCGGAATACTCCGTGAGTTGCCGATTTCAGACGAGCGCAACAGTTCCAGCACCTCGTAGCCGTTCATATCCGGCATCTTCAAATCCGTAATCAACAAGTCGTAATTCCGTTCCCGCATCATGTTCAACAACTCGCCCACATTGCGGCAGATGTCGCACCCGATTTCGTAACGGGCCAACATATCCCGTGTCATCGTGCATTGTACCGCATCGTTATCCAACACCAGCACGGAGGCGTTGCTCAGGTAGCGGGATATTGGAGAAACGGACGTTTCCCCGCCAAATTCATCCTCCGCCTTTTTGAGCGGTATTCGTACCGTGAAATGGCTGCCGATTCCTACCACACTCTCCAGAGAAACTTTTCCTCCCATCAACTTTGCGAGGTCGCATACAATAGGCAACCCAAGCCCGAAGCCGTCTTGCGTGGCGGCATTAGTCAGGCGTTCAAAAGGATGGAAAATCTTTTTCTGCTGCGCTTCGGCAATTCCGAACCCCGTGTCCGAGACTTCGAGTGTGAACACTCCGTCCGAGTAGCTCGTTTTCAATGAAACAGAACCCTTATCCGTAAATTTCACGGCATTGGACAGCAGATTACTCCCGATTCGGAGGATCATGTTCTTATCACCGACCACTACATCGGTTTCACAAGCCTCGATGTGAAACGCAAGGTGTTTCTTCTCCGTCCTCGGCGTAAACTCGTGTTTCAGCGCGTTGGCGATACATTGTAATTGGAACGGCTTGGGGCATACCTGCTCCTTGCCATTATCCAGCCGAAAGAAATTCAGCAGGTCGGCGAGCATGATGGCCATACGACGGACGGACTGCCGGACGGCTTTAACATGTCGGGTGCGTTCCGCCTCGTCGGTATCGGCGATAATCAACTCCGTATTGCCGCTGATGGCGGACAGAGGAGAACGCAATTCATGGATGATGGTCTGCATGGTTTGACGGCGAGCCGTGAGCAGCTCCTTGTTCTTTTTCACGCTCAGGCGCAGTTTCTTGATCAGTTCCTCCAATTCCCGTTTGGTACGCGCTTTCTCCCGAATATCCCGTTGGATAATCCAATACGACACGACCAGAAGAATGATAGCACTTACGATCAGTCCGGTAATAATCATGGTCGAGCGGTCATAGGATTGTTGGAGATACAACTCCTTGCCTTGAAATGTGGCTTGCGTTTGCTCGTCCATGTCTTGAATCAACACGTACAACTTGCGGTTCAACTCCCGATTTTGAACACGCAGGCTGTCCGTGTAAGTGTCGATTGCCTGCTGCCGTGCCTCCTCCATCGAGATCAACTGCTCGTTCAGGGAGTGAAACGTGTTTGAAGTAGTCGGAACTTGTATGGTCTCCTTACCTCCGAAAAGTCCGGCAAGACCTCTCTTTTTTCGGGTTACGGTACGGAAACTTCTTGTTTGCCGGGCAAGGACGGGCAGGTGTTCCGACAAGAGGCTGTCGTGTTGTTGAAACACCTGCATGGCTTGGTGCAGATGCTTTTCCTTATTAGCCAACAGAAGACGGAGCGTGTCTATTTGTTTGGTCGGGACAAACTCTTTATAATCCCGTTGCAAAATCTGCAAAAGGCTGTCTATTCGCAATCGTCGCTCTTGATACTTCTGATAATCTTCTTCATCCCATGTTATTGCGGCCTCTCCCAATGTTGCAAGAACGGTAATATGCCGATGGGCGGCGTTTATGGTACGATTGGCTTCCCGAATTTCGGTTATTTCCGATTCGAGATTTTGCACTCGGTTACGCTCATAGAACAGGATAGCAGCCATACTACCGATGACTGCTATCAATATGGTGTATCCTATAAGTATTCGGTGTTGAAGAGATAATTTCATCTTAATCTTCTACTATATTTCATTACAGATTTACAATATATTCAAAGGATGTAGAATCGCTTTTATCATTCGTTTACGGGATTGCCGATAACCGAATATAAGCCTTGCAAAAACACCATTGAGTTGCATGGATTCGGGATCAATTCCCGCCATTGTTGCATATCGTTTAAGAATGTACAGAAAAGAGGGGATAGAACAAGATAATCGCCGCAAATTTTGTATCCGCTGGTGCATAGATAATAGCGAATGAAAAACCATCCGATTGGTATCGACGACTTGAAAATCAAAACCTTCTATCGTGTTGCATTTATCGGAGTATAGTATATTCCCCATATTAAGGTCTTTATGCAATACACCAGCCCAATGTATCTTGAATAAAAACTTCGCCAATGCATCGAGAAAAGCATATCTTTCATCGTTTGGCATGCAATCTATCGTCGTAGAACTCAATGATTGGTAGTCCGAATATAAAGACACAAAATAACAGGAGCGTAACAATCCATAACGTCGGATTTCGGCAAACGCAATCTCTTCCGGTGTGCCAATTCCTAATTTTTGCAACCTAACTGCGTGCAAATATGCCCGTTCTGCCTTGCTTTTTCGTAAGGTTCCGTAAACCAAACGATTAAACAATGTCAGATGTTCATAGCTTTTCACGACAAGTCGTACCCCATCAATCTCGAACAGCTTGATCGTATTACGCCCCGTTTGCAGAACCTTTCCGTTGTTGAAAAATTTGCTTGGATTACAGATGTCAATAATGGAATCCTTGCAAAAATCATATCGGGGATTGATGATTATTCGCATACCATTTACAATTTAATTATTAGATCGGTATTCACTCGGTGCGTATCCCGTATGTTCTTTGAAGAATTTTCCGAAAAACGACTGATTTGGGAAATTTAACTCGAATGCGATTTGTTGAATAGACATATCGCTATGCCTCAATAGAAATTGAGCATTAGAGATTATAAAATCGTTGATCCAATCCCTTACGGATTTTCCGGTGGTTTTCCGTACAAGCGTCATCAAATACTTTGGTGTCAGACATAGCTGTTCGGCATAGAAATCAACACGTCGAGAGATTTTAGGGTGTTTTGCCAGCAAGTCGATGAAACGAAAACAATATTCGTCCTGACGGCTTGGAGCAGAAGCCTTCGTTCCTTGTGAGGCTGCCGCCCGTTGCAAACTGTCTCCGATAACATATAAAAACATGGCTATCCCATTGTATATAGCCTCGTCGTTGAATTTTGAACATTCACTGTTATCAGCCACCCAACGTATGCTTTGCATCATGGCAAGGATTTGAGTATATTGTTCCGAATCCATCTTGTATACGGGATGTTGCGTGATATGCACCAACAAGGATGTCGAACAGAGCATTGACAGCATATATCGGTTCAGATAGCCCGTAGATAGAAAAAGTCCTTTTGCCGAAAATGTACGATCATGGCGAACAATGATACGAAACATTGGTATGGCAAGAAACAGATCTCCCGATGTGATCCGATATTCTTTCTCTCCGATATTTACGACACATTCGCCTTCCGTACAAAGAATTAAGCTATAAGCCTCCAAACGAAACGGTTGCCCCATCAATGTCTTAACGGTGGTTTGGTCTATATCCGCTAAAATACATCCGTCCTGCCGTATATCTTCCGCTGTTCCGATATTTTCGAGTAAGTCCCTAAATGTAATGTCGATCATAACTATCTCTTTTTTATCCGAAATAAATTGGATGGCGATTTTTCGGACTTAATTCGATGACCGTTCCGATTTCACGGATATAAATTTTGTCCTCGGCTGCCAGCCAACCTGCGGCCAATGCAGCGATTTCAATACGGATATTAAGTCTTGTCGCCAATTCCGACAGCGAAATGTGTTCCCCGTCGCTTATTATATGCCATGCCTTTTCCGAGGTATGCCTTATGTTTATTTCATTCATCATATAATCTCACTTAATGTTTCGGTATCCGGTCGTATTCGCCGTTATTTGTTTGTATCTTAATTCCTTGATGCGATAGACCGAATAGGCATCGCTATATTGATTATGGCTTTGCCGAAATAAAACCTGCGCATCCAGCAATTCTGTCAAAGGAACTGTCCCTGCTTTATATGTATTTTCAACAATCCGCATATTTTCAGCCGATTGTTCGATAGAGGTCTCCGCAAGCAATAATTGTTCGTATGCTTCAATCAATTCATTCCATATTTGTTTGGTTTCAACCGTCATTAACTCTATTTTATCCGCCCGGTCATTTGCGGCTTGGCGTTCGAGTACGCGATGCCGTTTATGCGCATGGCTTCCTTTCCACCAGCCAGAAATAGGAATCGAGACCGACGCATAAATCACTCCTGAATTGTTCGATTTCCCTAACAAGTCATTATAGAGATACCCTCCTCCGAAACCGATACTCGGCAGTTGTTCTCCAAATGAAATTCGCTTTTTCAGTTTGGCCGCACAGACATTCAAATCCAATAATCCGGTTTCGGTACGGTTCATCACAGCTTGTTGGGGATCGCAATATATGGCAAGCGGCTTCTCGCAATTTTTTGTCATGGAATATTGTAACTCGAAATTATCCGTATCCGCTCCGATGAACTGCGCCAACTGCATCTTACATACCGCTATACCATTCTCTATTTTCAATCGGCTGCTTGCGACATCCTGAATTTGAAGTTGTACACGCAACAAATCGTTCCGTGTCGTCATTCCGGCCTCGACCGCTGTTTCCACATCTTTCTGCAAACGGTCGAGCATTTCTTGTATCGAACCGATGGTTGCGAGTTTCTCCTGAAGATTGATAACCTGCCAAAAATAGGTATTCGTAGTAAATACGATTTCGTCTTCTGTCAATGCCTGCTGTAAGCCTGCTGCCTCTTCGCCGACTTTGGCGAGTTTGTTCCCGTTTACGATTCTGCCGCCTGCAAAAACCGGCATCGTAGCGGTAACGCCGCCTACCGTTCCGTTCTTGAGCAAAGAGACCGGAATAGACGAGGGTAATGCCCCCAATAGTTCGGGAGGTAACATCGTGCCCAATTCGGGAGGCAATAAACCTCCCGTCGATATATCGGTACGCGCTAATCCATGATTGGCATTGAACCATGCTCCCGTTCCGGAAATTTCAGGAAAATAATTGGTAAAAGCCTCTTTGCGGGTTTGCCGTGCTGCCTCGACGGACAGTTTGGCATTTTGAAGTTTGCGGTTATTCTCTATCGCCATGCGTTCGCAATCGGATACAGAATAGATGGTTTGGGCATTTGCCCCCGACACTACGGTCGAGAGCAATACCACTGATAAAATATACTTGATTTTCATTTGTTTTACTTTATTTAGTTTTCTCAAAGATTTTCCAATACAGCACAGGCAGTACAGTAACCACTAATATCATGGACAATATCGTTCCCGTAAAAATCACGATACCCATAGGTGTCCACAACATCGTTCGTCCGATAATCATCGGGACGATACCAATAGCCGTCGTTGCCGAAGTCAAAAAAATCGGAACCATGCGCCTTTTTCCTGCGTCGTAGGCTGCTTGACGAGCTGAGAAATGTGCGTTCAAGCGCAGATTTTCGGCATGGTCGAAGATCATGATCGCATTACGGATAATTACACCCATTAGGCTGATGATTCCCAAAATACACGTCAGACTGAATGCCGTATCCGTCAGATATAACCCCCAAACCGTTCCCGGAATACAGAATAACATCGAAAGCAAAGCTGCCAGCGACACGGATATTTTCCGATAATTATAAATCAAGAACAGGAAAATCAAGAATATGCCTGCGAGAATAATTTGAATAATCAAGGGGATCACTTCTTGATCGACTTCGTACATTCCGCCGTATTCATAATCAATCGTTGCAGGCAATGTAGGTACGACCTGCTTTTCCATTACTTTTCGCATATCGGCAAATACCCGCGATTCGCTCATGCCTCTTGCTACGTCTGCTTGGATAGATATGGTGCGCACACCGTTTCGACGTACGATTTGCCCCTGCGTCCATACGGGTTTGACGTCCGCAATTTGTCGAAGAGGAACGGAGACATTCGGTAATAAGGAGTGTATGTATTGGTCTCCGACATTTTCGGGAGAATCGTATGCCGTCGGTCGCTCCCGTTTCAATACGACGGAGAGTGGATAATCCTCTTCCCATACAGTTCCGACCGGAACATTACCGTATGCGGATGCGATCTCTAATTCCGCCAAAGAACGGGATATACCCAACCGCGAGGCTGCAATCGCATCCAGCTCCATTTCGACAGCGGGCAACGGTTCTTCGTAGTTCGTATGACGCCAAACCAAACCTTCGACGTCTTTCAGTGCCGTCAATACCGTATCGGCATAGGCTTTCAACTCTTCTACATCCGCTCCGGACAGACGTATTTCGATAGGTATTTGCGCTTGCTGGAAATCGAGCTGTTTGAAACGGACATAAGCGTTCGGAAAATGATACGAATACTTTTCCGCATATTCATCCAATACCTCTACCGTCGCATCGTTAGATTGGGTGTTTACGATAAATTGCGTATAATTTTTCCCTGCGACGACATTCGGTGCATAAGGAGCCTGAAAACGCGGGGAGAACGTGCCGACAAAAGCGGTTACGGAGGTGATTCGCTCATCTTGCTTCATTACCCGATAAAGGCTGTCGGCCACTTGTTCCGTCTCTTCGAGCGAGCTTCCCTGCGGCAGATAAATTTCCACAGCAAATTGGTCTCTGTCCGAGAACGGGAACATACGCACCGGAAGACGGAAGAAATAAACGACCGATACCGCCAGCAACGCTACCGCTATGCCTATCGTCGCCTTCGGGAAACGGAATGTTTTGTCGAGAATACGCTCGTATCCGTGTTGCACATAATAAGTCAGCCCTTTACGATTCGGTCGTTTCGGAGCAATATTCTCTTTGGTTATAAACGTGTATTCCATATAAGGAATGCACAACATTGTCAATGCGAACGATACCATCAAACAAATAGAAAATGTCCACGGGAAATGACGCACGAAGTCGTACCACATTCCGTTCAAAATAATAAGCAACGGAAAGAACACGATACAGATCGACAGGGTGGCGATAAAAATAGCTCCGGCATAATTTTTCGCACTCAGATAGGCGGCGTGCCAACGCGACATACCTTTATTCAGATACTCCAGATAAGCATCGATCACGACGATGGAGTTATCTCCGACCATTCCCAGAATAACGATCAAAGCGGCCAGCGTCACCGTATTGAGCGGAATATCGAACAGAAACATGATGCCGACGGATATGAAAATCGTTATCGGTATCATAGAGGCCGAAACGAGAGCCGACCGCAAGGGGAATAGAATAATCAAGACGATAATAACGATAACAATAGCCAAAACGAGGTCTTTCAGAAAGGATAAAACCGACTGATCGACAACTTTGGGTTGATCCACGATTCGCTCGATTTTCACGTCATCGGGCAATGTTTCCGAGAAAGTTTTCAGCACCTTGTCCACATCCTTGCCGTATTCGACGATGTTATAGCCCTCGTGCATTTCCAGCGAAAGGATGATGGATTTTTTACCGTTATTCAAAATATAACTGTCGGGGCTGTCGTATTCGCGCACAATAGTGGCGATGTCTTTCAGTCGGATGATTTTTCCCGAAGGATCGGAATAAACGATTTGCTCGCCGACCTCTGTTTCCGAATCGAGCGTAGGCGCAAAATAAAGAGGATAGTCTTGCGTCTCGGCTTCAATCGTACCTGAAACGGTAGTGAACCCTTGCGAAAAAAGGTTTGCCCCCAACATCTTTCTGTCGATTCCATAGGCGGAAAGTTGCTCCGCATTCAGGTAAACGCCGATTTGCTCTTTTTGCAGACCGAATCGTCGAAGATTCGATACGGATTCGATGCGCCGTAGTTTCCCTTCCAAAATTTCGAGCCAATCCTCCAATTCGCGATAAGAGCGAGTTTCCGATTCCAACGAAATAAGCAATGCGGAGGTGTCGCCGAAATCGTCATTGGCAATCAAGGCCAATACGCCCGGAGGAAGTTGGGCCTTAAAGAGAGACAAACCATGCTTAATTTTCGACCAGACTTCGTCTTTATTATCGACATTTTCCTCCAGCTCCACCATCGCATATACCACTCCGTTGCGAGACATCGTATATGTTTTGCTTTTGCGAATCTCTTTGTAGGTAAATAGGAACTCCTCCAGCGGTTTGGCCAATTGCTCCTCTACTTGTGCCGATGTGGCTCCCGGGTAAATCCCGACGATAACGCCTTGTCGAATCGTGAAGGTCGGGAACTCTTGTTTGGGCATTTTCAGCAGTGCATAAACTCCTAAGAGAATAAGCAAGGCAATTAAAAAAAATGTAATGCCTCGATTCTGCATTGCCGATTTGATTATATCATTTCTGCTTTTCATAGATTACAGGATTTTCAACGTAGCACCATCATAAAGGCTTTGATAGCCTTCCGTTACAATCTCTTCTCCTCCTTGCAAACCGGAAAGAATCTCCACGCCATGCGGAGTGAACTTACCCGTTTCCACACTGCGTCGCACGGCTTGCCCATTTACGATGCACCATACGAATTGTTTGTCTGCCGAAGTTTGTACGCATTGCGAGGGAACGATAAACATTGCCTCTTTTGAATTGTCGGTTGCGACCGATACTTTGCAAACCATGCCGGGGAGTAATTCCGAAGCCGGATTGTGTACACGAACCCGCACGGTATAGCTATGTGAAATAGGATCGGCGACGACACCGCGTTCCTCTGTCATTCCCTCGTAGGACGCATCATGCAGGGCGGGAATCTCTACCTGCGTTTGTTGGTTCTTCAGAATATCGGCGATCTCTTTCTCCGGGACGGATACCTTGATCTTTACATCTTCGATCTTCAACAACGTATATACCGGCTGGCCGGGTAATACGTTTTCTCCGCTTTCAGCACTTTTTTTACCTATGATGCCACTGAACGGTGCGGTTAAGCGGCTATCGGAGAGATTCTTTCTCGCTATGGCCTCCATCGACCGTGCCTTTTCGAGTTGTGTTTGAATGTCGATATACTTTATTTCGGGGACACTTTGGTTGTCGTAGAGTTTTTGTATTCTCTTCATGGCATCCTCCGCCTGCGAGAGTTGTGCTTTTGCTGCATGATAAGCATTCGACAAATTGGCCGTATCCAATCGAGCGAGTAATTCTCCTTTATTTACTCGCTGCCCTTCTTCCGCATACATCATTTTCACAGTTCCCGCAACCGTGAAACTCATTGCAGATGAGCGTTCTTCCTCTACGACTCCAACATACTCGTATTTATTTCGGCCTTTTTCTAAATCGGCAATAACCGTTCTGACCGGAATCGAGGGGATTCTTTCTGAGGTTTTCTTTTTTGCACAGCCTGAAAGAAGTGCTGCGATAATCAATCCGGTTAAAATCAACTTCTTTTGCATACATTAAATTTATTATTATTGTTTTTTCAGTGCAAAGGAACATGGTTTTAAGACGCGATAGAATATCCGAAACGCAAAATAATATGTCTAAAAGTCGAATTTAAGCCAAACAATCGAATTTAATAATTACTTTTGTCGTATAAATACGGAAATAATACCCAAAAACTCAAATATGAAAACAGTCGAGAAATTATTCAGCATAACGATTTCCGAATTCATACGGAAATATGGTATGGGCAATGCCTTGAATGACAATTTTATCATCATATCCGACGTTGCCCAATCTATTGAAATGTTACGTTTCCCGCTACGTGTCGATGCTATGTTAATAGGTATCACACTCAACGGTCAAATTCGCATGACGGTCAATTTGCAGGAATGGACGATGACGGAAAATACCAGCATGATTTGTTTGCCAGAAAACCTGCTCGGAGTGCAGTCGATTTCTCCTGATTATAAAGGAGCGATCATCGGGGTATCGTTATCCTATTTGCGCAATATGAACATCGACCTTAAAAAGATCATTCCCTATTATTTGTCGGTGTGCAACCATCCGCTCATGCAGTTATCGAATGACGAAATGGGAATAATAAGCCGTTTGTATAACCTGATTATTTCCATATTGACGGAAGAGGTTGCAGGAAAAAATCGAAATGAAGAGGTCGTAGCAAATCTGCTTGCCGCCCTTATCTTTCGGATGTGCGATCACTTCGACCGAATAAATCAAGGGAACAGAATCCTGAAAACCAAAAGTAAAGAGTATTATTTCGTGCGATTCATGGATTTGCTGCAACGTGATTTCCGGCATCATCGTGAAATCGGTTATTATTCCGACCAGCTCGCAGTTACACCTAAATATCTATCCAAGTTGATAAAAGACATAAGTGGATCGTCAGCAGCACAATGGATTGATGAATTTACAGTTGCCGAAGCCTCCGTCTTACTGAAATTCTCGGACAAAAACATCCAGCAAATAGCCGAATATCTCGACTTTCCCAGCCAATCTTTTTTCAGCAAGTATTTCAAACTGCATACGGGTTCATCTCCCAGCGAATGGCGGGGCAATAATCGGAAGGAACTCCTTTGATTTGATTAAAAAAGGACAACCGACTTTACAAAATCGGTTGTCCTCATACTAAATCTTCATCCCTCTATTCTGCATTTTGGACTCGTCTGATATTCCCGGTCTCATCACAAGCACATGATTGCGGATAAAATCGCCGCTCGTGTCGGGTTTGACGGTTTGCGAAGGTTGTTTGCATTTTACATTCTCCTGCTGCACACCATCGGTCTGTTCCTGCCCGGCTTCGGGTTTAGGCGGAGCGAGTGTAAGTTGTATCTTTCTCTCCAACGCCGCGACCTCCGCTTTCAGCGCTTTCAATTCATCCTCTTTCTTCCATACTCCGCCGACCGTTTCCTGCAAAATCGGAATATCCCGCTCGTAGGTTACGTTCTGCGCCTTGTATTGCTCCACGAGTTTGGGTATGCGCTCCAGCGCGTTCAGGAAGTTCATCGAGGCCGCTTTGGTGTCGGCCATCGCTACCTGCCCGTTGTTGTAGGTGTACTTGAACGCTCCCTCCACGAAGAAACGGTTTAGCTTGCTCTCCTTGCCGTCTTTTAGCAGCGGTTCGGTTTTCACGAGCAACGGGAAACCGTACAGCTCGCCGATACGCATATACTCGCCGCCCGTCGTGGCATTCTTGGCTATCTCCTGCAAGCGTGTCCCGACGCTCTTGTGATCGGTAGCCTCCAGCCCGTCGAGCCGCACGGCATTGAGCTTGTTACCCTCCTTGTCGGTCTGTACCCGTGCGAGGAACGTCTCGAAGTCGGCGGACATCTTGGCGATGCAGTCATTGTTGAAAGCGAGTGTCTTGGTGTACTCCTCCAATTTCCACGAGGAGGTGCTTTTGGCCTTGTGGAACGTCTTGCGCTCGCTCTCCAATGCCGCGACCTTCTTCTCCAAACGGGCTTTGTCGAGCAAATCCGTGTTCCCCGAAAGAATAGCCATGTACTCCGAGAAATTCATGCCCGATTTCTCATCCATCGCCCCCTCGTCGATGGTACGCGCACCCATCGCGCCGCTTTTAAGCTGACTGATAAAGGTCTGCTTGCAGTGCAGCAGGTTGAACTTGTAGCTGTCGAGCGACTTTTCAACAGCATAGATGATTACATTGACCTTGTTTCCTGCAAACAGCTTGGCTATCTCGTTGCCCTTACGCACGGCGCGTCCGTCGCGTTGCGCAAGGTCGGAAGGTCTCCACGGCGTATCGAGATGATGCACCGCCACCGCCCGTTTCTGCGCGTTTACGCCCGTTCCGAGCATGGAGGTCGAACCGAAGATTACCCGCACTTTTCCCTCGTTCATCGCGTCGATAACCCCCTTGCGTGCCTTTTCGTTCTTGCACTCCTGAATGAAGCGTATCTCCGAGGAGGGGATGCCGTAATCCTCCACGAGCTTGCGTTTGATCTCGCTGTACACGTTCCACTGCCCCGGCTGGAATGTCCCCAAGTCCGAGAAAACAAACTGCGTTCCTTTCTGCGCATCGTATTTGTGGTAATACTCCGCAATCATTTTTGCACAACGGCTCGCCTTGTTGTCCGGGTGGTCTTCGTACAAGGAAGAATCAATCAGACGCATATCGAGCGCCATCTTACGGGCATAGTCCGTTGCGATCAGCATTTTTGCTTTTTCCTCGGTTTCCGATAGTTTCTCCCTGCCAAGTATCGTGGCATCGCCCGACTTGGCGAACTCCATCAACTTCTCGATGAACTCCTCCTGCTGCGGCGTAGGCGGTATGTTGTGCAGCACTTCATTCTTGTCGGGGCGATCCACACCCACGTCCTCCGCCGTGCGGTAGTCGGTAATCTCGGAATAGAACGCCGCCAGCTCCGGCACTTTGATAAAGTAACGGAAGCGCTCTTTCTGCACGATGTTGTTCGTTACCGAAAACTCGAAGTCCACGCTTTTCTTGGCGAAGATGGCCGCCCATGCGTCGAACGAGTTGATGTTCTGGCGCTCCAACTCCTGCGGCCGCAGGTATTTGAACAGCAGGTACAGCTCCGTGAGCGAGTTGGAGATCGTTGTGCCGGAGAGGAACGTCGCCCCCAAATCCTTTCCCGTCCGCTCCTGAATGGTGCGGATGGCATAAAGCATATTGAGCGCCTTTTGGCTGCCGTCCTGATTGCCCAGCCCCGCTACACGGTCGTGGCGCGTGTTGAACATCAAGTTCTTGAATTGGTGGCTCTCGTCCACGAAGATGTGGTCGATACCCATCTGCTTGAAGTCCACCACGTCGTCCGTGCGCGACTTGATGGCGTGTGCGATGGTCTCCAGCTTGACAGAGAGATTTATTTTCCGCTTTTCCAATCCTCGCAGCATCGCTCTGGAAATATCCTTGCCCTGACTGCGCAGCACTTCGAGATTCTCCTCCACCGTGTCCAATTCCGCTTGCAGGATGCGCTGCTGCAATTCGGGCGACTGCGGTATCTTGCCGAACTGGTCGTGCGACATGATCACGCAGTCGTAGTCGTTGTTCTTGATGTTGTTGAAGAACCGCACGCGATTGGCGGGCGTAAAATCTTTCTCCGAGGCGTAGAGTATCTTCGCGTTCGGGTAGGCCGTGCGGTAGCACTCTGCAATCTCCGCGACGTTGGCTTTCAGCCCGATAATCATCGGCTTGTGCGCCAGCCCCAGCCGCTTCATCTCATGTGCCGCCACGCACATGATCAGCGTCTTGCCCGTGCCGACCTCGTGGTCGCAGATACCCCCGCCGTTCTGCTTCAACATCCAGATACAATCCTTCTGGCTCTGATACACGTCCTTGATGCCAAAACGCCGTTCGAGGGCTTTCAGGTCGAGGTCGGGGAACATCTGATGGCTGCCGTCGTACTGCGGTCGCACGAAACAGTTGAACTTGCGGTTGTACATATCCGTCAGCCTTTTCTGGAACTCCGGCGACTGCTCCGCGAGCCATTCGGAAAATCCGTTTCGGATTTCGTCGATCTTGGCGTTGGCGAGCTGTATGCCCTCGCTGTCGCGCACCTTGATGTCGTTGCCGTGCTCGTCCTTGCCCACGCTCTTGGTCATGTCGGGCACGGTGTTCACAAGGGCGTGTTTCAGCAGGGCGATACCGTCGTAGGTACGGTAGTAACCCTTGACGCAGTATTGGTCGGAGATTTTGGCGTTTCTCCCGCTGCACTTGACCGAATACTCGTCCATCGTCTCCGAGAAGCCGATACGCACATCGGTATCGAACAGATAGGAGGCATAGGCCGCATAGATTCCCGTCGGTATCCACCGCTCGCCGAGGTTGAAGTCCAGCTCGTCGAACGTAATCGGTCGCGGCGTGGCTTCCTGCAAGGCGACAAGGGCTTCCTTCTCACGCTCGCCGTGCGGGTTTTCGGCCATCCATGCCTCGATGCGCTCCGCCTTATCGACGACGTTACCCGCGATGAAGCGGTCTTTGATCTCGTAACTTCCGGCGAGCGGATTGTAGAAGATGCGCCCTTTCAGTTCGTCGATCAGCTCCTCGCGGCTGTTGTCCGACAAGGATTCCATGTAATCGAGATTCACACCTCCGTAACGGTTGAGCGAGGCGGCGAGCGCCTCTTCCGGCGTATCGACGTGCGTAACCTGATTCAATGAAAAAGCAACGGGATGGTCGAAGATGTCGGCCTTGACGAACTGCCCGTTCTCCGCCCGTTCGAGGGCGAGGATGTCGCGCCCCGATGCGTCCATCATAAGGAGCTTGACGTTCGCTTTGGCGTTCAGATTGCCGTAACGTGCGACGAACGCATCGTAACGGGCATTGAGGTCTTTACGCATGGCATCGCCCTCGTCGTGATATTCGGCTTCGTAGGCATAGAGCCGCTCGTAAGCATCGCGCACGGGAATATAGGCCGCTATCTTCTCGCGCTGCGCCTTGTCCAAATCGAGCGGGTGGAACGTCGCTCCATAGCGGGTAACGTCTTTCAGGTAGCCGACTTGATAGCGTGTCCCTTCGATGTTTACTTTGACGAACGCCCCCTCGCGGTGGTGCGGCTCCAACAATCCCTCGAAAGGCCGGGACTTCATCTCCTCCTCGTGCTTGCGCTGCCGCTCTTCCGCAGAGAATTTCGCCTCCTCCTCGCGTATCTGCCGCTCGACCTCGCCGATACGACGGTTCATCTCCTCCGTCACTCCGTTTTCAACGGGATAGAGGGTGTCGGATGCGCCGGAGGTATGCGCCGCCTGCTCCGTTCGGGTGGCTGTCGTTGTCGCCTGCATCGGCGTGTCGAACAGCGACGGCTGACGGGGCTGCGCCAGCTTGGGACGGTTGCTCCTGCGCCGGGACTTGCCGCCCGTCTGGGCGACGCGCCGCTCCTCTTCCGTGAAGCCGAACAGATCGTAAAGGCTCATTACCGGAGGCTCTATTTCGGGTTTCTCCTCTTTCGGGGGTGCGGCAGTCGCCTTATCTGTTTGCGTATCCTCCGCTATGGCCTCTTGTCCCCACAAGGTCTGCTGCCCGACGGCCTCCGTCTGCTCCGCCCTTGTCGGCTCTTCCTGCAAGACGGGTTCAGACGTTGCATCCACCTCTTGCCGCTCTCTCCGCTGACGGACACCTTCGAGCGTCCCCGCGACATCCATATAGCGGCCTATGTCGAGGCGTTTGTAGAAATCCTCCGAGAGCATACGCCGCAGATCCGCTGCGATGCCTTCCGCGCCGCCCTCATGCCGATAGACCATTGCGGGCTTGCCGTAGGGATCGGTATCCAGCACCGCTTTCGTATGGATGATCCGTTCGGGATGGCGGTGCAGGTATTCGTTGGTGTTGAACCCGCGACTGTCGAAATGCACCCGACACAGCGACTTGTCGTCCTCGGTCAGTTTCTCTTTTCGGACGTTCTTTTGCAGGATGACAAGATCGCTGCCGACCTCCGTTCCGGCATTGTCGGCAAAGAGGTTGTTCGGCAGGCGGACAACGGAGACCACGTCCGCTTGTTTGAGCATCTCGACGCGGGAGGCTTCGTTCTGGGGAGAGTTCAGCACGCCCTGCGAGGTGATGAACGCCACGATACCGCCGTCCCGCACGGCATCCAGCCCTTTGAGGAAAAAATAGTTGTGGATGGCTTTGGTCGCCGTCCGACGCCCGAACGCCTCGCTTGCGGAGAACGCCGGATCGAAGACCGCCACATCCCCGAACGGGATGTTGGAAGCCGCCACGTCGAAATAGTCGTTAAAGGGTTTCTCGATACGCTCGAAACCCTCCACGCGCACTTTCTTGTCGGGGTGCAGGCAGGCGAGAATCCTGCCCGTCAGGAGGTCTTTCTCAAAGGCCATCACGTCCGCACGAGTGTCCTTGCGGGCAAAGGCTTCGAGGAACGCCCCGTGTCCTGCGGAGGGTTCGAGCATCCGCAGCGGGCGCACATGGTGGTCATGCAGCGTGTCGGCCAGAGCCTCCGTTACCGCCGACGGGGTGTAGAACGCCGTCAGCACGGAGCTTTTCAGGCTGTCGATATAACGCTTGTATTCATTCTCGCTTGCGCTGTTCTCGCGGATCAGCCGATGCAGCTCTGCCGTCATCGGGAACAGGTCGAGGTCGGATTTCGCCCACTGCACGGCATCGGTCAGGTCGGAGGCCGGGTTGAGAATACATTTCAACCCTCCGAAACCGCAATAGCGGACAAGCCGCTCCCGTTCTTCGGGAGTGGCCGCCCGCCCTGCCTTGCCTAACTCGAACGCCGTGCGTATCGCCTCGATGTTGTCGCGCAGTTTGGTCTTACGGTTAAATGCCATCCTCTTCCAGCAAGATTAGGATAGCCCCCGTAAGCTCCGTATAGAGCTGCTCGTATTCGGGCGAGTAGGCGAAATCGTCCGAGAGCGGGTATTGGGAGAAGATGCCCTCCAGCGAGGGCTGCAATCTCAACGCGACGGACAGGGCGTCGCTCTGCGCCACCTCGTCCGAGCACTCGTTCCAGAGCACCTCGATGATGGTGTCGTACTTGGAGAAGCGCAGCCCCTCCAGCAGCGCGGCCATCGCCAGCTCGTGCGCCCCTTCGGGCAGATACCCTTCGAGGCGGGCTTGTTCGTACACGTCGGCGGCATGGTCGGAGCGGCTTTCGATAAAGGCCGCATCGTGCGCCTTGTCGGGGTGGTTCTCCTTGAGGTGGGATAACAGGTAAAGCCCGTAGTAGGACAACTCCGTAGGCTTTTCTTTCTGATTCATAATTCTATGGATTTAGTGGATTGTAAAACGGATGGATAAAAAAGGCACTCAACGTCCCCGTCGAGTGCCACCACTAAATCCACAGAGAATAAATCGGTATCGACGGTAAATCCGGGAAGACAATCTATTTCCGTGTATTCAGTGGCGAATATAGGCATTATTTCTCTCTCTTTGCGTCTTTGCCGTCGTTTTTCGTTTCAGGGAACTCGAAGACGGTGTTGAAATCCCCGTCGAAGGCGACAACTGCCGAGAACGGTTTGCCCCGTTTGCTGTTGAAACCCTTGATCGGCGAGGTGCGCCCGTTGGTCAGCAGCTCCGTAATATCCGCGTCGGAAAGCGTCTTTCCCGCTTTCACTCGGAATACCGGAAGCCCGCACGCGGCATTGTCGCAGCGCACGACCTTTCCGAAGAACTGCATACGTCCCGTCTTGCACTTGGGGCAGACGCATCCCGAAGCGGCACTCGTGAAGAGCTTGTCGCAGGTCAGCAGTTCGGAGACAATCTCGGCGGTGTACTCCTCGATCTCCTTGCGGAACGTCTCGGCACGCAGCTCGCCCCGTTCGATCTTGGCGAGCGCCGCTTCCCATGCCCCCGTCATCTCGACGTCGGCGATGCGCATCTGCTTGACGACCGAATAGAGCGCCAGCCCCTTTTCCGTTGGTACGAGCGATTTCTTGTGCCGCACGATGTATTCCCGTGAAAAGAGCGTCTCGATGATGGCAGCACGGGTGGCCGGAGTTCCGATGCCGCACTCTTTGAGCGACTGCCGCACCTCCTCGTCCTCGACCTCCTTGCCTGCGGTCTCCATTGCCGCGAGCAGCGAGGCTTCCGTATGAAACGGTTTGGGCTTCGTCTTGCCCTCGGTCATCGAGCATCCTGCGACGGCCAGCGTCGTGCCCTCCGTCCATTCGGGCAGCAGGGTATCCTCCGTCTCCTCGCCGTACACGGCACGCCACCCGGCCTGACGGACAATCGTGCCTTTGGCAGTGTACGCCACGCCTCCGCACTCCGCCGTAACGGTCGTTACATCCTTGATGCACCGCTCCGCAAAAGCCTCCAGCATACGCCCGACGATCATATCATAGACGGTCTGCTCATCGGCAGAGAGTATCTTCGGCTTTACCCCCGTCGGCAGCAGGGCATGGTGGTCGGTTACTTTGCCGTCGTCCACGCTGCGGCGTGTTGGGGCATCGCCCAGCAGCGCAAGGCGACGGCCCCACGTGGGATTGTTTTTCAGCGTCAGCAGCAGCGAGGGGATTTCCGCGAACACGTCTTCGGGGATATAGCGGCTGCCCGTGCGGGGATAGGTGACGAGTTTCGCCTCGTAGAGCTTCTGGGCGATGGAGAGCGTCTTGTCCGCCGAGAAGCCGTGTTTGGTGTTCGCCTCTTTCTGGAGCGTCGTCAGGTCGTACAGCAGGGGCGTTTCCTGCACGGTCTCCTTGCGTTCGACTTTGGTAACGGTGGCCGCGCCCTGCTCTTTGAGCGACTGATAGGCGGCGGTGGCGGCGGCTTTCTCCTTCCATTTCTCGGCGGAGGACAACTTCACGACCGTATCGGCTTCGCTACCCGGCGTGGAGAAGTGCGCCTGAAAGACATCCTCCGGCGTGAAACGCTTGTTCTCCCAGAAACGGCTGCACACCATCGCCAGCGCGGGTGTCTGCACGCGCCCCAGCGAATACGTGCCGCGTCCTGCGGCCAGCGTGATGGCTTGCGTGGCATTGATGCCCACCAGCCAGTCGGCCTCACTGCGGGCTTTGGCGGCATAGTAGAGGTTGTCGTACTTGTTGCCGCTTTCGAGGCGCTCCAGCCCCTCGCGGATGGCCTTGTCCGTGAGCGAGCTGATCCAGAGGCGGTCGAACGGCGTGGCACAGCCGATGTATTCGTACATATAGCGGAAGATCAGCTCTCCCTCGCGTCCGGCATCCGTCGCCACGATGATACGCTCGCTCTTGCGGAACAGACTGCCGATCAGTTTGATTTGCGCCGCGATGTTGCCGTCCGGCTTATAGCCTTTGTCGGTCTTGACCTGACGCGGCACGAGCTGGAACACGGGAGGGATGATCGGCAGGTTGTCGCGGTGGAATCCCTTGATACCGTAGCCGTCCGGCAGGGCGGGCTGCACCAGATGCCCGAACGCCCACGTTACGTTATAGCCGTTTCCCGTGTAGTAGCCGTTCTCTTTTTTCGTCGCTTTCACGATGCGGGCGATTTCATATGCCACGCTCGGTTTTTCTGCAATAATTGTTTTCATTCTGAATTGATTTATTTAATGTGGATTTAGTGGTCGGGGTTGAGAACCCCGTTTTTAATTCTCGTCGTTCGGCTCCTGCTCCTCTTGTTCCTTGTCTCGCAAGCGGCGCAGGATTTTACGGTCGTAATAGACGTGATACCCGTCGGAGGTGTAGTAGCGTTCGTTGTCCCGCTCTATGGCCTGCCAATCGACGCGCCGCAGGACGTAACCGCCCGCGACGGATACAAGGCAGAAGAGCAGGAGGATGATAAAGGCCGCCATAGCTACATCCTCATTCGGGGTTTGTTCGCGTTCTGCTGCCTGCGCTGCTGCTCCTCGTTGGCCGGGGCGGTCTGCCCCCGTTGCAGCGGCTCGCCGATGTGCTTGGTCGCCTCGTCGGTCTTGCCCTCGGAATTGACGGCGACCTGCGTGCGGGAGGCGGCGTCAGGTTTGACCTCGTAGATCTGCGACTGCTCCGGTCGCTTGCGGCTGAAATCGTACTTGACCTTTTCGTGGTTCGGGCGTACATAGGCGTTGAACTTTTGGCCTTTCTTGTCGGTCATGCCCTCGATATACACCCATTTGTTCTGCTCCCAGCCCGCCTTGTACTCCGGCTTGACCTCCGCGCCGAGCAGGGTTCTGCCGATGCGCAGGCGGCGTTCTTTCGGTGCTCCGTCAGCCGTCTGCGTCTGCTCCTGCCTTTGGGCTTTCTTCTGGCCGCCGAAATGAAAGTCCAGCCCCCGTTTGTCGGCGTTGATTTGGAGCGTGGCGTTGAACTTCTTGCCGCTCTTGGCCGTCATGCCCTCTACATAGACGCCCTCGCCGCGCGAAAGGGCGGCTTTTTGCTCCGGATTGAGTTTCACGCCCTTGACTTCATCGGGGATGCGAATCGACGAGACGGGAACGGCCACCGTCTCGTTGGTCAGACGGTCGATACTGATAAAGGAGGGGATAAGCTCGCCCGTAGCCGGATCGACGACCTCGGCGACACGTCCGAGGTTGCCCGTCTTTTTCAGGTTTTCCTGATCCTCCGGCGTGAACTTCACGTTCAGGTATTCGTCGAGGTTCGGCTCGCGGCGAATCGGGTGCGGGACAATCGACACCGTGCCGTCGGGATTCTCACGCAGCGACAACCGCGCCTGCATCGGCACACGGATGCCGCCGAAATCGGGGTTGCACTCGACAAGCTGCGACTTGCCGTAATGACGCATACGCTCCAGATCGCCCGACTGCTCCAACGCCGCGAGGTCGATGCCCCAGCGTTCGGCGACCGCCTCACGGTCGAGGCGGCTGTCGTCGATGGGCTTGTAGCCCCCGTCGTTGCTCTGCCGCTCCCCGGCGGGCGACTGTTCGGCCTGCTGCGGCGTTTCCTCCGCCTGCTCGGTGGGGGCTGCTTGCGTCTCGCCCTCTTGCGTCTGCTGCTGCTGCGCGGCGGACTGCTCGTACTTGGTCGTATCGACCTTGTGCGGGGCAAGCAGTTCCTCGTTCTTTTTCGGGTTCTTCAGCAACTCTTTCAATACCTCCACGACCTTGTCCGCACCCTCTGCCGCGACACGGTAGAAGCCGAAGCGTTTCGGCTCCTTGCATTGGCGGTAGAAGTTGGCGAAGAAGTTGTCCAGCACGTCGCCATGACGGTCGAAACGCAGGAAATCCTGCGTGTTCTCCGCTTTGGCGGCTTTCAGGTTCGGCGAGCCGTCGCGTTTCAATCCCGCGACCACGCCGATCTCACCCGTCTTCTCGTCTCTGACGATCAGCACGTCTTGTTCTTTCTTTTTCTGTTCCATAATCTATTGTTGTTATATGATCGCATCTTGCCGATGCCCTGCGAATGTAAGCAGAGGATTCGCCGCCGCATCCGTTTTAGCGCCGCGTGGCAGCTTGTGGCGTCGGGATGGCAGCATTTGGCGTTCAACCCTTGCTTTTCTCGACCTTGCGGCAGCCCGCGAACTCGTCGAAATGATATTTCAGAAACTCCTGCACGTCCGATTCCTTGTAGTAGATTTTGTGCCAGAGCATCTGGTAGCGCAGCACGCCCGAACTGCGGTAGCGTTGCAGCGAGCGTTTACTCGCTTGCAGGAGTTGGCACAAGTCCTGATTGTCCAACAGGCGCTCGCCATCCAGATATTTCACCTCTTTTATCTCCTTGCCCGCAAGCGAGGAGAGCAGCCGTTCGTGGCGGTCGAAGCGTTCCATGATCTTCTCCATCCACATCTCGAATGTTTCCGTATCCAGCAATCCCATACGCCTATCCTTTCTTTCTCTGGTTGCCCGTGCGCAGCAGGTAATTCCGTTTGAAGTCCTCGATCCGTTGCGGGTTGCCGTCGATAACCGATTCCTCGACCAGCCGCTCCACCTCCGAGAGACGGTAGCGGCACGCACCGCGAAAAATCGCATACTCGATCCGCTTGCTGTCCCGAAGCCGTTGCAGCGTGCGGCGGCTGATACCCAGCAACGACATGACCTGCTCGCGGTTCAACCACACCTCCGGCATATCCTTCTGTTTCGTGCGTTCACTCTCGCGGACGTAACCCGCGATTCGGTCTATTTTTCCCACCAGCTCTTTGTAGGCGGCGCTCTCCATCGTGATGATTTCCATAACCTTTGCTTTTTATTACACGGCAAAGGTGGCCTATTGCGGCGGGGTGCTTTCCATTGTCGTTACCGACACGGGAAAGATTTTCCGCACGGTGGAGCGGGACGAGGAAGCCAATGTGTGCCATACAGACGCCACAAGCTGCCACGAAACCGAAAACGGAGGCAGCGAGCGCGAGTTTGGCTACATTTGCCCCGAACTCAAAACATGGTATATGGAAGTAGTAATTATCGAAAAGAAAACCTTTGAAGCGCTCCTTTCCGGTGTGGAGACGCTGACGGGGAAAGTCGGTGCATTATGTCGCCGTTGCAATGACAAGCAGATGCAGAAGTGGCTCGACGGGCAGGAGGTGTGCCGCCTGCTGCGCATAAGCCCCCGCACGCTGCAATCCCTGCGGGATAATCGCACAATCGGCTGTACGCAAATCAACCGGAAATTCTATTACAAACCGGAAGAGATAGAGAGGCTCATGCCCATAGCCGGGCAGTTCAGGGATGGCTCCGGCTAATATTTATTTTTACCAACCGCTAAATCCACAGAAAAGATGAATGACAGTAACGTAATCACGTTGGAGGACGGACGCATAGCGTCGGCATTGCACGCCTTGAAGAGATGCGCGAAAGAGGTAGATAAGCTCACGGACGGATTTCATCCGCCGCTCGGAGGAGAACGGTATATGACCGACAAGGAGATGATCGCCCGGCTGAAAGTCAGCCGACGCACCTTGCAGGAATACCGTACCGAACGCAAGATACCCTATATCGTGTTCGGCGGAAAAGTCCTCTATCGGGAATCCGACATCGAAAAGATGCTCGCGGAAAACTACCGCAAGGCAATCCTCTGAAAATGAAACGGGTAGGTATCGAAGCCTGCCCGTTTTCTTGCTCGTCCGGTTCAATTCAGAAGCCCGTCCTTATACCGAATGACAATCGGAGGTGTCGTGCGTCGGGGTGCGGTGGCTCCCTTTACCAGCCACTTTCTGAAAACCGACGCAGGGTAGGTGTTCAGTCGGAACGCGAGGGCTATGACGACCTCCATATTATACACGTCCGCACTGTTGCCGCAGTCCAGACGGATACACTTGCAGACCTCGTAGTCGTGTAGGGCGTTTTCTTTGAAGATGGTTTTGATACCTGCATAGACCGCTCCGGCGGTCGTGCCGAACAATTCGACTATTTCCGCTTCCGTCATCCATATATTACAGCCCGTTACAATAACTATATTTTCGCTGATTGTGATTTCATCTCTTTTCATATCCTTAATCGTTTGAATGGTAAATATTTCATTAAATAGCTACTCCTGCAAATTCCTCGATGGAGTTCAGTTGCGAGGCGAGGGCACTCATGTCCCTTTTGACTTTCTCTTTCGTAATCTTCGCATAAATCTGCGTCGTGCGGATATTCTTATGCCCTAATATCGAGCTAACTGTTTCAATCGGCATATTGTTCGACAGACAGACCGTCGTGGCCATCGTGTGCCGTCCGATGTGCCACGTGACCTCCTTGTCGATGCCGCACAGCTTCATGACTTTTTTGATGTTTCCGAGGATCGTGCTGTACTTGGGCACGGGAAATATCTTGCCGCCTTCGCCTATTCCTTTATACTTTTCATAGATTATTTTCGGAATGTCGAGCAGTTGCACCTCCGACAGAACCGTCGTTTTCTGGCGCGAGATATGAATCCACTCGTGATCGTCGAAATAGGTGCGGATATTATCTTCCGACAAGTTGTACAGCTCACAATAGGACAAGCCCGTGAAGCAGCAGAACACGAACAGGTCGCGCACGAGTTCATGTTTGGGTTTCTTGAAACGCATATCCATCAACTTTTTCAATTCCTCGTTCGTCAGAAACGTCCGCTCCGTTTCCTCCATGCCGATTTCATGCTTGATGAACGGATCACGCAGAAGCCAGCCGTTTTCGATAGCGATGCTTATCATCTTGCGCAGCGGCATAAGATAAACCCAGACCGTGTTGTGGCTGCAACGGTTTTCCGTGCGCAAGTACATCTCGAAATCGTTGATGAACGCGGGAGCGATCTCTTTCAGCGCGATGTCGCTCACATGGTATCGCGTTTCGAGAAATCGTTTCAGGTGGTCGTAAACGGCGAGGTATTTTTGTTGGGTGGACTTTGCCCTCATCCCGGCCTTTACCATCTTGTCGAAATCGCTGTTGAACTGATCGTAAACCTTCATTAAGGTTTCGTGGCGGTATTCCAGCCCTAAAAAGGCGTTCTTTACCTTCTCCGCCGTAACGAACCCGTCCCGATCCATAATTTCACGATAGTGGTGGTTGATTTTTACCCGGATGCCGTCGAGCATCTTGTTCGTCTCTTGCGCGGCGACGCTCCGCCCCGTCATACGTCCCGTTTCGGTATTCCAAAGTGACGGATCGACCGTCATCTTGCAACTAAACTGCGCGGGCTTGCCGCCGTCGATGGTAATACGTCCCATGACGGGAACACTACCGTCTTTTCTCACATCTTTCCTTTTCAGATAAAATAACACGCTGAATGTACTTCTCATAACTCACATTTTTAATGGTACAAAACTATTAACTATGGAGCTATTTGTCGTTACGCAAATCGCAGCGTATCAACGCAAAAGAATCGAAGAATACTTTTTTTTGCAGGCTTCTTCCGAAAATGCTTACCTTTGCTGTAAGCAAAGGCTGTCAAAATTGCCCTCCGCATCCTTTTCGCACCGACTTTTTCGCATATCCGACCGCCTTGCATACTCCGAAAACGGTTATGATTTGGTAACGTAACCTCGGTTTTACTTGGCTCTTTTCCGGTTTCCGTTGGCGTTACCTTTTTTGCCGATATTTACCTAAAAGCCTTTTTCCCAGCTCTGTCGCCGTATTTTGCGCTTTTCTTATCCTCTACTGCATTTTTTTCTCAAAAAAACGCAGATAATACCCAAACAAGGATAATCAAAAAATATATAGAAATATCCTGTTATCATTTTTCGGAAATTATCGGGGCTGTCTCACCAATGGACAGCCTCTTTTTGTAACCTACAGTTTAATAGTAAAAGAAATAAGACAGACCCTTATTCCCCTCTCCTCACTATAGGAATTTTCCTATTACAAATAGGGAAATTCTCCTTTACAAATAGGAATATTCCGTTTATTGTATCATTCTCTCCACTTATCTTTGTGACATAAGAAAAGCAAACTTTAAAATTAACGGATATGAGAACAAAAATACTGAAATATTTCGGAATGGTAGTTGTACTGATAATAATGGTTAGCCTAACCTCCTGTGAAGTATCTATAGGAAGTTGGTACGATGATGATGATTACAGCGAAATATATTACAGAACCACTCGGGAACTATGTAGCCGAACTTGGCAGGAAACTTGGGTACAAGACGGTGAATACTACACACAACGACTAGACTTTTACGAAAATAGAACAGGCACAGACATCATACGAATAGAACATCGGAACGGCTATGTAACCGAAGACAGGTACAATTTTGAATGGAGATGGGATAACAGTTCACAGACATGCATCCGTATGGTTTACGGTCCCAGTGACGTTTCATATTTTGAAAATGTATGGCTAGCCGGAAACTTCTTAAAAGGCTCATTGGATGGTATTAATGTAAATTTCACAGGAATCAGGTAAAAAGAAAAAAGCGGGATGACACCCAACACATATCATCCCGCTCTCCTTTTTCCCAATATACTACTCACTCTTAATGCTATTTACTGGATTCTCATTAGCGATACGCCAAGCTCTAACAACGACACACACCACTATCAGAGCGATAATCACCAATGCTGTTCCGACAAAATACAACGCATTCATGTCTATCGTTTCGGCAAATTGATCCAACCAGGCTTTTCCTGTAAAGTATGATACAACAATTCCTATCAAAACCGATGGAACAGCAACATACAATATATCACGGGACAGCAACCGGAGAATAGTCGAAGCTTCGGCACCATTCACCTTACGGATGGCTATTTCCTTACTGCGACGTTGTGTTTCATCATTCACATAGCCTATCAACCCCATAACAACAATAAGCAAAATAAAAGTAGAAGTAATCCATACAGAATTACGAAAACGGTATACATTACGATAGATTTCCTTCAGCATGGTATCTATCGGAATAAATTCCAATGCCTTAGTGGAATGCACCTGCTCCATGTATTCGTTCAGTTTTTTCAAACTCTCATCGTATGGCTGCCTTAAACGTACATCAAAAGTGTGGCTAGTATTATGACTATAAACTAAAGCTACGGGAAACTGCTTATAGAGAAAAGACGTATTGCGCACATTACGGAATACACCAACAATGGTGCCAGCTTTATCAAAATCATTCAATCGTTTGCCTACTGCCCCATCTGTCCATTTCATCAGCCGCACTACTTCTTCGTTGACCAATACATCCCCCTCATTCTGCATATCTTTCCCTTCAATAATAGTAATCCCCATGGTTTCAGCATAATTTTTATCACAAGGATTATACATCAAGGTTTCTATTCTCTTGCCACTATTATCAATCAGCCCACGAGTCCAATACTCTCCCAGAACCCCATGCATAGAACGGGTGGCATTTTCCACCATGGGTTGACGACGAAGATCGCTAACCATATTCTCAGCTTCTTCGGGTGACATCCATGTCTCCGCCTCCACCAATCCTGGAGTACGGATACCCATATCACTATTAATCAAATGATGATACTGCATCAAAGATACTAACAAAATCCCCATTACAAAAGATACTCCCATAAATTGTACAAATAAAAGAGAACGCTTCCACCCTTTTTTCCCATCTGTGTAACGACGAAAAACTTGAGTGACAGGAATGCGTGAAAACAATCTTCCCGGTAACACTCCGGCTACCATGAACAGTACAAAAACAATGAGCATCGGAACCCATAGAGTTTCCAATGTAAAGAGTGAAGATAACTGCACCGAAAGTAAATCTTCTATCAGATCTTTGGTATTGAAAATAATAAAGAGGGCCACTATAACGGAAATTAATACCACAATCCCTGTCTCAAAAAGAAACATACTGAAAATGTTGATTGCACTGGCACCACTACACTTATGCACACCTATGCTTTTTGCTCTGCGGCTCATGGTAGCAATAGCTACTAATACATAGTTCATGATCGCCACAAAAAATATAGCAAAGCCCAAAAAACCATAAATGTAAAGGCGAGTGCGGGTATTTGAGTCATCCAGATGAATTTCGGGCAATGGCTGTGCATCATAAAAGCTTCTCCATTCATCATCAGCAGAATCAGGATAATATTTTTGCATAGCCTTGTATATCTGACGATTGATTTCTTCTCTGTCCACCCCATCGCGCAAACGGAGAATAGTATAATAAATGTCATTACGTCCCCATGTTCCACCCCCTATATAGCCACCTCCGGCATAAATGGGAGCTACAAAATCAAAATGATAGGCAGTATTTTCCGGAGTATCCTGATAAACACCACGGACTGTCAGTTCATGCTGTTTATCCAAAGACAATTTTTGTCCCACAGGGTCCTGCCCACCAAAAGCATCACGAACAAAAGTTTCAGAAACAAATATACTCCCCGCCCTTTGTAATTCCTCAGGATTTCCTTTCAATACTTTGATGCCGAAAGTACGGAAATAGCAAGTATCTACATAAGCGTAATTTACATCTTTCAGCTTATGACCATCCTTGAATACATTTAATGTCTCAAAATTGAAAATGACTGTAGCATTTTCAATCCATTGTGACAAATCACTGCGGAACGCTTCTGCCATCGGAGCAAACAAGCTATCATCATATCCTTCTCCTTTCTCTCCAGTCTTCACATTCTCTCCCCCTCCACGTACCAATACCAATCGGTCGGCCTCAGGGTAACATTTCTCATAATTGAGTTCAAATGCTATTTGTGAAAAAAGCAGAATACCAATAGTCAGACCTAATGAAAGCGATATGACTTTCGTCACGTTGCTTCCACGGCCGTGTAATATCGATTGTATTGCATAATAGATTTGTTTCATAACAACCCTCCTTTCATTAATTATTCTTTAATGTTCGCCACTACGCTACCATCAAACAAATGAATGACACGATGAGCAAATCCGGCATCATGCTGAGAGTGAGTTACCATAACAATACTAGTCCCCTCCTTGTTAAGTTCGGTCAATAGATTCATTACTTCAGCACCGTTCTTTGAGTCCAAATTACCAGTAGGCTCATCGGCGAGGATCAATTTAGGATTAGTAACCACAGCACGGGCAATAGCTACACGCTGTTGTTGACCACCGGAAAGCTGTTGCGGAAAATGCTTGGCACGATGACTCAAGTTCATTCGCTTTAAAATTTCCAGAACACGCTCCTTACGCTCACTGGCCTTGATTCCAAGATAAGTCAACGGTAACTCCACATTTTCAAAAACATTCAGTTCGTCTATCAGATTAAAACTCTGAAACACGAAACCTATCACACCCTTGCGCAAACGGGTACGTTCCTTCTCTTTTAGATTGGCCACCTCTTTTCCTATCAGTTTATAACTACCCTCCGAAGGATTATCCAATAATCCGAGAATGTTCAACAACGTGGATTTTCCACAACCTGATGGTCCCATAATAGCTACAAACTCTCCTTCTTTCACCTCTATGTTTACATGATTCAACGCAATTGTTTCTACTTCTGAAGTACGAAATACCTTACTTAAATTTTCAATCTGTATCATAATAATAAATTTTAATTGTTTGTTCTATTGATCCTTATTCTGATTTAATACTCTTTACTGGATTCTCATTGGCAATGCGCCATGTTTTGGAAATGACACAACTGACAATCAATATCAAGACCACAATAGCTACACATACATAATAAGGAACAAGCGAACCTACAGTCACAGCAAACTGTTCCATCCATAAACCACCTACATACCATGCCCCTAATGTACCTGCGACTACAGCCGGGAAAGAAATCCAAAGAACATCTTGCACCAACATTTCCAATATCGCAAATGACTCAGCTCCATTCACTTTACGAATAGCAATTTCTTTCGAACGTCGCTGTAATTCATCATTAATATAGCCTATCAGTCCCATCAAAGTAATAAACAAGATGGCAATTGCCGCCAATAAAGTCGCATTACGAAATACACGAACGGAATTATAACTATCCGCCATTTTTTGTTCCAAGCTTTCAAAACCGACTGTTTGATTCGGAAAAGCTTCGGCAGCATCACGGTTCAGTTTCTGAAGATTCTCACCAAAGGGTTCCTTCAGACGGAGATAAACAAGATCAGCCAAATCTCTGGGATGATGGTGCAGAACAAATGGTTTCAGCTCTGAGTAGAATCCGTCAATATTAAAATCTTTAATCACACCTACTATTTTGACACGTCCTTCTTCTGTCTGAATACTCTTACCTAAAACATCTTTTCCCCAATGCATTCTCCGCACAAATTCCTCATTGACAGCCACCTCACCGGATTCACGCGGTACACGCCCTTGCTGTATGGCCATTCCCATAAAAGCGACATAATTCTCCTGAGTAAAATCATAGCGACTGGAAAAAAGGCTCGTTCCTTTCTCATCCGGTATCATCTGCCCGCTATATCCATTAGACGGATAGCTAGTTGCTGAGGTCAATGCTTCCACGTATGGAAGCCCTTCATAAAAGTGACGGGCAGCAAGCCGAGCTTCAGCATCCGGTGCATTATTAATACCAATCACTACCCGCTCAGGATTATAACCCGGATCTTTATTAATAACATAATGATACTGGAGCATCACTACACACATCAATCCACATATAAAAGCCACTCCTGCAAATTGGATAAACAATAACGGACGTTTCCATCCTTTTTTACCCTCTGTATAACGCCGGAAAACCTGTGTGACCGGTATCTTTGAAAAAATTCGTCCCGGCAGCACACCACCAATGAGGAATAAGACAGCAGTCACTCCCAAAGGCACCCAAATACGTTCCACCGCAAAAAGGGACTCCAGTTTAGCAGCTGTAGTATCTTCCACAAACTCCCGGAAATTAAACATTAAAAAAAACATCAAAAACAATGAAAGCAAAATAATAATACCTGTTTCCCACATAAACATACCAAAAACAGTACCCGTCCCCGCTCCGCTGCATTTATGAACACCAATACTTTTGGCACGCCGGCTCAATGAAGAAATAGAAATCAACACATAATTCAATGTCGTGATAAACAAAATAGATATACCTAAAATAAGCATAATATTACGCATTCTTTTCACTTCATCATATCCACGGTACGTATCCCGAACAGGTTTTGCCATGACAGTGATTCCAAACTTATCACTTCTGGGAATATGTTGCTGTACTACCATATCAATACGCTTGTTCAATTCATCCAAATCAATATCCTGCTTCAACCGGATATATTCTTTCCAGCTGTCCCCACCGTTCCATGAATAATTTCCTATCCGGCGGCTCCAGATAGAAGGCAAGGAAATGACGGCCTTCGGTCGCATAGTACAATTCTCAGGTAAAGCAGCATACGTTCCTTTGACTGTCAACTCAATTTCCTTATTGAAACTAATTATTTTACCAATCGGGTTCTCACCGCCAAACATTTTATCCGCCAAATCTTTACTCAGGAAAATTACATCTTTTTGCTGCAATTCGCGTACCGGATCACCACTCAAGACCTCAATACCCATTGTCTGAAAAAACAATGAATCAGCAGCAACTTTAAAATCATCAAAACGGACACTTCCGTTGTAAACAGGTGATGATACCGGCCATATCCCCGCACTTGCCGCCGATTCCACAATTTCCGGCATTGCATCCAGTATGCCTCCGGCAGCTGCACCGATAATATATTCACTAGGAGGAAGAGGTTCCCCATTTACTGTCCATATATTCCACAATTGGTATAATTTATCATGATCCTTAAAACAAGTATCAAAACTCTGCTCATACACAACTCTTGAGAAAAGCAGAATACTCATAGTCAGGCCCAAGCCTAACGAGACGACTTTTATTATATTAGAACTTCGTCCATGTATCAAAGCCTGAATGACATAATAAATCTGTTTCATATTTCGTGTTTTTAATCATTATTATTTTGAAAGAGAGAAGTCCCGTTTCACAACGTTACTTCCCATAAAGTGTATAAGAAACTAAAGTTTCTATAATTCGTTCTCTATAATAGAAATGCTAAAACCGTGCCACGCAAACAAACAACTGATTAACAACATATTGCAAAAGAACAAAAAGAAACAGTTTGTCTAATTATTAGACAATGATGTATGATAATTAGACAAACTATAAAAACAAACAAATAGTTCTACGCTTCAAACTTATTGGAATTTGCCTTATTTTACTATCTTTGCATTATCACCTATATAAAACAAATTATTATGAAACACATTCTTTTGGCAGCCTGTGCGGTTGCCATATTAAGCGGTTGCGGTTCGCAAGGGAAACAGGCAGCCCCTACCGGAAATCCATTCCTTTCGGAGTACACAACTCCCTTCCAGGTTCCTCCTTTCGACCAAATCAAGATGGAACATTACAAACCCGCCTTTTTGCAGGGCATGGAAGAACAACAGAAAGAGATTGACGCTATAGTAAACAATCCCGAACCCGCCACTTTCCAGAATACCATTGCAGCACTGGATCAAAGCGGAACGTTACTTCGTAAAGTCAGCACCGTATTCTACGGACTGAAAAGCGCCAATACCAATGATGAAATGGATGCACTGAGCCGTGAACTCTCTCCACTACAATCAAAACACAGCGATGACATCGCCTTAAATGAAAAACTTTTTGCACGTATCAAAGCTGTCTATGAAAATCCCGGCAATTTGGACAAAGAGCAAAAGAAGTTGTTGGAAGAAACCTATAAAGATTTTGTACGTGGAGGTGCCAACCTGGATGCCGAAAGTCAAAAAAAATTGCGTGAATTAAATAGTGAGATTTCCATGTTGCAGCTCACCTTCGGCCAAAATATGCAGAAGGAAACCAATGCTTTCCAATTGATCGTGGACAAAGAAGAAGACTTAGCCGGATTACCCCAAAACCTGATTGCCAGTGCTGCCGAAACAGCTAAAGAAGCAGGCATGGAAGGCAAATGGATTTTCACCCTGCATAATCCCAGCGTCATGCCTTTCCTGCAATATGCCGACAACCGAGACCTGCGCGAAAAGATATTCAAAGGATACATTAACAGAGGAAATAACGGAAATGAATACGACAACAAGGAAGTGGTACGCAAACTGCTCAAAGCCCGTCTGGAAAAAGCCAAGCTGATGGGATATGAAAACTATGCTTCCTTTGCACTGGAAGAACGTATGGCGAAAACACCGGATGCCGTATATAAATTATTAGACCAGATTTGGACACCTACTCTGTCCAAAGCCAAAGAAGAACTGGCAGATATCAATGCCGAAATAAAGAAAGACGGAAAAACCTTCACAGCCGAAGGTTGGGACTGGCGTTATTATGCAGACCGGGCCAAGAAAGCCAAATTCGACTTGGATGAAAATCAGGTACGTCCTTATCTGAAACTGGAAAACGTACGTAACGGTGTGTTCTATGTTGCCAACAAACTATACGGTATCACTTTCACCCAGCTGGACAATCTTCCCCTCCCTCATCCCGATGCACAGGCATTCGAATGTAAGGACAAAGACGGTTCTCATCTAGGTGTACTCTATATGGACTTCTTTCCGCGTGCCAGCAAGAAAGGTGGCGCATGGTGCGGAAGCTATCGTTCACAGACCTACAAGGACGGCAAGAAAGTGGCTCCTGTAGTAACCGTGGTATGCAACTTTACCAAACCGGCAGCCGGACAACCCGCTTTGCTCAGTGCAGACGAAGCGAATACCTTGTTCCACGAATTCGGACATGCTTTACATAATCTTTTCAAAGATGTACATTATTATGGTGTGGCTAGTGTTCCGCGTGATTTTGTAGAACTGCCGTCACAGATAGATGAGCATTGGGCTTTTGAACCGGAGGTATTGAATGTATATGCCAAACATTATCAGACAAGTGAAGTTATTCCTGCCGGACTGGTTGAAAAAATGGACAAGAGTGGCAAATACGGACAAGGCTTCGCTACGGCTGAATATTTAGCTGCTTCCCTGCTGGATATGGATTATCATGTATTAAAAGAAATTCCCGATGATATGGACGTTATGCAGTTCGAAACAGAAACATTAGGTAAGCGCGGATTGCTGAAACAAATTCCGTCACGCTACCGCACCACTTATTTCAACCATACCATGGGTGGTGGATATACTGCCGGTTACTATAGTTATATTTGGGCGGAAGTGCTGGATTGTGACGCATACGAGGCATACAAGGAAACGGGCGATATTTTCAATCAGGAAGTGGCCGGTAAGTTCCGCAAATATATCCTCACTCCCGGCTGCATTGACGATGCGATGGACATGTATGTCAATTTCCGCGGCAAAGAACCCGGTATTGATCCCTTGTTGAAGAACAGAGGACTAAAATAACCCTCTAACCCAAAATAGAATTCCTCCCCCTGCGAAAGACAAATGATTGTGATTCTTGCAGTGGGAGGATTCTCATTTTGTAGTATGATTGCGGATAGTTCTTTTTATTTTTTGTTCCAAAGCAAGAAATAATCCTCAGAGAAAGTGTACCTTTGTGCCTGTTCAAATCAAAAATTAAATTATGAATCAACCTATTGCTATGAACACCACAAGAAAACATGTGGTATGGCTGGATGTCGTTCGTTTGGTAGCCATGTTCACCGTAGTTTGCTGCCATAGTGCAGACCCGTTCAACTTTTACCCCGGCGAACCGCCAGCCAACATTGATGAAATCAAATTCTGGGGAGCCGCCTACGGAGCCTTTCTCCGTCCGTGTGTCCCACTGTTTGTCATGATTACAGGAGCATTGCTGCTTCCCGTACGTGGCGAAATATCCGCTTTCTACAAAAAAAGAATCAGCCGTGTATTTTGGCCGTTCCTTATCTGGAGTGTCATTTATAATTTATTTCCTTGGTTTACAGGATTGCTGGGACTTAATCCCGAAATAATTCTTGACTTTTTCCCTTATAGCGGTGAAGAAGCCGCCCGTCAGTCACTCAACGTATCATTGGGTTATATAGCAAAAATGCCTCTCAATTTCTCTTTATTAGACGTACATATGTGGTATATCTATCTGCTTATCGGATTATATCTATACCTTCCTATTTTCTCCGCATGGGTAGAAAAGGCCTCGGAGAAAGCCAAACTATGGTTTCTTGTCGCATGGGGAATAACTGGTTTGTTACCTTATTATTATCAGTTCGTATCCCCATACATTTGGGGAGGCTGTGCGTGGAACTCATTCAATATGCTCTATTATTTTGCCGGATTCAACGGGTACTTGCTATTGGGACACTATCTGCGCAACCACGACTGGTCATGGAGTAAGACACTGTCGGTCTGTATCCCCATGTTTCTGGCAGGTTACATGGTCACATTCTTCGGTTTCCGCCACATGACCGCATTACCACAATGCACTGATGAAATGTTAGAACTGTTCTTCACCTATAATTCTTTGAATGTGATTATGATGACTATCCCTTTCTTCCTCATAGCCAAGAAAGTAAAAGTACGCTCAGAACTGATCCAGCATATGCTGGCAAACTTGACCGTATGTGGTTTTGGCATCTATATGATACATTATTTTTTCACAGGTCCGGGTGTAGTCCTGATGCGCAATATCGGTGTTCCCGTGCCTTTACAAATTCCCGCTGCCGCAGTCGTGGCATTTGGCGTATCGTGGCTGCTTGTGGTATTCATTCGTAAAATAAGCGGCAAGAATGCTAAATACATTGTAGGATAATAAAAACAGGACATACAAATATCGTTATATAAGAATAGCCGGAACTACTCTTTCCAAGTGATTCCGGCTATTCTTATAATGCTTCATCCACTAGAAATCAAGTCAGTTATTTGAGATGTAATTTAAAGAATATACCTCCGCTAAAATATTTACCGTCATTCAGTTCAGCAATAAGATTGATATGGTCTTTCCATATTGAATAAGTTCCACCCACATTCACAGTATAAGTTGCTGTATGCAGGTCTTCCGCATGTCCGGGACACACTTCCGCCATCAGATTAAATCCATTCAGAGCTTTCTGCCAGAAACCTTCGCCCTTCATGCCAAAGTGAAAATTTACCCCTGCAGCAGGACGGCTATAATGCACATCACTCATAGCTTTACCGATAACCCAAGCTACATGCCCCCCCACTGTACCTATTCCACTAAATTCAACATGTTTCGTTGCCGCCAGATAATAACGTGTCAAGTAATTGTGGTTTCCGCTACCACCGCCCCCCCAATCTATGTCTCCACCTCCATTTGAAGAATGGCTTCCCGGATCATTCGCACCAATCACTACCTGAGGCGTCCAAGCCTTCCACCAGCCTTCTTTCCATGCCCTCAACCGGAAATGAAACGATCTGTCCTGATTGGTAAACCTGCCCCAAGTTTGCTGAGGCCAATAAGAAGAACCATGTATCCCCTTTACCAACGTACAAGTATATGCTACTTCCAGCCAAGGAAACAAAGTACAATTTATATAATAGTTATAGGTATAGGGATGATATTCACTTCTCACCCAATATCGGGAAAGTATATTTACATCCAGCATATTTCCTCCCAGCATAACGGTTTTATCTTTCTGCATAACGGCAGTAGGTGCATGAAGTAGTCCTGTAGTACCATAAAAAGCCTGCCCTTTGATAACATTCATTCCTCCAAAGAGTCCCCCCAGAAATATTAGAGTTCTTAATTTCACTATTCTATGAATTTTAATTTATATTTGCAGCATGAAAACAGATGTATTAAAAATACTCGGAAAAATTATTCCTACTGCTATCTTCGTCCTGTTGTTGCCATTCTCCATTATTTACATGGCAATAAGCAAAGTCTGCTCTTTCATCCGAAAATTCTTTCCCCGATAAAGCGTACCGGAAACAAGAATGCAGCTTGCAGATATCTTGTACGTGTATGTTTCTCCTTATACATTCTATAAACGAAACGCAAATTCATCTTATCAACCCAGTCTGGATAATAGTGCATCCTATTCATTGCCGTTTGGTGAACAAAGCCACCACACGTAAAGCCGATGCCTTGGTAACCCATCTTTTTTACCTTAAGCAGAAACTTTTCCTGCATCAAGGCCCCCATACCTACGATCAGAAAATCCGGATTTAATTCGACTATATGAGAAGCTTCCTTATTCATTTCAGCATCCGAAGAGAAATATCCATTTCTGAACCCTGCAATGTGTAACTCCGGATACTGCTCTTGAAATATCCTCACAGAACACTCCACTTGTTCTTGACCCGAGGCTACGATATAGAGCGTTTTACGGCTTTCCATGAGGTAATTCAACAATTCGGGAGCAAGGGAGGTCATATCAAAACTACGTCTGGTCACTCGCTTTCCGTATACTAATCTTATGGCAGAAACCAGTAAAGAGCCATCGGCAAAAATACCATCGAATTGTTCAAATAGGGATTTGTTTTCTAAAGCTATGAGGTAAGATACGGGGTTGAGAAAGGTGTAAATTCTGTTTTTCGTTTCGAAAAGTTCGGGAGACGTCCATTTCTCTGTTTGCAAGATGTAGGTAACTAACAAAGAGTTCATTATCTGATATTTTGTGTCAAATAAGTAATAGACCGTTTTGTTTCCTCCATTATTATTTTATTTACACCTGCATAATCAATGGGAGTTTCCAAAATCTTTTGCATTTTATTCATATCGGTAACTATACGATTCTCTAGTTTAAATTGTTTTAACAAAGACACCAATTTATTGCTATTCATATCTCGTACTATAGTACAAAATTCTTTATTAAATTTTATAGAGAATACACTACCATGAAATGTATCAGTAATAATATAAGATGCTCCTCTAAAATAAGCTAGTACTTCAAACGGAGTAGGAATAACGACTTCATCACACCATGAAAAATAATGTCCTATTGATATCAATTTCAGTTCTTTTGATTTAGCAAAATTTCTGATAGAACTTATTTCCTTTTTATCAGTAATTCTTCCCGGATATGTATAAACAATTATATATTCATTCCTATTGAATTTATCAGGTATAAATTGATTATAATCAAACATCAAAACTGGATCAACATGAAGCCAAGGAGTTTTACCGGTTAGTTCTTCAATAACTTTCATGCTATTCTCGTCACGCACAGAAATGGCATCTAAATCATGCAATAAACTTGAGACAATTTCCTTTTTGCCGACAAGTTGTAATTTGTCTGTAGTAGTCGCACCAAAGGATGCTGCATACGTAATGATCCGACTTGCATTCAGTCCTTTCCCAAATAATTGAGACGAAAAACCAAACCAAGTCTTTTGAGTACAATTAAATACTTCATCACTTCCAATAACCACTACATCATAATGTTTTGTATTTATTCCTTTTTTTACTCCCAAATAAGGTAGGAACTCTTTTCGAAAACGATTCTGAAAAACAAATATTGTTTGGAAACGTTTGTAAAAATCCCATCCCCATAAGCGCTGGAAAAGTAATTTAATATTGTAAAAACAACTGGTCTTATATCCTTCTAATTGTTCTCCGGGAATAATATTTATAAATTCACAGGTATGACCTAATGACTCAATATTCTTTTTTAAAGAAAAGGCTTGAAGAAAAGAACCGTAGTTCTTAATTTGCTGCATGGAGAGAATTGCTACTTTCATCGCTTTTGTATTTATTCTCATTCAGTTTTACAAACTTCCGTATTCTAAAATAATTTATAATTCTTGATGCAATATATGGACTTATCTTAAACATTAAACCCCGTAGTTTTTGTTGTAACGAAACAGGAGCCGAAAATGCACATAAAGCTTCCTCTTGGCAAATCCTTTTTATCCTACCATAAAGATCCTGATATTCTGTTTCAGCACCACAGCCTACAATTACATTCAAAGCATCACAATGAGTATGCCAATTACTAAAAGCCCAAGCTCTTAATAATGCCGACGAAGGATTAGCAAATATACTCTTAATATACTGTTGGGCGTTTATGCTACTATTAATCCATTCTTCCTTAAATTTAGAAGCACCGCTATTAGGATCACCTACTCTATAATAATAAAGATGTTTGTATCCCATTGCCACTCTATTTGCATTCAAAAAACTTTCAACCGAGAATGCAAAACCTTCACCATTAAAAAAATTAGGCTGAAAACGGATTTTATTTCTTTCAATTAAGTTTCGACTTATCATTTTATTCCATGGAGCAATGACAATTTTATGATATAACATATTTATAGCTGTTTCCTCACCTGAAAGTATGTCTACATGATCTTTTTCATATATAGTATGAGGAGTTTCGTTAAAAAACTTCCTTGGAGACGGAGTAGCTGATATTTCAACATTGTATTTACAAATAAGGCCATAAAAATAGCTTACATAATCTTTAGCAAGAATATCATCTTGATCTAAAAAACAAATATATTCTCCCAAAGATCTCTCCAATGCAATATTACGCGAATTACTCACACCAGAATTCTCTTTATGTATCACTTTTACTCTTTTATCCTTTAACGAATATTTATCCAATATTACATTAGAACTATCAAAAGATCCATCATCCACTAAAATCAATTCTATATTTTTATAGTCTTGATTCAAAACAGACTCTATGCATTCTTCTATATATCTTTCACCATTATATACAGAAACTATTATTGAAACCAGTTTATTTTCCATAACTAAAAAATCAATATTGAATAGAAAGAATTCTATGTAAACACTTATCAACTTTCATTTCTACGAATAATAATTTAATTTCAACAAACTGTCATTCAACAAGTGTAAACAAACTTTCTCACAATAAAACTTTTCTATATAAGATTTTAACTCAGGCTGTGAATACCCTTTATTAATAGCTTTTATTATGGCAGCACCTATTTCATTTATACTTTGCGGATTAACTAACAAAGCACGACCCTCATAATATTCTTTAGGCGCACCTACACAAGTAAGAACTATCTCACATCCATAAGCAGCCGCCTCAAGTGCTGCCATACCTACTCCTTCTCTTAAAGAAGGAAGAGCAAATACTTTAGCTCTTTTATAAAGTGATACCAATTCCTCTTCATTCACTTCTCCCAAATACTCTATATTCTTTGTACTACCAATAAGTGAAATGATTTTTTTCTCTTCTTTTTCTCCAGATATATGACCTGCCAATTTCAAATCAAAACCATATTTTTTTGCCGCTTCAATAAGTCTTGGAACATTTTTATTAGGTGCATCTAATCTAGACACATGTAAACAGAAATCCTCTTTTTCACCTAATTGACCAATCTCAGGAATTCTATAATTCAATGGTACTTTAGCTATTTTATCGTTCGGTATATCAAGGCAATAACTCACATAATGTCTTTCTTGTTCTGAACGAACAAGCCATAGCTTTACCTTTTCCTTTACAGACCACATATCATGGTAATGATTGGATAACGCTAATCTTGTACTACCATAAAACTTAAACAAGAATTTATAAAACCTATCATTTCTGTTAGGATCTATAATAGGAGCTACTATGATATTTTCATTAATCCTAGAAAGACCTTTTATCAGTTTATAAATATTTGCCCCCATAGCAAAGATGATTACAGCATCATAACTTGAGAAGTCAATATTCTCCCACAAATTAACCAATTTAACGTTGTGCCCCAATTTTTCAAGTCCATTCTTCCACATTATGGCTTGAATTTTAATACCATTATTGTATGTCAATGACCCCATGGAGTCTATAAAAGCATAATTCATTCTTTAATAATTCATTTTTACAAAAATAAAAGCTATATCTAATCTCAACTATAACATTTATTTCTCCGACAACTCATGAAATAAATCCAACCATTTCTGCATCACCTTTAATTTAGAAAAACGAGCACTAGAAATGTAAGCTTGTTTACTCATATTTTCCAACAACGTTCTATCTCCTATCAATTTTATACAAGCTTCCGCCAAGGCATTTATATCATTGTCCGGCACTAAAAAGCCATTCTTACCATTATCTATGATGCTATTTGCTCCAGTAACGTCAAAACTGACACAAGGCAAGCCACAATTCATCGCCTCCACCAATACCAACGGGAACCCTTCATACAAAGATGACATGACAAAAAAAGAAGAATGAGAATATACTTCATCTATACTATGTGAAACACCTTTCAGATGAACAACTGATGAAAGATGCAAAGCATCAATTTGTTGTTGAAGACTTTCTTGCAGACTTCCTTCACCCCAAATTTCCAATTGCCAATCCGGGTACTTTTGTGCAACTATCACCCAAGCTGCAATCAATCGATTATAACCTTTTACAGATTCTAATCTACCTGCTGATATAGCAACTTTGTTTTTTCTACCATTTCTTTCATGTAGTTGTATATTGCTAAAATTAGGTATTACAAATGTATTCGGTAAATTCCACATTTTCTTGTCAGACTCTGTTAATGCAATTACCTTATCGAATTTTACCAAACAGCACTTTCTTAAATATTGAACTAAAAATTTCTTTCCTCGCGATTTAAAAATTCCCTCATCCAATATCTGTTGTCCTTTATAAGAGAAATGAAACTCATGGACCTTTTTTATTCGCCGACAAATAAATGGTAATATCCATATCAATAAAGGAGCATTGGCATTGACAGCAATATCTATCTTATATTTTTTAAATATGTGACGTATAATACTTATATTTTTCCATACTCCATTAATTTTTTTTCCAAAGCCTACTTTCCACTCTATATCAATAGGTAACAGTTGAATGTTCGGGTGCAAAGGATATATAGGTTTTTCCTGTCCATTACCATAATATGCCAAAAAAAGCCGTCCTTCCATATTTTCTGCCAAATAATTCATCTTGTCTGACACTATACGGAATATACCTCCTGCAATGGTAATATTGGGAACAAAATAAATGATATTCATTGTGACAAATTAATCATGATTAAGTATGTATATACTTTCAGCCAGAGCTTCAGAAAGCATTCCTCCACATCTTATTTTTTCTGAAATACATTTTACATTATGCTTTATCTCATTTATTTGCATATCTGTAAGGCTCATTATTTTATTTGGAATTTCATTTAAAGAATCAATACAAATTCCAATATTATACAGTTTTACATATTCAGCCATTGCACTTTTTCCCCATACTATAACAGGTAAATTAGCAGCTAAATACATAGACATTTTAAAAGGAGCATTTATTTTCAAATAATTACCATAAAGTCCAACACACGTATTTATTGATTCCCCATCCCATACAAGTCCCCAATTTCCTTCAACTTCTTCAATATTATTTGGAGAAAATTTTCCTTTATAGAAAATTCTATCATTTATTACTACATTATCACTCCAAGATCCATATAAAAATAAATATACATTCTTATCCCAATCAACTCTATCCAATTGACGAAGGAAATGTGATTTTTCAAGATTTCCAGCAAATACCAATTTTATATCTCTTAAATCTCTTTGCTTGGGAAAAGAATATTGTAATCGATAATCAAAAAATTTTAAAATAACACTATGTTTTACAGAAATTCCCAATTGATTTAAATGAATAAGCATTGGAAATGAATGAACAATACATATATCCGCCAGTAACAATTCTTTCTGTTCCACATGTAACATTTTAAGTTTATTATAACGAACAGAATCAAGATCATGAACAAGATAAATTATTTTATTTCCATTACTTTTTAAATGTTTCAATAAAAAAAAACGGCCATAAGGAGATAATTGCAAGAATGGATATTGCATAAAAACAATACTATCCTTTATTTTTAAACACTTCCGATAAAAGCCATAAATAGAAAAAAGAATATTGACCCGACGAATAATACCATTAAACAGCCTGTTCTTTGAAGCATCAGATAATACGTAAATAGGAATTAAATGCCCCATATTATCCAACAATGTTTTCGATGAATCCAACCTGGGTTTTTTCGCAGCATTATATCCGCATGAACCAAAAGAGCGATCTACTAACTCTACATTATATACATCTTTCAACATAAATGCATTATTACTAATTTTAAAAAAAATGATATTGACATCTGATTGTATTTAAATTTTCTACGTTGACTTTATTAACTTTGCAGAAAATGCCATATAAAAAGGATTATAAGCAAATTCCATAAAATGCTGTTCTATCATACTATTTATTGCTATTATAAATAGGACATACAAAAGCACACGATTCCTTATCGATATACAATGTGAACAAATACGCACATACACATACATAACTAATAAAAAAAGAATGATACCATAAATTATTAGTAGCACCAAATACGAACTATCTATAAAATTATAATATATCCCACTACCTGCACCATACTGAATATATTTCTGTCCCAATAGTGGTATTCCTTTGGACATAAGAGCATCAAACCCCAATGCTAATCTTCCAGATAAAAAGAAATTAATCAATAGAATAAAATCATCCCCTGTAGAATATAAATATGTAAGAAAAATTATCAACAACGCACATAGCGGGAAAATATATTTATAACCAGAGAAATAATAATCACGCCCTTTTGTCAAATTGATATATATTGAAAAAAATACTATCATTATTATACATATTGAATCTAACCTAGCGTCACATTGATTTGCAATAAAAAAAGATGAATACAAAAAAAGCATGATTTCTATTAGGTTAAATTTACCTGATCTAAGATAGAAATACATTAACACCAAATAAAAAATATGAGCAGCGAAATCTGTAGCATAAATAAACCCAAAAGAATTGCGAACCTTTTCCTCACGAAACGAAACCATATTTTCCAACAATCCCATATGGCAACATAAAAAAGTACCAACAATCAATATCCAACAAAAAACGAAATAGCATTTAATGATGTCTTTCAAATACAACCCTTTAGCTATAAGTCCAAAAATGAAAGGAAGAAATACATAGTTCAGGTTTCCAGTTTTTACTCCAATCAAACCTATTATTGGGAAAAAAAAGAGAATAAACAATACCTCCTTTTTCGTATATAAGGGTAAAACAGACATAAATCGTATTAATGAAAGCAAGAGAACAATGTATTTTAAAAGAAGCTCTATAAAATCCGGAAGTTTCCACGTAACCGAATGTTGCATCATAAACACCAATGCAATACATAATGCAATATAAAAAAATATTCGTGTACGAATTTCCCAAACATATCCATTTTTCATCTCACAACTTATCTTAATTTTGATATGATCATAGTCCACAACATTAAACCTATAGAATCTTTTTTATAAAATAATACCATTAAATAAGCAGTCATTCCTGAAACCAACATGACAACAAATGTCAGAACATGACTAAGCCCCAACATTTTAATAAAATATAAAACACACCCCATTACTACACTTCCCATCACATAATGCAAATGTTCCTTCTTCAAAAAACTAATAGGAATATATTTCCTTCCGATAAGAAACATAGAGACCGTCACCGCCACTTCAGCCAACATATAAGCCACTGCCGTACCATTATGTCCATACTTGGGTATCAACCATACATTTAAAAGTACATTTATGACTGCACCGATACCTGTGCAAATAATGACAATATTTATCTTACCCATCGGATAAAGCACCTGTAACCCCATTACTCCTGATATACCCACCATCAAAATATTAAACGCCACGATTTGAGAAGTCAATATAGCAGGAACAAAACCATCACCACTCAACAATAATATGGCACTCTTACTAATAAATATCAGTCCTACTGTCAGAGGCATAGTAATAGCCAAAATAAAATCATACGATTTTTGAATTAACAATTTAAACTCATTCATTTTACCTTCTGCTATCAAATTGGAAGTACGAGGAATCATCACTGTCCCTAATGCACCGGAAACACTCATTGTAATAATCATTATTTTAGTCGCTGCCGTAAAATAGCCCACAGCTTCCGCATCTTTCATAAAACCCAACAATACATTATTCAACTGAAGATAAATGCTGACTATCACATTAAACACAAAAATTTGCAATGCAGGTTTTAGATGTCTAAAAGGGTGTAGAGTAGAAAAATGAACCACATTTCGATACAGATATTTTCGTAAACGAATAAAATTAAACACATTGCCACCCAACGTACCTAAAACCGTATAAATGCCATACCATAATATATCTTCCTTTGTTTTCACTAAAAGAAAAAGCAAGACTATTGATACACTTTTAACAATCAGTCCACGAACAGCTACATACTTAAAATCTTCTATTCCTTGATAGAACCATTCACAACCTATCGCTGTAAAGAAAATAGTCACACTTAATATCAAGAATAAAGGAACATTTGTCTGCACCTGGGGTACTATCATGCAAACAATAGCAACTACCACATATCCTAATAAGGACAAAAAGGCATGAAGTAAAAGGATCTCTACTGCAATCTGAGTCATTTTCTTCCCATTATCACGCACCTTTGCTACCTCACGCATGGCGTACATTGGAATACCAAGACAAGTAAATAAACTAATATAAGAGATAATGGATTGAAAAAAGTTCACTTGTCCTATGCCATCTGCCATCATAATGCGAGAAGCATAAGGAAAAGTAATGAGAGGAAATAAAAGTTGAGAAGCAGAGTTTATCAAATTAAACAGATAGTTTGCTTTTACTGATTTTGCCATTTATATTCTACTTAAGATATATATCATTCATCTGTAACATTACTAATCTTACACCCCACACATTAGTAACGTGTGGGGTGACACGTTACCAACCTTCCGGCATACACGTTACTAACCTTTCAAACGTCCTGTTCTTTTCCGAAAAGAACAAGGTCTTTAAAAAAAAGAACAAGATGTTTTCATTGGAAGAACAAGAGCTTTTAAAAATTTGACCTGTTGTTTTTTTCATAACGGTATCTACATGCCGAAACGCCTTACTTTTCCTTCAGATCTTTCAGCTACTCCGCAAACGCCCTGCCTGTCGGCATTCCGGCTGAAGGATATACCTCACGAAATGTTTCAGCCGGAAAATATCCTTCAGAAAAACGATTCCCTAAGAATCGGAGGAAAATCAGTTCGGCTGAAACATTCCAACCCCCAGCTGAAGGATTCCTGAACCCAATCCTTCAGCCGGAATGCCCATGAACAGGGCGTTTGCGAGCAGGCTGAAGCTTTTGAAGGATTTTTCAGGGTATTCCCTATAGAGCATGACGAATGACCATATTCCATTGAAAAAAAGTAAGATATCTTCGTAAACAAAGTAAGATATGTTCCCAAGCAAAGTAACACCACTTACTTGGTCCACGAAGTCCGCATACTTTTCTTTACAACAAAACAGACCTCACAGCCGTCTCATGCCAGTGACGATAATCCTCCATCAGCAAAGAATGCTCCGACCACACTTTCCGGTAAATTCCATCGTGCAAAATGATGTACTCACGGAAATAGCTCTCTGCCTCATCGGCAGGAACGGAAGCCATCACCACATATTCCACACAATCCGGGACACAAAACAAAGTCAGTTCATTTTCAGAAAACAAGCCGCTCAACCTACAGGCGGAACGCTCAAAGGCCGCCCAATACGCACCAATGTCATACAGATGAATGAATTTATCATTATTCTTTTCCCTGGCTAAGATTTCCTTATGCTGATTCTGAATCAGCTGCTGGAGCCGGATGCCTGACGGCATAAATGTGGTTCTACACATTATTATATATAAGATTTATATAATCAGATCGTTTACTTTCCCATTAATCAGGGAATAACAATGTTTAACGTAGCAAATGAAATTATTTCTTCTTCGGCTCTTCTATCACTTCTATTAAGTCCGACGAAATAGTCGCCATGGCCATAGCTATCACCCCTTGCAGACTGATAACCACACGACGGTCTCTAGCACCTTTTACCTTTACAAACACCCCCTCGTAGCCCTCGAAGTCACCACCTGTGATACGGACTTTCGTACCGCGCCGTAAGTTCACCTCGTCGGGACTGAAAAAAATAAGATGCTCGTCATACGTTCCAGCCACAGCGATAAACTGCCTCATCTGATCATCGGGCACAATGATTTTCTGCCCGTTGCGGATATCAATCATATATTGAAAATACGGAAGTTTAAACTTCACCTTCTGAAGTTCGGACTGGACGGCATGAACAAATATCAGATCACTGATAACGGGAACCAGCTCACGCCTCTTGCGCCCGTTCCTTATACGAACTTCGTAACGCATGGGGATGAAATTGTTGATTCCTTCTTTATCCAACAAAGCCTTGATCTGCATCCCCCGGCGATAAGTGGCACGCATGGCAAACCATTGCATTTTTTCACTTGAGAACATAGTTATGGAGCTTTGAATTACAGATATCTATCTGTAATTCAATCAATTACGAGAAGTTTCGTAAAATACAAGAGGAATCGGCCTCTTGTGATTAAGCTGACCGGAGAAAAGCTATTTCAACAAATGGAGGATGGGAATCCGCACAATGTAGATGCAGCCTGTCGGGTCAACCAATGACCTTCCGCAGATTCCCGAACCGGACGGTTCTTATGTGTTAAATCAGAATTGTAATACCTATATATAAAAAAAGCGCGGGAATCTGTACCTGTTACTCGTCCCGCCCTACAAGGCCTTCGCATTGCCCAATCCAGTCTGAACGAGCAACGCAGAAGCCCACGCCGATATGTATAATGACACTTGAATGCACCCTTGACCGGCAAAGGCGCACCAAGGATATAAACATACCCCGCAGACACCTACTGTTGCTTTGTTTTGGCTGGATTTTAGAATTTGCGAAGTTCTGTAGAGCCAAGAACAAAACGTCAAGTAAACGTCTTTTCTATATATGTATATTTCCCACCTCCCTAACTTCCTTGCGGAAGTACCGGCGTGGAAAACGTGGCAAAGATAGCAATTTAATAAATAGGACGAAAATATATTCCGCTATTTTTAGTGATGTTTCTTTAAATGTCAACTGATGTCGGAACTGAAAAACGGAAAGCTGGTGCAATAACAATATGGCATTATTTATCTTCTGGTCATTTTATTCTTCAATCCATTCTACAATTTCTTGTGAAAACGGACTAGTAGTAGAGCCGATTGAGGCAACCCATCTACCATTTTCATCAATCAGAAACTTATGAAAGTTCCACCCTATCTTAGCATCCGAAACCCCGTTTTCACTTTTATGCGTAAGCCATTGATAAAGGGGAGCTATATCTTTCCCCTTTACAGATATTTTAGCCATCATAGGAAAAGTCACTCCATAATTCAACGTACAAAACTCCTTGATTTCTTCATTCGTTCCGGGTTCCTGATGTAGGAAATTATTGGCAGGAAATCCGATAACGACAAAATCATCTTTTCCATATTTCTCATACAATTCCTCCAACTTGGCGTACTGGGGAGTGAAACCGCATTTAGATGCCACATTGACTACCAATACTTTCTTACCTTTGAACGTGGAAAGTGGCAAGTCCTTCCCGTCAATAGCCTTGACCGTAAAGTCATAAAAACTTTTTTGCTGTGCACCAGCTACCGATGTGATCATGGTTACAATTATGCTTAATATAAATGTCTTCATTTGAAATGCTATTTTATAATAGAACAATTCATGAACTTGAAAAGTTTTCTCTGAAAGAAAAGATTGACGAGAGAAAATTGTTATCTTTGTTCTTCTGAAAAAGAACAGAAGATATTTATGAGCAAACAAGGAACCATCATAGTAGTAGATGATAACAAAGGAGTGCTGTCGGCAGTAAAGCTATTGCTGAAAAATCATTTCGAACATATCGTCACACTGCCCTCACCCATCACACTGCCCGCTGCGCTACGTGAAGAAAACGCGCAAGTAGTGCTGCTGGATATGAATTTCAGCAGCGGACTGAATACCGGGAATGAAGGTCTGTACTGGTTACACGAGATAAAGAAAATACACCCCTCCCTGCCCGTAGTACTTTTCACAGCCTATGCTGACATAGACCTGGCAGTGCGCGGCATCAAGGAAGGAGCAACAGACTTCATCGTCAAGCCTTGGGACAATGCCCGGCTGATAGAAACCTTGCTGTCTGCCTGCCGCAATTCCTCCAAGAACAAGAAGAGAGCGGAAGTCCCTAAAACCGTATCTTCTATGTATTGGGGAGAAAGCAATGCCATGAAGCAACTGCGGACGCTGATAGAGAAAGTGGCGCAAACGGATGCCAATATTCTGATTACAGGAGAGAACGGCACAGGAAAAGAAATGCTGGCACGGGAAATACACGCTTTGTCTGCCCGATACCGACGGGATATGATAACGGTGGATATGGGTGCCATTACCGAATCCCTGTTCGAAAGCGAACTGTTCGGCCATAAAAAAGGCTCGTTTACCGATGCCCATACCGACCGTGCAGGTAAATTCGAAGCCGCCCATGAAGGGACTTTGTTTCTGGACGAAATAGGCAACCTGCCCTATCACCTGCAATCCAAACTACTCACCGCCATTCAAAGCCGAAGCGTGGTGCGAGTAGGAAGCAACGAACCGATACCGGTCAACATACGTTTGATTTGCGCCACCAATTGTGATTTGGAAGAGATGGTGGCCAAAGGCAAATTCCGCGAGGATTTGCTTTACCGCATCAATACCATCCACATCGAGATTCCCCCTCTGCGGGAACGCAAAGAAGATATTATCCCTTTGGCCCAACGCTTTATAGACCGGTTCTGCAAACAATATGACAAAGGAAATATCCTTCTTTCTACCGATGCGCAAGAAAAGTTACGGACATATCCGTGGTATGGAAACATACGCGAATTGGAACATGCCGTAGAGAAAGCGGTCATTATCAATGAAGATGGTATATTGAGTGAGGAACATTTTCATTTCCCCCGAAAAGTAGCGGCTCCTGCGACAGAAACAAGTGTCTCAACTCTGGAGGAGATGGAATTGCAAATGATTCAGAAGGCGATAGAGAAATGCAACGGAAACCTCTCAGCTGTAGCGGCACAGTTGGGAATTACCCGTCAGACGCTTTATAACAAGATGAAAAAATTCGGATTATGACCATTTTCTCATGTCCTTCCTCACTACAATCAAATTTTAAACAGACTCTAAAGAAGCATCAACGAAACAATAAATAATCAAGCTGTGAAACAATTCTTCTTCCGTTTTTTCACTGTACTGTTCCTAGGTATTGCCTGCACCTTACTAATCCAGCAGCGCAATTGGCTGTGGCTATGCATAGCCGTACCTTCATTCCTTGTTTCCATAGGCTGGTTTTACCGCCTGTACACTTTTAATACCCGGAAGATAGCCTTTCTGCTCGACGCCATCGAAAACGACGACCCCGCTGTTCGTTTTTATGAACATGCCTCCCCTGGCGATTCTTCCATGGTCAATGTCATGCTGAACCGCATCGCACGTATTTTGTACAATGTAAAACAGGAAACGGCACAACGAGAGAAATATTATGAGCTCATCATGGACTTTGTAGAAACCGGCATTGTGGTGCTGAACAGCAAAGGCTCCGTTTATCAAAAGAATAAAGAGGCCATGAATCTGTTGGGGCTGGATGTTTTGACTCATGTCAAACAACTCTCCCGCATCTCGGATGAACTGATGATTGCTTTGGAAAAAGCAGTTCCGGGTGACAAGCTGCAAATTCAGTTCAACACAGAACGGGGAACAGTACATCTTGCCTTACGGGTGTCCGGCATCCGTATCAAAGACGAGGAACTCCGCATTATTGCCTTGAGTGATATCAATCGGGAGCTGGATGAACGGGAAATAGATTCATGGATACGCCTCACCCGCGTACTGACTCATGAAATAATGAATTCACTCACTCCGGTGACTTCCCTCAGCGAAACACTACTGGCTCTTCCCGGAGCAGAAAATGAAGAAATGAAACAAGGGCTGGAAACGATTCACTCTACAGGTAAAGGATTGATAAATTTTGTCATGTCTTATCGCAAACTGACACGACTGCCATCACCTGAACCATCGCTGTTCTATGTCCGTCCTTTCCTGGAACGGATGATCCGACTGGCACAGCACCAGCATCCATGCCCCAACATCACTCTTTCCATCCTCGAAGCCCGGGAAGACCTGATAGTCTTTGCCGACGAGAACCTGATAGCCCAAGTGGTTACGAATCTGCTGAAAAATGCGATTCAAGCCATAGGTAATGCTCCCGACGGAAAGATCACCTTGAAAGCTTATTGTGATCCGCAAGAAAGTATCCGTATAGAGATAGCCAACAACGGTCCCGCTATTCCTCCCGATGCAGCCGGACAAATTTTTGTACCTTTCTTCACGACCAAAGAGGAAGGAAGCGGCATCGGACTGAGTCTAAGCAAACAAATCATGAGGCTGAGCGGTGGCACACTGACCCTGCTGCCTTACAAGGAAAAGGGACAGGCCACTGTTTTTGTACTGGTTTTTAATTAAAAATAAAAATGTGCTAATGTGTCAGCCAATTACCATCCGGTACACAGCGCAGCCATTAGCAAATTAGCAAATTATTTAAAATGAAACATTCTCCTGAATTATTAGTTTATAAAGCCTCTGCCGGTTCGGGAAAAACATTCACACTGGCCGTGGAATATATAAAGCTGCTGATACAGAACCCACGGGCATACCGTAATATACTGGCTGTGACTTTTACCAACAAGGCCACTACCGAAATGAAAGAGCGGATTCTGAGCCAGCTATACGGAATATGGATAAAGGATAAGGATTCTGATCCCTATTTACAGAAAATCACAGAAGAACTGGAAATGCCCCCAGAAGACATAAGGACAGCCGCCGGTACGGCACTGCACTACATGATACACGATTACAGCCGCTTCCGGGTGGAAACCATTGACTCATTCTTCCAGTCGGTGATGCGCAATTTGGCACGGGAGCTGGAATTGGGTGCCAATCTGAATATCGAACTGAACAATATGGAGGTACTGAGTGATGCCGTGGACTCCATGATAGAAAAGCTGGACCGACAATCTCCCGTACTCTATTGGCTGTTGGAATACATAGAAGAAAGAATTGCCGATGACAAGAGGTGGAATGTTTCCGGTGAGATAAAGAATTTCGGACGAAACATCTTCGATGAAGGATATATAGAAAAAGGAAATGGGCTACGGGAAAAATTACGGGACAAAGACTGTATCAAGAATTACCGCAAGACGCTGCAAGCCATTTTGGAAGAGGTGCAGGAACAAATGAAAGGATTTGCCGACCAATTCTTCGGAATATTGGATACAAACGGGGTGAAAGTAGAAGATTTGAAAAACGGTTCCCGAGGTATAGCCGGCTATTTTAATAAACTACAATCGGGCAAACTGGATGACAGCGTCCGCAATGTAACAGTGGAAAAATGTCTGGACTGCCCCGACGAATGGGTGAAAAAAACCTCCCCCATACGCAACGCTATCCTAGGTCTGGCAGAAAAAGAACTGATTCCCCTGCTGAATGAATCGGAAAAATATAGAAGCCGGAACAATATGCTGGCCAATTCCTGCCAACTCTCCCTGCGCCACGTAAACAATATCCGTCTGCTGGCCAATATAGACGAAGAGGTACGCGAATTGAACCATGAGAACAATCGCTTCCTGCTGTCGGATACCAACGCGTTGCTTCATAACCTGGTAAAAGAAGGAGATTCCTCGTTTGTATTCGAAAAGATAGGAACAACCATACGCAACGTAATGATTGATGAATTTCAGGATACTTCGCGTATGCAATGGGACAATTTCCGTCTGTTGCTGCTCGAAGGTTTGTCTCAGGGAGCAGACAGCTTGATTGTAGGAGACGTGAAACAATCCATCTACCGCTGGAGAAACGGTGACTGGGGCATACTGAACGGACTGAAAACAAACATCGAAGCCTTTCCCGTCAAAGTAAAGACACTGACCACCAACCGCCGGAGCGCTGCAAACATCATTCACTTCAACAACGAAGTGTTTACAGCCGCCTGCGAGGTGTTGAACAACATTTATAAGGAAGAACAAAAAAAGGAATGCAAGGAACTGAAGGAAGCCTACAACGACGTGTGTCAGGAAACATACAAAGATCCCGGAAAAGGGTATGTCAAAGTGGAATTTCTATCGGATACGGAAGACATGACCTATATGGAAAACACCCTGTACCACCTAGGAGAAGAAGTGGAGCTGCTTGTGGCGCAGGGCGTGCAACTGAAAGATATTGCCATCCTGGTGCGCAAGAACAGAAGCATTCCTTTAATAGCCGATTACTTCGACAAGAACACCTCTTACAAAATCGTATCCGATGAGGCATTCCGACTGGATGCCTCACTGGCGGTATGTATGATAATGGATGGCCTGCGCTACTTGTCACAACCCGGAAACCGGATTGCCAAAGCGCAACTGGCTGCTGCTTATCAGAATGAAGTATTACATAAAGGAATAGATCTCAACACTCTATTGCTGAACGAAATAGATGATTATCTGCCATTCGATTTCATAAAAGAAGCGGAACAGCTTCGCCTCATGCCACTGTATGAACTGATGGAAAAACTTTTCAATCTGTTTCAGATGTCCTGCATCAAACAACAGGATGCCTATCTGTGCGCCTTCTTTGATGCCGTGACGGAATATTTGCAAAGCAATTCTTCCGAATTATCCGCTTTTATCACCTACTGGGAAGAAAAACTAGGCAGCAAGACCATCCCTTCCGGCGAGGTGGAAGGAATTCGCATTCTCTCCATCCACAAGTCCAAAGGCTTGGAATACCATACCGTACTGCTACCCTTCTGCGACTGGAAAATGGAGAATGAGACTTACAACCATCTGGTATGGTGTGCTCCCCGGCAAGCTCCGTTTAGCGATCTTGACATTGTTCCCATCAACTATTCCACAGCCATGCAGCAATCCATTTATCGGGAAGAGTTCCTGAATGAACGCTTGCAATTATGGGTGGATAATCTGAACCTGCTTTATGTGGCATTTACCCGTGCCAAAAAGAACTTGATTATATATGGAAAGGCGGAACAGAAAGGAACGGTATCCGAATTGTTAGGAAATGCCTTATCCGACATGACCGGAAAGAGCTATGCCACCGGAGAAGAAATATACGAACTGGGAACGCTCTATCTCTCATCTCACGAAGAGGAAAAACAAGTGTCCGGCAACAAGCTGCTGACTGTAGCCCGACGTTTGCCTATCCATCTGGAAACGCTGGAAACCAACATCGAATTCAAACAGTCCAACCGTTCTGCCGAATTTATCCGGGGAGAAGAGGAAACGGAAGACAAATACATCCGGCAAGGACAGTTGTTGCATAATCTATTCTCCGTAATCCGTACCACGGACGATGTGCCTCCCGCCATAGAACGCCTGCGTTTCGAAGGAATCATAGAGTCGGCACAACAAGAGGAACAAATACGAAAACTCACCGAATGGGCTTTGAGGCATCCGCTGGTCAAAGAATGGTATTCGGGCCGCTGGGAACTATACAATGAGTGTGCCATTATTTATCGGGAAAAAGGAGTCCTGCAAACCCGCCGTCCGGACCGCGTGATGATGAAAGACGGAGAGGTGATTGTGGTGGACTTTAAATTCGGTAAAAAGCGGAAGGCTTACAACAAGCAGGTGAAAGAATATATGGATTTATTATCAGACATGGGATATGAGCATATCCGTGGCTATTTATGGTATGTATTTAACAACGAACTGGAGGAAATAGAATAATGGAAAGCTTTTTGAAACTGGTAGCAGCCGATTTATATAAACATACGGAAGGAAACCTGGCACATACAGCCGTGGTTTTTCCTAACAAACGTGCCGGACTTTTCTTTAATGAGTATCTCGCCCAAGAGTCGGACTCACCTATTTGGTCGCCCGCATACGTCAGCATCAGCGAATTGTTCCGTAGTCTTTCTCCATGGGAAGTGGGTGATCCGGTAAAACTGGTATGCGAACTTTATAAGATATTCCGACGGGAAACTCAAAGTACGGAAACACTGGATGATTTCTATTTTTGGGGAGAAATGCTGATCAGTGATTTTGACGATGCCGACAAAAATAGAGTGGATACCGACAAACTGTTTTCCAATTTACAAGATCTGCGCAACATAATGGACGACTACACCTTCATTGATGATGAGCAGGAAGAAGCTATCCGGCAGTTCTTCCAGAACTTCTCCATCGAACGGAGAACAGCGCTGAAAGAACGGTTTATCTCTTTATGGGACGTATTGGGAAACATCTACAAAGGGTTCCGTGAATCCTTAGCTTCTCAAAACATTGCCTACGAAGGAATGATGTACCGCCACGTCATAGAGCATCTGGATGTGGACAAACTTCCATACGAGAAATATGTTTTTGTAGGATTTAATGTACTGAACAAAGTAGAACATACGTTGTTCACCCAATTGAAAGATGCCGGGAAAGCTGTTTTTTATTGGGATTACGACGAATTTTATATGAAGGAAAACAGACAAGCCGTCACCCATGAAGCCGGAGAGTTTATCCGCCGGAACTTACGCGACTTTCCTTCTCCTTTGTCCGGTGAGTTATTCAAAAATCTCTCGAAACCTAAAGAGGTACACTACATCGCATCTTCTACTGAAAATGCACAAGCCCGTTACCTGCCTCAATGGATACGAAACAATCTGACTACACCGGAAAAGGAAACCGCAGTCGTATTGTGTAACGAAGCATTGCTTCAGCCGGTCCTCCATTCATTGCCGGCAGAAGTAAAACATGTCAATATCACCATGGGATTTCCGTTATCGCAAACTCCTGTATATAGTTTCCTCATCGCCTTACTGGAGTTGCATACCCACGGATTTAATTTCAAAAGCGGCCGCTACACGTTTCAATCGGTTGTTACACTGTTAAAACACCCCTATACCCGGCAACTCACCGGTCAAGCCGAATTGTTGGAAAAAGAACTGACCCGGAACAACCGTTTCTATCCGTTACCCGGCGAATTGGGTAAAGATGAATTCCTGACCCGGCTTTTCACTCCGCTTTCCGGAAACCTGAATCTGTGCATACGCCTGTCCGAAACTTTGCAGCAAGTGGCAGGCATTTACCAGGCAAACACTTCCGGTACCGAAGACACAGATGCATTCAACCAACTTTACCGGGAGTCGCTTTTCAAAGCCTATACCACCATCAACCGGTTCCGCACACTGATAGAAGAAGATGAATTAACCGTACAGAGCGAAACATTCCGGCGATTGCTGGTCAAGGTCTTGTCAGCGACCAATATTCCATTCCATGGCGAACCGGCCATTGGTATGCAGGTCATGGGGGTATTGGAAACACGTAACCTGGATTTCCGCCACTTGGTATTACTATCGGTCAACGAAGGGCAGCTTCCCAAATCGGGAGGAGACTCTTCCTTTATTCCTTACAACCTGCGCAAAGCTTTCGGAATGACTACTATAGAGCATAAGATTGCCGTATATGCATACTATTTCTATCGTCTGCTGCAACGGGCAGAAAGGATTACCTTGATTTACAATACCAGTTCGGACGGACTGAACCGCGGCGAATGGAGCCGTTTCATGCTGCAATTCCTTATTGAATGGCCTCACCCCATCACACGCCAGTTTCTGGAGGCCGGACAGTCCCCCCAAGGCACCTCGCCTATCACTGTAGAAAAGACCCCGGATGTCATGCGCCGGATGCAAAGCCTGTTTGATGTCCGTGCCAATCCCAAAGCAAAATTTTCTCCATCAGCCTTGAATTATTACCTGGATTGTCCTTTAAAATTTTATTATAGGTATGTAGCCGGCCTCTCCGCCCCCGATGAAGTGAGTGCAGAAATAGATTCTGCCACATTCGGAAGTATTTTCCATTACGCAGCCGAACATATTTATAAAGACCTGACCACTCATGGCAAAGTCATTAATAAGGAAGCATTGGAAACGTTGCTACGCAATGAAGTGAAGCTGCAAGATTATGTGGATACAGCATTCAAGAAATTATTCTTTAATGTTCCGCAAAACGAGAAACCGGAATATAACGGCGTACAACTTATCAACTCTGCCGTTATTGCAAGATATTTAAAACAACTTTTACAAAATGATTTACGTTACGCTCCCTTCACTTTTATTGCATCGGAAATGGAAGTGGATGAACCCATCGACATACAAACACCCAAAGGAGTCATAAAATCACGTATCGGGGGAATTATTGACCGTATGGACAGCAAGGATGGCACACTCCGTATTGTGGACTACAAGACAGGCGGTGATGCAGACACCCCACCCCATGTGGAATCTCTGTTTATTCCGGACAAGAAACGTTCCAACTATGTATTTCAGACGTTCCTGTATGCCGCCATCATGTGCCGCAAGCAACCAACGATGAAGATAGCTCCGGCCCTTCTCTATATTCATCGGGCCGCTACAGAAACCTATTCTCCCGTTATACAAATGGGCGAGCCACGAAAACCCAAAGAGGCTGTGGAAGATTTCAGTAAATATGAAAAAGAATACCGTGAACGACTTCAAGGATTATTAGAAGAAATATTTAATCCGGAAAAATCATTTACCCAAACAGAAATCATAGAAAAATGTACCTATTGTGATTTCAAGGCACTATGTAAAAGATAGACTATAGTGATTAGTGGTTAATACCTGCGGCATGACAGCGCAGTCCACTAATCACTAACCACTGATCTGCCACACTATTCCAACGCTCTCTGCCTGCAAAAACATCCACAGAATTTATCTTCCACATTCTCTATCGGTGCTTCGAAAATACCATAGACGGAAGACCCAGAGCCACTCATGGCAGCATACACTGCCCCCAAATCATACAATTCATCTTTTATAGCAGCAATCTCAGGGAACTTTTTGAAGACACTATCTTCAAAATCATTCTTCATACTGCTTTTCCATGTTTCTATAGGTTGCTTTACAATTTCTTTCAAAGAAACAGCCGGACGCACAGGCTTTATTTCGGCAAACGCATCCCGGGTGGACACAAAGATATCAGGTTTAATCAAAATTATGTGGTATCCCTTTAATGACAATTCCACAGGCTCGAACAGATTCCCTATTCCGGTAGCGAAAACAGGTTTGTTCCGAATGAAAAAAGCACAGTCTGCCCCTAGTTTTGCAGCATATTCCTCCATCCGTTCCGTGCTGAGTCTCAATGAAAATTTATCATTCAGAAGCTTTATCATACAAGCGGCATCTGATGATCCGCCACCTAGTCCGGCACCCGCCGGTATATGTTTGTACATGTGTATATCTACCGGCAACAGTCCGGGATAGTCTTTTTTTAATAACTTGTAGGCTTTTACTACCAGATTATCTTCGGGTTCACCCTCCAAAAGAGCTCCGCTTATGTGTAAAGTGTATTCTTTGTCATTGTTTTCCCGCCGCGTTACTTCCAGAGCGTCTTGCAGGTTTATCGGATAAAATATGGTTTCCAGATTGTGGTATCCATCCGGGCGCTTTTCTATAATATTAAGTCCCAAATTAATCTTTGCATTAGGAAATGTAATCATATTCTGTTCTTTAAATAGTTATTTTTAGTGTGTTTCGTTAGATTGTTGCCCGTTCTACAAAGATGCACGCCACCTTTTATCCGGACAGAGCGCCAAATATAGAACAAACTTTTCATTTTACCATATAAAAAAACCATTTACTGTCCAGATTGTTCATTTCTCTGTAGATTCAGGTTCATATTTCTTTTATTATTTTTGGGAATGGACGAGTGCCCAACTCAGCAAAAAGTTCTATCTTTGCCCTACTTTAAACAGATGACAATGGCAGAAACGAGAAAAATGACACGTACTCCCAAAACTTCGAAAGCAAAGCCTGTTGACGAATACGGACATTTACAGCCCCAGGCACCTGAGCTGGAGGAAGCTGTATTGGGAGCTTTAATGATAGAAAAAGATGCTTACTCATTAGTAAGTGAGATTCTTCGTCCCGAATCTTTTTATGAACGCCGTCACCAGCTTATTTATTCGGCTATTACCTCATTGGCTTTACGCCAGCAACCTGTCGATATCTTGACTGTGGCCGAACAATTACGCAGCACCGGTGAACTGGAAGATGCAGGCGGTCCTTTTTATATAACACAACTGAGCGGCAAGGTAGCCTCTTCCGCACACATAGAATATCACGCACGTATCATCGCGCAGAAGTTTCTTGCACGCGAACTGATTACCTTTACCAGCAACATCCAGACAAAAGCTTTCGACGAGACCCAAGACGTGGACGACCTGATGCAGGAGGCGGAAGGAAAACTGTTCGAAATCTCGCAGCAGAACATGAAGAAGGATTATACGCAAATCAACCCTGTCATTCAGGAAGCGTATGAGATGCTTCAAAAAGCGGCGGCACGAACGGACGGGCTGAGTGGTCTGGAAAGCGGTTTCCATGCATTGGACAAAATGACCTCGGGCTGGCAAAATTCCGACCTGGTGATTATTGCCGCCCGTCCCGCTATGGGTAAAACGGCTTTTGTGCTTTCCATGGCAAAGAACATGGCGGTAAATGCGAAAATCCCTGTGGCTTTGTTCTCTCTTGAAATGTCCAACGTACAGTTGGTCAACCGTATGATTGTCAACGTGTGCGAAATTCCGGGTGAGAAAATCAAGAGTGGCCAGTTGGCTCCGTATGAATGGGGACAACTGGATTATAAAATAAAAGAATTATACGATGCACCGATGTATGTGGATGACACACCATCCTTGTCCGTCTTTGAATTACGCACCAAAGCACGACGGCTTGTACGCGAGCATGGAGTAAAAATTATTATCATTGACTACCTTCAGTTAATGAATGCCAGCGGAATGTCATTCGGCAGCCGTCAGGAAGAGGTCAGTACCATTTCACGTTCACTGAAGGGGTTAGCCAAAGAACTGAACATCCCCATCATCGCACTGAGCCAGCTGAACCGTGGTGTGGAAAGTCGTGAGGGTATTGACGGAAAACGTCCCCAGCTCAGTGACCTCCGTGAATCCGGAGCTATTGAGCAGGATGCCGATATGGTATGCTTTATCCACCGCCCGGAATACTATAAAATCTACTCGGATGAAAAAGGGAACGACCTGCACGGTATGGCAGAAATCATTATCGCCAAGCACCGTAACGGTGCCGTAGGTGATGTACTGCTGCGTTTCCGTGGCGAATTCGCCCGCTTCCAGAATCCGGACGATGATGTTATCGTGCCTATGCCGGGTGAGGCGCCGGGTATTATCCGTTCCAAAATGAACGGTGGCGGCAACAATGTACCTCCCCCATCTCCTGATGCCGCACCTGCCGACAATAATCCGTTCGGAACCCCTATTCCCGAAGGACCTTTACCGTTCTGACATTTATTTATCCCTCACAGAATTAACACGGATTATTTCCCTCAAAGAAAAATCTGTGTTAATCTGAGTAATCTGTGATGGATAAATAACAGGATAAAAGAAAATAATTACTAAATTTGCAGGTCATTTTGAAATACATAAAAAATATCATATATGAATATCTCTTATAATTGGCTGAAAGAATACGTCAACTTCGATTTGACACCGGATGAAGTGGCCGAAGCGCTGACTTCCATCGGTTTGGAAACCGGAGGCGTAGAAGAAGTCCAAACAATTAAAGGTGGTCTGGAAGGTATTGTCATCGGCGAAGTGCTGACTTGCGAACCTCATCCCAATTCAGACCACATGCATGTTACTACTGTGAATTTGGGACAAGGAGAACCGGTACAGATTGTCTGTGGAGCTGCTAACGTAGCTGCCGGACAGAAAGTGGTGGTTGCCACATTGGGCACCAAACTATACGATGGCGAAGAATGTTTTACCATCAAGAAATCAAAGCTCCGCGGAGTTGAATCTATGGGTATGATCTGTGCCGAAGACGAAATCGGTATCGGAAACAGCCACGAAGGTATCATCATATTGCCGGCGGATGCTGTTCCGGGTACTCCCGCTAAAGATTATTTCAATATCAAAAGCGAATACGTACTGGAAGTGGATATCACCCCGAACCGTGCGGACGCCTGCTCACATTACGGCGTGGCCCGAGATCTGTATGCCTACCTGATTCAAAACGGCAAACAAGCCACTTTAAAACGTCCGTCTGTAGAAGCGTTTAAAGTGGATAACCATGATATGGACATCGCCATTGAAGTAGAGAATACGGAAGCATGTCCGCGTTATGCCGGAGTTTCCATAAAAGGGGTAACTGTAAAAGAGAGTCCCGAATGGCTGCAAAACAAATTACGCCTGATCGGAGTACGTCCTATCAATAATATCGTGGATATCACCAACTACATCCTTCACGCATACGGCCAGCCCCTGCACTGTTTTGATGCAGATAAGATTAAAGGTGGGAAGATTGTAGTGAAGACTGTTGCCGAAGGTACTACATTCGTTACTTTGGACGAAGTGGAACGCAAATTATCCGACAAGGACCTGATGATATGCAACACAGAAGAACCGATGTGCATTGCCGGTGTATTCGGTGGTCTGGATTCGGGAACAACCGAGCAGACAGTAGATGTATTTTTGGAAAGCGCTTATTTCAACCCGACTTGGGTACGTAAAACAGCCCGTCGCCATGGATTGAGTACGGACTCTTCTTTCCGTTTTGAACGTGGTATTGACCCCAACGGAACTATTTATGCATTGAAAGAAGCGGCTTTACTGGTTCAAGAACTGGCAGGAGGTACTATTTCTTCTGAAATTAAAGACAACTACCCTGCCCCGATAGCCGATTTTACAGTAGAGCTGAATTATGAGAAAGTCCACTCACTGATAGGAAAAACCATACCGGTGGAAACCATAAAGAGCATTGTCACCAGTCTTGAAATGAAGATTGTGAACGAAACACCCGGAGGCTTGACTTTACAAGTTCCCCCCTATCGTGTGGATGTGCAACGTGATTGCGATGTAGTAGAAGACATTCTCCGTATCTACGGATATAATAATGTGGAGATTCCTACTACCTTGAAATCCAGCCTGACCACCAAAGGTGAAGTGGATTACTCCCAGAAATTACAAAATCTGATTTCAGAGCAACTGGTAGGTTGTGGTTTCAATGAAATACTGAACAATTCACTGACCGCCGCTTCCTATTACGAAGGATTGGAAACATACAAGAACGAAAATTTGGTTTACTTGATGAACCCATTGAGTAACGATTTGAACGTGATGCGTCAAACTTTATTATTCGGTGGTTTGGAAAGCATCCAGCACAATGCCAATCGCAAGAACGCCGATTTGAAATTCTTTGAATTCGGTAACTGCTATTTTTATAACGCAGAAAAGAAAAACCCGGAAAAAGTGCTTGCGGCTTATGCTGAAGAATATCATTTAGGATTGTGGGTAACCGGCAAACGCGTCAGCAATTCATGGGCCCATCCCGATGAAAACAGCAGTGTTTACGAATTAAAAGCATACGTGCTGAACATCTTTACCCGTTTGGGATTGAATTTCGGCAACGTGGTATTCGGTAACCTGACCAACGATATCTATTCAACAGCCATCAGCGTACACACACGTGGCGGCAAGTTATTGGCCACCTTCGGCATCATCAGCAAGAAGATTCAAAAAGCATTCGATATAGACAATGAGGTATATTATGCAGAAATCAACTGGAAAGAACTGATGAAAGCCATCAAGTCGGCTAAAGTCAACTTTAAAGAACTTTCCAAGTTCCCGGCTGTGAAACGTGACTTGGCTTTGTTGATTGACAAGAACATACAGTTTGCAGAAATCGAAAAAATAGCCTATGAGACTGAAAAGAAACTGCTGAAAGAAGTAGAATTATTTGATGTTTATGAAGGCAAGAATCTGGAACCGGATAAAAAAAGTTATGCAGTGAGCTTCTTGTTACAGGATGAAAGCGCAACACTGAACGACAAACAGATTGACAAGATCATGTCCAAACTGATTGCTAACCTAGAAAACAAACTAGGTGCAAAACTAAGATAATAATAAAAATAACCATTATAAAACTACAATCCAATGGGAAGAGCATTTGAATATAGAAAAGCTACAAAGCTGAAAAGATGGGGCCACATGGCCAAAACATTTACAAGACTGGGTAAACAAATCGCTATAGCTGTAAAAGCAGGTGGTCCGGAACCCGAAAATAACCCGACCCTACGTGGTGTGATCGCTACTTGTAAGCGTGAAAACATGCCGAAGGATAACATTGAACGCGCCATTAAGAATGCAATGGGTAAAGATACCAGTGACTACAAAGGTATGACTTACGAAGGATATGGTCCTCACGGAGTAGCTGTATTTGTTGATACATTGACAGACAACACTACTCGTACCGTAGCAGATGTGCGTTCAGTATTCAACAAATTCGGTGGAAACTTGGGTACTACCGGTTCCTTAGCTTTCTTGTTCGACCATAAATGTGTATTTACTTTCAAGAAGAAAGAGGGAATGGATATGGAAGAACTGATCCTGGATTTGATTGACTATAATGTAGAGGATGAGTTCGACGAAGATGAAGAAGAAGGAACTATCACCATCTATGGTGATCCGAAGAGCTACGCAGCAATTCAGAAACACTTGGAAGAATGTGGTTTCGAAGAAGTGGGTGGTGATTTCACATATATTCCCAATGACTTAAAAGATGTGACTCCTGAACAACGTGAAACTCTAGACAAGATGGTAGAGCGTCTGGAAGAATTTGATGATGTTCAGACCGTTTATACAAACATGAAACCTGCATCTGAAGAGGAAGAATAAAATGAAAATAACCTATAAGACGCAAGGCACTTGCAGCAGCCACATCGAAGTGGAAGTAGAAGATGACGTTATTCAACAAGTTTTCTTTTGGGGCGGATGCAATGGAAACTTACAAGGTATCAGCCGATTGGTGAAAGGAATGAAAGTGGAAGAGGTCTTACAGAAACTGGAAGGTGTAAGATGCGGAAACCGTTCTACTTCCTGTCCGGATCAATTATGTAAGGCGTTGCGTGAAATGAAACAATAAAAAAGAGGCTGTCTTATCTTGCATTCAAGTTTGAGACAGCTTCTCTTTTTTTCAATATATTATCTTACTTTATTTAGAATGATTGTAACCATTCACAAGCCGTTTCAGGCATTATATTAGCTAAATTAGTATTTATCGATTGGGTATCGGTAAGATTATAACATTTATTATACTTGACGTGATATTTACTCACGCTATCTTTTTTATATCAGAAATAAAAAATGTTTTATTCAAAAGCGACAATGAATAAACGATACTCCTCAAAAAGAAAGAGGCTTCCGTTTCCAGTTGCCTCTCTTTTCTTTTCGGATAAACGCTTTTATCCGTAAGTGTACTGACTTTCACAAGCAAATACTAACTATTAATCTTAAATCTATTACTATGAAAAACACATTATATTAACACGCGAATCGCATAGATTGTTCAACAAAAAGAGATGAAAAGAGTGTTAAATATATAACAAAGGGAGATCCAATTGTTTTTTAATGCAAGAATAACAATTAAGTCTGCTAAAAGTTGGAGAAACGGAAATACAAAAAACGTATCGTGATTTCACATAATCGTAACATAAGCAAAATCCAATACAATATAGATATATACTATAAAAGAGAAAGGATGCCATCAGGACACCCTTTCTCATCGCTCATTTGTAACTATAGAGAGTTAGACTCTCATTAAAAACGCTGTAAAATTAATAAAATAATTTTAGATGAAAAATTAGTTTTATAGAAAAATTCAAAAGGTATTCAAAGTTTAGATGAAAAAAACAATTATTTATTGGCTAGAACTGAAAAACATCCATCACGAGCAATACCAAGATAATCTAAAAATAAATTCACCCCACTCATCAATGTCGTCTTAGGTATAGGAAAACCCTCGTTGATTTCATAGTGTTGTGCCAACAAGTTTTCCCCCCGGACAAACAATTCCGGATTGGCTGGGCAAAACATATACATTTCGCATATAGTGGGGTTACGGAATCCCTTACTTACCATCATTTTCATTTCAGCATTTCCGGGAAGATGAAAAGCCAGCCCACCTTGGAGAACCCACTCAGTGCCCACATGTGAATGATAGTCAATCCGCATACCCACATTTAAAGACAACCAACCTTGTATATCCTACCGAACATCAATATAGCCGGCAAATTCATCTTGTTCCTGTCGCTACAATCCGATTCCATGATTCCCCTGCCCGTAGTGAATAGCCCGGGAACCTGTTCGGTCAAAGCAGGAAGCACGGAAGGTTGATAAGTATGTTCCAAATTTTGCCTCCCTACCACCGAAATAGTCATCGGCAAATGCCGTATGTCCGTTTCATTCCGTGTTCCCGTAACCACCACTTCTTCTACCTTATAACTTCTCGTACGAGTAGTACCCTGCATATTTTCATGAACATGGAGCATGCTAACATTCATTATACCGACAGCACACAAACATGCAATAATCATTGTATTGTTTTTCATCTTCAAAGTTTTATCATACTTATTGTCTTCGTTTGCAAATTTACAATAAGGGAATGACATTCTTTGTAAATGAATTACAGGAATTACAACCTTAATTACTGACTATGGGCATCTTATGTCTTATCATTCGTATTTTAACGAACGAGCCGGTTTACTGTAAATAACCTTCATGGTCTGTCCTGCTACAGTTAAGAAGGAAATAAGCAGCATCAATACGATAGGCAACAAGAAGAACCACACCTCCAGTTCCGTCCGGAACGGATAATGACTCAACCATGCATTCATGCTGAACCAAGCTACCGGCAAAGCAATCACAACCGCGATAATAATAGGAATAAAGAAACCTTTACCCAACTGATAAAACAAATTCCAACGAGATGCCCCCAATACTTTCCGGATGCCCATCTCCTTGGTACGGACGGCACAAGAGAACATAACCAGCACCCATAAACCTAAGCAGGAGATAAAAATAGCCAATCCGGTAAAACCTCCCATCAATACGCCGAAAGCCTCATCCTGACGGTACTGCCGGTCATAGAACTGGTCGAGGAAGAAATAATCAAAACTGGAATCCGCAAAGTAATTATTCCATATTTCTCCTATCTGTGATACTAATTCCGAAGGATCACCCGGTTTCATCACGACTGAGATATAACGCTGAGGAATCCAATCAATCTTATCTTTATGAAAAAGCATTACTCCTGTATAACCTTTATTCAACGCTTGCTGATGATAGTCCTTCACTACTCCGATTACCTGCATGGGCTCTCCTACCGTTTCAACAGCTATTTCCTCACCAATGGCATCATCATTATCCATATATCCTAACATACGGGCGGCTGTTTCGTTGATAACCAATTTATTCACATCGTCCCCATATTCCTCGGAAAAACCCCGTCCGGCTACCACCTCCAGTCCGTATGCATCTATATAGTCAGGATCGCAACTTAACATTTCGTACAACCGGTTCTGCTTCAATGCATCATGCGCACGATGATTGGATAAAAACATGGCTACTTCTTCACCTGGTACAGCTCCGGAACAAGTTACTTTTGAAGCCAGCGGCAACTTTCTGATCGCTTTCCGCATGGCTTCCATCTTTGTTTTCATTCCCTCGGTAGGTCCGGGAAACTTGATTACCAAAATCTGGTCGGTCTTTACCCCCAAAGACTGGCGACGCATGTAATTGAGTTGTGCAAAAACAATCAGTGTACCACAAAGCAATATCATGGAGGCTGTATATTGTACAATAACCAATATTTTACGTGTATTCTCTCCGGCACGACTGTTCTGAAACTTACCTTTCAACAATACAATCGGCTTCTTGCGTAACAACGCACGCGCGGGATAGTAACCCGAGATATAAATACCGGCTACAAAAAGCAGCAAGACTAAAATGCCCCAATATTCGGTGAACCATACCGAGAAAGTGATGGTGCGTCCTACCAACTGATTGAATGCAGGAAGTAATAATTCGATTAGCCCGAGAGCAATGACAAAGGCAATCAGATTCATTACAAATGCCTCGAAAAGGAATTGATTGACAAGCTGTTTCGGGAAAGCTCCCACTACCCTGCGCACCCCCACCTCCTTTGCACGCTCCATAGAACGGGCAACTGTCAGGTTTATATAATTGATCCAAGCGATAATCAAAATAGCAATAGCTCCGAAAATCAATGCGATAATGGCCGAACGGTTCCCTTTCAACTCGGCCTCATAACCTAATTGAGGATTAAGATGAATCTTCTCCAATGGCTCCAACCTCACTCCCCAAGTCTTGTTTTTCAATGCCTCTTCAGTTTTATACTTCTCAGCCAATTGAGGAAAAGCACGTTCTATCTCTTCTTTGCGCTCGGGCGAATCCAGCAATACATATGTATAGGCTTCATGTTTGTACCAATACTCCTGTACCCATTTAGGTAAGGTGGCATATGATAAAAGAAAATTATAATGTATATGCGAATTAGAAGGCATTTCTTTCATGACTCCGGTTACCTCACAAGACATTTTTCCCATATTACTGTTAAAGATAAGTATCTTCCCGACAGGGTCTTCATCTCTGAAATATTTACGGGCAATCCGTTCCGTGATCACAACCTGGCCCGGCATGGAAAGACAAGAGGCGCGGTCGCCTTTCAGCAATTCAAAATCAAACAGACGGAAGAAACCGGGATCAGCGTAAGCTATTTCATTCTCACGCAAACACAATTCACCATATTTTACCAATTGCTCCGGTTGGATAATACATCCCACACGGGTATAATCCTCAATTCCCGCCAGATTTTCCTGCATGGCCGAACCATATCCAAATGAACTAGTCGCCCAATCATCCGTCAGAGCTTCCCCCTCATGAAAAGTACTTTGCACACGATAAATCCGGGCACTCTTACTATGCATCTTGTCAAAACTAAATTCAAAAGCAACATAAGTAAGTATCAATAAGGCTGATGCCATGCCTACGGCCAAGCCGAAGATATTAATGAAGCTGAAACCTTTCCTCTTCATCAGATTACGCCAAGCGCTATTCCAATAATTTCGTATGATCATAAAATTTCAATTTTGGTATCAGATTCCATGGGGCGGTTACGATTCTCGGCAATAATCTTACCATCCAGCAAACGGATTATACGATGTGCATAAGCAGCATCACGCTGTGAATGGGTAACAATGATGATGGTGGTTCCCTGCTTGTTCAGTGTACTGAGCAGTTCCATCACTTCCACCCCATTGGTAGAATCCAAATTACCTGTCGGCTCATCCGCCAGCAGAAGTCGGGCATTGGTTACTACGGCACGGGCAATAGCCACACGTTGCTGTTGTCCACCTGATAACTGTTGCGGCAGATGATTGGCACGGTGCAGCATATTCACTTTTTCAAGCACTTCCTTTACACGCCTGTTACGTTCTGCCGGCTTTATATTAAGATAAACCAATGGGAGTTCAATATTCTCATAGACAGTCAGTTCATCAATCAAATTAAAGCTTTGGAAAATGAAGCCGATACTTCCTTTACGTAGAGCGGTCAGTTGGTTTTCATTCATTTTATCCACTCGCTTTCCCTCAAAGAGATAGGAGCCCGAAGTAGGGGTATCTAATGTTCCAAGTATATTCAACAAGGTAGATTTTCCACAACCGGACGGTCCCATGATAGCGACAAATTCTCCCTTTCCAATCTCGAAAGTTACTTCATTCAATGCTTTGGTCTGCACTTCCTCGGTGTTGAACAACATAGAGAGGTTTTCTACTTTAATCATTCTTACGTGTGTTTTTTATTCGTTTAAAATCAGTTTCTCATTATCTCCAAACAGTTCGTAACCGGAAATAATAACTTTCTCACCGGAAACCAGACCGTCAGTCACTTCATAAAACTGAGGATTCTGTCTGCCAATCTTAATAGGGCGTCTGACGGCAAATTTACCACTTTCATCCACAACATATATCCATCGCCCTCCGGTAATTTGGAAAAAACCTCCCCGAGGAATCAGAACAGCCTTGACAGGATCGCCCAACTGAAGATTGATATGATAAGTTTGTCCGGCCCGGATACTTCCGGGACGCCCTGCTGTGAAACGGAAATCAGTACGAAACTGCCCGTCCTTCACTTCAGGATATACTTTGGTTACTTCTAATTTATAATTCTCGCCGTCACGGGTAAAGTCGGCAGGAAGTTCCTGAACGACACGCTCCACATAATGCTCGTCAATCAATGCCTGTACCTTCAGATCAGCAGTAATAATCTGGCCGATATGTTCTCCGGCAGAAATGGATTGTCCGATTTGTGCTTCAAGATTACCCACCTGTCCGTCTATGGGAGCTTTCACTTTCAGATTTTCAAGACGTTCACGTACCAATGCCAGACTTCGTTTCATATTCATAATATTCTCGTCCAAGCTGGATATCTGAGTCAAACGAAACAAACTATCCTGACGGATCCGTTCATCCAATACCGACAATTGTTCTTTTGCCGCTTCATACTCCTCCGTAGCCTGGAGATAATCCTCCCTCGCTATCAATTGCTCCTCCATCAGCCGCTTGTATTGCCCGTAACGACGTTTCTTTATAAGAAAGTCTTTCTGCATACCGATACGGTCCTGCTTCAGGCTTAACCGTTCCTGCTCCATACTGATACGGGTATTACGCAACTCGTTTTCCTGATAGGCCAAATCAGCTTCACTTTGCATGATACCAATATTCAGCAGCGGATTACTCAGACGCAAAATCGCATCCCCTTTCTTTACCATTGCTCCTTCCTCATGAAGGCGTTCCTCCACCCTTCCGCCTTCTATAGCATCAAGGTAAATCATGCGACTGGGAAGTACTTGGCCAATCACGCGGATATAATCATTAAACTCATTTTCTGTAACTGTAGCGATAGTGATACGGCTTTTGTCAATGGTCATGGAAGAACCGGTATCACGAAAAATAAAATAGAGAATGAGTACCAGTATGAATAATACTCCCGTACCTCCATAAATCTGCTTGGGAGTGAAACGCTTTTTACGTTCAATTAGTGTGTCCATATTTTTAGTGGTTAATAAAACTTCCTGTTTGATAATACATAGCCAGTCGTGATGTCAGTTCGTACTGCAAACGTACTCTTATTTTTTCCGCTTTAGCGGCAAGCAGGCGATTTCGCGCCTCCATCAGTTGGAATACGGAAACAAGCCCTTCCTCCCACTTCCTTTCTGTTTCTTTCAGCACTTGTGTTTCGGCTTTTACCTGTAGGACAGCCTGTCGATGTTCTTCCCATCCCGAATGTAATGAAAGTACAATTTGTTCCGTTTCATTACGTAAATGCAGTTTCTCTTCCTCTATATTGTTCCGCACTCGCTGCAAATTCAATTTCTTCTTCTTTACTCCGGCATACCGATCCAATCCGCTAAGAATAGGAAATGAAATACCCACTCCTATATATTTATTCCAATGGTCACGCAATTGATGTAACGAGAACAAGGAATTATAAAAATCAGATCCCCATGAAAAACGGGCGAAGATGGTGGGGCTGAACTGCCCAAGGGCCACAGCATACTCCTTACGGGCTGCTCGTTCCCACATCTCCATCCGTTTATAATCCGGCAACGCGTGTACAGATTGTAAATAGATTTCCTCTATTTCTACCTGAGGCATTAATAAGGGTGTATCTTCACCAGCTGATAAGGAAACAGACAAAGTATCTCCCTCTTTCATTCCTACTATTTCTTTTAAATAAAGGAAAGACATCTGACGATTTTTTTCATACGAACGCTTTCTGAACACATCTCCTTGATGACGTGCTTTCACCTCCTGCAAGTCCGAAAGCGACTTCAGGCCCAGTTCTACGAAAGTTTCCGTCTGCTTCAGATAACGTTCTCCCAAACGAAGCTGCTCAGCGGCCAGTTCTGAGAGCTTTTTATCCAATGCCGCTTTATAATAGGCTTCGGCTACCTGATAAGCCAGATCATTTTGCTTTGCCAAATGATCCCATTCCTTCTCTTTTTTAGTCCAATGTGTATATCGCAAACGATTAATCCGGGCAAACCCTTCAAATAAAGAAAGAGTGATATCCATTCCTATAGTCCCTTGATTATACGAATCGGCAGTGTATCCATTGGTATCCGGATCGACAGAACGCCCGATGTGCCTGCCTACTTCCGCCTGTACTGAAACATGAGGAAGAAATTTACCCATGGCAGCCACATAGTCTGTACGTGCTTCCTTTACGTCTATCCGGATATTCTTGAAACCAGGATTATGTTCCCAGGCATAACGTATGCAATCGTCCAGTGTACTTTGCCCACACACAGGCAAAGACAGACTCGACAACAAACACACAATTATCAAATTATTTTTCATTTTACTTTGGTTTAGACACAGAATAGAGATCAAATGGTATGCCAAAACAAACGACATACTAATAATCAACTAGTTACAAAAGAAGTCATAAACTGATCGTCCAATTTTTAGACGATATAACGTCCAAATTATAAACACCGAAAAGCCAGGGCGATCCAAGGGAAATATTGAAGCACGGATAAAACGGACTGAAGACGCATTCCAAGTGTCAAACCGCCCCTACGGTAAATAAAAGCATTACAGAAAATAATAAAAAACGTCCAATAATTGGACACCTCATTTGCAGGAACAGTCAAAAGCAGATATCTTTAGCCTCTGAAAGCAAAATGCTATGGAAAAAGGAACAATTTTAATAGTAGATGATAATAAAGGAGTATTGGCCTCGCTGGAACTGTTGCTGGAAACGGAGTTCAGTGAAATAAAGACAGCCCATCATCCGAATCAAATTACATCTATTCTGAATACCTCTCCGGTAGATGTAATTATTCTTGATATGAATTTCTCAGCAGGAATCAATAACGGCAACGAAGGGTTGTATTGGCTGAAACGAATCCGCGAGATAGCTCCTGCACTACCTGTAGTCATGCTTACAGCATACGGGGATGTGGAACTGGCGGTAAGAGCCTTAAAGAATGATGCGACCGATTTCTTGTTGAAGCCTTGGGACAACCGGACCTTGGTACGCAAAATAAAAGAAGCTTTCGGAAGTGGTAAGAAAAGGAAAAACAGAGTCCCCGATAGAAGCCAATCACCAATGATTGTGGGGACATCTCCTGCCATGCAGCAGTTAATGAAAATGGTAGTGAAAGTGGCACGCACAGACGCCAATATCTTAATTACCGGAGAAAACGGAACGGGAAAAGAGATGCTGGCACAGGAAATACACCGGCTTTCCACACGACGGGAACATACTATGGTAACGGTAGATATGGGAGCAATCAGTGAATCTTTATTCGAAAGTGAGCTGTTCGGACATGAACGCGGTTCTTTTACCGATGCCTACGAGAGCCGGCCGGGAAAGTTTGAAGCGGCATCCGGCAGTTCCCTGTTTATGGATGAAATAGGAAATCTCCCTCTAGCCATGCAGGCAAAGTTGCTCACCGTATTACAAAACCGAAAAATTACACGCATCGGCAGTAATAAAGTAATCCCAGTGGATATCCGGCTGCTTTCAGCTACTAACAAGAATATTCAGGAGATGGTGGATTCCGGGACTTTCCGTGAGGACTTATTGTACAGACTGAATACCATCCACCTGGAAATTCCGCCTTTGCGGGAACGGGGGAACGATATACATTTATTCATTGATTATTTTATGCAACGTTATGCCGCCAAATACGAAAAAAAAGATATTTCCTTGCATGAACATGCTTTGGAGAAATTATGTTCTTATCATTGGCCGGGAAATATCCGGGAATTACAACATGCCATCGAGAAAGCGATCATCTTGTGTGAAGGAAATGTCATCCGTCCTAAAGACATTTTCGTAAAACAAACCTGGAACCCGCAATTCTCCACTACCGTACCCAATCTGGAAGAAGTGGAACGTCAGGCCATAGCAGCAGCTATCCGTCAAAACGATGGAAATCTGACGGCAACAGCCGAACAGTTAGGCATCAGCCGCCAGACACTTTACAATAAAATAAAACGGTTCAAGCTCTGATAATCATGGTATTCAGCAAACATCTATATATGGTTATCCTGAGCTACATCTTATTAATAATCGCTGTGGCCGGAGCAGGGATCGCACTTGTCATTACACATACCGCCCTCATTCTTGGCAGTCTGCTATTCATCTTTTCGCTTTTTTTAATCGGAGCTTTGGTAAAACGGTTGAATAAGTTCAATACCAAAATAAGGATATTTCTGGATGCGGTGGAAGATAAAGAGAACATGATATTGTTCAACGAGCAATCGGCAGATAAAGAAATGAATGCACTGAGCCATTCACTAAACCGGATCAATGAATTGCTTGCCACAACGAAATCGCAGAGCCGGATACAGGAGAACTTTTATTACTCTTTACTGGAAGAAGTACCGAATGGAGTGCTAGCGTGGAGCTCCGAAAAGAGAGTCATATTTGTGAATGGCGCAGCTTTACGTTTACTGGGAGTTGAGCCAATCATATTCCTCCGCCAACTGGAAGAGCAATATCCGGCCTTGAAAGATTTCATAGCCCATGGAAATGTGGAAGATTCTTTTCTTTTACAATCCAACTCAAAAAAACAGCTGTCACTATCCATGAACCGGATGAAACTAAATTCAGAAACGATTACCCTGTTGGCTATCAAAGATATCAGCAATGAACTGAGTGAGAAAGAAAGTGAGTCATGGAGCAAACTGACCCGGGTGCTTACTCATGAAATAATGAATACCATCGCTCCTATTGTTTCCCTGTCACAAACACTTTCATTGCGTCCCGGTACGGACGAGAAAGTAATACGAGGACTTGGAGTGATTTGTGAACAGAGCGAAAGATTGATGGAATTCACAGAATCATACCGACGCTTATCGTATATGCCGGAACCGAAAAAGAAGCGATTCTCACTGACCGATTCATTGCACAATCTGGCTCTGTTGCTACAATCTGATTTTGAGAATGCCCATATCCATTTCATTCTGCGCAGTACCCCTTCTGACATATATATTGAGGGCGATGAGAAGCAACTCTCTCAAGTTTTCTTAAATCTGCTGAAGAACAGTATGCAATCATTGGAAGGAAAGACAGACGGACAAATAGAAGTAACACTGGAGGTAACAGACAAACTTTATATAAAACTACTTGACAATGGGCGGGGAATCCCTATGGAGTTACAAGAAAAAATATTCGTTCCTTTCTTTACTACAAAAACAGAAGGGACGGGAATCGGGCTTAGTCTGTGCCGGCAGATTATAAAAAGACATGGGGGCAATCTCTATTTACAGGAAAGCGGACAAGGAAAAACTCTGTTTGTTATTGAATGGCCCATAGTTCCTTTTATTCCGAAATAACAGAGCTCATCACAGGATTACTCTGATTAACACAGATTATTCTTAAAAGTAAAGTGGAAATATAAAATAATAACCACTTATCTATAAACCAGCGTTAACCTAAGTAATCCGTAATGAAACATTTTTTATTTCTTTACCTTCAGTTCATAAAGGTCATGCCTGCGGTCACGCAAATTGCGCACACTGCCATACGTATGCAATTCATTCAACAGATTCAGATCAACATCCGAAACCAGAATCATTTCGGTATTCGGAGTCGCCTCAGCCCGTTTACCATCAGTAGGGAAAGCGAAATCACACGGAGTAAATACACCAGACTGTGCATACTGAATATCCATATTGTGTACACGCGGCAAATTACCCACACTACCGGCTATAACGACAAAACATTCATTCTCGATAGCCCGTGCCTGAGCACAAACACGCACACGAGAATAACCGTTCTGAGTATCAGTCAGGAATGGAACAAACAGAATCTGCATTCCCTGATCGGCCATGATACGAGAAAGTTCGGGAAATTCCACATCATAACAAATCAAAATACCAATCTTAGCGCAATCCGTATCAAAAGTCTGCACCATCTTACCACCCGAAAGACCCCAACTCTTTATCTCATCGGGAGTGACATGTACCTTTTCATACATTTCGTATGAACCGTCACGCCGTACTAAAAAACCAACATTATAAAGCCCTCCGTCCTCTTTTACGTATGGCATACTACCCGTAATGATATTAATATTATAACTGATAGCCAAATTGATAAAACGGTCGCGAACCTCTTCGGTATATTGTGCCAAACCACGAATGCTCTGGGCTTCTCCCAAATGATTGAACTTGGCCATCAACGGCGCATTGAAATATTCCGGAAAAAGAACAAAATCACTCTTATAATCGGAAACGGCATCTACGAAAAACTCAACCTGCTCAAATACATCATCCAATGTTTTATAAGGGCGCATCTGCCATTGCACTAACCCTACACGTACAGTGGTTTTCTTATCCACATAATCCTGCGTAGGCTCCTGATAATAAATATTATCCCATTGCAACAAAGTGGCACAATGCTTGGATTCTTCGTCATTGGGAAGATAATTCTTCATGACACGACGCACATGAAAATCATTGGAAAGCTGAAATGTCAATACTGGATCATAAATCTCACGGGAACGCACCTTATCCAAATATTCCTTAGGACGCATCGTATCCGCATACTTATAATAATTAGGAATACGACCACCGAACATGATCGCTTTCAGATTCAGTTTCTCGCATAATTCTTTCCGGTACTCATACATACGGCGTGCCAGACGCAAACCGCGATAATCCGGATGGATAAACACCTCGATACCATACAAAATATTCCCTTCCGGATTATGCGTACAGAAAGTTTCATTACCAGTTACTTTGGCATAGGTATGATCTCCCTTTACCATATCATAGTCTACAATAATAGAAAGAGCACATCCCACTATCTTATCGTCTACCACCGTTACTACTTGCCCTTCCGGAAAAATTCGGATAAGCGTTTCTATTTGCTCGTGTGTCCAAAACACATCCTTATCCGCATACACCCGCTTGAATGATTGTGATAATTGGATGTAATCTTCGATCTGTAAATTCCGGACCTCTACTTTATTAATTTTATGCATCGGTTCCATAATGATTCTCTTATTTATATTTTAAAACAGCGGTGCAAAGGTAGGACAAATTATAAAACGATGTTCTCCCAAACAGAAAAAGATAAAGAGAATATCACTCAGTATGAAAGAAAATATCTATGAACTTTTCATAGGATTTTCAGAAAACTTTTTGTTATCTTTGGAAAGTTAACCCAATAACAAACAAAAAACAACCAATTTTGCTATGAATAAAGAATTAATAATGAACCCTAACCAATTGGTGGCATTTCTAGAAAAACCTTGTGCAGAGTTTACCAAAGAAGACATAAAACGATACATTCAGCAGAATGGCATCCGTATGGTCAACTTTATGTATCCCGCCGGAGACGGACGACTGAAGACATTGAATTTCGTTATCAACAACCAAGCATATCTAGATGCTATCCTGACTTGCGGGGAGCGAGTGGACGGTTCCAGCCTATTTCCATTCATTGAGGCGGGCAGCAGTGATCTATATGTAATTCCCCGATTCCGGACGGCTTTTTTAGATCCTTTTGCCGAGATCCCCACACTTTCCATGCTTTGCTCTTTCTTTAACAAGGATGGAAAGCCGTTGGAAAGTTCACCCGAACATACCTTACACAAAGCATGCAAGGCATTCAATAAAATAACCGGCATGGAATTTCAGGCTATGGGAGAATTGGAGTACTATGTAATTGCTCCGGATACAAATATGTTCGAGGCAACAGACCAGAAAGGTTATCATGAATCAGCACCATACGCCAAGTTCAATGATTTCCGTACCCAGTGCATGGTCTATATTGCACAAGCAGGCGGACAAATAAAGTATGGACACTCCGAAGTAGGTAATTTTACCTTGAATGGCATGATATATGAACAGAATGAAATAGAATTCCTGCCTGTCAATGCCGAAGATGCGGCAGACCAATTGATGATTGCCAAATGGATTATACGTAATCTGGCCTATAAACATGGTTATAACATTACTTTCGCGCCTAAAATAACTACAGGAAAAGCTGGTTCCGGATTGCATATCCACATGCGTATCATGAAAGATGGACAAAACCAAATGTTGAAAGAAGGTGTTTTATCAGAAACAGCACGCAAAGCTATTGCCGGCATGATGGAACTTGCTCCATCCATCACTGCATTCGGTAACACCAATCCTACTTCTTATTTCCGCCTGGTTCCCCATCAGGAAGCGCCAACTAATATTTGCTGGGGTGACCGCAACCGTTCAGTATTGGTACGCGTACCTCTAGGATGGGCAACTAAAACAGATATGTGCATGACTGCCAATCCACTGGAAACGGAAAGCCATTATGATACCACACAAAAACAAACGGTGGAAATGCGATCACCGGACGGATCGGCCGATCTCTACCAACTGATAGCAGGACTAGCTGTAGCCTGCCGCCATGGTTTTGAAATAGAAAATGCACTAGACATTGCAGAAAAAACTTACGTAAACGTCAATATTCATCAGAAAGAAAATGCAGACAAACTGAAGGCATTGACCCAGCTTCCCGATAGCTGTACGGCTTCTGCAGCCTGTTTGCAGCAACAGCGCGAAATATTCCAAAAACATAATGTGTTCAGCCCTACTATGATTGATGGAATCATCAGCAAATTAACTGGCTATAACGATCTGACTTTACGTAACGACTTGAAAGATAATCCGGAAGGAATGTTAGCGTTGGTCAATAAATATTTCCATTGCGGATGATTTGACTAAAACAGCGGGAGGAGGGTATATCAATATTTATTGATTTGACCTTCTTCCGTTTTCTACATTCACGCCATGATAAATAAAAAAGATCAATGTATTTCTCACTGGTCTTTTCTTTTGAGCGGAAAACGAGACTCGAACTCGCGACCCTAACCTTGGCAAGGTTATGCT